>ERZ1370068.6450-contig-5433_pt1 | contig 111186 bp, 202 predicted proteins | sample MGYA00561227_ERZ1370068 | MGnify/ENA primary metagenome ERZ1370068 (study PRJEB38410, sample SAMEA6850437) | metagenome | study: Metagenomic assessment of the ecological functions of the soil: analysis of the soil microbiota associated with the...
GTTGTACTTCGATTCGATTACGTATTGCTGAGCAGCCATCGACCTTGCCGGCCTCGACCGGTGAGGCCGTGCAGGCCGAGCCAATCGACCTACCTGACGGTGGGGTGACCGGAGGCACTCGGCGTGAGTGGCGACCGCTGCAGCCGTTCAGGTGAGCGCGCCCAGCCAAACTCGACACCATCCCGGAAGACCGGAAGTGCCGGGTCGAGGCCATCCAGACGCTCCCACACGGCGCTCCGCACCAGCATGCCGCAGGTGGACACGCCGAGCCGTTCTTGAGGCTCGTCACGCTGGCTGCCGGTCGATCTCATCGACATCGAGCTCGAAGCTCGCGGCGACCGGTATTTATCAGAAATGCTCACACCGACCTCGCTGATGGGCTGGCCGCCGTGCCGATGCCTCGGGAGCAGCAGCTTGGGTCCGGTGAGATCGATGCTCGGGTCGATCGTTACGTGAGCGAGCTTGCAGTTGTTACAACGCATCGGGGGCAGGCACGGCCTGGCGTCGTGCAGCAGCCAGAGCCAACGGGTGTCGTGGACTGAAACAGCGCGGAACCCGATGGTTGTCGGCGTCATCTTGAAGATTGGCGGTTGTCACGGTCCGGGGCAGTTTTGACTGCTGCCCCAAATCCGAACGATCGCTCTCCTTGGTGGGCCGCATCAAGGAGGCCATGCCGACGCCTGCCTCGTCCAGCAGCGTCGGGGTGGCGTCGGCGCTTGCGTGTCGATGGCGATCAGCCGGGTGGGCCGGAGTATCCAGTTTTGGCCCGTGCCTGCAGGGTCGCCGGCAGCCAACGTGCCGCGTCCATGGTGACCAGGACGGCTGTGACATGCGCTGCCGAGATGTCGACCCGATCGGTCTCCTCGTCGACGTAATCCGCCTCACGCCCAGGGACTCTCATCGAGGCTGAAGTCCTCGACGCTGACTGGCGTCAGGCCACGCCAAGCCCCAGAGCCGCCTGGCCGGTCCTCGTAGAGAACCGGTCAGGGTGATGTGGCCCATCCATCGATCAGATCCTGTGAAACCCCCGATAACCAATCGGGCCCGCAAAACTAACGCAAAGGGGCTGCCCGGTTGGGCGGCCCCTGCTGCTTTACGCGAGCCGACTGGGAGATCGAAAGGGCGTCTCGGCTACACCGCCCGCTTCTTCAGCTTTCGACGCTCCCGTTCAGCTCAATCCACCCCAGAATACCAAAACGTTCATCGTTGGCCAGGGCGCTGTTCAAGGCACTCACCACGTGCGTCGCCGCGCAGGCCAAGCAAACTCTTCGCCCGGCCTCGCCGCGCGCGGACGCCGCTTCTCAGGAAGAACGCCTCTGGATCGGTCTGCGCGCACAGTGCGCGCGCTCCTGCCAGCTCAGTGCACCCCCCTCGTCGGTGCCGCTCAGCTCGTACATGTGGTTGTGCTCTCCCACTCGACCCGCATGATGGATAACGCCCTTTTTTGCGCACGAGGGCTCCGCCAGCTTCACCGCGGTTCTGGCTCGCGCCGTAGCGCACCTGTCACCCGCTGCTGCTAGGTCCCCCTTGGCTCTGCGGCAACTCTCGGTTGAGTACGGCTCTGACGGATCAGCAGAAATCTGCAAATGAGCATTGGTGAAGTTACATGCCTGTCAGTGCAGAAGTCAAGTGGTTTTCTGATATTGGATAAAGTTCCGGCCCAGGCGAACGCGTTGATTGTTTCGCTCGCCAAGCTCGCTCGGTTGGACCAGCTCGCTCCGCTCGCTGCGATGTTCGCCTGTGGCAGCCGCCTGCTTCGTCGTCCGCTCCGGGGACGAGAAAAGCATGCCCCCTCACTCCTCTGTCCGTTGCTCGCTCCGCTCGCTGAGGCTCAGCACGGCGGCGCGCGATCCGGTGCTGATTGTTCCGCTCGCCAAGCTCGCTCCACGCGGATCGCGCCCAGCAACCGCCTACTTCGTCGTCACTCGGGGACGAAGCATATCCTCACTCTCTGTCCATTGCTCGCTCCGCTCGCTGAGGCGGCGCCGTCAGCTGCTGCCTTCCTCACTCACTCGCAGACGAAGAACGTGCTCGCTCGCTCGTCAGGACAGCAGCGCACCAGCGGCTCAGCACGGCGGCGCGCGATCCGGTTACGACTGCGGCCGGCCCCACCAGTCGAGCGCTGGCTGCTGCGAATTCCGTTGTCCCTGGTCAGCTTGGGGATCTTTGGGCAAGCTCGGCGTCGGTTCCGGTACCGGCATTGGCGCTCGCATTCTGACGTCGTTTCGGTATCCGACCCTGCGGTTCCAGCCGATCTGCTTGGGGCCTGGGGTCCGTACGCATTGAATTGCGGCCCATTGGGGTGCGGCCCGCCAGACTGCGGCCCATACTGCTGCGGCCCGTTTGGATCTGGGCCGTTCGGTTGGGTGGGGATCGGTTGCCAGCCCACTGCAGGGTCAGCCCCCATCCTGCTGCAGGGGCACCGGCTGCGGCATCACCCGCCGTACGCCAGGCTGCTCCGGCTGCGGTGTCGGGGTGCCAGGTTGGCTGCAGGCGCTGATCTGGTGCCGCCGTTACCGGCGGTGTCGGAAGGGCGTCTGAGGGATGGTGCCAGGCCGATGCCGGCGGGCAGTCGACGGGGCATCGGCCTGCAGCTGCACAAGCCTGATCAAGAATCCAATCGCAATGACAGAGATCGCCTGCGGCACGATGCGCGAACACCGCCACAACTGGCGCTGTTGCGCCGAATCCCAATAAGGCGAATATCCAGGCCGAGGAGCACGGCGATGATTCCGACGACGAGGGCTGACGATGGTGAGCTGGCGCGCATGGGGCGTGTCGGTCCCGAAGCACGCAGAGGCTCACCAAGACCGTAAGGACAACTAAGGGCACGGGGTTTGCGAGGTCGAGCGCTCAACACCCATGCCACGCTCGGAAGTGAGCCGTCGAAGGTTGCCAGCGCCACCAGAGCGAGGAGAAGATTGAGCACCAGGCTCCCAAGGCAACCCAAGCCGCCGGCTCGCGCAGCCGCATCAAATTTTCCACGCCTTTCAGCGTATCGACACTGGTAGCACCGAGGGGCTCGCGTGGCAGAACTGCCGCTGCGGGGTTGCCGCCTGTGCGAGCGGATTCATATCGCGTCAGCGTTGGGCCCGGCGGGTCATGAGGTATGGCGAAGCCGGAGTGCAACAGCACCCAGGGTGATCGCTGCGCCACCCCGAGACGGTGGATCCGATGTCGCGATGGTCGTTCACCGCTCGAGTCGACTGGGACGACATCACCGAGCCCGTCGACTGAAACGACATCACCGAACCGTGGGCCATAGCCGATCCGGTGGAGAGGAGGCCGCGAACGATCCGAGGCTTCCGAATGACGCGAACGACCCGACGCTGCCGACGGACAGTACCGACCCGATACTGCCAATCGACAGGATCGAGCTTTCCGATCAATGGAGAGCGGTGAGTTGCGGGACCACGAGTGATCGCCAGGACGTGTTGTCGGAAGCCATGTCGGCGAGCCTCGAGATAAGCCGCTAAGTCCCGCCCGGTGCAACTCGCGAGCAGAAGACGCCCTCTGCGAGCGTCGATAGGCGCCCGCGCGAGCAGAGAGAGACGACCCCGCAGCGTCGATAGAGCGCCCGCTGGTGATCGAGAGGAACGGAGAAGCGGAGCGGCGACCGTGAGGCACTCGAGCCAGTCGAGCTGCCGCCTCAGCCGTTTCGCGCGAAGAGTGACGACGACACCCAGCTTCCGGGGCGCCGCGCGAGCAGAGAGGACACTGCAACACTGGTGCGGTGCAGATCGTGATCTTGGCCGGCGGCGTCGGCGGCTCGAAGTTTACGCTCGGGGTACGCCACGCGTATCCAACTGCACGGCTCACCGTGATCGCCAACACCGCTGACGACATCACGTTGCACGGACTCCGCATCTGCCCGGACCTTGACACGATCATGTACCACGCCAGGTGGTGGCGCTGATCCAGTACGCGGCTGGGGTCGCCACGCCGAAGCTGGCAGGTGATGGAGGAGTTTGCCGCGTACGGGGTGGAGCCGACCTGGTTCTCGCTCGGGGATCGCGACCATCGGCACCCATCTGGTACGGACTCAGATGCTGAATGCCGGTTATCCGCTTTCGGAAGTGACCGCGGCGTTGTGCACGCCGCTGGTTAGCTCACGACGAGCAGCTCAGATTGCTCCCATGACCGATGATCGCGTCGAGACGCATGTGACGATCGCAGATCCGGAGTCACCCGGAAGCCGCCGAGCGTTGCACTTTCAGGAGTATTGGGTACGGCTCCATGCCCGCCCTGATGCGCTGGCCATCACCCTCGTCGGCCTCGATGACGCACGGCCCGCACCCGGCGTTATCGAGGCGCTCCAGGCATGCTGATTTGATCTTGGTGGCGCCCAGCAACCCGGTGGTATCCATCGGTCCGATCCTTGCTGTGCCTGGCCTGCGCGAGACCCTTCGGGGCGCGATCGCGCCGGTGCTCGGGTTCGCGGGGCATCCTAGGCGGCGCCCTGTTCTCGGCATGGCTCATCGGCTGCTCCCGGCCGTTAGGCGTTGACGTGGATGCTGCCGCGGTGGGTCTGCACTACGGCGCCCGTTCGCGCGGGCGGCGTACTGGACGCCTGGGCCATGGATACCGCCGATGCCGCCTCCGCGGAGCGCATCCAGAAGCTGGCCTCCCGCCCCGTCGTCACCGATTTGATCATGCGTGATCCAGCGAGCACGGCCGCTTTCGTCGGCTATGCGATCAAGTCAGCCACCTCGTGATCACGATCTTCGCACCAGCTGGGATCGGCGAGGTGTCGCCCGGTACTGATCTTGCCCCGGTCCTGCTCGCAGCCATCGACGCCGATCCCGCGGGACCGCTGCGCGACGGAGACATCCTCGTTGTCACGTCCAAGATCATCAGCAAGGCCGAGGGCCGCATCGAACCGGCCTCCCGACGTGCTGAGCTCATCACGTCGGAGAGCACCCGGACCGTGCCCGCCGGGGAGGGACCCGGATTGTCCGCACCGGAACTGGCTTGACGATCGCTGCTGCGGGGATCGACAACTCCAACCTCGCTGCCGAATCGATCTTGCTCTTGCCCCGCGACCCGGACGCTAGCGCGGTGCTGCTACGAGAGCGGCTGGCCTCGGCGACCGGACTCCGCCTGGGAGTGATCATCTCTGATACGGCTGGACGGCCGTGGCGGCTCGGCCAGACCGACCACGCCATCGGCATCTCGGGAGTGCGGGCCGTGGATGATTACGTCGGCGTACGGGACGCGTACGGGAACGAACTGCAGGTCAGCGGTCATGGCCGTCGCCGACGAGATAGCGGCAGCCGCGGATCCTCGCGAAGGGCAAGCTGCGCGGACGCCCCGTCGCCGTGGTACGCGGGCTCGGGCATCTACTCTCCAGAACCGACTTCTGCTGCACGGGAGCTGCTTCGCGATCCCGCCAGCGACATGTTCGGCTACGGCAGTCGGGAGGCTGTGCTGGCCGCAGCGCTGGCAGCCACGGGCCAGCAGCATCGCTTCGAGGAGTTGGTGGCGCTCGATGGCGCGGAACGGACTCTCCCAGCTGCTGGCGGGAGCCAACCTAGGCGAGGAGGCTGCGGATCTGCTGCGTGCGATCATGTCTGTCGACTTACGGGCAGGCGGTCCTCAGCGAGGTCGAGATAGACTCGCCACTCCCTCAGACGGATCGGTAGGAGCAAACCAGGTGGCGAAAGCCAAGAGCGACGACAAGGCTGCGCCAAACGGCGACGCCTCAACGAAAGGGCCGTCCTCGGCACAGAGCCGCCGCGACAGACTTGCCTCTCTGGAGACCGCGCGCAAGAAGGAACAACGGACCCCGCACCATCCGACTATTGGTGATCTGCCTGGTATTGGCGATCGGGCTGTTGGCCTATCCGGTCTATCTCTTCGCCGATGACTATCGCGCCCGCAACGCGACGCTGGAGGAGATCGGCACCAGCATTGCCGCCGCCGGCTGCGACCCCATCACCACGCATCCGGCCACCGGCAACCAAGAGCACGTCGCGGAGGGCACCAAGGTCGAGTACGCCGAGAGTCCACCGGACTCCGGAAAGCACTACCCGACGCCGGCCCCGTTCACCAAACACTTCTACGCCGAAGCCGATCGCCCCCGGTCGAGACGCTGGTCCACAACCTGGAGCACGGTTACACAGTCGTCTGGTATCGGGCTGACGCCCCCAGCAAGCAAATCAAGAATCTGCAGCGAATCGCCAAGACGTTCGGCAGCGACGACTACGATCCGGCGGACAAGTTCATCGCGGCGCCGTGGTCGGATGCCGATGGTGCTGGATTCCCGGCCGGCAAGAGCGTCATGATCACCCGCTGGACGGCCGACCCCAACGATCCGAGCAACACTGCCCAGCAGCTGGGCGTGCGGCAAGCCTGCACCGAAGTCAGCGGCGCGGCGATCAAGGACTTCATGACCAAGTACCCGGTCGCGAACTCCCCGAGCCCAACGGCGCGTAACCGCCAGCACCCTCCTCAGGCGTATCCGCCGCCGAGCTTCGCGGTGACCTCTGCCACCAGCTCCTTGATCCGTTCCGCCTCAGTGATCGGGCAAACGAGGGTGATCTGCGGCGTCTGAACGATGACCGGTGTCGGTCAGGCCAACGACAGCAACGACTCGGCCGTCCTCGGCGTTGTTGATCACCAGGTTGTCCCGAGCGTCGACCAGCACCGAGACACCGTGGATGGCGTTGCCACGTTCGTCACGCGGCAACTGCTCACTAAGAGCTGCGAAACCGCCGACATCGTGCCAGGTGATCGGCAATCGGACAGCGACAACCTGGGCACTCCCCTCGCCTCGCGAGACTGGTTCCATCACGGCATAGTCGACGCTGATCTTGAGCAGCTCCGGATAAATCTCGGAGAGTCGGTATGGAGCGGCGGCCAATGCCTGGACCGCAGCGTGGGTTTTGGGCTGCAGCGCTTCGAGCTGATCAAGAAAGGTACGGGCGCGCCAGACGAACATGCCCGAGTTCCACCAGTACTCACCCGAGGCGAGGTACTCCTCGGCGGTGGCACGATCGGGTTTCTCCTTGAACTCGATGACTGAGAAAACGTCTGGATGATGCGGGAGGATCTCGCCCCGCCGCAGATATCCGTAGCCGGTGTGCGGAGCCGTCGGAACCACTCCGAACGTCACGAGAAAGTCTTCGCCGCTCTCGGCTACCTCGAAGGCCTCCAGCAGGGCGCTCTGAAATGCCGAGACCGGATGCATGAGGTGGTCCGATGTCACGACCGCAATCACCGCATCAGGATCACGTGCCGCGACGACCGCAGCGGGCCACGCCACCGCGTTCAGCGAATCGCGACCTTCGGGCTCGCCAAGAATGTTGGCGGGTTTCAGCTCCGGTAACTCGGTTGCCACGATGTCCGGCGTAATCGGCACCCGTGCATACCAGCACGCTGATCGGCCGGAACGATGCCGTCCAGTCCGCTCGTACGCGATGCGCAGCAGGCTCTTGCCGCCGACCACCCGCAACAGCTGTTTCGGCATGTCTTGCCGGGACAGCGGCCAAAGGCGCTTTCCTGATCCACCGGCCATGATCAGCACGTAACGCATGCGGACAGGGTAGTGGCGCAACGTTCAGATCTGCCGTGAGCTGGTTGCTCCTACGCTGGGCGGCTATGACCACACTTCTCGCCGAGCGCCTTCGGCAGCGCGTCAGAATCGATGGCTCGGCGCCGCTGCTCACCTACTACGACGTCTCTTCCGGCGAGCGCGTGGAACTCTCCGCGATCAGCTTCGGCAACTGGGTGGACAAGACCTCGAACCTGCTGGTCGACGAGCTTGGCGTCGTCGAAGGCGACGCGATCAGCATGCCGCTGGCCCTCGAGGCGCCCGGCCACTGGCTTACCGCGGTGCTGGCAGCTCGCGTGCTGGCAAGTTGGACTGACGGTTGATCTCACCGATCGATTCGCCGGCTGCAGCCGTTGTCACCGGGCGGCACTGGCAGGGATACCAGGCTCGCGATGTCTTCGCATGCGCTCTGCATCCACTCGGGGTTCGGATTTGACGAGCCGCTGCCGGACGGCGTACGCGACTATGCACTCGAGGTGCGCGCCCATCCGGACACATTCTTCGGCGCGCCACCCGATCCGACTGGGATCGCATGGGTCGATCGCGAGCGAAAGCTGAGCCAGGCCGATCTGGTCACGGGCGCAGGCCCGGCACTGCGGCGTCTGGTTCGGGCCGGCAGATCCGTGGGCTACCTGCCGCGACGGCGTGCTGACGGCCGTTATGACCGGTGGTTCGGCGGTCCTGGTGGTGGGCGGAGATGCTGACCAGCTCGACCGGATCGCCAGCTCTGAGCACGTAGCTGCGCCTGAGCTGATCAGCTGCGCCCTGAGCACTAGGCGGCGGCCCATGAGCCTGTCGAAGGGTGCGCTCAGCCGCCTTCGGAACCGGAATGTGGAGAGTCACACCTCACCGGTCAAAGATCGGTGGCAGCACGAGGGCATGCTGAGCGACCACGTGATGTGGGTCAGAGATGGGTGCCAGTATGCCGCCCGAAGCTCGTCGCTCCAGCCCCACCACTGTGCCGAGAAGAGCCGCCGCGAACACTAGTACCGGCATTGCCACCGGCGACGGTTGCCAACGCATAAAGAACGGTGGAGATCAACACCGGATGCCAGGTCCCGATCGCGGCGAAGAGGGAGCCACGAAAAAGAGCTCCTCAGCGATGCCGTTGACAAGGGTGATCGCCGAAATGATCCAAAAGATTTCCCAGCCGCGCGTAGCCGAGGACGTCCTCAGTGAGGCTCGCGAGCGCGGGGATGGTACGAATGACAAAAGCGCCGAGAACGAAGAGCGCGGCGAGCAACAGCCCCGCCACGATGGGTGTGATGATCGGGCGCCGCAGCGTGCCGCCACGCAGGATGTGGCCTAGGTGCAGGGGGCCCGAAAGCAGACTGCCGAGCGTCCAGGTTGCTGCCAGCCCGAAGGTCAGCGGGTAGAAGGCTGGACCGCCCTGTCGTACGGAGAACGACAAGCCGAGCAGCGTCGCGCCGACGGCCAACGTGATCCCGACGACGATCCGGCGGCGCACGAACGCCTCGTTCGGCTGCCAGTGATCTCGTTCCACCTTGTCGATCAACACCGGCCGGACGATGTCCATCGCCCGCCTGACCATTTCTTTGGGCCCGATGGTCACGACTTTGCTCGGGCGGTGGCTCGCTGACGGTATGCCTCGCGAACCGCGTCGTCGTATCCCATCGGCATCCCGGGAACGATGTCGGCTATCGAGTAGTCGCGTGACGACCACCTCGTTGCTCATCGAATCCACGAGATTGCGGGCCGTTGCGGTGTCGACATCAGTGACCAGGGACAACCAATGCGACGACAGTCGGGGGTCAGCAGCGGTACGGCAAGCATACGGAGCTGCCGGTGATGGCGCAGCTGAGCCACCCGCCGCATCATCTCGGCGTAGGTCAGCACTTCAGGTCCGCCGACCTCGAACACCTCGCCCTTGGCTGCCTCCGGCTCGAGCACGCCGACCAGGTATCGAACGACGTCAGCCAAGGCGATCGGCTGGGTCCGCGTGGTTGCCCATTTGGGAACGATCATCACCGGCAGGTGAGCGACGAGCTGCCTGGTGATCTCCCAGGAAATGCCGCCGTTGCCGATGACGATTGCCGCCCGCAGCACCGTCGTTGGTACGCCGCCGCTGGCCAGCGGGTGCTCCACCTCGCGTCGCGACTTCAAATGTGCCGACAGGTTCGCATCATCCAGACCCAGACCGCCGAGATAGATCACCCGCTCAAGACCTGCATCTGCCGCCGCCGTTCCAAACGATCGAGCCGCCGCAGCGTCTTTCTCGACGAAGTCCTCCCCGGGCCAGCGAGTGCACCAGGTAATAGAGCAGCGTCGGCGTCCGCGAGTGCCGAACGGAGACTGTCGGGTTCATAGACGTCGCCGAAGATCGGCTTGCCGGCGCCTGCGTACGTGTCGGGATGTCGGGTCATCGCCAAGACCGAGTAGCCCTCCGCCTCGAGCGCCTCGGTCAAGGAAGAGCCGACAAAGCCGGAGCGCGCCCGTGACGAGTACCTGTTTGGCCATCGAAGCCTCCTGGGCGGAGTGGTCACTCGCGCTTGGTCGGTATTCGTGCCTGGCCCCTCGGGCGGTTGCATGCCACAGGCATCTATGGCTCGTTTACCCAGAACAGGCGCTAAGTCCATTGCCTCTGTAGGTCGCCGCGTTCTGGTCTTGAGGACGGCTGCCGCGAATGCAGCTCAGTAGCCGCTCAGACCTCTTCGACGGAAGCGTCAGCGGCCGAGCGCTTGACCGATGCGATGCCGTTTTGAGCGGCTGCCTTACTGGAGTAGCCCTCGCCGCCGGTCGCGATGACTTGTCCATTGGTGGCCTTCAGCCGCCAGCGGTATTCGCCATTGGGGCTCTTGTAGAGCTCGAACTTCGCCATGCTCGTGCCTTCCGTCGAGAAGGTGGCGGATCGCATCGCCTGTGCAGCAGCGTAGCCTCAACCCTCCTCCGACGGCACCCCACGATTTGTATCGGTTTGCCGCGTGTCCTCAGACGTTCTGCGGGAAGCCCAGATTCAGGCCACCGTGGCTCGGGTCCAGCCAGCGTGAGGTGATCACCTTGCCGCGGGTGAAGAAGTGCAGCCCTTCAACGCCGTGCGCGTGAGTATCGCCGAACAGCGAGTTCTTCCAGCCACCGAAGGAGTAGTACGCCATCGGCACCGGGACCGGCACGTTGATGCCGATCATGCCGACCTTGACCTCGTTCTGGAACTGCCGGGCCGCGCCGCCATCGTTGGTGAAGATCGCCGTGCCGTTGCCGTACGGGTTGTCGTTGATCAGCTTGCACGCCTGCTTCGTAACTGTCCACCCGCACGACCGACAGCACCGGCCCGAAGATCTCGTCGGTGTAGATGCTCATGTCCGTCGTCACATGATCGAAAAGCGTCGGGCCGACGAAGAACCCTTCGCCATCCGCATCCACCTCCGGCTTCCGCCCATCCACCACCAGCGTCGCGCCGGCGGCCTCACCCGCATCGATGTAACCCGACACCCGATCTTGAGCCTGTGCGGTAACCAACGGCCCCATGTCGCAGCCACGAGTGCCGTCACCGGTGCGCAACCCGACCGTCCGCTCCTTGATCTTGGCAACCAGCTCGTCGCCGACATCGCCGACAGCCAGCACGGCGGAGATCGCCATGCAGCGCTCCCCCGCCGAACCGTAGCCGGCGTTCACCGCCTGGTCGGCAGCAAGATCGAGATCGGCGTCCGGCAGCACCAGCATGTGGTTCTTGGCGCCACCAAGAGCCTGGACGCGCTTGCCGTGCGTCGTACCGGTCTCGTAGACATATCTGGCGATCGGAGTGGAGCCGACGAAGGAGATCGACTGCACGTCTGGATGTGTCAGCAGCCCGTCAACGGCCACCTTGTCGCCGTTGAGCACGTTGAAGACGCCATCGGGGCAGCCCGGCCTCCTTCCACAGCTCGGCGACCCATAGCGCTGCCGTCGGGACCTTCTCACTCGGCTTCAGCACCACGGTGTTCCCGGCCGCGATCGCGATCGGGATAGAACCACATCGGCACCATGGCGGGGAAGTTGAACGGGGAGATGATGCCGACCACCCCGAGCGGCTGCCGCGTGGAGTGCACATCGACCTTGGTCGAGGCGTTCTCGGTGAAGGCGCCCTTGATCAGGTGCGGGATGCCGCAGGCGAACTCGACGACCTCCTGGCCGCGGCTGACCTCGCCGAGCGCATCGGAAAGCACCTTGCCGTGCTCGGCGGTGATGATCGCCGCCAGCTCCTCCTTGCGCGCGTTCAGCAGCTCGCGGAAGGCGAACAGGATCTGGGTCCGCTTGGTCAGGGAGGTGTCTCGCCACCTCGGAAACGCGGCAGACGCCGCGGCGACGACCTCGTTGACGTCGTCCTGCGACGCGAGCGCAAGCTGTGCGGTGACCTCACCGGTCGCCGGGTTCGTCACGTCGGAGAAGCGCCCACTGCTGCCCTCGAAGATCTCGCCGGACTTCCAGTGGTGGAGCGTCGTTGCCATGGCTGTTCCTATCTGATGATGCGGGCTGCTGCTACTTGATGATCATGATCAATTGTTGATCTTGTTAGAGCGGAGCTGCGCTCGCCGCTACGGACGCCGAAGTGCTTGTCGATCAGACCCGAGTGCCTTGTCTCGCTGGCGTTCCGATACGCCCCGAGCGTCTTCCTCCCAGCCGAAGACGCAGCTGCTGATCACTCCGTCGAACCCGACGGCCGCGAGTGCCGCGAAGACCGCGTCGTAGTCGACCTCGCCCATGCCCATCTCCATGTGCTGGTGCACGCGGGCGGTGATTGCCGGGCGGGTTGGAGATGTAAGCGCAGTCCGTTCGAGGTCAGGTGGTTCCAGGCATCGGCGAGGTGCACGTAGCGGACCTTGTCGCCGGCCGCCTCGATGATCGTCGCCGGGTCGTGGCCCTGGTGGAAGGCGTGCGGAGTGCAGTACAGGAAGCCGAGCCAGTCGCTGGTTGAGGCCGCGGATCATGTTCAATGCCTCCAGGCCATCCTCGATGAAGTCGTCCGGATGCGGCTCGATGATCAGCTGCAAGCCTTCGCGCTCGAAGATCGGCAGTAGCTCATCCATCGACTTCAGGAAGTGCGCCTCAGCGGTCTCCGGGCGCCTCCGGCCTGCCGTTGAACTCCGAATTGATCACCTCGACCCCCAGATCGACGGTGATCTGGATGACCTCGCTTCCAGGCGCGTACGGCGGCCTGTCGCTGATCTTCGTCCGGACCAGACCAACGCAGCACAGGGAGTATCGGAGGCGATGCCCACGCCCGGCGTCGCCGGCGATCCTCTTCAGTCTCCTGACGCCGGCGTCGTCGACCCGCGGGTACTTGAAGAACGGGACGAAGTCCGCCTTCGGCGAGAGCTCCATCCAGTCGTAGCCGAGGCTGGCCGACGATGTCGGGCAGCTCGTAGACCGAGCTGCTCGAGTAAAACATCTGCGGGTCCAGTGCGAGCTTCACGGCCACGCTCCTTCCAGGTCAGGGCGCCTGGATTCCGGCGTCAGTTGTTCCTCGGCCTCTAGTGATGCCACCGAAGAGCCCCCGCAAGGTGAACATGAACCTTCGCCTCCACTCCGGAGTGCCAGTACACCGGCCTCACACACCGCAACGGCCGCAGCAGCCGTCCCAGGCACTCGCACCGTCGATGGTTCCGGCCTTCGCCGCATCCACCCAGCGCTGTAATTCGACGTCGTAGGCCTGCCCGAAACGTTCCACGAAGCCCGGCGGTCAGCGTGGCCGCCCCATCGGCCGTCGGTGGACCTCAGCTGCAGGTTCTGGTCCAAGCCGATCGACGGCGCTGCCGCGTCTCGCCGACAACCTCGGTGCGCACCTCGTACGCCACACCGGTGCGGACGAAGATCTCATCAGTCACAATCGCGCCCGACTCGGTCTCGAAGATCACCAACATCGGGTCGTGCGTGCCGTGCGGTGCACTGCTCGTCGCCACGCCCTTGATCACTTCGACGCTGGTGATCTCTTCGCCCATCAGGAAGCGCACCGAGTCGACCTCATGCACCACCGAGTCCCTGATCATGAACTCCGAATTGAAATGATCACCAACCGCGGGATTGCGATGGACGCAATGCACCATCAGCGGCCTGCCCAGGCCGCCGTCGGCGATCGAGCTTCCGGAGCGCGACGTACTCGGGGTCGAAACGCCGCATGAAGCCGACCTGAATGAGCTGTTTGCCGAGCGCCTTTTCCTTCTTGCACGATCGCATGCGGCAGAGTCGATGTCGGTAGTCAACGGCTTCTCACACAGCACCGGGATGCCCCGGTCGAGGCACGCGTTGAGCTGTTCCGCGTGCGCCGCGCCCGGGCTGGCGCAACAGCACCGCATCGACGTCTGGATCGTTGATCGCGGCGATCGGATCGGCTTCGGCGCGTGCGCCGACGGCTCCCGCGACCTCGGCCGCCTTGTCGGCCAGAAAGTCGTTGACGACCGTCACCTGGCGCCCCGCACCCGCTTGCTCAGCGCATCCACATGGAAGGCGCCCATCATGCCGACGCCGAGAACGGCGATCCTCAGGTCATCGCTCATGGTTGTCTCCGGAACTCGATGGCGGCGCCGCTGCAGGAGCTGAGATAGGACTTGGTTCGCTGCGCGATGGGCAACGGAAGGTCCGGTGCACACGGATACAGGTCGTGCTCGATGATGCCTTCGACATCACGGCCCAGTCCCGCTACGGCCTCGAGCAATGGCGGCATGTCGGGAACTCCCAGCGGTGGCTCGATCATGGCGCCCATCCGCACGGCCTCCGGGAAGGACAGGTCCTTGTCCAGCACCTGTTCAACGATCTGCGGGTTGACCTGCTTGAGGTGCAGGTAGCCGATGCGATCGGGATACTTCTCGATCAGCTCCAGGCAGTCGCCGCCGTAGTAGGCAATGTGGCCGGTGTCGAAGCACAAGTTGACCCATTCCGGATTGGTCGATTCCAGGAGTCGCTCGATGTCTGGCTGGTAGCCGACGTGGCTGTCGGCGTGAGAGTGGAACTGCACATGCAGCCCGTACTCCTCAAGAATCCGCCGGCCCAGCTCGTCCAAGCCTTCGGTCTTCTGCTTCCACTGGTCCTCGCTGAGCTCACGATTCTCCACTGGCTCACCGGTCTTGTGGTGCCGCCACACCTCCGGTATCACCACGATGTGCCTTCCGCCGAGGGCTTGGGTCAGTGCCGCGACGTCGGTGACCTGAGTCCATACCGCGTCCCATGAGTCAGGGCGGTGCAGATGCTCGAATACGGTGCCCGCAAGCACACCCATGCCGTACTCGTCGAGCTGCTCTGACAGCTTCGCCGGATCCGTCGGCAGATAGCCGTACGGGCCGAGCTCGATCCACTCGATAGCCGGCTTCGGCGACCTCGCGAAGGAAAACCTCCGAAGGCACCTGCTCAGGATCATTGGGAAACCAGACTCCCCACGAGTCCGGTGCAGTGCCGATCGTGATCGTGGATGACACATATCCTCCTTACAGGAACAGCTTTTGAGTGGCCTTGTGCTCGTCGTAGGTCTTACGCGCTCGCTGAGGTGGAGTCGAGCGTCGAGGTCTCGCTGACCGGTACGTCCCACCAGGACTCCGAGTCCGGAGCGCCGATCAGCGGATCGGTCTCGACGTAGATCACGACGCTGTGATCGGCGGCCTTGGCCGCCTTGATCGCTTCCGCGAACTCGCCGGCGGTGCTGCTCTTGATCACCTCAACGCCGAGGCTGGCGGCGTTGGCAGCAAGATCAACGGGCAGCTTGGCGCCGTTCAGTCGACCGCTGTCTGGATTGCGGTAGCGATAGCTGGTGCCGAAGCGCTGTGAGCCCAGCGACTCGGAGAGGGAGCCGATCGAGGCGAATCCGTGGTTCTGCACCAGCACCGTGATGATCTTGATGCCCTCTTGCACTGCGGTGACCAGCTCCGTTGCCATCATCAGGTACGAGCCGTCGCCGACCATCACGAAGACATCGCGGTCTGGACAGGCCAGCCGTACGCCGACCCCGCCAGCGACTTCATAGCCCATGCAGGAATACCCGTACTCGACGTGATAGCCCTTCGGGTCGCGGGTCCGCCAGAGCTTGTGCAGGTCTCCCGGCATCGATCCGGCCGCACACACCACGACATCGCGGGGATCGGACAGCTCGTTGACCAGGCCGATCACCTCGTTCTGCGTGAGCAGCCCGTCAGCTCCCGCGTTGGGAGCATCCGGCAAGTAGACGTGCTGCACGGTGTCGTCCCAGGCGGCGTTCAGCTCACCGTATGTCGCAACATAGGCATCGCCGACCCGATACCCGTCGAGCAGTGGCAGCAGCGCCTCGAGTGGTTTCGCGAGCGTCGGCCTGGACAGCGAGCCCTGCATGTTTGATCGCATCCAGTCCGGCGACGTTGATGTTGACGAACCGTACGTCGGGGTTCTGGAATGCGGTCCGGCTCGCCGTGGTGAAGTCGGAATAGCGGGTGCCGATGCCGATCACCACGTCGGCGTCGCGGGCAATGGCGTTGGCAGCCGTGGTGCCAGTTGAGCCGATGGCGCCGAGGCACTGCGGATGGTCGTACACCAGGGTTCCCTTGCCAGCCTGGCTTTGGCCGACAGGGATGCCCGTCGCCTCGCAGAAAGCCGCCAGTGCATCTTGGGCTCGGGAGTACATCACCCCGCCGCCCGCCACGATCAGCGGCTGTTTTGCCGACTTGATCATCTCGGCCGCGGCCTGAAGCCGTGATCGCTCGGGAAGCGGTCGGGCGACATGCCAGACCCGCTTCTCGAACAGCTCCGTCGGCCAGTCGTACGCCTCTGCTCTGCACGTCCTGCGGAAAGCAGAGTGTCACGGCCCCCGTCTCGGCCGGGATCCGTCAAGACCCGCATGGCCGAAAGCAATGCCGCCGGCAACTGCTCCGGACGCCAGATCCGGTCGAAGTACCTCGAGACAGGCCGGAAGGCGTCGTTCACCGTGACGTCGCCGGAGTCGGGCAGCTCGAGTTCCTGCAGCAGCGGCGATGCGCTGCGGTCGGCGAACGTATCCGCCGGCAGCAGCAGGACCGGGAGTCGATTGATCGTGGCTAGTGCGGCGCCGGTCAGCATGTTGGTCGCTCCGGGCCCAACGCTGCTCGACACGGCATAGGTTTGCAGCCGATTCTTCATCCGGGCGTACGCGACGGCGGTATGCACCATGGCCTGCTCATTGCGACCCAGGATGTAGGGCAAGGTGTCGGGCTCTTCCAGTTCGGCCTGCAGCAGTGCCTGGCCGATACCGGCGACGTTGCCATGTCCGAAGATCCCGAAGCAGCCGGCGAAGAGCTTCTGCTCCTCGCCGTCGGATTCGCAGTATTGCGCGCCGAGGAACTTCACGAGCGCCTGCGCCACGGTGAGCTGATCTTTGCGGCGGATCGGGGGTCGTCCCCCGCTGAAGACATCGTCCGCATGCAAGCCTCCTGAACGGTTCGCGGAAGGAGTCTCGGGTCGACGTCCTGAGTCTCCCAGGTGCCGCGTACCCACGCCTGGTCAGGATGATCGGTGATCTTCCAGGCTCGTTCGGCACTGGGCCCGGCCATCACGTTCAAGTAGTACATGTCGAAGCCTGGCGCCGCGACACAGGGGCCATGCCAGCCGTACGGCACCAAGACGGTGTCTCGATCATGGACCTCCTCGAGCACCTCAATGTCACGGCCCGGTGAGGAGGACGTACGCATGAAACCGAAGCCTGGTTGGCCATCAGGCCCGGCAGCGATCTCGAAGTAGTAGATCTCTTCCAACTCCGACTCTGTCTCGCTCGCCTCGTCGTGTTTGTGCGCCGGGTAGGAAGACCAGTTGCCGGCGGGAGTGATCACTTCGCAGGCGATGATCTTGGTGGCCTCGAGCGAGTCCGGAGTGCCGAAGTTGCGCACCTGTCGACTGGACTGGCCGGCGCCACGCAACTCGACCGGAACCTGGGAGGCCGCGAGGTAACGCAGCGGGAGCGACGATCGGCTACGCGCGCCACACAGCGCGAATCGCCCGCCATCGCTCGATCGCAACGTCACCGACTGACCGGCGCCGAGATAGCCACGTCGGTCGGTCCGGCGAACACCGATGACCGGCCCTCGAGCTCGCAACCGGCATCGTCGGCCGCAACGTCAACGGCCCCGCTGAGCGGCAACACGATCACCTCATCGGAGCCAGTGTCGAAACGATGGCTACCTGTCGGCTGCAGCGAGATGATCTTCAGTGAGGAATAGCCCCAGTCCGCCGATTCCGGCGTCACCGCAGACCTCGTACGGACCGGATGCGACGGCGCCCGACCGCAACAAATAGCGCGACTCCACGATCGTTACCGGACCAGCGAGACAGCCGGTGTCGACCGCGTTCGCTACATCATCATCGGCCGGGTAGAGCATCGTACGGCCGACGACCAGACCACGCACCGATGGCAGCGCCAGAGCCGCCTGCCACGCAGCGTAGGTCTCGTCGGGAGCGCTGTCGGGATCGCCGCCCAGCAGTAGGGTCGGCAGCGTCGTCGCATCCATCACCCGCTCCATCTCATGGACCACGGGAAGCTTCATCCAGGTGTACGCGCTGGAAGCGCCGAGACCTTGCGCGATATGCACAGATTTGATCACTGCATCCGGCGAGAGGTCATTGACGATCTTGCCGCCGAAGCGAGTGGACATGAAGGGCTCCACCATCGCGATCAGCTCAGCCCGATTGAGCGCGCTGACAGCCTCGCCACACCGCTCCAGCGTTGCGACTGTGGCAGGATCCTCGAGATCAATGCGGAGCAGCATCTTGGCGCCCTCGAAACCCGCGTCGATCGTGCCGGGTACGTCGTAGCCGGTGTTGCGATCATCCATTTCAAAGGTCGCACCTTGCAGGCCGCCACGATTCATCGAGGCGAAAACCAGCTTCTCCTCCAAGACACCGAGCATCAGCAGGTCTTCCGCAATGTCGGCGGTGGCGAGCAGACCGTCGACGCCCGGCCGGGTCAGCGCCGTCACCAAGCGGTCGAGCAGGTCGGTACGGCTGGCCATCGCGGTCGCCTTGCCCGCGGCGCTCAGCGCACCACGTGCCGGATGATCACAAGCGATGATCATGAGCCTGCCGTCCGGACCGAGCAGTTCCGCTTCCGACGGCCCACGAGCAGTCGCTTGATGCGTCCGGGATCGCGGCTGCGGATCTCGTTGAGCTCCCTGATCGAGGCTGCGAACTGGGTTCCCGACGTCGCGTCGGTCACGGTGCTCATCGGGAACTCGCACGTTGCGAAGTGCACGGCTAGCGAGTCGGCAAGATGCGCATTGGGATCTCCGCCGGCGATGAGCGTCTCGATCTCGCTTTCCGTGGGCATTGCGGTCGAGCACTCGAGGCGGGACGCAACGATGGCACCCGCCGCGTTCGCGCGCTGTAACACCTTCTCGAGCGGCCAGCCAGCAAGCAGGCCGTGACACAGCGAGCCGCCGAAGGAGTCACCCGCTCCGAGGCCATTCAGTGGTCGGATCGGAATCGGCGGCGACTCGACGCGCTCGCTTTTGGTCTTGGCCAGCACGCCCTTGGGCCCTTGCTTCACAATCGCCAACTCGACGCCAGCGGCCAGGAGTGCGTCCGCAGCCTTCTCGGGCTCGGTTTCCCGACCGCGACCTCACACTCTTCGCGATTGCCGACAGCAACCGTGACCTGCGGCAGGGCTCGCTGCACCTGCTCGGTGGCGTGCGCTGGGGTTTCCCAGAACATCGGACGGTAATCAAGATCAAGTACGGTGAACTGCTTGCGCGCCCGGGCGTCCAAGACGGCAAAGTGCGACTCGCGGCTCGGCTCCTCGCTGAGGCCGGTGACCGACAACCACATCAGCCGGGTGCCGCGCACGGCATCGAAATCGATGTCCGACGGCTTGACCTGCAGATCTGGGGCCGTGGGTTTGCGATAGAACCAGAGCGGAAAATCGTCAGGTGGAAAGATCTCGCAGAAGGTCACGGGCGTGGCGTACTGGGTGTTCGTGACGACGTATTGATCATCGACGTTCAGCTCGCGGAGTGCCTTGCGGACGTAGCGTCCGAACGGATCATCACCGACGCCGGTGATGATCGCTGCCTTGCGTCCCAAACGTGCTGCGGCCACTGCGACATTTGCCGTGGTGCCACCGAGATATTTGCCGAAGGTTTGAACGTCCTCGAGGCCAACGCCAATCTGCAATGGGTAGATGTCGACACCGCTGCGTCCGAAGGTCAGAACCTCCAGCGGCTCGATCTGTGAATCCGAACGATCGTCAGGATCGCTACTCATGGCTCTCCTTTGAGTTTGAGATCAAGATCGGGCCGCATTGTGGCTCACGATGCACCGTATGTGCCTGGCTATCTGGTGTCAATCCTTTGTAAGGACAAATGGTCATAATGGGTTCTAGATTGGCGGATGCAGTGTGCCGTCGAGGAACTGCGCCCTGCCCAGGCCGAACGACCAATCGGCATGCCTGTTGGCCATCACCGAAACGATCAAGTCCTCGGCCGCACGCCGCACTCGGCCTCCAGCCGCTTCGCCAGCTCGGCGTACGCCGCGACCTTCTGCTCGTTCGACCTGCCCTGCTGGAAGATCTGAATGATCACTATTCCGGCTGAGCGCTGTAATCCGAGGCCAGTGTCCTCGGCGATGATGTGACCCCTTGTCGTGCTCGGTGATGATCTGGTAGCGATCACGCGGCGGAGCGGCAAAGACATCGAGCATGACGTCTTGAATGGTGTCAGCCAGCTTGCGGAGCTCTTCGGATGTGCGGCCTTTCTCGACATCGATCCGAACAAGTGGCATGGTCAATTCTCACTTTGTAAAGACATAATGTCAAATTGTCATCGAGGTATCTTTCGACCCATCAGGAAAGCCGGCACCCCAGGAGAGATGGGTCGCCGCCAACACCAGCGGCAACCGAAGCCGAGCGGCTGGCGACATCTGACGTCCGGTGGCAATCGAGCCGGCGATGATCAGCGCCAGATATCCAGCCGGCGCGGCGAAACCCAGCCGCAGCAGCCGCGAATCGATCAGCACACCCAAGCAGCCCTAGCCCTGAGCCACCCACCACTCCTAACACTGCGAGCGGTGGTGCCAGATAGCGGGGATTCGCGGTCTCCGGATGACGCCTGACGAGCTCGCGACGCCACTTCCCCGTCTCGTACATCTGCTTCACCAGTGCGCGAAGTGTGGAACGTGGGCGGTACGTGACCCGCAGCTCCGGCGAAAACCAGATCTTGTGGCCGTTGGTCCGCAGCCGATAGTTGAGCTCCCAGTCCTGCGCACGGTGCATGGTCTCGTCGAAGCCGCCGACCGCGACGAGCGCATCCTTGCGGAACACGCCAAGAAACACGGTCTCAGCCTCGGCTGCCGGAGACTCAGCCAGGTGAAACGCTGAGCCGCCCAATCCCAGTCGCGTGGTGTACGCCGTGGCGACCGCCACTTCGAACGGTGTCGTCCCCTGCGCGTCCATCGACACCGCCGACATTGGCCGCGCCGGTTTCGTCGAGCAGTTCGACGGCTCGCCTGATGTAGCCGTCGGTGAGCTCGCCATGTCCGTCCACTCGCACGATGATCGTGTGGCTGGATGCGGCAATTCCGAGGTTGAGCGCGGACGGCGTACGCGCCGCGGGATTGTCGACGACGTGGATCCGCTGATCCGCAGCCGCCAGTGCATCGGCTATCTGCCGGGTACGGTCGCTCGCTCGGCCCGACCGCGACGATCACCTCGAGTTCGCCGGGATACTCCTGGTCGAGCACCCGACGGATCGCCGCCTCGAGATGGCGTTCCTCGTTGAGCAGCTGGGCATGACCACCGAGACACCCGGCCACGGCTGTGCCGACGCGATCCTCGACGGAGGTCACCGATCATCCTGCAGCAGGCACCGTTTACTCGGCTCGCTGCTGGTGTCACATCGCAGCGTAGCGTTTCGCGGACACAGGCGTCACAACGCTCGCATCGCAGGAGGCGAGATCCTGGGTCGTTTCGCAGCGCAGGTGTCAAGAGGTTCCCTGCGAGCGACGACGACGCTGGCGAGATCTCCGAGCGCTCGATGCGCGAGCAGCTCAAAACGGTCTAAGGCCGGAACAGACCTTGCCCAGATCATCGGTCTGGCTGCTTCTCGACGGCGTCGCCCTCGGTGTTGGCTTGGCGAGCGGCACTCGGGGACTGTCGGCGTGCCTGCTTGCGCTGGCTCCTTGCGTCCGATTGTCGATGGCCTCGGAGTCGTCGATGGCCTTCTGGACGGTGCTGTGGATCACCGCGAAGTCAGGCGCGTTCGGATTGATCAGCGGCGGCACCATCGCAGCGCTCGAAACGGGCAGGCTCTGGCTTTGAGCGCGAGATCCATCATGGTGCCGATCTCCGACGGCGGGATATCGGTTGCGACCACTTCGCGCCCGGCCTCAGCGATCTTGTTGAACCTGGTCAGCACAGTGATGGGATCCAGCTGATTGAGCATGGCGCGCATCACACACTTCTGTCGCAAGATCCGGTCGTAGTCGGAAGAATCTGACCGCGACCGAGCGAACCACAGCGCCTCACGTCCGTCGAGATGCCGGTTCTTTCCCAGCCCGCACGTAGCCGTAGATCTTGCTACTGCCACCGCCAATCGGCACCCGCCGGTAGACATCCATCGTGATGCCACCAACGGAGTTCACCAGCGACTCAAATCCCTTGAGATCAATCAGCACCCAGTAGTTGATCTTGAGCCCGGTCGAACCTTCGACGGCCTCCTTGGTGGCCTGCGCACCGGGGTTTTGAACGTCCGGATAGAGACCGCGATGTTCGGACGCGTAGGTGTAGACCGCGTTCAGCATGCATGAGCCATCGGAGCAGCGAAAGCCGTGGGGAATCGAGCGTGCAGCGGAGACGAGTCAGGAAATGCAGCGGCCTGCAGGTTGCGCGGCAAGCTGATCAACACCGTACGGCCCGTTTCGGTATCCACGCTCGCTACAGTCATGCTGTCCGGCCGCAGCCCGCTGCGATCGGGGCCTGCGTCCCCGCCCATCAACAAAATATTGATCCGACCGTGCTGTGCGACCTGATCACCACCGCCGGAGAAGACCGTCGTCGTCAGCTGATGTTGGGCCGATGCGATCGAGGCCACGGCGATAGAGCCGCCGAAGATCGTGAATGCGAGCGCCACCGTGATCACAGAGAAGCCGATGTGACTATGACGGCCGAGCTCCCACGGATTGGCGAGCCGCCAGGCATCGACAAGCAGGCCGACCCAGCCGAGTCCGAAGATGATCAGCGCAATCTTGATCGACGGCCAGCGCCGGCGCCGATGTGATCATGGAAAAAGCCGGCCTGCGGAAGAAGCAACGCCAGGAGCACTGCGAGCACCGCCAGCAGCCACAGCGCGGCCCAGACGCGCAGCGCCATCCGGCCGACCCGACGGTTGCCGGCCGACGAGCTGGGCAGAACCGGGCAAGACGAGCGTCATGATCAACAGCGTCCACGCCCGGCGCCGCCTGATGCGCTGGCTTCGGTGCTGTGGCTGGTGCGACGAGGCGGGGCGCGCGCCACAACCTCCGCGGTGCGAGGAGACACCTGGGAGCCCTTTCGGTCTGTTGCTTAGGGGAAGGCAGGGGAAGAACCCTGCCAGTATGTGCGGTGCTCGCTATTTCAGTCCTGAAGCCACGCCGACGAGCGGCGGAGTTGGCACCAAGGCTGGTGATACCCCGACAGGTACCTTTGCGATATGTCTCCGAGCCGCGATGAGGATCTCGATTGGCTTTATGGGCGGGAGCGCCAGCCAGGCGGAACCTGAGCGCACCCGGTGATGCCGAACCCGTCGGGGACTATGCCACAGCCGCCGCAAAACCGGGCGTCGTACCCGCCACCCAGTCCCAACCAATACGGGCCTGCGCCTGCCGCGACCGGTCGGTTCGCCAGCCGGCCCGCCCGCCGGACCCGGCGGACGTAAGCCGGCCAGCAGCAGCCCAGCCCGGCAAGCCTGCCAAACGGCGGCATCCGGTTCGAAACGTCTTCCGAGTGCTGCTGATCTTGCTATTGCTGGTGATCTTGTGGCTGGTCGGCGTGCCCGCGTACGCGTGGACTCAGATAGCTCGGGTGGACGCCGCGCCCTCCGGTCAGCGACCCGCTGATCAGCCTGGCAAGACGTTCTTGCTGGTTGGATCGGACTCTCGCGCGGGGCTGAGCAAGGCCGAGCAGAAGCGGCTCGGGACGGGTAGCACCGGCGGTCAGCGCACCGACACGATCATGATCGTTTACGTTCCGCCCGGTGGAAAGCCGGCGCTGATCTCGGTGCCCCGGGACTCCTACGTTGACATTCCCAAGAGTGGCAAGAACAAGATCAACGCCGCGTACGCCTTCGGTGGCCCCCAGCTGCTGGTGCAGACGGTCGAGCAGAACACCGGGCTTCGGATGGACGGCTATATGGAGATCGGCTTCGGCGGCTTCGTCAGCATCATCGATTCGCTCGGCGGCATTCGCATGTGCTTGCCAAATGCGATCAAGGACCGCGACAGCCACATCGATCTGCGTAAAGGTTGCCAGACGCTGACTGGCACTCAGGCGCTCGGCTACGTACGGATGCGCAAGGCTGATCCGCGCGGTGATCTTGGCCGGGTCGAAAGGCAGCGGAGATGCTGGCCGCCGTGGCGAAGAAGGCCGCTTCGCCGTCAACGGTGCTCAACCCAGTGCGCTACTGGAAGTTCAACATGGCGATGGCCGATGCGATCAAAGTGGGCCGCGACACATCGCTCCCCGAAGCACTCGCATTGGCCTGGGCGATGCAGCGAGTTTCCGGTGGTAACGGGCTTACGCTGACCATTCCGGTCTCCAGTACCGGTGCGCCAACGCCCGTTGGCTCGGCCGTCTTGTGGATTCGAGCCAAAGCCAAGGCGATGTTCTCCGACATCGCCCGCGGCGACACCTCCGGGCTGGCCAAGTACGGCAATAACAACCTGTTGCTGTTACCGAGACGTTGTCCCAAGTCAGCTGTAAGTAAGAATGTTAGAACAAAGTCTTGACAACGCTTCAGTGAATACGCCACGCTAGGGCGCGTCGGCACGGGCGCCGATCTTGACACCGGAGGTCAGCTCAATGCGCAGCCCATCCCACGCGTCCTTTCGAGTCTCGGCTCGAAGCGCATCGGATGGTCCTGCGTGTGTCTCAACCAGCATCTCGGCGAACCTCGCTACGATCACGCAGCAAGCAGAGCGCCTGTACCGGCTGTCGCGCAACCAGCGACAGCATTCCTGCCCCCACCACGGGCCACAGCGGCATCACGTGTAGGCGACGATCTCGCCTCGCTACTAGCCGCAAAACCTTCCTCACTGCTTACGTTCGACCTCGGTGAGCTCCGCTCACTGCATCTCGCGCGTCCGGGCCTGGCCCGAAACACAACGAAAGGAATCACCGATGATTCGATCCGCAAAGGGCTCGGCGCCTGAAGCCGATCTCGGAAAGGGCTTGACCCTGGCCGCCTTCGCAGCGGCCGCAGCACTCGCGCTGTCCGCTTGTAGCGGCGGCGGCGCTCAGCCCCAGCCGCAAGCCAGCGGGGGCGGCGGTGGCGGCGGCAACTCGGGCTATACCTTCGCCATGATCACCCACGAAACGCCTGGCGATACGTTCTGGGACCGGATCAGGGCCGGCGCCGAGCAGGCCGCCAAGGACACTGGCTCGACGCTGAAGTACTCCGCCGATCCCGACGCCACCAAGCAGGCTGTTCTCATCCAGAACGCGATCGACTCCAAGGTCGATGGCATCGCGACAACACTTGTCACCCCGGATGCCCTCATTCCCACGGTCAAGAAAGCAATCGCTGCAGGGATTCCGGTAGACAGCTTCAACTCCGGATTCGACTACTGGCAGCAGGCGGGCGCTCTCACCCACTTCTCCTCCGACGAGTTCCTCGCCGGACAGCAAGCCGGCAAGAGGATGAAGGCGGCCGGCGCCACCAAGATCCTCTGCACCATCCAGCAGACCGGCTCGGTGGCGCTCGAGGACCGCTGCAGGCGGCGTGAAGGACAGCTTCCCGAACACCGAGAACCTGCAGGTCAACGGCGCAGGACGACTCCGCGGTCACCTCAGCGATCCAGGCCAAGCTCACTGAGGACAAGTCGATCGACTGGGTGATCACTCTCGGCGCGCCACAGGCCCTGGACACCTCAAGGCGCTCGACGGGTTCCGGCAGCAAGGCCAAGGTCGGCACCTTCGACACCAACCCGGACGCGGCGCAGGCTGTGCAGGACGGCAAGATCCAGTTTTACATCGACCAGCAGCCCTACCTGCAGGGCTACATGGCCGTCACACAGCTCTATCTCTTTAAGAAGAACGGCAATATCCTCGGTGGTGGCAAGCCGGTCCTGACCGGCCCGTCCTTCGTCGACAGCAGCAACATCGCCACGGTCCTGCCGTTCGTCAAGAACAACACCCGATAGTTCGAAGCCTGCAGGGTGGTCGGGCGAGTGTTCGCCCGACCACCGCGAAGACAAGTCATCGGAGCTGCACCATGAGTACACCTGTCAAGACCGCACCGCCTACGCCGGCTGAGGCCTCCAACCGCGTCCAGGTCAGCTGGACGACTCGACTGCTCGGCCGCCCCGAGATCGGAGCCTTGGTCGCGGCCATCGTCATCTTCATCTTCTTCCTGATCGTCGCACCGGCATTCCGCACGCCGGCCGCGTTCTTCACCGTCCTCTACCAGTCCTCGACCATAGGCATCGTGGCCGTCGGTGTCGGCATGCTGATGATCGGCGGCGAGTTCGACCTGTCCGCCGGCGTGCTTGTCACCTCCGCCGGCCTGGTCAACGGCATGCTGTGCTATCGAGCTCGGACTGAACCTGTGGGTCGGCGTGATCATCTCGCTGATCTTCTGCCTGGCGGTCGGCTTCATCAACGGCTACCTGGTGATGCGCACCGGCATTCCAAGCTTCCTGATCACCCTGGGCACGTTCTTCGTGCTGCAGGGGGCCAACCTCGGCGTAACCAAACTCGTCACCGGATCCGTGTCCAGCCAGAACATCAGCCAGATGGACGGCTTCCAGTCGCTGAACTTCATCTTCGCCCACGAGTTCAAGATCGGCTCCGTCACGTTGTCGATCACCGTCATATGGTGGCTCTTGTTCGTCGTCTTGTCGGCTTGGATCCTGCAGCGGACCAAGATCGGCAACTGGATCTTTGCGGTCGGTGGCAACGCCGCCAGCGCCCGCGCCGTCGGCGTGCCGGTAACGCGGGTCAAAGATCGGCCTGTTCATGACGGTGTCGTTCCTCGTGCTGGTTCACCGGCATGCATTACCTGTACCGGTTCGTCACTCTGCAGGCTGGCAACGGCGTGGGCAACGAGTTCCTCTACATCATCGCCGCGGTTGTGGGCGGGACCCTGCTGACCGGCGGCTACGGCAACGCGTGGGGTGTGGCCATCGGCGCATTCATCTTCGGCATGACCAGCCTCTGCATCGTCTACGCCGGCTGGGACCCGAACTGGTTCAAGGCATTCCTCGGCGTCATGCTGCTGCTCGCCGTGATGGTCAACCTGTACGTGAAGCGACTCTCCACGATGAGAAAGGTGGGCTTGACATGACCGACACTCTGCAAGAACACGCCGATCCGACACTGCACAAGGGTGAGCCTCTGGTCGAGATGGTCGATGTTGGCAAGACCTACGGAGCGATCCGAGCCCTCACGGGAATCAACCTGGTCGTCAACGCGGGTGAGGTGACGTGTGTGCTCGGCGACAATGGAGCGGGCAAGTCAACATTGATCAAGATCATTTCCGGCTTGCATCCCCACAATGAGGGACAGCGTGAAGGTCGATGGCGAGGAGGTCCACTTCGGCTCTCCCCGTGAATCGCTCGCTCACGGCATCGCCACGGTGTACCAGGACCTTGCCGTGGTCAGCCTGATGGAGGTGTGGCGTAACTTCTTCCTCGGCTCGGAGATGACCGGAGCAAGTTCCCGCTATCCGGAATGAAGATCAAGGACATGAGGCGCATCGCCGACGAGGAGCTGCGCAAGATGGGCATCGTCGTCAAGGACATCGATCAACCCATTGGAACCTTGTCCGGCGGTCAGCGGCAATGCGTCGCGATTGCCCGCGCAGTGTACTTCGGCGCTCGGGTCTTGATCTTGGACGAGCCGACGGCCGCTCTCGGTGTCAAGCAGTCCGGTGTGGTGCTCAAATACACCGCGGCCGCCCGCGATGCTGGCCTCGGCGTGGTGTTCATCACTCACAACCCGCACCACGCCTACCTGGTAGGCAACCACTTCATCATCTTGAAGCTGGGACAAGCCGTGCTGGACAAGAAGCGCTCCGAGGTCGGCCTCGACGAGCTCACCCGACAGATGGCCGGCGGCGACGAGCTCACCGAGCTAGCGCACGAGCTGGAAGGCAGTAGTCGAGGTTGATCCGTTTCGCCCTCTTTGGCTGCGGACGGATCGGGCGCGTACACGCCGACTCGATCGATGTCCATCCCCGGGCCGAGCTGGCCTGGGTGTACGACCCGATCGAGTCGGCTGCGCTCGAGGTGGCGCCAAGCGGTACGGCGCGGCCACCGCTCCCGCCGTCGATGCCGCCATCGATGACCCGAGCGTTGATGCGGTGGTCATCGCCTCGGCTACGCCCACCCACGTCGACCTGCTGACCCGAGCCGTACGCGCCGGCAAGGCAGTGCTCTGCGAGAAGCCGATCGACCTGGACTTGGCTCGGGTCGATCGGTGCTGGGTGGAGATCGCTGCGCTGAATCCCACCGTGATGGTGGGATTCAATCGGCGCTTCGATCCGTCGTTTCGCGAAGTGCATGATCGAATCGCCGCTGGCGACATCGGCCGGCTGGAACAGTTGATCATCGTGAGCCGTGACCCAGCCCCGGCGCCGCGCGAGTATCTGGCTACCTCCGGCGGGTTGTTCCGGGACATGACGATCCACGACTTCGATCTCGCGCGCTTTTTCCTCGGCGAGGTTGTCGAGGTGTACGCCACAGGCGCCAATGTGGTCGCTGACTACATTGCCGAGCTCGGCGACATCGATAGCGCCGTCGTCGTGCTGCGTGGCGCAGATGGTGCCCTCTGTCACATCACCAACAGCCGCCACAGCGTTTTCGGCTACGACCAGCGGCTGGAGGCTTTCGGCTCAGCGGGGATGCTGAGCGTCGGCAACCAACACCTGACCAGCGTGCGGTTGTCGAACGCGACGCAGACTGAGGCAGCGCCCGAGTACCTCAACTTCTTCCTCGACCGCTACACGCCGGCGTACCGTGCCGAGCTTGATCATTTGATCACCGCCATGGAGCAGGGCAGCCAGCCCAGTCCAGGGTTCGCCGATGGACGTGAGGCGCTGGCTCTGGCCGATGCGGCGCTCGAAAGCCTTCGGACGGGTCAGACGGTGCGGCTCAGGCCTGCCGTCTCTTAAGACTGGAGCGTGGCTGTGCTCCGCAAGGGCTTGCCGAGCACGCGACCCGGCGGGAGAGTGAGGTATGACGCCGATGCTCCTCGAGGACAAGATCATCCTGGTCAGCGGAGGAACTCGAGGGCTCGGTGCCGGAATCGCCCGAGCGGCCGCAGCCGATGGGGCGGCCGCGATCATGATCACAGGGCGCGACGAGTCAGCGGGTAAGGCGCTTGCCGCTGAGCTGGGCAACAACGGAACCGACGTCAGGTTCCACGCTGTTGATCTTGCCGATCCGCTCTCTGCGGCCGAAAGCGTGAGGGCGACCGTGGCCAGCTACGGCAGGATTGACTGCGTCGTCAACTCCGCAGGTATCACCACACGTGGAACGCTGCTGGACACCACCGTCGAGCTCTTCGACGCTCACATAGCCATCAATCTGCGGGCGCCGTTCTTCGTCATGCAGGCGGCCGTGCAGGATATGCGGAGTCGTCAGGCGCCCGGATCGATCGTCAACATCATCTCCTTCTCCGCACACGGCGGACAGCCCTATCTGGCTCCCTACGTGGCCGCGAAGGCGGGCCTGGTGGGCCTCACTCGCAATGCCGCGTACGCTCACCGCTTTGACCGGATCCGGATCAACGGACTCAACATTGGCTGGACCGAGACCGAGGGCGAGGATGCCACCCAACGCGCCTTCCACGGAGCAAGCGACGACTGGGTTTCCACGGCCGCGGCCAGGCTGCCGATGGGCAAGCTCGGTCAGGTCTCTGAGATCGCCGAGTTCGTGGTGTTCCTTCTCTCCGACCGGAGCGGTGTGGTCACCGGCTCGGTGATCGACTGGGACCAGAACGTGCTCGGCGCCCACGACTGAGGCAATGGCGCGTGCGACCAGTCGCAGCAAATGTGTCTTATTGACAGGACAAAGTCGGCTGGATACGTTACCCGGAGACGCGTTCAGTGCGTTCCAAAGCCCCGAGTGAGTCCTTACTCAAAGGAGAGATCCATGACGATTGGCGTCGCAGTGATCGGAGCGGGCATGGCGGGCCGGGCGCATGCAGCGGCGTACCGAATAGCGCCGACGCTTTACGAGTCCACATTGCCGGACCTGCGGTTCGTCTCCATCGGCGACGTCAGTCCTGAGCTTGGCTCGCTCGCGGCCCGGCGCTTCGGGTACGAGCGCACCGACACCTCCTGGCAGGCGATTGCGGAGGACCCCGACATCAATGTCGTCAGCGTGGTCGTGGCCAACTTCCTGCACCGCGAGATGGTGGAGGGTCTGGTCGCCGCCGGCAAGCACGTGCTCTGCGAGAAGCCGCTGAGCGACAACCTCGAGGATGCCCGCGCCATGGCGGACCTCGCCCGCAACGCCGACACGGTGGTCCGCATCGGCTTCACCTTCCGCCGAGCGCCCGGCGTCGCTGCCCTCCGCGAGCTCGTCACCTCTGGCACGCTGGGTCGCGTTCTGCACATCGACGGCCGGTACTGGTGCGACTACGCGAGCGACCCGAAGGGGCCGATCGAGCTGGCGGTACAAGGGAGCTCCCGGCTCCGGCGCGCTCGCCGACATCGGCAGTCACGTCGCGTACCTCGGTCGAGTTCCTCGGCGGGGATGTGCAGGAGGTGAGCGGCGGCCGATTCGCGACCGCGATCACCGAGCGCCCGGTGCCACTCGGCACCGTCGTCGGCCATGGGCAAGCTGCGGTGAGCGACACCTACGAGGCGGTCGAGAACGACGACTACGCCAGCTTCAGCGCCCGGACTGGAGCGCAGCGTCGGTGTCGTGCAGGTCTCCCGCGTCGCCGCCGGCCACCCGAACGGCCTGGCGCTCGAGGTCTTCGGCGACAACGGTGCAGCGAAGTGGGAGCAGGAACGCTCCGGGAGTTCCAGCTCATGCTCAACGAGGGGCCCTCTGGTACGCGCGGGTTACCGCCGCGTGATCATCGGTCCCGGATCACCCGTATTTCGCCGGCGGCCTGCCGATGGACGCCCCGGGCGTGGGCGTTGGCCAGAACGATGGCTTCGTCTTCCAGGCGCGCGCTTTCCTGAGGAAGGTCGCGTCGGCATCGACGAGGCCGACTCGCTGCCCCGCAATGCCGTCGTTTCGACGAGGGCGTACACAACATGGAGATCCTTGGCGGCCGTCGCCGAGTCCGCCGCCAATGGACGGCGCCACAGTGAAGGTAGCGCCACAGCGAGCTGAGGTCGCGCGATGAAGTTCGGGGTCTACAACGCGATCCTGCACGACCGGTCACTGCCGGAGGCGATCGGAGGTGATCGCCAAGCTCGGCCTCACCGGTATCGAGCTCAACTCGGGCGGCTTCCTGCCGCCGGTGCACATCCCCACCTTCGACGACATCCTCTCCTCTGACGACGCGCGAGATGACTTCCTCGGACTGTTCGAGGGCACCGGCGTGAGATCGCAGGCCTGAACTGCAACGGCAACCCGCTGCACCCTGATCCGGTGATCGGTTCGAAGCACGCCGAGGACGTACGGCCGCAGCATCCGGCTCGCGAATCGTCTGGGCCAGCACCGCGTCGTCACGATGTCGGCCTGCCGGCCGGAGAGCCGGGCGGCCAGCCGGCCGAACTGGATCGTCAACGCATGGAACTCTGCCGCGCTCGACGTGCTCGATTACCAGTGGAGTGTCGCCGAGGAGTTCTGGCGCGAGATCGACCGCCAGGCGGCCGACCTCGACGTCAAGGTGGCGCTCGAGCTGCACCCGCAGAACCTGGTGTTCAACCCAGCCGGTATCCGCGAGCTCGTGGAGCGCACCGGCGCGACCAACATCGGCGTCGAGCTCGACGCCTCGCACCTGTTCTGGCAGTGGATGGACCCGGTGGCCGTGGTACAAGACCTCGGCCCGCTGGTGTTCCATTGCCGCGGCCAAGGACGTACGCATCAATCCCGCCGCCGCTGTTTACGGCGTGCTCGACAACCGGTTCCGCCGGCTGGGGCCGGACGAGCCGCGCACCAACCTCGGCGGCGACGAGTGGGCCAACGAGTGGCCGAAGGACGCCGCATGGGACTTCGTCGCACTCGGCCGCGGGCACGACGCCGTCTACTGGTCGACCTGGCTCGCCGCCTTGTACGTCGGTCGACCCCGACATGCTCGTCAACATCGAGCACGAGGACGTCACGCTCGGCCGCATCGAGGGCCTCGAGGTTGCCTCCGCGGTGCTGCTCGACGCCGCACGGCGCGCGGGCATCCCCACGGGAGGGGAACGAGGTTGATCGAGGGCGGCTGCCCAGCCCCAATGTCATGCCCAAGCTGGCTAGCGCGTCAAGGTGAAGGCCTCCCGGAAGCTGCCCGAGAGCGCGGCGCCTAGCTGTCGCTGGAGGCCCAGGCTTCCGGCGCCGACCGTGCCGTATGATAGCCGACGTCCCGGAGGGCCTGCGCAATGCGGGGATAGTTGATCTCTCCGGTGCCAGGCTCGCAACGGCCGGGAACGTCGGCGACCTGGACCTCGCCGAGGTACGGCGCGCATCTCTTGATCAGTTCGACGAGGTTCCCCTCGCCGATCTGGGCGTGGTAGATGTCCAGCATCAGCCTGCAGATGAGGGTTGTCAACGCGCGGCAACCAGCGCGAGCGTATCGGCGGCCTTGGCGAAGCGGCGTACCGGGATGATCAACGAGCGGTGTTGAGGTTCTCGAGGCAGAAGGTCACGCCTTCGCGCTTGCCGAGCTCGGCAAGCCGATCCAGCGTGTGCACAGCCTTCAGCCACATCTCCCCCGGTGATCACTGAGTGGCTTGATGGGCAGACCATTACCGTCCAAGCCGCGATGCCATGCAGGTTGAGGCGGGGAATCCCGAGCCGTGCCGCCACAGGGAATCGACTGTTCGGCGGTGGCGACCAGCTCATCGGCCCCATCCGGGTCGATGAGGTCGCCGGTCACATAGCCGGTCATTGAGGAGAACGCGGCACCGGTCAGACCGGAGACTCTCGATGTCGTGTCTGGTCCAGTCCCAGATCTCCACCTGGAAACCAAGATCATCGATCCGCCGCACCCGCTCGGCGAACGGCAGCTCAGTGAAGATCATCTCCGCACAGGCGGCCAGGGTGAAGTCGGCTGATCATCGCGCCACTGTAGCGTTACGAGACCCGCTCGCCGGTCAGCACATCCGCAAGCATGCGTGCAAAGACGGCAGTTGTCGTCGTGTGATTGCCTACGAAGTCGGGTGGGCGCCCCATCGAGTCGCCGGCTGGCGCGAATGTAGTCCTCGCTCTCCGGCCGCGGCTTGATATGCAGGAACATCGGCAGCCCGTACCGCAGGCAGATGAAGGCGACAAGCAGCCTGGCGATCGCGTCCGTTGCCGTTGGCGAAAGGATGAACCGCGCAAGACATTCGCCGTGGGCGAGAGCCGTGAAGCTGATCACTGTCGAGCACCTCGTCGGGCGTGGTTGGTGGCTTTCCGACGGGCAGCCGCGCGTCTAGCTCGGCGAAGACGGCGTGAAGCCCGCGGAGCACCGCCTCCATCTCAGTCACGGCACTCTGGCGCGCCCACACACCCATCTTTTCCAGATTGCCGTCCTTCAGCCGGGCGCCGAGGCCAACCTCATAGTCGATGAGCTCCGGAACGGCGGGATCGCCTCGAAAATGCCCGACATAGCCGGCGACGGGCACGTCACATCCGGCGTAGAGCCGCGAATGCCAGCGGCAAAGTTCGTCGCTGGTCGGCATGTTCCGCTCAGCGGCTGTGGCGCGCAGCTCGACCGATCGAGCTGCGTCAGCGTTGTTCCTGAATGAGGAGAGATTCTCTTCGGGTTGTCCTCCTTGCCACGACGGAGCCGTCATGCCGGCTCGGCGCGCGCCGATCTATAGATCGTCGTCACGTCCCGGCCGAGCGAAGACCGATCAACGGCGCCAGATCGCTGACGACGCGGCGGCAGGAGCCTGCGGCATGGTCGGGCTTGCAGCGGCTCGAGCAGGCCCTCTCCAGCGACGAAACGCTCCAGACTGCGGACCTGCATGCGCTCGTACTTGCTCCTGGGTGAGTTCGGCCAGCCGATCGGCCGGCAGCCCGCAGATCCTCGCTCAGCATCGCGCCGCGAGCGACCACCTCATGCTCGATTGCCTGCTCGATCAGCTCGTTCTGACTGATGCCCAATCGCGCAGCGACCTCGGCGGTCAGCGTCCGGAAGTTTCTCGTTACGCCAACGCAGTGGAAATACCGCTCGCGGAGCCATGCCTCCAGAATGGCGCGATGCAGGCGTGATGTCAAGACGAGCGTATGACATCACCTGACGTTCAGCCTTCAATGAACAGGACTGCCGAGTAGGCGCCATTATGCAAGCAGCCGATCAGCGCGGCAGCCCGGCCAAGAGCTGCCGAGCCATGACGATCCGCTGGATCTGGTTGGTGCCCTCGTAGATCTGGGTGATCTTGGCGTCGCGCATCATGCGCTCAACCGGGAAGTCCTGGTGTAGCCGTAGCCGCCGAGGAGCTGCACGGCATCGGTGGTGATCTCCATCGCCACGTCGGAGGCGAAGCACTTGCGCGGCGGCGCCGAAGAAGGTGCAGGTCGGCGTCGCCGCGCTCGGACTTGGCTGCCGCGGCGTACGTGAGCTGGCGTGCGGCCTCCAGCTTCATGCCCATGTCGGCGAGCATGAACTGCAAGCCCTGGAACTCAGCGAAGTGCCTTGCCGAACTGCTTGCGCTCCTTGACGTACCCGAGCGCGTAGTCCAGAGCCCCCTGGGCGATGCCGACCGCCTGCGCCGCGATGGTGACCCGGGTGTGGTCGAGGGTGCGCATCGCCGTGGTCGAAGCCGGTGCCCACCTGCGCCGATCATCCGTGTCTCGGGGATGCGGACGTCGATCGAGATACACCTCGCAGGTGGGAGAGCCCTTGATGCCCAGCTTCTTCCGGGGCGCCGAACGAGACACCGCATCGTCGGACTTCTCCACCAACGAAGGCGCTGATGCCCTTCGACCGGGCATCGGGGTCGGTCACCACGAACACCGTGTAGAACTCGACAACCCCGCATTGGTGATCCAGCGCTTGACGCCGTTCAGGATGAAATGATCGCCGTCACGCACGGCGCGGGTGCGCATGCTGACCGCGTCTGAGCCGGCCTCAGGCTCGGACAAGCAGTACGACGCCATGGCTTCACCGCGAGCGATCGGCGGCAGATAGGTCTGCTTGATCTCCTCTGATCCGGCGAGCAGCCAAGGCAAGGTGGCGAGCTTGTTGACTGCCGGAATGAGTGAGCGTTGCGGCGCAAGCCCGAGCGATCTCCTCGATCACGATCACGGTCGCGAGTGCATCCGCGCCTACGCCGGAGTACGCCTCCGGGATATGCGGTCGTGGAAATCCGCCGAGACGAGCGCTTCGTAGGACGCCTTGGGAAACTCCGCCAGCTCATCAGCCTCGGCGGCGTTTGGAGCGACCTTCTCCTCGCACAGCTCGCGGACCGCGGCGCGGAACGCCTCGTGTTCCTCACTCGGCCGATACATGCTCGCGCAAAAATCACTCACCTGTGTATTCGTGCCTGCTCGGCTGCGAGCATCGCGTAATGCGACGTGCGCGCGCCGCTGGCTCGAGGAGCGAGCTGCAGCGTGAAGGCAGCGTTCTTGTCGGCCTCCGCGAGGCAGCGACACCGTACGCCGTGCAGCGACCTACGGCGACGGTCGGAAGCGCGATGTGCGAGCCGCCGCCTTCAGATCGTGCGGCTCGAGCGGATCCCAGTCCTCCGGGAGCAGCGGCGGGCGGTCGACCGAGCTCGACCTCGACGAATGCGCGCGTGAATCGACCGACTCTGCGATGGCGATCATGGTGTCAAGGACGTGGTAGCCCAGCGCTCCTTGTGCACGATGCGGTCTGGCCTTCGCGCAGCGCGCGCGCCATATCCAGCACGCCCGTCCCGCGGAACGAGACCGCCTTCGTGGTGGCCACCGTCTCCCAGTCCTCGCCGCCACGCCGTCTGGACACTGATCTCACCGTCGAAGTAGTTGGGATCAGGAAACAGCATGGTTGCGTCGGTGCCATTGATTTCCAGCAGAGTACGAGGAAGCGCCGAGTCGAAAGAGAACATGGCCTGCGCGGACTGGCCGCTCTCGAACTGGACCAGCGCACTGACGTGGCTGGGCACCATGACATCGAACTCTTCTCCGGCCTTCGGCCCCGAGCCGATCACGCGGCGTTCCCGGGCCTTCGAACCAAGAGCAGCGACCGAGGACACACTGAGCCGAAGGCCTGAATGATCGCCGTCAAATAGTAGGGCCCAAGATCAAAGAGTGGGCCGGCGCCCGCGGCATACAGGAACGCCGGGTTCGGATGCCAGGATTCCGGTCCAGGCAGCTGCAGCAGCGCCAACGCCGTCAGCGGCGTCCCGATCATTCCCTGTTCGATCAGCCGGCACGCCGTCTGCAAGACCTGGACCGAGGAAGGTGTCCGGTGCGCAGCCAACCAGGAGCCCAGCCGGCCTCAGCGTCGCTCGAGCAGGCTCTGACCGCTGGCACGATCGAGGGCGAGCGGCTTCTCGTTCCACACGTGCTTGCCAGCCGCGATCGCCTGACTCGCCACCTCGGCATGAGCCGCCGGGATGGTGAGGTTGACCACGATCTCCACCTCAGGGTGGTCGAGCACGGTGGCAACGTCGCCGGCGACGGCAACGTCGTACTTGGCGGCCTTCTCTGGCTGCGTCGACGACGATGTCGCCGATCGCGTGCACCTCGGTGTCGGCGAAACCTCGTCAGGTTCTCCAGGTAGGTATCGCTGATCGTGCCCGCGCCGATCACCCCAACTCCCAAAGGGCCAGCCATGATCACGCCCGATCGGCCAGCAGGAACTCGCGGCCTGCCGCGTACGGCTTCGAGCAGGTCGGTTTCCGAGTCATCCAACTCGACGACGCGGAGCGCCTCAGGAGCCGCGTCGACGATGTCCCACACCGGCAGCACACCCGATCCAAGAGGGACCTGTTTGCTGGCATCGAGGCTCCCGTCGCCGTCCTTGAGATGCAAAGCGACGACGCGATCTCCCAGACCGGGTAAGCAAAGCCGGGCACGTCGGCACCGCCCGCGTACGCCCAGTAGGTGTCCACCTCGAGCACCACTTCCGGGGCGAGCTGAGCTGCCAACACCTCCAGCGCATGACGCCGTCGATCATGGACTCGAGTTCGAAGTGATGGTTGTGGTAACCGACCTGCAGACCGTAATCGGCCGCCTTCGATAGCTGCAGCATTGAGCTCGGCTGCAACCTCGCTGACGCCTGTTTCGGTTTGCCAGCGGGCCGGGTCGACGTACGGCTCGATCACCGTCTGGATGCCGAGCTCGGCCGCCAGTGCACAGACCGCATCCTGATCTTCACCCAGCAGGTGGACATGCGTTGTCGGTGCGGCCAGACCGTTTTCGGGCAAGGCCATCGCGCAATCCGTCGGCGAAGTTGAGCGAGCGCGAACGGCTCGACCTGAGTGAACCCGAACGACGCGAGCTTCCCTAACGTGCCATCGAAGTCCTGCGGCTAGTGCCTCGCGCACGGTGTACAGCTGGACGGACAGTTCAGACATCAACACCTCCTAGTAGCTATGTGATCACACTACGTTGGCTCGTTGAGGAGCTGGCGAGCCAGCAAGGTACCACCGGCAGTGGCTACGGGAAAGATCACGGCTCCGGCGAAGGGAATGGCGAGCAGCAGAAAGGTCGGCACGCCGAAACCGAGGACTCGAACGCGCCGCCGTCGCATCGCGCCCCGACGATCCGCCAAGCGAAGCATCCCGCGTCGTTCGAAGGCGGACCCGACGAGCTCGATCCCGACCAGCCAGCCGCCGAAGATCGCTGAGATCACCGGAACGACGGTCTGTCCGACGACGGGCACGAATCCGGTGGCAAACAGCAGCAGTGCCCCGAGCGCCGCGACCGCAGATGAGCGCGACGGCTTGCCGCAGCGCCTCGAACAACACCTCGCGCCACGTTCTCTTCGAGTTTCGGTACGTCGCCGAACTGTTGCTCCACAGACTCGGACAACTTGTCATACAGCGGCGAGCCGAGGGCAAGGGTCAGGTGGTGAACGAGATCACCATCAGCAGCACGGCAGCCGCGACGAGCGCACTGCCGACGAGCACACGCAGCGCTGTCGCGAGGCCCCGAGTCCAGCCGTCGGCGAACGGCGTGAGCCACTCGACGGCTGGATCGAGCTGAGTGATCAATGCAACGAGCAACCCCGTGAAGATCACCGAAGTGATCACCGGTGGAATCGCCCCGAGCAGGAAGAGCCGAGGTCGGTGGGTGATCAGATTCAAGCCCCTTGACCAGCAACTCCAGCACCTATCACCAACTCCCCGACAACGCCCGCCATCAGCCGGACTCGCCGGCCCCGGTCCTGTGCGTTGGCCCGGACGGTCGCCCCTTGGCCTCTGCAGCCTGCCGAAGCTGATCTTGAAAATTGATCATCTGCTGACGCAGCTCTGGATCGCTGGCAGCAAGGATGCGCACCGCCAGGAGCCCGGCGTTTCGAGCGTTGCCTATGGCGACTGTTGCCACCGGTACGCCTGCGGGCATCTGCACGATCGACAACAGCGAATCCATGCCGTCGAGGTACTTCAGCGGTACCGGCACTCCGATGACCGGCAACGGCGTGACCGAGGCCAGCATGCCCGGGCAGATGCGCGGCGCCACCCGCCCCCGCAATGATCACCTCGAGTCCACGGGTATGCGCGGTCCGACCGTAGCCTGATCATGGCATCGGGCATCCGGTGCGCTGAGACGACATCTGCTTCGAACGGCACGTCGAACTCACGCAGTGCCAGGCCGGCGGCGCTCATCACCGGCCAGTCCGAATCCGAACCCATCACAATCCCGACGCGCGGCGGCGAGGATGGTCGTCAGGCATTGGGATCTCCCATCAGGTACGCCGCGGCGTGCTGCGCGCGTTTCCGTGTCTGTTCAAGATCATCTCCGGAGGCGGTGACATGACCGACCTTGCGACCGGGCCGTACTTGCTTGCCGTACAGCTGTACCCGTAGCCGCCGGTCACGGGCAAAGCAGTGCAGCAGCGCCGATGAAAGATCGTCGATCTTCCCGCCGAACACGTTGGCCATCACCGTCCACCTTTCCGTGCTACTCGGATCGCCCAGCGGCAGGTCCAACACCGCCCGCAGGTGGTTCTCGAACTGCGACGTCCGGGCACCGTCGATCGTCCAGTGGCCGGTGTTATGCGGCCGCATGGCGAGTTCGTTGACGACCACCGATCCGTCGACGCACTGCATGAGTTCGACAGCCAGAAACTCCCACGACTCCGAGCTCATGAGCGATCATCAGCGCCAACTGCTGCGCCGCAACCGCTTGATCATCGTCGAGCTCCGGCGCCGGCGTGATCGTCTCCACACAGATGCCGTTCCGCTGCACCGATTCCGAGATCGGGTACGCCGCAGCCTGCCCGGACGGAGAGCGAACGACGAGGCGCGCTCAGCTCACGCGTAAAGTCCACGAAATCCTCACCGATGATCTGTACGCCGTCGCTCAGTCGGGCAAAGGGCTCGCCCGCCTCAGCAGCCGAGTCGAGCCGCCACACCCCCTTGCCGTCGTACCCGCCACGAGAGGTCTTCGCCACGATCGGCCAGCCCGCGCTCGTCGCCGAAGTCGATCAATGCCGCCGGATCGGCTACCACCCGACTCACTGGACAGGGAGCGCCTAGTGCGGTCAGTCGATCCCGCATGATCGCCTTGTCCTGGGCATGGACGAGAGCTGCCGGTCCCGGCCGAACCACGACGCCGCCCGACTCAAGATCGCGGAGCAGCCCGGTCGGCACGTGCTCGTGGTCGAAGGTCACCACGTCACAGCCCGCCGCAAAGGCGCGCACTGTTTCCGGGTCCGTGTAGTCACCGACCGTGACGTCATGCACAACCGTAGCGGCGGAGCTGTCGGCTGCCTCGGCGAGCAGCCGCACCGTTGATCCCCAGACCGATGGACGCGGCGTGCATCATCCGGGCAAGCTGCCCACCGCCGATGATGCCTACCGTGAAGCTTCGCGCACTGGTCACTCGCCGAAGCGTACCGGTCACTATGACGGGCAGCCTGCGCCGACTGCAGGAGCTCGCGGCTGTCCTGCGTGCAGAGCTGGCTCCTGTTCGCGAGCGACGGAGGAGGCGAATCTGCGAGCTTGCCCGTCAGAGTGCAATCAACACTGGCGCTATGACGGGCGAGTCCGCTTCGCCGACTGCTGGAGGTTGCGAGTCCATCCGCGTGGAATGGCCGTCTTTGGGTTCGCAAGCGACGAAGGAGGCGAATCTGCGGGCTGCCCGTCAGAGTGCAATCAACATCGGTCACTGCAGCCTGAAGATCACCGAGCGCTGCACGATGAAGTTGACGGTTGTGGCAACCCCTGGGCGATCACGAACGCAATGATCTGGACAGAAAGCTGGCTCAGGCCCTGCGCTGTGAGGAAGGTGAAGAGCACGCTGAACAAGCCAACCTGCAGAGCAAAGGTCACGGCGTACAAGATGACCACCGCGACGAAACGTCGTGTGGAGGGAGAGGCTCGGAACGTCCAGCGCCGATTGATCAGGTACGCGGTTGTCGTGCCTGCGATGAACGAGATGGCTTTGGCCGGGGTATGTCCAAGGCCCAGGGCCATCAAGATCACCAGCAATCCGAAGTCGACGATCGCCGAGAAGCCGCCCGTGATGATGAACCGGGTGAGCTGCGCGGGCAACGGCAAGGGGCTCTCCCGCTCGTCGACCGGCAGCTCGATCGGTTGCGGGAACTGGTGGGGATGGTCGGTCATCGTCCGCTTTCCTGCCAGCTCGGCCAGCGCGGAGCCCGGCGCATATTGAAGGCCTCGACGCCCTCCAGCCGGTCGGCGGAGAATGCTGCTTCTTCCCACGCCTGGTTCTCGATCTCCAGGCCACTGATCAAGTCAACGTCGATGCCCTGCCTGAGCGCCCGCTTGGCGGCACGCAGGCTGGTCGGGGACTTCGTGGCGATTTCCTGCGCCAACTCCAGCGCGGTGCTACGAGCCACGCCTGCTGGCACGAGACGGTCGACAAACCCCATGCCCAGCGCTTCCTCGGCGCCCAACCGCCGTCCAGTCAGCAGCAGATCGGCCGACTTGTTCAGCCCGATCCGCCGAGGCAGCAGCTGGGTGCCGCCCTCGCCCGGAATCAAGCCCAGGCCCACTTCCGGAAGCCCAAAGGAAGCGGTGGCCGATGCAATGATCAGGTCACAGCTCAGTGCCAACTCGAAGCCGCCACCCGAGCGCGAATCCTTCTACGGCGGCGATCATCGGCATCGGCAGCGCACGGAGCGCGTCGAATGCTGTCCTGAAACACCTGCCGCTGCCGACGAAGATCATCGTTGCTGAAGCCACGACGCTCCTTGAGATCGGCCCCGACACAGAAGGCTCGCTCGAGCGCGCTCGAGATGACCACGACGCTGACCTGATCATCGGTAGCAAGCTGATGTGACGCCTCACCGAGTCGCCGGACCTGGTCGGTGGACAGCGCATTCAACGCCTCGGGACGGTTCATGATCACCTCGGCCACGTGCGCCGACGGCCGCTCGACCTCGACAGTCATGAGCGAGCTGCAGGAGGGTTCTGCGAACCTTGTTGTGGGCCGAACAGCAGCTGTGTGATCTCCAGGTTGACGTGCTCGACGTCGGGCACATCATGCAGCACGATCGTGCCGTTCTCGGCGGCAGTCTGGACGATCAGCGAGCCGCAACCGAGGATTCGATCTGACAGGCTGCGCTCGTAGGACACCTCGTTGATCCGATTCAGCGGCAGGTCCTTGCCGATCTTGTTCACCAGGCCACTACGCATGATCAGCCTGCGATTCGTGATCGTGTACGTGGTGGTCCTCCAGCGCAGGAAACGGCAGGAGAACGAGCCAGATCGCCAGCACCACCCCGAGGACTGCGATGGCGAACTGTCCAATGGGACGGGCCTGGTGCGGGATCAACGCAGCCCCAACGCCTACCGCCGCAGCGATGAGCACGAAACGCGAGCGCCGGCAAAATCATCGCCTTGACATGGGTCCGGGTATGGATGACCACATGCTCGTTGGCGCCGAGCAGCTTGTCAGGAAGATCCGCCACGCCCTCAATGCTGACACACCGGCGAGATCCTACGACTGCAGATGAATGACGTCGCCCGCACCGTAGACGGATGTTCCGGAATCCGTCACGAACCACGAGTCGGCCATCAGGATCAATGCGATCGGCAATGCCCTCGACGTTGCGTTGCTCGGTCAGCAGCACGCGAACCGGGACGACCGAGCGTGTCGCAGCGCTCCGCGTAGGCGGCCGCCAGCGAGGCATCGTTCCCGTGCCAGTGCCTCCCATCGGCGGTAAAGCGAGCTCGAAGGCAGCCAGCACGGTGGCGATCACCGCTGTTCGCGAGGGCAGCTGGGCGCCAAGCTGGCTTGCGGCGATCGCAAGTGAGGTGGCACTCGGGACCGGCAATTCGTCCTCGGCTGAGGCCGACATTGATGCCGATGCCGACCACACAAGCGGGGCCTTCGGCGGTGTCGACTCGCTCCGAGAGGATGCCGCACACCTTGCGGCCGGCAATAAGGACGTCATTGGGCCACTTGAGCACGGCCGGCAGATCAGCCGCGCGCCGCACACCGTCGCTCACTGCAAGGCCCGCCAGCAAAGACAGCCAGGTCCAGCGGCTCGGATCGATGCCGGCAGGTCGCACCAGGATGGACATTGCGATGCCGGAGGCTGGTGGCGCTGTCCAGGTACGACCCTGCCGTCCGCGGCCGGCCGATTGATAGTCGGTGATCAGCACCGCGCCTGAGACTTCACCTTGCCGGGCACTGGCCGCGAGATCCGCGTTCGTAGAACCGGTCTCGGCGACAAGATCGACCTTCCGCCACAAGCCGCCAGGCCGGATCAGTTCCTGCCGGAGCTCCTCGAGATCGATCACGTCGTCGGTCGGCATACCGGGACCTATTCTTTGGGCGCTTCTCGCACACGTCGCGCTGGAAGCTGACGTCGTCGTCGCTCTTCGCCAAAAGCGCGATGTCACGGACCTAGTTCGACAGTTCTCGTAACGCGCTTTGCTCATCGTTCCTCCGATCGTCAGCGGCGCGACTCGATGCTCGAAGCGGAATGCCGCGTGAACTTTCGTAACTGGTTAGAGTCCGGTTCATGGATCGCACGATTCCAGCACCGGACATTCACACCACCTCCGGAAAGCTGGCCGACCTGGACCGCAGGATGGGGAAGCGGTCCAGGCAGGTTCCGCGGCTGCTGTCGAGAAGCAGCACGCCAAGGGGCAAGAAGACCGCTCGTGAGCGGGTAATGATGTTGTTGGACCCGGACTCGTTCACCGAGCTGGACGAGTTTGCGCGTCACCGTTCTGACGCTCGTTCGGCATGGAGAAGCGCCGACCCTACGGCGACGGTGTCATCACCGGCTTCGGCACCATCGACGGACGGCCGGTGTGCGTGTTCAGCCAGGACGTGACCGTCTTCGGCGGCAGCCTGGGGCGAGGTGTACGGGGAGAAGATCGTCAAGATCATCGACTTTGCACTGAAGACGGGCTGCCCGATCATCGGCCTCAACGAGGGCGGCGGCGCCCGGATCCAGGAGGGCGTGGTCTCGCTCGGGCTGTACGGAGAGATCTTCCGTCGCAACACCCACGCCTCCGGAGTCATCCCGCAGATCTCGTTGATCATGGGCGCTGCGGCGGGCGGCCATGTCTACTCCCCGGCGCTCACCGACTTCGTCGTCATGGTTGACCAGACCTCACAGATGTTCATCACCGGCCCGGACGTGATCAAGACGGTCACCGGCGAGGACGTGTCGATGGAGGACCTGGGCGGCGGGCGTACGCACAACACCAAGTCAGGAAATGCCCACTATCTCGCCGCAGACGAGGACGATGCGATCTCCTACGTCACGGACGCTGATCGGCTTCCTGCCGCAGAACAACCTCGAGGACCCGCCGATCTTCGACGTCGAGAACGCACTCGAGCCCAACGAGCTCGATTTCGATCTCGACACACTGATCCCGGACTCTCCCAACCAGCCGTACGACATGCACGAAGTGATCTCGCGAGTACTCGACGACTCAGACTTTCTCGAGGTGCACGCGCTGTTCGCTCCCAACCTGGTCGTCGGCTTCGGCCGGATCGAGGGCCACAGCGTCGGTGTGGTCGCCAACCAGCCGCTCCACTTCGCCGGATGCCTGGATATCGATGCCTCGGAGAAGGCCGCACGATTCGTCCGGACGTGTGACGCGTTCAACGTCCCGGTGATCACTTTCGTTGACGTGCCCGGCTTCCTACCCGGTACTGATCAAGAGATGGAACGGCATCATCCGTCGCGGCGCAAAGCTGATCTACGCCTACGCCGAGGCGACCGTTCCGCTGGTCACGGTGATCACTCGCAAGGCGTACGGTGGCGCGTACGACGTGATGGGCTCCAAGCATCTTGGGGCTGACTTCAACCTCGCGTGGCCGACTGCGCAGATCGCAGTGATGGGCGCCCAGGGCGCGGTGAACATCTTGTACCGCAAGGAGCTTGCGGGAAGCGATGATCCTGAAGCGATGCGTACCAGGCTGGTTACCGAGTATGAGGACGAGCTGGCCAACCCCTACCTCGCCGCCGAGCGTGAGCTATGTCGACGCAGTGATCAACCCACACGAGACACGAGGGAGATCGCCCGGGTACTGCGGCTGCTGCGCACCAAACGCCAGACCTTGCCGCCCAAGAAGCACGGCAACATTCCGCTATGACCATCCCAGATGATCAAGATCCGCTGTTCTCCCATCGTCAAAGGCTCGCCGACGGAAGACGAGCTTGCTGCGGTGATGACCGTGCTGACGACCCGATTCGCGCAGCCGCGCCAGGAGGAGACGAAGCCCGCGCGGACGGGATGGTCGGCGTACTGGCGATCAGTGCGCAGCCCGATCCAACCCGGTCCCAGCGCTTGGCGAATGTCCGGACGCCCGCAGTAGTAGTGCCCCACGAGTGGTCGGTACTAGTGTCGGCTTGGCATCACTCGTAGTTCGATCTGGCGCTGCTCCGCGCAGCCTGGCAGAAAGGCACAATGGTGAGTGCTGTAGACGACATCGCTCGCTGACATTCCCATGGACCAGCTCTGCCGCTCAGCTGGGGGTCGACCAAGCCACCGCCGAACAAGCAGCCCGCCCAGGCCATCCCTGCACTGCTGGGTGGAATGCAAGCCAACGCCGAAGATCCCGCCGGTGCCACGTCATTGGCGGGAGCCCTCGGTGACCATCTCAGCGACCTCATCGATGGTGGAGTTGATCTTGACCAGGTCGACGCCGACGACGGCGAGAAGATCGTCGGCAACATCTTCGGGCCCAATCAAGATCAAGTCGCCCAGACCCTTGGCGGCAATCTCGGCGGTCAAGCGAGCGGGTTGATCAAGCAGTTGCTGCCGATCTTGGCGCCGATCGTGCTCGCCTATCTCTCCAAGCGTCTCCTGGGTCAGCAGCAGGGAGGCGGTCAGGATCCTCTCGGCTCGATCCTCGGCGGCGGCGCAACCACGGGCAAACAACCCTCTCACTGACATTCTTGGCTCGATGCTCGGAGGTGGCGGCGGTGCCGCGCAGTCACCTGGCGGATCGATTCTGGACATGCTGGGCGGCCTCCTTGGAGCGGGACGCCGCTGATCACCCTGGCTCCAAGCGATCAGTTCAGCTCGTTGTAGGCGATGGGCTCGCTGCGATTGCTGGTGAGGGATCGGGTGGCTGCTTCGGCGATGGCCTCGCGCTCTCAGGCCGTCATCGAGCGAGGGAGTGATCGGCGCATTGTCATCCAAGCAGCGCACAAAGTGGTCGAGGAGCAGCGGCGTACGTGGGCTGAACGCGTTCGAACCATCCGGGGGCATGCATGCCGTCGTCGATGACGTGACCGGCCTGATAGCGGGAGACGGAGCCGGTGCGTTGCCGTCGGGCCTCGATCATTCCCGTCGAGCCGAGCACCTCCATCCGTTCGTCGTAGCCGTAGCCGACGCGCCGGGTGCTGTCGATCTGGACGAGCGCTCCGCCGGGAGTCGGAGCGTGACGACGGAGGTGTCGACGTCTCCGAGATCGGCGGGACGGGGTTCGGCGAGCGCGGAGCCGGCCGCGTACACCTCGACCGGGATCGAGGCCGGAGATCCACCGGGCCGAGTCGAAGAAGTGGACGGTCTGGTCCCTCATTTGCCCGCCGGAGACTGCGATGTATTCCAGCGGAGGCATGGCCGGGCCGCGACTGGTGAGCTGAATGAGCTCCACATCGCCGATCTCACCCAGTGGTGACAGCACGTTTGACTTCCGCGTAGTCACGGTCGAAACGCCGGTTGAAGTCGACCATCGCAGGATATGCCGCGGCTCTCGGCATAGCGGGCGGCATTCGTGGCGCGGTCCAGGTCGAGGTCGATCGGCTTCCTCGCACTGAACAGCAAGCTCCTGCATCGGCAGCGCGGCGCAGGTGGTCGGCGTGAGTGTCTGTGGACGAGGCAATGAAGACGGCGTCGATGCGGTCCGGGTCGAACGCCGCCGCAAGATCGTCCGTTGCCTGCGCCCCGTGTACGCTCGGACCCAGCCGCTCGGCTCGAGCTGAATCGATGTCGTGGACGAGAACGAAGTCCGACGCGCGGATGGCTGGCAAGGCTGGTGGCGTGCACCGAGGCCAATGAGACCTGCGCCGAGAAGGGCGAAGCGGTGCATCGTCACGCTCCTCACGGGGTCCGGCAACGTAATAGTCCTCGCCAGACCCCGGTATCGGGGTCCAGGCGCCACCGCGGTCTGTGGGAGGTCGTTACGGCTTCCACGAACTGCACACCGAGCGCGCCATCCTCTCCGGTGGGAAACGACAGTTCTCGGAGATCGCTTGGTGTCCCGTCGCGACGTGCCTGGAGCTCGTCGGCGAGGTCGCGATTAGCAAGTTACCGAATGCCTCGAGAAAGCCCTCAGGATGGCCGAGACCTACTCGAGGTAAGCCGGCTGGCGTCCTCGGAGAGCGTCGGCCGAAAATTCCTCGGTCAAGATACGGGTCTCGCCGGCGAGGTCTTGCACCCGGAGATGGTGTGGGTTCCTCGTGGTGCCATTCGAGGCTTCGTTGATCGCCGAAGACGCGGATGCGTAGCGCGTGATTGTGGCCTGTTGCCGCTCAAATGCTCGCCCAGATGGTGGCAGGCACATCACCAGTCCAGCCGCGCGGTCAACCGGATATCGCGATGTCAGAAAACCCGTCGTCCCCGGAACGAACGGCGTGTGCATGATCGAGCGGGAGACCAGCTCAGCGTCGTAGCCGCCAGATGATGGCAGCGCAGCCAGGTGAGTAAGGCGTGGGTGCCGCCAGATCACCGACCACACTGGCCCGGCGCAGCTGATCTGCGGGTCTCGATCCGCCGTAGAGTGCCTGCTTGTGTCCGGTCAGTTCCAGAGGCGATCGCGTTCCATCCCGACGCGTGCTCGGCGGCAACGAAGCGGATACGCACCCAGATGGCCGCGTCGCGCGTCAGCCGGGCAGCGTGTCGGACCATGGCGCACGCGGAGTAGCAGTGGGGACGGCCAGTAACGAGGTCTCGCTCCTCTGCGCGAGTCGCACCCAGCTCGGCGGCGCTCTTGTAGAGTCCCGCGTTAGTGGCTTCTCACAGACGACCGAAATGCCCGCCCTCAGGAAAGCGCTGGCGATCGCAAAGTGGCTGTCGTTCGGGGTCGTGCGACAACTGCGGTTACAGATCGATGCCGCGTCGAGATCGCGCCCCTGGCCTGGCGCTCGGCCCATCTCCGCGTGAGTTGGCGTAGACGCGACGGCAGCTACACCCAGGCTGTCCCGGAGCTCCGCTGAAGATTGCGGTTCTGGCCTGAATACTCCGGCTGCGAGCGCGTAACGGTCGTCCAACCGTATGGCAAAGCGGTGGGTCTTGCCGATCGGCACCGACCCCGCCACTGACCATCCCCACCAGCGTCCTCCTGGTGCGCGCCCACGTCTCTCCTCCTTCGTTTGCGCTCCAACTGCTCTCCATGCATGCCGAGCGTTCGAAACTCCCGGTGATCCCTGACGCACCAGGTTCTCTGGACAAATTCTAACCGGTCCACAATAGAGGTAAAGTGTGTTGTCATGCAAACTGGCTGGTACCAACCCACAGGAGGCAGGCAAAGGAGCGGGCTAGCGACCAGTTCAGGCGAACTCGCGGCATGATCCAACCATCCGTGACGTCGCGCTGAGCGTGCTGGCGTCGAAATCGTTGGTCTCGCTGGTGCTGCGAGGCGCTCCTCGTCATCAGCGTTACTCGCCGGGCGGTGCAAAGTTCAGCGCGATCGAGGATCTCGGCTACAAGCCCAACCGCATGGCGCGTGGGGTTTACCACCGCCCAGCGACACGATCGGGGTGCTGCTCAACGACCCCAGCAACCCTTGGTTCATCGATTTGCTTGCCGGTTTGACCGGCTCTCTCCACGCTGCCGCCTGGCCTCGGTCATTGCCGACAGCCACACCGACCTACGCGTCGGCCGCCGTTCGGTCGAGACCATGGTTGCTCAGGGGGTTGACGGCTGGTCGTTGTCGGTAAATGACGAGCGAACTGTCAGCCGTCGCTACTGCATCGGCTACGGTGCCAACGGTCTTGGCGTGGCACTCGCGAGCCGGACCTCGACCACATCGACATCGCCGTCAACGACGACTACGCCGGGGGTCGCGCGCGACTCCCCGAACACCTCATAGCACTGGGCCACCGCCGGATCGCCCAAATCTTCCGCGGACCCGGCTCATCGGAGACCTCCGCCACGCCGCTATCACGACGCGTTGGCTTCGCCGCCGCGCTGGATCCCACGCGCTACAACGAGTACGAGGCAGTGAGGACAGTGGGTATTGGCAGGCTGCGCGGGCGACTTTCGCGTGCCGGATCGGCCGACGGCGATCTTCGCGTTCAATGACATCACCGTAATCGCCCGCCTTGTCGGCCGCCGATGCACTCCACCTCGATGTCCCACCGACCTTCCGTCGCGGGCTACGACAACACCTGGCTTCCCGGATACGTCACCTTTCGCTTACGTCGATCGACAACGGCAACTTCGCGGTCGGAGTGCAGGCGGCCAAGTTTCTGGTGCCGAGCGCCTCGACAACCCCCGGTTGCCGCAACGGACGTACTTCTTCGATGCAGAGTCTCCACATCCGCAGATCCGACGCAGGCTCCACTCAGCGACTTAACACAGGTTGCCCTGTGGTCGCCACTGAGCAACCGCTCGGTCGCCACGCACGAGATGAGGCACCGTTCCTGCGCTCGAGCCGAGTTGGGCCGTCCAGTCGGTCAGTCCGCCGTCCCCGATCTCATACTCGCGTTCGCCGGCCCGCACGACGAGGTGGATGGCCAGGCCCAGGTAATAATCCGCGCCGTGTGTTCGCTCGGAATTCTCGACGAGCCGCGGCAGATCCGGCTGGAGCCGTTCGATGATCAACGCGGCCAGTTGCCGATCGCCGAAGGTGGACAACCTTATCAGGTACGACTGCTCCCCAACCGTCGTGGAGAGCAGCGTCGACCAGGCCCGAAGGTGCAGGCCCAGGAAGTCAAATTCGGTGCGGCGGGCGCCACGGTCTCGCCCGCTGGAAACCAACGCGAGCAGTCTCGAAGTGCGCCGCTGCGCTTGGCTCGGTAAATCGCTGACCACGCAACACGCGATGGCAGGCGGCGAGATGGACATCCTCGATCGGTTCGGCGCTCTTCGGTATGCGGCCTCGATCGCCAGCACATTCGTTGATCGCTGACGACCTCGGTACCGCGTACCGTCGACACGATCCGGTTCTGATCGACGTGTCTCTGTCGCCGCGCAGCTGCCGAGCGGAGCGACTGGGGCGAGCAGCAATGCCTGAATTCTGAGGGCAGGTGCTGCCAGAGATGTGGCATCCAACTCCAGCGAGCCGACGCGGATCCGCAACGGAAGGTCGTAATGAATCGATCCTCGCGCCAACGCTGCATGAGACGGGGGCGCCGACCTGCTCGGCCCGAGCTCGCGACACGCTGAGCAGCAGCGTCTGCAGGTCGGTCGGAGTCATCCCGACCATGAGTGCCTCTCGCGCTCAGACGGGAGCCTCCGCCAGACGCGTTCGACCGCTTCATTCGGTTCGGTGGCGCTTTCCATGGAGCGACCTTAGGAGCCAGGGCATGGCGCCAGGCCGTGGACCCGCCGGACCCGGACCTCTACGCTGTGCGCATGCCGTCGAGCTCTGAGATCCGCCCGGATCCAAGCGAGCAGTCCCCGCCAAACATCCCGCGAGGTTGACGTCATAGCGGATCGTTATGTCGATGAATGTCGCGCGTTATCCCGAGATAGCGACATTCCTGGGAATCTCTGATCATGACGACTCTGGAGCGACTACTCCCCCAGCCGGCCTAGCTGACCGCGGTTGCGCACATCCGCCGTACGATCGCCGCTTCCTCCATGCCGCCGCACCATCTGGATGAACGTGCGAGAACACGGCGAAGCGGAGGCGATGCTCGAGCGGCTTGGCATGGACGTTGAGCTCTGGCGACCGCCCACATCACGGCCTCGCGGGTCAGTGTCATTGGCGGCCAGGCACAAGAGATCCGATCCATCTTCGACCTCATGCCGACCGATTCCGAAAACGCGTGGCGCAACATCGCCGCGCGGCTCCGACACGGTCCAACGCCCGCTCGATCAGGTCCGCGAGACGCTGAGCACCGAGGCTCCGTGAGGGAAACATCTCGGCCGTTCGTCAGATCAACGCAACGATTGACCAGATCCGGTCGTGGACAGGGCGAGACCGGTGACGACGACTTCTTTGTTGCACTGGTCGCGCGCGCGCCAGATAGTGAGGCTTTGAAATCCGATCTGAGCAGAGCTGTCGGACGAGGGGCGACAGGCGTTCTCCAACTTCGCCGATTGGCTGGGAACCTCGCTGGCGCCGCTCGCCCCCAGCCTCGACGCTGTCGGCGAAGAGCGTTACGCGCTCGATTCGCGATACTTCCGGCCGTGATCGACCTCGAAGAGGCCTATCAGCGGATTCTGAGAGCTGCACCGTATCCAGGAGATCCAGCGTCCATCGCGATGGACCTGATCGGCGAGCCGAACATCAAGGCGGGCGTACTACGGCACTGGATGCAGATCCGGCGCGTCGCATCGCGGGCGCGGAGGCGTTTCGCGCCTGATGCAGAACTCGCCGACGAGGCCGCCGCCAACCTTGCTGGTGCAAGCACTCTCGACATCCCCGATCCGATCAAGAAGATCGAGTGCCGCATCGCTCCAACTCATGACGGATCGATCTATCTACACCGATCCGGCGGAGGATTTCTCTCGGCCGGGCCAGATGTGGTGGGCCGTGCCTCGGGCATCGACACCTTCTCCACGTGGAAGGAAGTCACCACGGTCTATCACGAGGGCGTACCGGGTCATCATCTGCAGATCGCCCAGAATGCATATCGTTCTGAGTTGCTCAACCGATGGCAGCGCAAGCTGTTCTTCCGGTCTCGGGTCACGGCGAAGGCTGGGCCCTGTACGCCGAGCAGCTGATGGATGAACTGGGATATCTCGGAACCCGGCGATCGCATGGGCATGCTCGATGCCCAGGCGTTCCGGACAATCCGAGTGATCATCGACATCGGGATGCATCTGCAGCCGCAGATCCCCAAGATCAACCCGCTGGCGCTTCCGACCGGGGGCACGCTGGACTCCCGACGCGGGGTTCGAGTTCATGATGGACAACTGTTCGACCGATGAGCCGACATTGCGTTTCGAGCTTGATCGGTATCTCGGCTGGCCTGGACAGGCGCCGTCCTACAAGGTCGGTGAGCGGATCTGGCTCGAGGCTCGGGAGGACGCGCGCGGCGGCGGCAAGGCGCGACATTCGACCTCAGCAGGTTCCACGCGGATGCGTTGAATCTCGGCCGCTGGGACTTGACCCCGCTGCGCGCCGCCCTGGCCCGGATCTGACCGCGGGTGGCAGCTCACGTCCGGCTCGTTCTCGCGTCGGCATCCGACGCTCGACTCCGGACGCTGCAGCAATGCGGGACTCGATCCAGAGGTCATCGTCTCGGGGTGGAGGAAGACCTCGAGCCAGAAACTGGGGTGCCGCAGTTGACGGCGCGCCTCGCGCAGCGCAAGGCGGAGAGCAGTCGACACCCGAATCGATCATGGTGCCGAGCCAACGCTGGTGATCGGCTGTGACTCGCTGCTCGAGCTCAACGGAGGTGAGCTACGGTAAGCCGGGAACCCAGCCGAGGCCCTGAGCGCTGGCGACGCATTCGCGGCCATGTGGGGATGTTGCACACCGGCCACCACGTGATCTTCCGCCAACACACGACCGTCACCACGCGTACCGCGGTGGCATCAACGGTGGTGCACTTCGCCAAGATCACCGATGAGGAGATCGAGGCCTATGTGGCCAGCACTGAGCCCTTGTACGTCGCCGGTGGATTTACCATCGACGGCCTCGGCGGCCCTTTCATCACCAGCATCGAGGGTGATCACCACAACGTGGTAGGCCTCAGTCTGCCGCTGCTTCGCACCATGCTGAACGAGCTCGGCATCTGGCGGCCGAGCCTGTGGCGCTCCACGCGCGCGACTAGAACTAGCGCCGGCGGCCTCAGCGGCTCGTAGCTGAAGGGTTGCTGAAGGAGCGTCCTCGTCAACCCCGGATGTACGCCTGACCCATCCGAGACTGGGACCAGCCCAACCGAAGTCGGTGTGAAAGTCCAGGAGGAGCATCGCATGAGAGCAGCTTACGAAGAGGATCGCCGTCGGTGTCAGCACGGTTGCTCTGTCGGGGGCATCGGCGCGGGTATCGCGTACGCGGACACTCCATCGGACGACCCGACGGCAACCCCGCGCGCGACAGAGACGGGCAGCCCTGACGCGAGACACCCGCGGCCGAGCCGAGCGGCAAGCCTGATCAGAACGGATTCCGCAACCGTTTCGTACGCCGGCACCTGCGATTCGTCGCGCGCGCACTGCACGGTGAAGTGACTCTGGCCGGCGAGCAGCATCGGGTGATCGCCTTCCAGCGCGGAGAGTGTCGAGAAGGTCAGCAAGACCTCGCTCACAGTGAAGAGCAACGACGGCTTCGTCGAGACGTACGCGCTCAGCGGCGACACCAAAGTGCGTGAGAACAGAGACACAGCAAAGTTGTCAGACATCGACACATCGGATCGCGTCTTCGTCGTCGCCACGAAGGACGATTCCACGCTGAACGCTCGCCGAGTCATCGTTCGTGACAACTGAACGAGCGGCCTCTCAGGACCCCGCCGCGGTCAGCACCTCATGCGCCCTGACTGTGTCGGCAACCTGCCCTGAGGAGGCTACCGGCCTCGAATCTCGTAGTTGAAACCAACCGTGTCACTGTGGCCGCAGGAGAATCGCGGACGCGCCATTGTCGGCGGTGAAACTGCCGCTCCAGCCGTGACCGTCGAAGGTCATGGTGTTCGCCTGAGGACTGTCCGCAGTGGATCGTGAAGCCGGCAGTGGGAAGCGCACGCCGCAGGTAGTTCGCAATGTCGGTTGGCGATGGAGAGGAAACGACGACTGCTACATTGTTCGGCTGATCGACCTTCGCTGTGAAAATGGCCGTTCGCGGCAGCGAGAACTGCTGAATCGGTCCATCGAGGAAGCCGAGCTCGGCGAGGGTGATGCCGTCGGACGGAATGGATGGTGGACGAGTCGAAGATGAGGCCGGCGGGGCAGGGCTGGAGTCGCTCGAGGAACCAGTGCTACATCCCATGAGGATGCAACCAAACGCTGCAGCGAGGACGAGCCCGTGATACCGGCTTTGCAGCTGCTCGCGCAATGCCGACGCTCGCACCGGCCGTTACTTCTTGGAAATGCTCGCGCAATGCCGACGCTCGCAGCTCGCCGGGTTGATCCGCACGCGCTCCAAGGTAGTGTGCGCTTGCCCGCGGTGACCGCGGATTCCCAGTGGCTCGATAATGTAGCGTCTTGATGTCTGAATCCACGGAGGTTGCTGTTCGCCGCAGCCGAGTGCCGGCCACGGTCCGCGCCATGCGACCCGCCAGTGGGTCAAGAACCTGCTCGTGCTTGCCGCCCCGCTGGCCGCGGGCCGACTCTCTTCGAGCCGGCCATCATCAAGGGCGCAGCCCTGGCCTTCGTCGTGTTCTGCCTGGCGAGTGCAGCGGTCTATCTCGTAAACGACGTGCGCGATGTGGAAGAGGACCGCCAGCATCCCACCAAGCGCTTCCGGCCGATAGCCGCCGGAGAACTCAAACCAGCTACCGCCCTGACGCTGGCCGTCGTGCTCGGCGTCTGTGGCCTGGCGCTGGGTTTCTTGTCTCGCTGCCGCTCGGGATACACCATTTTGGTCTACGTAGCGCTTCAGCTGCTCTTACTCCGCCTACCTGAAGCACCTGCCCGTGGTTGATCTTGCGATGGTGGCCAGCGCCTATCTCTTGCGGGCGATCGCCGGCGGCGTCGCGACCGGCATTCCGCTGAGTCAGTGGTTCCTGCTCGTAGCCGCGTTTGGTTCGTTCTTCATGGTTTCCGGCAAGCGGTACTCGGAGATGAAGTCGCTGGGCAGCGATGCGGGCACGCGACGTTCGCTGACCCGATACTCCGAGTCCTACCTCCGCTTCGCATGGATGATGTCCGCGGTCATGGTGCTCATCTCCTACAGTCTTTGGGCTTTCGAAAATCGCGGAGACGGCACGCTTGGCATCCCGTGGACGGCGATCTCGATCGCACCGTTTACCTTGGCGCTGCTGCAATACGCACTCGAGGTCGACGCCGGCACCGCCGGCGAGCCGGAGGAGGTCGTACTCAAAGATCGTGTGCTGCAGGGCTTAGGCGTGGTATGGCTGGCTGTGATCTCCATCGCGGTCTTCTTCTGAGTGAGAGCGGGTTTGAGATGAGTGACGAGGCGGTGCCGGCGATCAAGCCCTCGCTGCCGGAGGAGCAGCCGATCGTTCCGCAGCCACTCGTTGAGCTGCATGGCTGGGGCCGCGCGTCCGGAACCATGGCACACCTTGCTCAGATCGACTCGGTCGCCGACGCCGTATCGGCCTTACGCAAGTCCGACAGCAGACGCGGTGTGGTACCGCGTGGCCTCGGCCGGAGCTACGGCGACGCTGCCCAGAACGCCGGTGGCACCGCGCTCGATCTCACGAAGATGAATCGCATCCTGTCTTTGGATGCGGCAAGCGAACCACCGACTGTGACGGTCCAGGCCGGCGTCAGTCTCGATCTGCTCATGCGGGCGCTATTGCCCTTTGGACTTTGGGTTCCGGTGCTTCCTGGTACGCGCCAGGTGACCGTGGGCGGTGCGATCGCGGCCGACGTGCACGGCAAGAACCATCACACCGAGGGCAGCTTCGGCAACCATGTGCGCTCACTCGACCTGCTCATGGCCAATGGCCACGTGCGCACAGTGAAACCGGATGGCGACAGCGCGGCACTCTTCTGGGCAACCATCGGAGGGATGGGTCTCACCGGTGCGCGTACTGCGCGCCACCGTGGCCCTGCAGCGTACGGAGACCGCGTACTTCTCCGTCGACACCGATCGATGCTCCGACATCGATGAGCTGATGGCGAAGATGGCCGTCGGCGATGAGAGCTACACGTACTCGGTTGCCTGGTTCGACGCCGTAACCAGAGGGCGCCATATGGGTCGGGCGGTGCTTACCCGCGGCAACAAGGCTCGCCTGGCCGAGCTGCCGATGAAGCTGAAGCGCGAACCGTTGAAGTTCGTTGCGCCGTCACTGGGAACCCTTCCCGAAATCTTCCCCAACCGAATGATCAACAAGGCGACCGCCAAGGCGTTCAGCGAGTTCTGGTTCCGTAAGGCGCCGAAGCATCGAGTTGGCGAACTGCAGAACATCACCCAGTTCTTCCACCCACTCGACATCGTCGCTGAGTGGAATCGGGTGTACGGGCCGAACGGCTTCCTGCAATATCAATTCGTGGTGCCGTTCGACCAGGAGGAGCCGTTCCGGCGTTGCCTGGAGATGATCGTGAACTCGGGGCACCTTGTCGTGTCTCAACGTGCTCAAGCGATTCGGCGAAGGTAACCCGTCGCCGTTGTCATTCCCCATGCCTGGTTGGACTCTGACCGTCGACCTGCCTATCGAGCATGGGCTGGACAAGCTGTGCGATGCGCTGGACGCCGAGGTCGCGGGAGCAGGCGGCCGGGTCTACCTCGCCAAGGACTCGCGGCTCAGCGCGGCGATGTTCCGAAGGATGTATCCCCGGCTGGAGGACTTTCTCGCCGTACGCCGCGAAGTGGATCCCGACGGGATATTCAACTCCGATCTTGCTCGCCGACTCGAGCTCAACACAGCAGCCGTGGGCGGTGCCGGCATGATCAATGCCGTGGGCGCGCCGCAGTCCTGCTGCTGCTCGGAGGCACCTCGGACATCGCCTTGGCGATCGCCCGCAGGTATGGCCACGCCGGCTTGCGCATCGTGCTTGCGGCCCGGCCGAGCGAGCGGCGTTCGGCTGCAGCGACAGAGCTCACGGGCCTCGGCTGCGACGTCACGGAAGTCGATCTTGATGCCCGTGATCATGAATCACATGCCGCGACCATCGAGCTGGCCTTCGCGGGAGGCGACATCGATATCGCAGTGATCGCATTTGGCCTGCTGGGCGAGGCGGAGCAGGCCTGGCAGGATCCTGATCTCGCTCTCGAGCTGGCCGAGGTCAACTACACGGCGCCGGTTCATTTCGGGGTGCTGCTCGCCCAGCGCATGCGGGCCCAAGCCCACGGTTGGATCGTGGCGCTGTCCAGCGTGGCCGGCGAGCGAGTACGGCGCTCGAACTTCGTTTACGGCTCGACGAAGGCCGGCTTCGACGGTTTCTTCCTCGGGCTTGGGGAAGCCCTGCGCGAATACGGCGTACACGTGCTGGTCGTTCGCCCAGGCTTCGTCAAGTCCAAGATGACCTCCGGGCTCGAGGAGGCGCCCCTTGCCGTGACGCCAGAACAGGTAGCCGAAGCCGTCGCCGAGGGAATCAATGCCAAACGCGAGCTTGTCTGGGTGCCAGGAACGATGCGCGTGGTGATGTCTGGACTCCGGCATGTGCCTCGGCCGCTGTTTCGCAAGCTACCCCTCTGATTTGGGGCGCTCGCGCATCGCGCCTGGAATCCGCCGCCGTCGTCGTCACTCGCAGAGGAAAGAACGCCTCCGCTCGCTCCTCCCCGTGCGGCGGCGCGCGATTCCCGACGCTCGCGCCCGTCGATTCAGGCTGACGCTCTAGACCGGTGGCACGCCGTGGCGCCGAGTCGAGAAGTGCCGGTCCTTGGTTGCCGCGGCGGCGAAGCGCGCGATCAACTCGTGGCGCACCTCACGCGGCTCGACGATCCCATCGATGACCAGCTCACTGGCCAGCCGCAAAATATCGATGTCGATCTCATACTCCTTGCGCATCCGCTCGACGTACGCCGTCCGCTCCACCTCGTCGCCGATCTCGGCGATCTTGTTTGCATAGACCGCGTTTACTGCTGCCTCGGGGCCCATCACGGCGATCTTGGCGGTCGGCAGCGCCAGGCAGGCGTCGGGCGCGAAGCCTGGACCGACACATCGCGTAAAGCCCGGCGCCGTAGGCCTTGCGGATGATCAACGAGATGGTCGGTACCGTAGCCTCGGCGACCGCCGTGATCATCTTCGCGCCGTGCCGGATGATGCCCTGCCGCTCGACCGCACTGCCGATCATGAATCCGGGAACGTCAGCCAAGTAGAGCAGCGGGATGTTGAACGCGTCGCACTGCCAGATGAAGCGGGCTCCTTTGTCGGCCGAATCGACGAACAGAACTCCGCCTTTGATCGCCGGCTGGTTGGCCACGATGCCGATGACTTCGCCTTCGAGCAGGGCGAAGCCTGTCACCAGCTCGGGCGCAAACAGCGGCTTGACCTCGAAGAAGGAGCCGGCATCCGCAATTGCTTCGATCACGGTTCTGATGTCGTACCCGGCCGAGTCTTGGGCCGGGACAAGATCATCGGTGAAGCGCCGTGCCGGCTCGACCGAGTCGTAGCTCGGGAGCGGGCCTCGCCAGTTCTGCGGCAAATAGGAGAAGTACTGCTTCGCCTGCTCGATCGCCTCGGTGTCATCGGCGGCCAGCTGATCTCCGCAACCTGGAGATCGTCGCATGCATCCGAGCGCCGCCCATTTCCTCCAGAGTGACCTTCTCCCCCACCACCATCTCTGCCATCCGGGGAGAACCGAGATACATCGAGGCGTTTCCCTCAACCATGATCACCACATCGCAGAAGGACGGAATGTACGCGCCGCCGGCCGCGCTGGGTCCGAAGAGGCAGCAGATCTGGGGCACCTTGCCCGACAGCGCTACCTGGTTGTGAAAGATGCGGCCAGCGCCCCGGCGGCCGGGGAACAGATCGACCTGGTCAGTGATCCTTGCCCCGGCTGAGTCGATGAACCAGAAGATCGGCAGCTCGTCGCGCAAAGCCACCTCGGTCATCCGGATGATCTTCTCGACGGTACGGGCACCCCAGGACCCGGCCTTGACGCTCGGGTCGTTGGCTACCACGAGCGCCGGGCCGCGCCGTGGACCAGGCCACGTCCTGTGACCACGCCGTCGGCGGGCAAGTCCTCAGCCATCGCATTGGCCAACTGGCCATCCTCCACGAAGGTGCACTCGTCGAAGAGCAAGTCGATTCGATCGCGTACGAAGAGCTTGTTCGCGCTTGCCAGCTTGCTGGCCGCCCGTTCCGTCGGAGAGCGGTGCGCTCGCGCGCAGCCCTGATCTGGTCCATGATCGACTACTCCACCGGGAGCCCGAGCCGGCGAGCGATCAAGATCCGCTGCACCTCCGAGGTCCCCTCACCGATCTCCAGAACTTTCGCGTCGCGATAGAAGCGGGCTATCGGGTACTCCTCCATGAATCCATAACCCCCGAACACCTGGGTGGCGATCCGTGCAGCACTGACGGCGGACTCTGTCGCGTAGAGCTTGGCGATCGCAGCCGCCCGGTTGAGCTGCCGTGCACTCGGTACCTTGATCACGCATCGCCGCAGCGGCGTACACCAACTGATGAGCGGCCGAGGCCATCACATCAAGATCGGCAATTTGGAACGCGAACGCCCTGCTTGCGGCCAATCGGAACACCGAACGACGTGCGCTGCAGCGCATACTGCGTCGACAACTCCAGGCAGGCTCGGATACATCCCAATGCCAAAGCCGCGATGGCGATCCGCCCGCCGTCCAAGATCGACAAGAATTCGCGATATCCCTGTCCACGCTCGCCCAGCAGATGATCTTCGGGGACTCGGACGTCAGTGAAGGTCAGCGGATGTGTGTCGGATGCGTGCCAGCCCAGCTTGGCGTAGCTCGGACCTACCTCGAAGCCAGGTGTTCCGACCGGCACGACGATTGCCGAAATCTCCGGCTTGCCATTATCCCGAGTGCCGGACCGTGCTGTGACCGTACAGACCGAGGTGATGTCGGTGCCGGAATTGGTGATGAACTGCTTGCTGCCGTTGATCACCCATTCATGATCACGCAGAGTCGCGCGAGTCCGCGTGGCACCGGCATCAGACCCGGCTTCTGGTTCGGTGAGGCCGAACGCGGCCAGTGCGCGGCCGGCCAGCAGATCAGGCAGCCAGCGGGACTTCTGCTCCGATGTGCCGAAGTGAGCGATCGGGTTGATGCCGAGCCCGACGGCGGCTTCGAGAGTGATCCCGAGCGACTGGTCGACCCTGCCGATCTCCTCGATGGCGATGGCACAGGCTGGTGAAGTCTCCTGCGCCGCCGTACTCTTCGGGACCGCCAAGCCCCAAACAGGCCGAGATCGCCCATGAGCTTGATCGCCTCGAGCGGTGCCCGATGAGCAGCATTCCAGCGCTCGACATGGGGTGCGAGATCGCGCGCGGCGAAGTCAGCAACCGCGGCCCGGAAGTCGTTGTGCTCCTCGCCAAGTGAGAACGTGCCGGTCATGATGCTCTTTCGGTCGTCACTGACCTCGACAGGCATAGCTTGACGTTTACGTAAACGTCATGCCTAGACTTCGGTCGAAGGAGCGCGTGATGAGTGATCGAACGTGGACAATCGGCGAGCTCGCCGAGGAGTTCGACACGACCCTGCGAACGATCCGGTTCTACGAGGACCGCGGCCTGCTGGCGCCGGAGCGGCAGGGCACGACTCGGATTTTCCACGACCGAGACCGAGTGCGACTGCAGCTCATCTTTCGCGGCAAGCGGCTCGGTTTCACCCTCGATGAGATCGCGCATGTGATCAACATGTACGACGAGACTCCCGGCGAACGGGGCCAACTTGCCTTTCTCATCGCCGATATCGGCAAGCGCCGCGATGCCCTGCTGGCGAAGCGGCGGGATCTTGATGACGCGCTGGCCGAGCTCGATGATCTTGAGAAGCGTTGCCGAGCCGACCTGGAGCGGCTGGGCGAATCTCCCTGAGCGCGAGCTGGGATGCGCCTCTACTCGAGAGCCAGGGAGGCGGCCGCGTCCTGCTGGCCGGTGACGTCCCACAAATGGTGGATCACGTCGTGCAGGAAGTACTGGATGAACGTGACAACCGTGAACTCCGCACCGTCTGACCGGATGCCCGCGCCGGGAATATTGGTCGGGCTCGAGCGAGGACATCCGGAGCGACGAAGCGCTGTGCCGCATCCTCTAGCCTCGTCAGCAACCACCTCCGGGTCCTGCTCGCCGTAACGCTCCTTGATGGCAGTCTCGTCCTGGTCCCAGCTCGCGAACGTCGGCGTGTCCTCGTTGAGCATCTGGGCAAGGCGCCCATCGAAGAGGCGGTAGACATCGCGGACGTGTGCGCCGTATTCCAACGGGGACCAGACGTCCGGCTGCGGGCGCGCGGTAACCGCGGGACTCGAGCGCAGGATCTGAACCCACTCCTCAGCGGCTATGAACGCTCGCTGAGCGAAATCTTCGGGTCTTATCTCACCGGCGGACAACCCGCACTGATCGCATTGTCGGGTCAGGGTCCACGTCCAGTCCTTGGTGTCCGGTGGAGGCTGCACGACAGAAGCCTAGTGCGCCTTCGCGGGGTGTCTGGTCCCTAACGGGTCTTCGCGCCCGATGTCCACAGACAGGTGCATTCGACTGTGGAGAAGTTGATCACTTCGGTGCATGGAGAGAGCCGGCTTTGTGGACAGCTCGGTGGACAAGAAAGTTCTTGGACTTCTTTTCTCGATTCGGTTGCGGGCGGCCCCGCAAGGCTGTAGAAATCTCTTACGCACTCCCGCAAGGGAGAGCGGGACTGGGACCGAATCGAGGATTCGTACGGTGAGGCAACTCGCCGCAGCCGCCGGTGACGGGTGGTTGGGATCCATCGGATCGCCTGGTCAGCTGGAGACGTCGCTATAACTCCGGCTACACAGTGGGCCCCTGCAACTCATACTTGAGGGGCCCACGCTCAATTCGTTTGGCTTGCTGCTCGCGCATCGCGCGCCAGGTCCGACGTCGTCGTCAATCTTCGCGAACGACAGTACTGGATTCGCTCGCTCCGCTCGCGGGCGTGTTCGCTCATCCCCTCCGATCGTCGGGCGCGCGATTTGCCGACGCTCGCAGCCACGCCGCTGCCTTCCGACCCGGCGCGCGATTCGCCGACGCTCGCAGCCACGCCGCACTCGCCTTCCGACTCGGCGCACTTTGGTCGACGCTCGCATCCACCGCCTCGCCCGTGCAGCTCATGCCGGTTATCGCAGGTTTGGCTCGTCGGCTGGTTCGACTACGTCGCCGCGGGTGGCAGCCGCGCCCGGTTCTGTCGAGCTGCGCCAGGTGCCGAGGATCGATCCGATGATGATCAGTGGGAATCCAATGGCGAGACCGACGGTAATCGGTTCGTTGAGGACCAGGGCACCAAGCAGGATGGCGACCGCCGGATTGACATAGGTGATCAGGGTCATGCGGGCTGGGCCAGCCTCGGCGACGAGCGCGAACATCACCAGGAACGCGGCGGCCGTGCAGACCACGGCCAGAACCACGACCGACCCAGCGGCGCGTGCGCTGATGTGTGTGGGCCAGAGGAATACGGCAAACGGAGTGGCAGGCCACGGCGGCGATCAGGAGTGATCCGGTGACGACACCGATCGATGGCAGATCGGAGAGCCTGCGGCTGATGATGATCGGCCCAATCGCGTACCCGAGGACCACGTGAGCATGACCTGGCCGATCGAGATCAGGGATCGTCAAACTCAACGTCGAGCCCGACCCGTACAGGGCGACGCCGGCCAGCCCGAGGACGAGGCCCGCGATCCGTCGAACATCCAGCCGATCATGGCCGGTCACGGTCAAGATGATGGCGGCGACCATTGGCACCATGGCAATGAGCAGGCCGGTGGTGGAGCTGTTCAGGCGAATTTCGGCGTGACCCAGCAGCACCCACGGACCGATGATCTCAATGGCGGTATAGAAGAGCAGGATCCTCCAATACGGCAACAACGGCCTTAGCGCGCGGGCACGGATCGCGAGCGGAAGCAACAGCAGGGCGCCGAGGGCTGTTCGCCCAAATGCCACGACAACCGGGTCAAGCTCTGTCACCGCGACGCGGATGAATAGGTAAGGGATGCCCCAGAAGACGCCGAGAGTAAGCAAAAAGCAGCCAACCCGCCGCGTCATGAAGAGCCTCCAGCCCGAAACAGACAGGCTGCCCGAATAGACAGCTGAGACAGCCGATAGGCAGCCTAGGTCGCAGGTCTGACAGGTCTGAACGGGAACCACTCCGCCGCACGGGAATCGCGCTCGCCGATGCGGCATTAGAGTTGGCCGGTGGGGGCGCTTTCGGTGGGAGGACGCGTGGGAATCAGCAAGGTGCTCATCGCCAACCGTGGCGAGATCGCCGTCCGAGTCGTCCGCGCAGCGGCCGACGCGGGCTGCCCAGCGTTGCGATGTACGCCGACCAGGACCACGACGCGCTGTTCGTCTCGCTTGCCGACGAGGCGTACGCGCTGGGCGGCGCGACGCCGGCCGACAGTTACCTCGACATCGACAAGATCCTCCATATCGCCGCACGCAGCGGCGCGGATGCCATCCATCCGGGTTACGGCTTTCCTCGCCGAGAATGCATCGACTTTGCTACGGCTGTGATCGACGCAGGGCTGATCTGGATCGGCCCGCCGCCGGCCGCCATCGAGGCGCTGGGCGACAAGGTCCAGGCCCGCCACATCGCTCAGCAGGTCGGCGCTCCCCTCGTGCCAGGTACGTCCGATCCGGTACCCGATGCGGACGCAGGTCATCGCGCTTCGCCGACAGAGCACGGGCTGCCGATCGCGATCAAGGCCGCGTTCGGCGGCGGCGGTCGCGGACTGAAGGTCGCACGCGAGATGAGCGAGATCGCCGAGAACTCTTCGAGTCCGGCGACCCGCGAGGCGGTCACGGCATTCGGCCGTGGTGAGTGCTTCGTCGAGCGCTACCTGGACAGGCCGCGACACGTCGAGACGCAGTGCCTGGCCGACAGCCACGGCAACGTCGTCGTGGTCTCCACGCGCGACTGCTCGCTCCAGCGCCGGCACCAGAAGCTGGTGGAGGAGGCTCCCGCGCCGTTCCTGTCGACTGAACAGACGCGAGCGCCTCTACACCTCCTCGAAGGCGATTCTTGCCGAGAGGCCGGCTACGTCGGAGCCGGCACCTGCGAGTTCCTGGTCGGACAGGACGGGACCATCTCATTCCTGGAGGTGAACACCCGGCTCCAGGTCGAGCACCCTGTCTCAGAGCAGGTCACCGGGCTCGACCTCGGTCCGAGAGATGTTCCGGATCGCAGAGGGCGAACCGCTCGGCTATGACGATCCCGTCGTCAGCGGGCACTCCATCGAGTTCCGGATCAACGCCGAAGACGCCGGGCCGCAACTTCATGCCCGCGCCCGGCACCCTACGACGTGGCGACCGCCGTTCCGGGCCCGGCGTTCGAGTCGACGAGGGATACCTCAGCGGCATGACCGTGCCCGGCAGCTTCGACTCGCTGATCGCCAAGATCATCGTCACCGGTGCCAGACCGCAGCCCAGGCGCTCGAGCGCTCCGCCGGGCGCTGGACGAGCTCGTGGTCGACGGCATGCCGACGGTCGTTCCATTCCACCGGGCCGTTCTGGAGGACCCGGCTTATCACCGCCGAGGACGGGCGCTTCGGCGTCCACACTCGCTGGATTGAGACGGAGTTCAGCGGACAGATCCCGCCATACGCCGGCGCCCCCGACGAAGCTGCCGAGGCGGCCAAGCGCTCCAAGGTGGTGGTCGAAGTCAACGGCAAGCGGCTTGAGGTCATGGTGCCGGCAGGCTTGGGCGCCGCCAACGGATCCGCCAGCGCTTCCCGTCCCACAGAAGCCAGTCACGGCGCCGGAGCGGCGCAGGGACCACGACTCTCTCGGGCAATGCTCTGACCTCACCCATGCAGGGCACCATCGTCAAGGTCGCGGTCGCTGAGGGCGACTACGGTCCAGGCCGGTGACCTGCGTCGTCGTTCTCGAGGCGATGAAGATGGAGCAGCCACTGGCGGCGCATCGCAGCGGCACCGTGATGAACCTCAAGGCCCAGGTCGGTGCAACTGTGACGAGCGGGTCCACGCTCTGCGAGATCGTCGACTAGCGCTGCTATCGCTCGCGGCACAACCGGTTGCCAGAACGGCCCACGAGTTCCAACTGTGGTCTAAAAGGTCGGTAAGAAGACACTCTCGCCAGCGGGAAACCACAGCAGGCGCAGGCACACCTGAAATCCATGGCAGAACTCGTCGTGCTACTGGATCGTGGTGGCACTGATCCTGGGCGGCGTAGCCCTCTACCGGCGGCACGCCATCCAGCAGCGGCACGCCGCGGAGCAGGCTGCACTGGAGACCCAACGCTCACCACCTCCAAGCGCGCCGCCGATGAGGACGTCACGAAGTTCGGCGAGGAACTGCAGCGGCTGGACTCCGACGTTGCCGGGCATGCGCTCGATGAGGGGATGCAGCAGGACTACCAGCGCGCCTCGACGCCTACGACAACGCGAAGATGTCGCTGGATGCGGTAACCCGACCCGAGGAAATCAGGCACGTGACGGAGATCTTGGAGGACGGTCGTTACGCGGTCGCGTGCGTGAAGGCAGCGAATCGCTGGTGAGCCGCTGCCTGCCAAGCGGCCGCCATGCTTCTTCAACCCGGCACACGGCCCTCCTCACAAGACGTCACGTGGGCACCTCCGGCGGTGTGCCGCGATCTGTTCCGGCCTGTCCTGCCGACGCAGAACGGGTGCTTGCCGGAGCCGATCCTCACATCCGGCACGGTGCAGGTCGGCCCCCAGCGGGTTCCTTACTGGGAGAAAGGCGCGCGCTACGCGCCGTGGGCTCAGGGCTACTACAGCCGCTGGAGTGGCAGCGACATGCTGTCAGGCATCGCTGGATCGGCGGCCTGCTGTTCGGCGGCATGGGCAACATGTTCTCCGGAGTCGGCGAGGGGGTGCGGTGATCTCGATGGGTGGGATCGGCGATGGCGCCAGCGACGTCGGCAGCGGGATCGGCGACATGTTCGGAGATCATGTTCGACTAACTGCAGGTTATGTCGGGCTGAGCTCTCGACAAGCTCATGGCGCATTGACGCTAGTCCAGAAGAGTCTCCCGCAATCTTACGCCAGCGTTTCGGAACAGCCGCTATCGATCTTCACCGTGGCCAGATCATCGCCACGGGTCGGGCCTCGATTGATGATCACGACCGGTTGCTGATGTTTCACCTGGTGACGGACGAAACGCAATCCCGGACATCACGGTGAGCGACGAGCCCAAGACAACCAGCAGACCTCGGCGCACTCCACAAGCGCGTACGCCGCGTCGACTCGAGTCTTGGGCACCGACTCGCCGAAGAACACCACGTCAGGCTTGAGCCGCCCGCCGCAGTCCAGACAGCCGACCAGCCGAAATCGCTGCCAATCCTGCGCCACGGCATCACCATCCGGGCGCAGCTCGGCATGCTCCAGAACGGGCGGTTCGTCGATCTCTGGATTCACACTCGCCAAACGGCGCTGCAGCGCGTCTGCGGGCGGAGCGATCACCGCAATCCAGGCACACCACCGTTGCGATATCGCCATGCAGGTTGATCACGTACCGGCTACCAGCCGCCGCGTGCAGCCCGTCGACGTTCTGGGTGATCACTCCGGCCAGTCCGGCCGTTTCCAGGTCGGCCAGCGCCCGATGTCCCGCGTTTGGCTCGCGCCTCGACCGATGCGACGCCAGCCGAGGTACGGAACGGGCCCAGTACCGCTGCTGGGCGTCGGCAGAGCCAACGAACTCGCTGTACTGCATCGGAGTGGCACGGACCGAGTTCGGCCCGCGATAGTCCGGTATCCCGGAGTCGGTCGAGATGCCTGCGCCGGTGAGGGCAACCCAGCTGCGCCCGCGCAACAGGTTCGCAGCCGTGGCGGGCGTTGACTGTGGCGGGGCCGACCGTCTGACGCGAGACTCACACCAAAACGGTACCTAAAACGAACTTTGCGCTACCCAGACGCGCAATCTCAGCTGATCATGCCGGTGCCTTTCAGCCGGCGGGCCGCCTCGGAGATCGAACCGGTCAACGACGGATACACGGTGAAGGAGTCAGCCACCTGATCAACGGTGAGCCGCTGCGCGACCGCGATTGCCACGGGAAGATCAACTCGCTGGCCCGAGGAGCAACGACGACGCCACCGATCACGATGCCGGTGACCTTCCTGCAGATGAGCTTGACGAACCCGTCGCGGCTGCCCTGCATCTTGGCCCTGGCATTCCCCGCAACGGCAGACTCATCACGCGCGCCGGCACCTCACCGGAGTCGACCTGCTGCTGAGACACGCCGACGGTCGCGATCTCCGGCGCGGTGAACACATTCGCCGAAACGGTCTTGAGGTCGAGCGGAGACACGGCATCACCCAAGCTGTGCCACATGGCGATCCGGCCCTGCATGGCTGCCACCGAGGCCAGCATGAGCACACCGGTGCAGTCGCCCGCCGCATACACGCCTCTGGCCGCGGTGCGCGACACCCGATCGACCTTCGATGAAGCCACGTTGATCCAGCTTGACCCCGGCTTCCTCGAGACCGATGCCGGCGGTGTTGGGTACCGATCCGACGGCGAGCAGGCAATGTGAGCCGGTGACCGTGCGTCCATCGGTCGAGCGTCACCGATGACCTGGTCGCCGTCCCGCGCGACTGACTGGGCGCGCGACCGCGACAGCACTGTGATGCCACGCCGAGTGAAGACGTTCTCGAGCACCTCAGCCGCGTCAGCGTCCTCGCTGGGCAGCACGCGGTCACGGGAGGAGACCAAGCACCACGTCGCAGCCCAGGGCGTTGTACGCGCTCGCGAACTCCGCACCCGTCACGCCCGAGCCGACCACGATCAACCGCTCCGGCAGCTCGGTCAACCCGTACAGCTGGGTCCAGGTGAGGATCCGCTCGCCGTCCGGCTTGGCTTCTGGAAGGTCGCGGGGATGCGCTCCGGTGGCGACCAAGATCATGTCGGCTGGGATGGACTGCTTCGCCATCCGCTGTCTCGGCGATCACGCAGTCGGGTCCGTCGAGCCGGCCGCGGCCAGCTACCAACTGAACGTTTTCGCGTTGCAGTCTCTCAGCGATGTCGCAGGACTGCCGGCTCGGCAAGATCAAGAACGCGCTGGTTCACCGCGGCCAGTTGTACGCGTACGCCGGCGTCGACGTCACCTTGATCAAGAGGGCCGAACCGGCAACCCGAGATCGGTCGACTGGCGGACATCCGTCATCACCTCGGCCGTAGCGATCAGGGTCTTCGAGGGAACACAGTCGGTGAGAACAGCGGAGCCGCCAAGCCCATCGCCGTGAACCAATGTGACCTCGCCACCCAGCCTTCTGCCGACCAGCGCCGCCTCGTAACCACCAGGACCTCCGCCGACAACCACCACCCGTGGTCACGTTCGCATTCTTCCATCTCCCCTGTCGCGGCCCAGACCAGATAGCCTCGCTGCTGTGCTGTACGCGGCGTACGGAAGCAATCTTGATCCAACGCAGATGGCCGGCCGCTGCCCGCACTCGCCGCAGCGTGGCACGGGATGGGCCGTGGGATGGCGGATGACCTTCGGTGGCGAAGGCTGGGATGGCGCCCTGCCAACACTGGCCGAGGAACCCGAAGATCAGGTCTTCGTCGCGTTGTACGACGTCACTTCTGGGGACGAGAACGCTCTTGATCAATGGGAAAGTGCCGACACCGGCCTGTATCGCAAACTGCGAGTCCGTGTGGCAACGCTGGACGGCGAACTGACTGCCTGGGTCTATGTGCTCAACGACTTCGAGGGTGGCACCCGAGTGCCCGAACCATCGGGATCCTTGCCGACGCGGCCGAGGTGGCGGGCGCTCCCACTGATTACGTCGCCGAGCTCCGCTCGCGCCCCTGCGTCAGCGGCTGGTGAGTTTCCTGATCTGATCGTGCTAGGAGTGAAGACTCGCCAAGCCGCCCACGAAGCAGCACTAAAGTGCGAATCATGCCTGACGATGGCTTGCCGTCTGATCCGTACGCCCGCGCCAAGATCGCTGCCACAGCAATCCTGGATCGCTTTGAGATCGCGCAACTCGACATCTTGCTTTCGTGCTGGGATCCGGCTGGTCGGCAGCCGCCGATGATCTTGGTGAGCCGATCGGCAACTGCGAGCTGGCCGACCTGCCCGGCTTTGCCGAGCCGACTGTTATCGGTCATGGAGGCGCACTCCGGTTGGTGACGACGCCGACGGGCAAGATCGCTGCCGATCTTCACCGGGCGTACCCATCTCTATGAGGGCCATGGGCCGAACCGTGTGGTCCATGGGGTGCGCACGGCCATCACTGCGGGCGCCGGTGTCGTCGTGTTGACCAACGGGTGCGGCTGTCTGAATCCCCGAGTGGGCGCCCGGATCGACGGTGCTCATCCGCGATCACATCAACCTGACAGGCACCACACCGCTGATTGGCGCCCGCTTCATCGACCTGTCAACTGCCTACTCGCCACGGCTGCGTGATCTTGCTCGGTCGGTCGAGCCGGACTTGGCGGAGGGCGTTTATGTGCAGTTCGGCGGGCCACAGTTCGAGACGCCGGCGGAGGTTCGGATGGCTGGCGTGCTCGGCGGCGACCTGGTCGGGATGTCAACGACGCTGGAGACGATCGCAGCATGCGAGCTGGGTGCGGAGGTGCTCGGGATCTCGTTGATCACCAACCTGGCAGCCGGCATCTCGCCGGAACCGCTCAGCCATGAGGAGGTACTCGAGGCCGGGCGGGAAGCCGCGCCGCGACTTCGGCAGGCTCCTCGCGGGAATCGCGGCAGGGCTGTGACATCGCGCGCGCCGGCTCTCTCCATCGAGTTCGCTCGCGCCATCGCCAGTTGGACCGAGCAGGATCCGGATCCACAGACCCGGCAGCAGGTGCATGATCTCCTGACGGCAGCCGACGCCGGCGACAGCGAAGCGATTGCGGAGCTTGTCGACGCGTTCTCCGGAACGACTCCAGTTCGGCACCGCCGGGCTTCGCGGCGCACTAGGTCCGGGTCCCAATCGGATGAACCGGGTCGTCGTCGGCCAGGCGGCGGCCGCGCTGGCTACCTACCTTCTTGATCATGGTCCTGGCCGGCGGCAAAGTGATCATCGGTTTCGATGCTCGACGCAACTCTGATCGTCTTTGCGGCAGACACCGCCGAGATCATGGCAGGTGCGGGCTTCCGACGCCATGATCACGTCTGGGCCGCTACCGACGCCAGTGGTCGCCTTCGGCATCGGACATTTCGGCTGCGTCGCCGGCGTGGTGGTCACCGCGTCGCACAATCCGCCTCAAGACAATGGCTACAAGGTCTACCTGGGCGACGGCTCCCAGATCGTGCCACCAGCCGACGCGGAGATCTCCTCCCGGATCGATGAGGTCGCCAAGCGCAGCCTGGACGACGTGCCGCGCGGCACAGTCGTATGCAGTCTTGGACGCCGAGCTGGTGAATGCCTACGTCGACCGCATCGCCATCGTCACTGCCGGCACTGATGCGCCGCGCCAGCTGCGCTGGGTCTACACACCACTGCATGGCAGTGGGCGGGTCGCTTGTCGAGCGCGTCGTCGAGGCCTGCAGATTTTCGCCGGCTCATGTTGTTTCCGAACAGGCCGAGCCGGATCCGAGGTTCCCAACGGTTGCCTTCCGAACCCGGAGGAACCTGGAGCCATCGATCTGGCGCTCGCGCTGGCTCAGCGACGATCGGCGCTGACCTCGTGATCGCCAACGACCCGGATGCCGACCGCTTGGCGGCGGCCGTGGTTGTCGACGGGCGCTGGCGGATGCTGAGCGGTGATGAGCTCGGCGTGCTGTTGGGTGAGGACGCGCTCCGGCGCGGCGCGCGCGGCACGTACGCCTGCTCGATCGTCTCGAGCTCCCTGCTCGTCCGCAATCGCGTCGGCGTACCGTCAGCCCTTCGTCTACACCCTTACCGGCTTCAAATGGATCGGCCGCGTGCCCGGCTTGGTCTACGGCTACGAGGAAGCCATCGGATACTGCACCGACCCGCAAGCCGTACCTGACAAGGACGGCATTTCGGCACTGGCGCGACTGCTGAGGCTTGCCGCCAGCCTCAAGGCAGACGGGCGGAGCATCGCAGACCGGCTGGACGAGATCGCTTGCCACTACGGGGTCTACTGAGACCGACCAGATGTCACTACGCGTGAAGCACGTCGAGATCATCGCTGAGGCCATGGCTCGGCTACGCGCAAGCCCACCGACAGACGCTTGCCGGCCAGCCGACATCGATAGTCGATCTTGCGCCAGGCAGCGACGAACTGCCACCAACCGATGCAGTGTTGATCAACGGCGAAACGGTCAAGGTCGTGGCCCGACCCTCGGGCACCGAGCCGAAGCTCGCAAGTGCTATCTCGAGGCGCGGCGCCCTGCGCCGTCCAGCAGTGCCGACCTCGCGGCGGCGCGAGCCGGAGGCACGCTCGACGCTTGCCAGGATTCGGTCCGAGATGTCCGAGGCCCTGGGAATCGGGCGTACGGCGGCTGCTAGCTGCACCAACCTTCCCGCGTTCCCGGTGCACTCGGCGGTTGACGATCCTCTGCCCAGATCTTGTCGGCATATTAGGGCAAATGGCCAAATCTGCGGTAGAATCTAAGGCACCTGTGCGGGGGTCACATGGATTTTTTGCTCGGGGAAGGAGTCTCCATTGGCCGAACAGACACACATCCAGCCGTCCGAAGTGCACGAGATGCTTGGACGCCATGTGTTGACCGATGGCATGAAGCTGGTTCTTGATTTGCGGCGCAGTCGCGGTAGTCAGCTCGTCGATGCCCAAACTGGGCAGCGCTACCTCGACATGTACACCTTCTTCGCGTCTGCTCCGCTTGGGCTCAATCCGCCCGGCATCGCTGACGACCCAACGTTCGTCGCCGAGCTGGGCGAGATCGCCGTCAACAAGCCGGCCAATCCGGACATGTACAGCACCCCGTACGCGGAGTTCGTCGAGACTTTCGTCCGGGTGCTCGGAGATCCCGCGCTCCCTCACCTGTTCTTCATCGAGGGCGGCGCACTTGCCGTCGAAAACGCCCTCAAGGTCGCGTTCGACTGGAAGAGCCGCAAGAACGAGGCGGCCGGGCACGACCGGAATCTCGGCACTCAGATCATGCATCTGACGCAGCGCCTTCCACGGCCGGAGTGGCTACACCCTGTCGCTGACCAACACCGAACCCCACAAGACGGATCGATTCCCGAAGTTCAACTGGCCGAGAATCGACGTACCGGCGATCATCCATCCGCTCAGTGATCATCTGGACGAGGTGATCGCTGCCGAAGAGCGTGCCCTGCGGCAGGCCGAACGCGCCTTCGCCGAGAATCCACACGACATCGCGGCCTTCATCGCCGAGCCAATCCAAGGGGAGGGCGGGGACAACCACATGCGCGCCGAGTTCCTGCAGGCCATGCTGCAGCTCGTGCACGCCAACGATGCGCTCTTCATCCTCGATGAGGTGCAGACCGGAGTCGGGACCACAGGAACGGCGTGGGCGTACCAGCAGTTGGGCATCCAGCCCGACGTCGTTGCGTTCTCCAAGAAGGCCCAGGTTGGCGGCATCATGGCCGGCGGCCGAGTCGATGAGGTGCCGGACAACGTGTTCACGGTGTCCGGGCGGATCAACTCCACGTGGGGTGGCGGACTGGTCGACATGGTCCGGTCACGCCGAGCTCTGGAGATCATCGAATCCGAGGCTCTGATCGAGCAAGCCGGACCTAAGGGCGAGCAGTTGGTGGCTGGTCTCGAGCAGTTCCGCGACGAGTCGGGGCTGATCAGTAACGTCCGCGGTCGCGGCCTGTTCGTCGCCTTCGACCTCGCAAACGCGCGAGCAGCGCGACGCTGCCGTCACCGATCTGCATAAGGTCGAAAGAGTCATAGTGCTCCCCTGTGGCGAGCGCTCGATCCGCTTCCGTCCGGCGCTGTCGGTGAGTCAGGATGAGATTGACGACGCCATCGGAGCAACTCGCCGCTCCGTGCGTACGCGTCGCCAGCAAGGAGCTGCAGTACACGTGAGTGAACCTACGTCGAGGAGGCCGATCCACCAGAGATCGCCGGCTTGCGCTGGGCTGGTGACCTCGGTGATCGACGGCACACCGGTGCCTGGTGGCCGTACGGTTCCGAGCACGAATCCGGCACCGCCCGAACGAGGTGGTCGGCGAGGTGTCCTTCGGGGACGCCGCCACCGTTGTCAGGGCCGCGGAGTCAGCCAAGAAGGCCCAGGAAGCCTGGGCCTCGATACCGGCTCCCATCCGTGGCCGGGCGATCGCGCATATCGGCCGATTGATCGAGGACAACGCTGAAGCGCTGGCCCGACTGGTCACCGCCGAGATTGGCAAGCCGTATGCCGAAGCGCTGGGCGAGGTGCGGGAGATCATCGACACCTGTGACTTCTTCCTCGGGGAGGGCCGGCGGACTGTACGGGCAGACCGTGCCGAGCGAGATGCCCGACAAGCAGCTGTTCACGCTTTCGGCGTCCGGTCGGAACTGTCGCGGTGATCACCGCCGGAAACTTCCCGGTCGCTGTCCCAGCGTGGTACATCGTTCCCGCCCTGCTGGCCGGAAACCCGGTTGTCTGGAAGCCCGCCGAATACTCCGCAGTCAGCAGCGCGCGCGTTTCACGAGCTCTTCGTCCGAGGCGGCGGTCTGCCGGACGGCGTTTTCAACATCGTGTCATGCTGATGGCGCCGCGACCTTCTCGGGGCTCGAGCAAGTCGCTGGAAGCCGGGCTGATCGACAAGGTCGGATTCACCGGCTCGTCTGTCGGTCGGCCGGGAGATCGGCGCCTTGACCGGGCGCCACCTGCAGACTGCATGCCTGGAGCTGGGCGGCAAGAATCCGCTGATCGTCACACCGAGCGCTGATCTTGATCTTGCTGTCGAGGGCGCGCTGTTCTCCGGTTTCGGCACTGCCGGGCAGCGCTGCACCTCGCTGGGCACGATCATCGTGCACGAGTCGGTCCATGATCGGTTCCTGCGAGCTGTTCAACGCGGCCGTGGCCAGAGCTCGGGTGGGAGACCCGACCCAGGACGTGCTGATGGGCCCGATGATGGACGCGAAGTTCGCGGAACGATATGAGGAGTTCCTCGGCTGGGTTCAGCCGCACCACGCTGTGCAGGCGGCGTACGGCAAGATCACTGCGGACAACCCACGGGACGGCTTCGTCGGCGAGCCGAGTGACGGGCTGTACTACCACCCGGTCGTGGTCGACGGCGTACGTCCCGGCGACCGGATCTTCATGGAGGAGACCTTCGGGCCCATCGTGGGCGTAACGACGTATCAGTCGCTCAACGAGGCGATCGAGCTGGCGAACGCACCCGGCTACGGGCTTTCCTCCTCGATCTACACCACCGATCCGAAGGACGCATTCACGTTCCGCGACAAGATCAGCGCCGGCATGGTGTCGATCAACAACTCGACCTCGGGGGCCGAGGCTCACCTGCCGTTCGGCGGTAACGGCAAGTCGGGCAACGGATCCCGTCAGTCGGGCAGTCTGGGTGCTGGATCAGTTCACTCGCTGGCAGGCGCTGAACTGGGATTACTCCGGCAGGCTCCAGAAGGCGCAGATGGACATCGTCGAGCTGACCCCGGATACCACCTTCCGCCTCTAGACCCCATTGATGCACCCGCTCGACGCGTACTTCCGCGACGTCACCGCCGACTTGTCAGCGTCTCAGCTGGCTATAGCCGACGGAGACGCTGACAACTCGGCGTGGTGGTGGAGTCTCTTCAGGGCGCAGGCGACCAGCCGGCACCTTGATTTCGTGGCGCGGGAACTGCAACAGCAGGGCCGAGGCTTCTACACCATTGGTTCGGCCGGGCACGAGAGCAACGCGCATGGTCGCGATGGCCTTGCGTGCCCACCGATCCGGCCTTGTTGCACTACCGGTCGGGGGCTTCTACGTGGCCCGAGCTGGACAGGTCCCCGAGTCGACGCCGATTCGCGACGTGCTGCAGGGGCTGATGGGCCTCGCGGACGAGCCGATTGCCGGCGGGCGGCACAAGGTGTTCGGTCATCCGGACCTGGCGGTCATCCCGCAGACCTCGACCATCGCCTCCCATCTCCCGAGGGCCGTTGGCCTGGCGATCATGCTGCACCGGGCACACCGGCTCGGAGTCGACTGGTGAGTGGCCCGAGGACGCTGTCGTGGTGTGCTCGTTCGGAGACGCGTCGGCCAACCACTCGACAGCAGTCGGGGCGATCAACACGGCTCTCGCTACCGCCTTCCGAGGTCTGCCTGTGCCGATTCTGTTTGTTTGCGAGGACAACGGCCTCGGTATCTCGGTACCAACGCCGGCCGGCTGGATCGAGGCCGCGTACGGATCGCGGCCAGGACTGACCTACGTGTCGGTTGACGGCTCTGATCCCGCGGCTTCCTGGCCGGAGATCGTGCAAGCTGCCAATACCGTGCGCGAACAGCGACAGCCGGTCTTCCTCCACCTGCGGACCGTACGCTTCGGCGGGCACGCCGGCAGCGACGCCGAGATCAGCTACCGCAAGCCGCGCGAGATCGAGGCGGACTACGCGCGCGATCCGTTGCTGGCAACCGCTTCGTGCCTGCGCGCGACCGGGGCCAGCACCGCCGAGATTCTGGAGCGTTACGACGCCATCCGGCACGAGATCGACGACGAGGCCGAACGGCTCACGGACGACGCAGCGACCTCAGCTCGGCGGCGGAGATCATGGCGCCCATCGCGCCCCGCCATCCAGCCGGAGTAGCAGAGACCGTCGGTGTGCTCACCAGCGCGCGCGTCGAGCGAAGCTCGTCTCCAGAGGCGACGGCACGACCGCGTACGCTCGCGGAGTCGATCAATGCCACGCTCGACGAGCTGCTCTCCGCCGATCGTCGAGTGATCGTTTTCGGTGAGGACGTCGGCGTCAAGGGCGGGGTTTACGGCGTCACGGCACGGCTGGCCCGCAAACACGGCGCCGCTCGAGTCTTCGACACGCTGCTCGACGAGCAGGCCATTCTCGGTCTTGGGCTGGGCGCCGGCCTCGCTGGGCTGATCCCGATCCCCGAGGTCCAGTACCTGGCCTACCTGCACAACGCCGAAGATCAATTACGTGGCGAGGGTGCCACTCTGCCGTTCTTCTCCCGAGGTCGCTTCACCAATCCGATGGTGGTCCGAATTGCCGGCCTCGGCTACCAGAAGGGCTTCGGCGGGCACTTCCACAACGACAACGCCGTGGCGGTGCTGCGCGACATTCCCGGGCTCGTCGTGGCGTGCCCAGCGCGCGCCGATGACGCTGCTGCGATGCTGCGGACCTGCGTCGCTGCCGCGATGGCCGATGCAACGATGTCGGTCTTCCTCGAACCTATTGCGCTGTATCACCAGCGGGACCTCTACGAACCAGGCGATCAAGCCTGGGTGGCAGTTGATCATGAAGAGCACGTGCCGATTGGTCGGGCGCGCAGCTACGGCAGCGAACCGGCAGTGTTGACCATGATCAGCTTCGGCAACGGGGTGCCGATGAGCCTGCGGGTGGCTCGCCGGCTTGCCGCCGCTGGTGTCACCGCTCAGGTGCTCGACCTACGCTGGCTTGCTCCGCTTCCGGTCGAGGACATGCTGGCCGCGGCCCGATCGACGGGCCAGGTGCTGGTGGTCGACGAGACCCGGCACAGTGGAGGCGTTGGCGAAGGTGTTGTCACGGCCCTGGTGGAGGGCGGCTTCACCGGGCCCATCCATCGGGTTGCGAGCCAGGACAGCTTCGTGCCGCTGGGCACCGCTGCCGAGCATGTCCTGCTCAGCGAGGATGAGATCGAGAAAGCAGCGCTGGGCCTGACGATCGCAGCACTGGATAGATGGGATTGAATCGATGAGCCGAACCGGACCGCTTGAGCTGCTTGGTATTGATCATCTTCTCACCGAGGAAGAGCGCGATATCCAAGCAACAGTTCGGGAATGGGTGGAACAGCGGGTCAAGCCGAACATCGCCGACTGGTACGAGCGCGGTGATCTTGATCTTGCTCTGATGCGAGAAGCCGGTGATCTTGGACTGCTCGGCATGCATCTCGAGGGCTACGGCTGCGCCGGAGCCAATGCGGTTTCGTACGGCTTGGCCTGCCTCGAGCTCGAAGCAGGCGATTCCGGCGTACGCAGCATGGTCTCCGTGCAGGGATCCCTTGCCATGTTCGCGATCTGGAAGTTCGGGAGCGAGGAACAGAAGACCACCTGGCTGCCGAAGATGGCCGCCGGCGAGGCCATTGGCTGCTTCGGGCTGACCGAGTCCGACTTCGGATCCAATCCGGCGGGCATGCGGACGCGCGCCAAGCGGGACGGCGATGACTGGGTGATCAACGGAACCAAGATGTGGATCACGAATGGATCTGTCGCGGACGTGGCCGTCGTCTGGGCGCAGACCGATGACGGGATCAAGGGCTTCATTGTCCCGACCGATACGCCCGGATTCTCCGCCCCCAAGATCACCAAGAAGTTGTCGCTGCGAGCTTCGGTGACCTCCGAGCTGGTGCTGGAGGATGTCCACCTGCCACGCGATGCTGTGCTTCCGGACGTGACTGGTTTGCGCGGACCACTCTGCCTGCCTGAACGAGGCGCGATTCGGCATCGTCTTCGGTGCCCTCGGCGCGGCGCGCGATTGTCTGGAAACCGCGATCGACTACGCCATCTCGCGCGAGGTGTTCGACCGGCCGCTCGCCTCTCGGCAGCTCACTCAGGCAAAGCTGGCGGACATGACGTTGGAGCTGCAGAAGGGATTCCTGCTGGCGCTGCACCTGGGACGGCTCAAAGATGATCATCGGTTGCAGCCGCAGCAGGTCAGCCTGGGCAAGCTCAACAACGTACGCGAGGCGCTGGCTATCGCCCGGCGAATGCCGGACCATCCTCGGCGCCAACGGCATCACGTTGGAGTATCCGGTGCTGCGCCACGCCAACAACCTGGAGTCGGTGTTGACCTACGAGGGCACCTCGGAGGTGCACCAGCTGGTGATCGGTCAGGCCTTGACCGGCGAGAACGCCTTCAGCTGACCGATCAGTGCGGAGCCAGCTCGGCCCGGACTCTACGCCGCGATCCGGCAAAGATCACCGACTGCCGATCATGCGCTGGCCTGCTCCCGGCAATCCATGAACGCCTCACGCACGCCCAGCTCAGCGAGGCGCCGGCCGCAGCGCGGCCCGACCAGGGCCGGCCGAGGCAGATCTAGGATCACCCGTATGACAACGCGGGAGATTTCGCCGCAGTCCGCCGAGCCGCTGCCCGCACATCTTGGCGATGCCACCGCGGATGAGACCTCGCTGCGACGCTTCCTGCTCGGGCTTCCTGGTGTCGACCCGGTGGGGATCGAGCAGCGAGCCGCCGGACTTGCGACTCGCTCTATCAAGCGGGCGTCCAAACTTGCGGCGATCGATCTGGCGATCTCGATGGTCGATCTCACCACGCTCGAAGGTGCCGACACGCCCGGAAGGTGCGCAATCTCGCGCGTAAGGCGATGCTGCCCGATCCGGACTATCCGAGACCCCGCACACGGCGGCCATCTGCGTCTATCCCGACATGGTGCCCACCGCCGTTTCGGAGCTGAAAGGCTCCAGACGTCAAGGTCGCGTCGGTCGCCACAGCTTTCCCGGCCGGCCGCTCGAGCCTCGAGGTGAAACTCGCCGATACCAAGATCGCGGTAGACGGCAGGTGCGGACGAAATCGACATGGTGATCGATCGGGGCGCGTTCCTGGCCGGACGTTACGGGACGGTTTACGAGCAGATCGTCGCCATCAAGCGGGCCTGTGGCGAGGCCAGGCTGAAGGTGATCTTGGAGACCGGTGAGTTGGCGACCTACGACAACGTACGCCGCGCCTGCTGGCTCGCGCTGCTTGCAGGTGCGGACTTCATCAAGACCTCCACCGGCAAGGTGTCCCCGGCCGCCACTTTGCCCGTCGTCCACGTGATGTTGCAGGCAGTCAAGGACTGGAAGGCTCAGACCGGAGAGCAGCGCGCGGTGAAGCCGGCGGGCGGCATCCGAACAGCAAAGGACGCAATCCGATATCTCGTTGCGGTCCACGAAGTTGCCGGACCGGAGTGGCTGGACCCGTACTACTTCCGGTTCGGCGCCTCGTCGGTGCTCAACGACTTGATCATGCAACGCCGGGCACAGCTGGACGGCCACTACTCCGGCCCCGACTACGTGACCGTTGACTAGGGAGAAGTTTGATCATGGAATGGGAATACTCCCCGCACCGGAGTCGAGTGCGATCGCCGACGTCAAGGATCGCTACCTGCCGTTCATCGACGGGACCTTCAAGGAGGGCAGCGGCGAAGATCGCGACACCATCAATCCCGGAACTGGGGAGAGGCTGTCGACTGTCTCGACGGTCAATGCAGCCGACATCGATCGGGCGGTCAGCGCCGCCCGGCGGGCGTACGAAAGTGTCTGGTCATCCATGCCGGGCGCCGAGCGCGGCAAGTATCTCTTCCGGATCGCTCGCTTGATCGCCGAGCGCTCCCGCGAACTCGCAGTGGTGGAAACCCTCGACAATGGCAAGCCGATCAAGGAAACCAGGGACTTCGACGTTCCGACGACGGCGCAGCACTTCTTCTACCACGCGGGCTGGGCGGACAAGTTGCAACACCTCGGCCTCGGACCCGCACCGCAGCCGCTGGGCGTGGCTGGCCAGGTCATCCCGTGGAACTTCCCGCTGTTGATGGCCGCCTGGAAGATCGCACCAGCGCTGGCCGCAGGCAACACCGTGGTGATCAAGCCAGCCGAGACCACGCCGCTGTCGATCTTGGTGCTGGCCGAGATCATCGCCGATGCCGATCTACCTCCCGGTGTGGTGAACATCGTCACCGGAGCGGGCGATGTCGGGTCAACGCTGGTCAATCACCCTGGCATCGACAAGGTCGCATTCACCGGCTCCACTGCCGTCGGCCGTCGTATCCAGCGTGAGCTCGCCGGCACCGGCCGCAAGATCACTCTGGAGCTTGGCGGCAAAGGCGCCAACATCATCTTCGAGGACGCGGCGCAGGATCAGGCCGTTGAGGGAATCATCAATGGCATCTTCTTCAACCAGGGCCAGGTGTGTTGCGCAGGCTCCCGTCTGCTGGTGCAGGAGTCGATCGCAGAGGAGTTCATCGAGCGACTCAAGCAGCGGGTCGAGACGCTGCGGGTCGGCGATCCCATGGACAAGAACACCGATGTAGGTGCGATCAACTCTGAGGCACAGCTGGGCCGCATCACCGCCCTCATGAATGCGGGAATCGCCGAGGGCGCCGAGCTGTGGTCGTCCTCGTGCCCGCTGCCGAAAAATGGCTTCTACCTCTCGCCGTCGATCTTCACCAATGCGACTCCCTCAATGCGCATTGCACGCGAAGAAATCTTCGGACCAATACTCACCACGATGACTTTCCGGACCCCAGATGAAGCGGTCACCAAGGCCAACAACAGCCCTGTACGGCCTGTCGGCCGGCGTCTGGACGGAGAAGGGATCGCGGCGCGATGGGAATGGCCGCGGCGCTGCGCGCCGGCGTGATTTGGGACAACACCTTCAATCGGTTCGATCCGGCAGCCAGCTTCGGCGGCTACAAGGAATCCGGCTTTGGCCGCGAGGGCGGGCCCTCAGGTCTGGCCGCCTATCTGAATACCGACGATGAGGCGGTTGTGCGGTGAGCCACCTGGCGGTCGCCAAGACCTACAAGCTGTTCATCGGCGGGCATTTCCCCGATCAGAGTCCGGCCGCACCTACCAGGCCCACGACCACAAAGACGAACTTCATGGCCAACGCGGCGCTCGCGCTCACGAAAGGATCTTCGCGACGCCGTGGTCGCTGCCCGCAAGGGCTACGCCGCCTGGTCCAAGGCAACCGCGTACAACCGCGGCCAGGTGATCTACCGCATGGCAGAGATGCTCGAGGGCCGTCGAACCGAGTTCGTCGAGCTGATCATGACTCAGTACCGGCGCCTCGACCAGGAACGCCACCACCGAGGTCGATGCTGCGATCGATCGTCTGGTGCACTACGCCGGCTGGACCGACAAGCTCGCCGCAGTGCTCGGGAGCGCCAACCCGGTATCGAGCCCCCACTTCTCCTACTCCGCTCCGGAACCGACCGGCGTGGTTGGGATCCTCGCGCCACCGGGCTCGCCGTTGCTCGGCCTGGTCTCGGTGATCGCGCCCGTGATCACCGGCGGCAATGCCTGCGTTGTGATCGCTGCAGAGCAGGATCCCTGCGTTGCGATCACCTTCGCCGAGGTCGTCGCGACTTCGGACGTGCCGCCAGGCGTGATCAACATTCTGACCGGCCGGATCGCCGAGCTGGCTCGGCATCTCGCGGCGCACGCGGATGTCAACGCTCTGGATCTCACCGGCGCCGATGCCGAGCTGCGAAAGTCGCTGGAGCAGGCAGCGGCCGATACGGTGAAGCGGGTCTACGCGCCGCGAGGTGTCCCGACTTTGCGGCAGCACCGGGCACCGCGCGGCTGCGCGCCTTCCTCGAGATCAAAACGGTGTGGCACCCCACGGGCGCCCTGGCCCTCTCCGGCGGCACCTCGTACTAGAGGAATAGCCTGCCGCGCATATCGGTTGCAGCCGCATGACCATTAACGGAGTCAAGACCATTGGGCTGATCGGGGCCGGACACATCGGCAGCCAGGTCGCCCGTGCCGCAATCGCCAGCGGCTACGACGTAGTGATCAGCAATTCACGAGGACCGGAGACGCTGACCGAGCTCGTGTCCGAGCTGGGCCCACGAGCCCGCGCCGGCACGACCCAGGAGGCGGCCGCGGCCGGTGATCTTGTGGTCGTAGCGATCCCGCTGAAGGCGATCGGCGATGTCCCTGCCGAGCCTCTCGTAGGCAAGGTCGGTGATCGATACCAGCAATTACTACCGCACGGCGGGATGGAAACATCGCAGCCCTCGACGACGGCAGCCGCGACCAGCTCCGAGCTGCTGCAGGCCCGGCTGCGCGGGCGCACACGTGGTGAAGGCGTTCAATCACATCTATGCCCGCCAGATCACCAGCGACGGCAGCGCCACCGCGTACGCGGAACCGGCGAGCTTTGGCGATCGCCGGCGACGACCTCGTCGCAAAGGCGCAAGTAGCAGAACTGATCGACGGGTTCGGGTTCCGACGTGGTCGACGCGGGTCCGCTGGCGGAGAGCTGGCGCATCCAGCCCGGTACGCCTGGCTACGGTCGCGCGCTTGAACGCCGAAGAACTGACGGCAGCCCTCGCTGCCGCCACCCGAAACAAGTAGCCCTCATACGAGCCGAGTTGTCAGCGTCTCAGACGGCTATAGCACTCTGAGACGCTGACAAGTCGGCTGTGAGGTCAGCGCTCGATGGGGGCCCAGCTCGGGTCCGGTCTTGCCGAGAGACTCGTCGAGCTTGGGGAACAACGGCGAGGGCCGCTGCAGCGGCGTTCCCGGCGTGATGGGTCGAGACTCCCAGCGCGCCTCTTCTGCGGCGTAATCGCCCATGATCACCGGATAGTCGGGCCCGCCCTCCTCGCTCACCGTCGCGGATCTCTGGCTCAGCCGCCCAGACACCGGTGCCGCCAAGTATCTGGTGAAACCAGCTGCGCGGCATGCGTGGCAGGAAGGGAGTCAGCAGCGTGTTGGCATCCGGAGACGACCTGAAGCGCGCGTGTGCAGCACAGTGTCGCGTCGCGCCGGATCGTCGCTGAGCTTCCACGGCTCGGTGTCTGAGATGTACTTGTTTGCGCGCCGACCAGCCGCATCGCCTCTGTGATCGCGAGCTTGAATCGGCTGCGGCCCAGCAGCGCGCCGACCGTATCGAACGCCTCGCGCGAGATCCGCAGCAATTCATGATCAATATCGAGCAGCGTGCCGGGTGTCGGAATTGCCCCATTGTTGCGGTGCGCCATGGAGATCGAGCGCTGCACCAGGTTGCCCCACTCGTTGGCCAGCTCGAAGTTGGTGCGCCGCACGAACTCGTCCCAGGTGAAGTCGGTATCGGTGGTCTCCGGACCGGCGACGGCAATGAAGTAACGCAAGGCATCGGGTCCGAAGTCACGCAGGAAATCACCGACATAGATCACCTTGCCGCGGCTGGTGGAAAACTTCGATCCGCTCATCGTCAGGTACTCGCTGGAGAACGACCTCATCCGGCAACCGCAGTTCGCCGAGCGGCCCCACCGTGCCGCCATGATCGCCTTCGCCGTTATGACCGAGCAGTATCCCGGGCCAGATCACCGTGTGGAAGACGATGTTGTCCTTGCCCATGAAGTAGAAGCCGCGCGCGTCCGGGTCGATCCACCAGCGCTGCCAGGCATCCGGGTCACCGCTGCGCTTAGCCCATTCGACCGATGCGGACAGATAGCCGATAACGGCGTCGAACCAGACATAGAGCCGCTTCATCGGCTGGTCGCGCCAGCCGTCCAGCGGTACCGGCACGCCCCAGTCAAGATCACGGGTGATCGCCCGCGGCCGGAGATCCTCCAGCAGGTTCTGGCTGAACTTCAGCACGTTGGGGCGCCAGTCGGTACGGGCGTGCTCAGCCACGTTGCCGAGCGAGCCGGCAAGTGATGGAAGATCAAGGAAGAAGTGTTCGGTTTCGGTGAACTTGGGTGTCTCGCCGTTGATCCTGCGAGACGGGATTGATCAGGTCGATCGGGTCCAGCTGATTGCCACAGTTGTCGCATTGATCACCGCGGGCACTGGGATATCCGCAGATCGGGCAGGTGCCTTCGATGTAGCGATCCGGCAGGGTACGTCCGGTCGATGGGCTCACCGCCCCCATCGTGGTCCGTGGCACCACGTAGCCGTTGCGATACAGCGCCAAGAAGAGATCTTGAACGACGGCATAGTGGTTCAGCGTCGTCGTCCGGGTGAACAGGTCGTACGACAGTCCAAGATCGCGCAGATCGTTCACTATCACTCGGTTGTACTTGTCCGCGAGCTCGCGGGGCTCAGCGCCTCGCGCTCGGCCTCTACCAAGATCGGCGTGCCGTGCTCGTCAGTTCCTGACACCATCAAGACGTCGTGTCCGCTCATCCGCATGTAGCGCGCGAAGATGTCAGAGGGAACCCCGAAGCCTGAGACGTGGCCGATGTGGCGCGGGCCGTTGGCGTACGGCCATGCCACTGCGGCGAGGACACGCGAAGTCATGGGCTAAACCCTAGCCGGGCGCGCGAGGGGCGCCTCGCGATGTTCACTGCGAGATCGGGTGGGCCTCATTTGGCCACAGCGATGCGCTCCACCAGGGCCTTCCGTACGGCGTACGGGGCGAAGATGCTCTTGGCGGCGTTGATCTCGAGCCGCCGAACGTCGACTATCGAGTAGTCAAATGCCTCCGTGAGCAGGGCGAACTCCTTCGTCAAAGTAGTCGCACTCATCAGCCTGTTGTCGGGATTGACAGTCAGCGCGGAAGCCAAGCCGATCCAATCGATGGATTGGATGCTCGGAGATCGAGGCCACCGCACCGGTCTCGAACATTGGACGTCGGGCACATCTCGAGCGGGATCTGCTGATTGAGCACGTACGCCGCGAAGTCTCCGAGCACCTCTCTGCCGCGCTCGTCCTGCTGAATGTCCTCGATGATTGCGACGCCATGACCGATCCGGTTGGTGCCGCAGACCTGCACCGCCTCCCAGATCGAGTGGCAGCCGTCTGCCTCGCCGGCATGGATCGTGTAGTAGGCGTTGTTACGCCGCAGCAGCTGAAAGGACTCCAGGAAGCGCGACGGTGGGTAGCCCTTCTCCGGGCCGGCGATATCGAAACCGACGACGCCGTCGCGGCGATACCGCAGCGCCAGCTTCGCGATATCGCGGGTCGGCTCTCCCTGTCGCATTGCGGTGACCAGCTGGCGTACCTCGATCTCTCGCCCATGAGCTCGGCAGGCCGCCATGCCGTCGGCCGAGGCCATCGCGTACAGCGCTCGATCGCCTGCGCTGCGGTCAATCCGGCACTCAGATGTTGCTCTGGCGCCCAGCGGGATCTCTCGCCGTAGATGACGCCATCGGCTGCCGAGGTCCGACCACGTACTCGGCGGCGACTCGTCGCAGATTCGCTGCGGTTTGCATGACGGCAATGGTGTGATCGAAAGTCTCGAGGTATCGCTCCAAGAGACCCCGAGTCCGCCGCGTCGGGCGAACCACTGACCAAGATCATCGGCATTGTCGCTGGCAGCGGCGTGTCCCGAGCTCAGCCCGCCAACTCCACGATCGTCCGCGGCCGCAGGTGCACCATCAAGATGATCATGCGAGCGACACCTTGGGAAAGGCTTGCAGCACGTCCAGGTCGAGGCTCACGATCGAGCCCAGCGCCAGGTCGTCGGGTCCGAAGGCCTGCGGCAGCAGCGTCACTGCATCGGCACAGATGCCAGCCGGCGTGTCGACCAGGCACTCTGCCCCGCCATGCTCCCAGATCAGCTGTCGGCAGCGACCGCACGGCGTCAGGCACCGAGCCGGCTCCGTCGACGCAGGCAGGCGAGCGAGCGACCAGCCGTCCCCGCCACTGGCATGCAGCGCCGACACCAGCCCACACATTCCGGCGCACAAGGCGTCGCGCCGTACGGAGGCGTTCTCGACATTGCAGCCGGTCACCACCCGTCCATCGTCGACCAGCGCCGCCGCGCCGACCAGAGAAGCGCGAGTACGGCGCGTACGCATGATGTCGCACTGGCCTCGCGGGCCGCGGCGCGCAGCCGCGCCCAGTCGACAGGACTGCGCCGTTCGACAGGCTCAGGTGATCTCAACATGGCTCAGGCACGCACTTCGGACGGGCTCAGGGCACATCATCTACTTCTCGAAAGGGATGCCGTCGGCCGCAGGTGGTCTGACCCGACCCACCAGGCCGGCTACGGCAATGATCGTGGCGACGTACGGCAAGATCAACAGAAACTGACTCGGCATAGGAGATGTTCAGTGTTTGCAGCTGGGAAGCCATCTGGGTGACGAAGCCGAAGAACAGGCACATGATCGACGCCAAGCACGGGATGCCAGCGGCCCATGATCACTGCGGCGAGCGCGATGAAACCATAGCCGACGGTGAACTCCTTCGCGAACGAGCCTGTCGAGGCGAGGGTAAAGAAGGAGCCGCCTAGCCCCCGAACAAGCCGCCCGCCAGGACTGCCGACCAGCGAATCCCACGGACACTGATACCGACCGTATCCGCCGCCTCCGGATGCTCGCCGACGGCTCCGGATTCGCAGACCCCATGTCGATCCGGTAGAGCACCAGCCAAGACCAGGACGACTGAAATCGCCGCCAGATAAGCCAGGATGTTCTGTTGGAACAGCACGCGGCCGAAGAACGGGATTTTCGCGAGGCCCGGAATTGGGATGGGCTCGAGCACTGGTGCCGAGAGTTGTACTTGCTCGACGGTGGTTGCGCGAGCTCGTCGAAAGGGAAGCCTGTGATGCCGACAGCCAGTAGGTTGAGCACGACACCGAGCACCACCTGGCTGACGAGGTAGTTGATCGAAGCACACGGCGATGTAGCGCAGCCATGGCAAGACTCTGCGAGCGCTGCAGCGATCATGGCCGCCGGGACTGAAGACGTCAGACTGCCGACGACGGCCGCTGCGAAAGGCCGCCGAAAGAAACTGGCCTTCGGATCGATACGTTGACCACTCCGGCGCGTTCGCACAACACCCCGCACAGTGCACCGAACACCAGCGGCGTGGCGAGCGACAAGGTCCCTGCGAACTGGTTGCTGACTGGAAAGCGGCAGCTCGCGACCAGACGCCGCCCATGTGATAAAGCCCATGACAACGGCGCAGGCCGGCCACCGATCCCGCCAACACCGGCCAACGACCGCTCATCGCGCCCAGACAAGTAGCCGGCCGCGGCCGACAGGCAGAGCAGCGCACAGACGATGACAGTGGCGAAGCCAGGCACCGTCACTGGTTGGCAACTGCACCTCATCGAACGCGTCGGATAGAGCAAATCGGGCGCTGCCGGCTGTGGATGCCAGGCCGATCAGGAGGAGGACCCCGACGACCCCGATGAAGCACCCGGTTGAGATGCGTTGGCGGCGTTTCTGGGGTGTTTCGACCCGAGCCACCTCGGTAGGCGGTGCAGCCCGCTCGACGGTATCGAGGCTCACGCCAGTCCTCCCTCAGGAACGGGACCAAGCGCACGCGTCTTGCGAGGCTTGAGGAACGGCACGATCTTGGTCACCAGCGCGAGGCGCCGCCACAAAGAGCACGATCAGTGCCTGCAGCACTGTTGTCAGAGTGAGCGGCGTTTGGGCAATGCTTGCATCGCCAGGGCCGCCGGCGTGCAGCGCCCCGAAGAGCAAGCCGGCCAGCACGATGCCCAACGGCCTTGACCGGCCGAGCAGCGCAACGGTGATCGCGTCAAAGCCGATCGAACCGACGATCCCAACCGAGAGCGGCACCGGCAGTCCCGGAGGCACTCGGACCCAAGGCGGCTTGGACTCCCGCCAGGCCCGCCAGTGCGCCTGCCAAGAACATGGTGATCATCGTTGTTCGCGCCACACTCATCCCGGCCGTCGCAGCAGCGTTCGGATTCGCGCCGACCGCGCGGATCGCGAACCCGGTGGTGGAGCGGTCCAGTATCCACCAGACCACAACTGCGGCGAGCAAGGCGAGCACAAAACCCAGGTGGAGCTGGCCGCCCTGCAGGCGCGGCATGGTGGCGTTCCAGTCCACGATCGGGGAAATCGGGTCAGTCCGCCCGGGCCGTTGGAAGGCGGCTGTAGTGAGCAGGTAGGCCAGCAGCCCGGCAGCGATGTAGTTCATCATGATCGTCACGATGACCTCGTGGGCGCCGGTCTTCGCCTTCAGCCAGCCAACGATGCCTCCCCAGAATGCGCCACCGAGCAGCCCGCCGAGAGTGGCCAGAAGTAGGTGAATGCCGGGTGGTAGGTGCCAGGTAAAGCCGATGTAGGCAGCGACGATCGCGCCAAGGATGGCCTGACCCTGAGCCCCGATATTGAACAAGCCGGCGCGGAATGCCAGACCGACACCCAGCCCAGCACATATCAGCGGAGCTGCCTGGGCGGTCGTCTCCGTGATCGGCCCATACCCGCCAACCGCACCCTTGATCAATGCCCCGTACGCGCTGCTGACCTTCTCCCAGGAGGCGATCAGCGCATCCGAAGGCCGGGCGAAGAAGTAGGCGAACTTGCTACGGACTTCGGTGTCAGGAGAAGATCATCAGCAACGCACCGACAATGAAGGCGAGCACGATCGACGCGATCGTGATGAGCACGTCGGACCATGGGATGGCGACGCGCCGCCTGCCCGGCTCAGGACTCATGAGGCACCTCGCCGAGGCTGGCCTCCAAGGCGGCGTCCTCCTCGGCCCGCGTGGTCAAGGAGGCACTTTCCAGGGCCTCTTCAGTGGGTACGCCCGCCATCATGAGGCCCAGCACTTCGCGTGAGGTGTCCGGCGGCACGATACCGACGATTCGGCCGCGATACATGACTGCGATCCGATCGGCCAAGGCGACGACTTCGTCCAGCTCGGTCGAGACGATCACCACGGCCGTACCACGGTCCCGCTCGTCGACCAGCCTCTTGTGGATGAATTCGATGGCCCCGACGTCGAGTCCGCGGGTGGGCTGGCTGGCGACCAGGAGCGCCAAGGGGCGGGAGAGCTCGCGGGCCAACACAACCTTTTGCTGGTTGCCACCCGACAGTGACAGACACCGCTGCCTCGATCGACTGAGTGCGGATGTCGAACTCGGCGATGCGATGGGCGGCGTTCTGCCTCACCTTTGTCAGATCCATGGCGATGCCGCGCGCATACGGAGGCTCGGCATAATGGCTCAAGATCAGATTCTCGGCGACGGTGAAGGTGCTGACACAGCCATCCTGCTTGCGGTCCTCTGGGACGAACCCAAGGCCAGCAGCGATGGTCTCCCTCGGTGTCAGCCCGGTCAGCGACTTACCGTCTAGGTGCATCGATCCTTTCAAGGCCGGAGTCAGGCCGAGCAGCGCTTCCGCGATCTCGGTTTGCCCATTGCCCTGGACACCGGCGATGCCCACGATCTCACCGCCGAACACCTCAAGATCAAGATCTTCCACGGCCAGCGTGCCGTTCGGCCTGACGACGGATACACCGTTCAACACCAGGCGCGGCTCGGCTGACGGCGTGGCCGGTTCCTTGTCCACTATCAACTGGACAGCACGGCCCACCATGAGTTCCGCTAGGTCGGACTGGGAGTCGGTCGGCCTTGGCGGTGCCTACCACCTTGCCGTGTCTGATCACGGTGATCTTGTCCGCGATGGCCTGCACCTCACGCAGCTTATGAGTGATGAACACGATCGCTTTGCCCGCGTCCCGAAGCGAACGCATCGCCGCCATCAGCTGGTCGATCTCTTGTGGCGTGAGCACCGCGGTCGGTTCGTCCAAGATCAAGTATTTGGCATCGTTGGCCAGCGCCTTCAGGATCTCAACTCGCTGTTGGACACCGACTGGGAGCTCCTCAACCACGGCGTCTGGGTCGACGTCCAGCCCATAGCGCTCCGACAGCTCCCGAACGGTTTGCCGTGCCTGGCTCATGTTGAGCAGGCCCGCCGTGCTGTCCTCCCGGCCGAGGATGAGATTCTCAGCCACCGTGAAGACATCGACCAGCATGAACTGTTGGTGCACCATGCCGATCCCGGCTGCGATTGCCTCCTTGGGGTTGGCTGGGACGTGCTCGACGCCGTCGATCGAAATCGTGCCATTGTCGGGCGGCAGCAGGCCCGTATAGCACGTTCATCAGCGTCGTCTTACCCGCCCCGTTCTCACCAAGGCAGGCAATGGATCTCACCCTGGCGTAATGTCCAGATCGATCGAATCGTTGGCAACCAGGTCGCCGAACCGCTTGGTGATCCCCCGCAGCCGAAGGCCTGTTCCGGCCGCGGGGTTCGAGGTTCAGCGTCACCTCTCAATGATGCCGAGGGCAATCATGCCGAGGGTTGGGACTTTGACTCGATCTTGATCTTGCCGCTGATGATGTCGGCCTTGAGGGCGTCCAGCTCCGACTTGAGCTCCGCGGGAACCTTGGAGTCGAAGTCATGGAATGGTGCTAGGCCGGTGCCATCGTTCTCCAGGGTGCCCACATACGGCTCATTGGAGAACGACCCATCCTTGGCCGACTTGATCGCATTCAGCACGGCCACATCCATGCCCTTGTAGACGCTGCTGATGATGTTGGAGCAGTACTGCTCCGCACTCACGCAACCGTCGGTGTCCACCCAGATGGCATTGACCTTGCCGCCGCTGGTCTTGGCTGCCTGCAGGGCGCCGATGCCGGATGTCCCGGCGACCGGAAAGATGATGTCAGCACCCTGGCTGATCAAGCCCTGCGCCGTACGCTGACCGCCTTTGACGTCCTCGAAGTCGCCAGTGAACTGTCCATCCTGCTTGGCTGCATCCCATCCCAGGACCTGCACGTCTGCGCTCTTCGCTTGTTGTAGTAGTCCACGCCCTGGCTGAAGCCGTCCATGAAAATCGTGACTGTCGGGATCTTGGCGCCACCGAAGGTGCCCAGCTTTGGTCTTGGTCATGCCGGCGGCCAGGTATCCGGCAAGAAAGCTGGACTGTGCGGTATTGAAGGTCAGTGGCTTGAGGTTCTTGGCAGCCGGGTAGGTCTTCGGGTCATAGTTGTCCACAATGGTGAACTTGATGTCGGGGTTCTTCTTGGCCGCGGCGAGTGTGTCGTCACTGAGCACGAAGCCGACGGTGACGATGATATTGCAGTCTGCGTCCACCATTGACTGAATATTCTCTGGCGTAGTCGGCGGCCGTCTGCGACTCCACCTCACCAGTCTCGATGCCGAGCTCGGCCTTGGCGTCGAGTCAGACCCTTGTGAGATGTCTCGTCGAACGACTTGTCGTCAAAACCGCCCGAGTCGGAAACCATGCAGGCCTTGAAAGCGGCACCGGACGCGCTGGCACTGGCGCTCGCGGGCGCACTGGGAGCTGCCGACGAGTCGGTCCCAGGCGCTTGAGCGCAGCTGGTGAGCGTCAGGGCAGCAACACAGATAAGGACCGCCGGCCATAGTGAGAGGTTTTCTTCACGTAATGCCTCCTAGGCGAACTAGTTCACAACTTTTGTCGTCCCAACCCCCTAAGGCAATGCGATCCTCGCCATGGTCGGGCCTGGAACTGACTCTAACTCTGAGGACGCAGCCGCGGGCTGCCGACCTGATCAGGAGTCTGTACCAATTTTCGATCCCTGCTGGCAGAGTGCCGACGTTCGCAGAGCCGATTCGTGCATTTTGGCGCTCAGATCGACTGGGCGTTCGAACGTGGTCGCCACGTCCGCAAGCACCTTCAGGCCAACCGGGATGCACGCTTCGTCTACGACGAAGGTGGGCTGATGAATGTCAGGGCAGATCTGACCAGGCGTTCGTACGCCGAGCCGTGCGAGTGCCCCTGGCACCTGCTGCAGCATCCAGGAGAAGTCCTCCCCACCGAGAGACTGCTCGGTGGTCGCCACCGCGTCCGGTCCGAGCATCTCTTCAGCGGCCTGGGTGAGCCGGCGTACGCCGCGCGGGTGGTTGACCGCGGGCGGTACCCCGTCGGTGACCGCAACGTCTACTTCCACCCCGAACGGCAGGACAATCTCTGCGGCCAGCTCAGGGATGAGCTGCTTGGCCAGCCGCCATCCGTCGGCATCGAGTGCGCGCAGCGTCCCAACGATCTCCCGGTTCCAGGAATGGCGTTCGCCACCGAACCGGCATGAATGGATCCCCACATCAGGGAAACGCCGCTACGCGGATCGATCCGGCGGGACAGCAGCAGCTGCGTCATGGTCGCTACGGCGCCGAGCGCACCAATGACGTCTTGAGTCAACTGCGGCCGCGAGGTGTGCCCACCGGTACCGTTCAGGACGATATTGACCTGATCGACAGCAGAGGTGATAGGCCCGACCTTGAGGGCGATCTGGCCGACATCGGTTCGCGGGTCGCAGTGCAGCGCGTAGATCTCGGTCAGGTCATGCAGCACGCCACCCTCGATCGCGTCGAGCGCACCGCCAGGGCTGGTCTCCTCCGCCGGCTGAAAGATCAGCCGGACACCTCGGGTCATCAGATCAAGATCGCGCAGCCTCGCCAACACGAGTCCGACTCCGAGCAAGATCGCAGTATGCACGTCGTGCCCGCACGCATGGCACATGCCGGGATTTTTCGAGGCATAGTCGACATTCTTCCCGTCGGCAATCGGCAGGGCGTCGATGTCAGCGCGTAGTCCCACCAGTCCCACGGAGTCGTCAAAGCCGCCGGGCAGCACATCGCAATAGGCGCCAGTACCAACGGGCAGCACCTTCGCCACCAAACCGGCCCGCTCAAGCTGGTCGACGATCAAGGAAGTGGTGCGACGCTCGCGGTGACCGATCTCTGGATGGGCGTGAATGTCGCGCCGGATAGCAATCAGTCGCTCGTGAAGGGCGACTGCTTGACGTGAGATTTCAGCGCGACGCGCTGCATCCAGGTCTGGTGCGAGCATTTCGCGTTCAGTCTTTCATGCCAAGCGGTTGCGTGCCGGTATCGCCCGAGTCGTAACAAGAGAGTCGCAATTAACGGGTTGTTCGGTCGTTTGTCATACGCCGTTAACCGTTTTGAGATGTGCAAAGGAGTGTCTTGAACGTCTCAAGATGCCTCGCGAGCCAATTGGAGACGAGGAACGTGGACGCACGAGTCGCGATTTCCCGACATCCGTAGCTATGGGTGTGTCGGCTCGTAAGAGCCCCAAACATCGCGCAACGCATTGCAGGCCTCACCAACGGTGGCTCGCTGGCGCAGAGCCTCCTTGAGCGGGTACAGCACATTGCCCGTGCCGCGAGCTGCCACCTGAACCTCCTCCAGCGCAGCATCGACCGCGGCATGGTCCCGGCTCGCTCGCAGCGCGGCAAGCTTGGCAGCCTGCGTCTCTTCGATGGCCGGATCCACTTGGAGCGGCTCGTACGGCTCTTCCTCATCCAGCTGGAACCGGTTCACGCCGACCACAGTCCGTTCGCCAGCATCGATCTCGCGTGCCATCTGATACGCCGAGTGTTCGATCTCGGATTTCTGAAAGCCCTGCTCTATCGCGGCGACGGCACCACCACGTTCGGCGACGGCGTCCATGAGCCGGCGACACTCCGCCTCGACGTCATTAGTCAGCGACTCAACGGCGTACGAGCCGGCCAACGGATCCACTGTTTTGGTTACGTCGGTCTCGTACGCGAGCACCTGCTGGCTGCGCAGCGCAAGCCGGGCGGCTTTCGGAGTCGGCAGCCCGATCGCCTCGTCGTAGGAGTTGGTATGAAGTGACTGCGTGCCTCCAAGCACGGCGGCCAGCGCCTGGACCGCGACCCGCACCAGATTGACCTCCGGCTGCTGAGCCGTCAGCTGCACTCCCGCAGTTTGGCTGTGGAAGCGGAGCATCATCGACTTCTCGTTGCGCGCGCCAAACTGATCCCGCATCAGCTGTGCCCAGATCCGGCGCGCAGCCCGAAACTTGGCGACCTCCTCCAACAGCGTTGTGCGAGACACGAAGAAGAAGGACAACCGCGGCGCGAAGTCGTCAATCGCAAGACCAGCCTCCAAGGCCGCCTCGACGTAGGCGATGCCATTGCTCAGCGTGAACGCGATCTCTTGAGCCGGGGAGGCCCCTGCCTCAGCCATGTGGTAGCCAGAGATCGAGATCGTGTTCCAGCGCGGCAGCTGCTCACGGCAGTATGCGAAGGTGTTGCTGACCAGGCGCAGCGAGGGTTCTGGTGGAAAGATGTATGTCCCCCGCGCGATGTATTCCTTGAGGACGTCGTTCTGGATGGTTCCTGAGAGTGCCGCGGGATTTGCGCCCTGCTCCTCGGCAACAAGCTGGTAGAGCAGCAGCAGCACTGCCGCCGGAGCGTTGATGGTCATCGACGTCGAGACCTCGTCGAGCGGAATTCCTGAGAAGAGTTCTCGCATGTCCTCGATCGAGTCGATCGCCACGCCAACCTTGCCAACTTCGCCGCCGGCAATGGTGGCGTCGGAGTCGTAGCCCATTTGCGTCGGCAGGTCGAACGCAACGGAGAGGCCGGCCGTCCCATGTGCGATCAGCTCGCGGTAGCGGGCATTCGACTCAGCCGCCGTGCCGAAGCCCGCGTACTGTCGCATGGTCCACGGCCTGGTCGTATACATCGACGGGTAGATGCCCCGTGCGTAGGGATAGTGGCCGGGCTCACCGAGGGCATGATCAGGATCGAAACCCTCGAGGTCCACCGGCCCGTACAGAGCTTTGAATGGCGTACCCGACTCGGTCTGTGCACTCACCTCGGCATCCTGGCACACAGCCTGCCGATTTCGATCACGGCGTGATCGAGCCGGACATGAGCACTACGTCAAACCAGCGCCGCGCTCTGAACCAGACTGAGCGCCGACTCGATCATGCGTACGGTCTCGGATTCCCAATTTGGTTCCTGGCCCCGATAGGGCCCCGTCGCAAGCGAGACAATGACGCCCGCAGCGCGCAGCCGGAGCTCGGCCGGATCCACCCGGGTGTCGAAGACCTGCAGCCAGAGATTGATCAATCGTGTCAAACTGGCAGCCTGCTCGGCGGTCATCCGCTGCATCGTCGACAGATGCGCGATCATGCAGGCAAGGTCGTCCGCCCGCCGGCCCGGCCCGATGGTGTCGATATCGAGCACTCCGGTGATCACACCCTTGGAGACGAACAACTGTCCCTCGTGGAAGTCCCCGTGGGTGGGCTCTACCTGGTGGCAGGCCGGCGAGGCCGCCGGAGACTTGCGCGACCAGCCACCGCAGCTGCGGATCCAGCACCGGCAACGCCGCTGCGATCATCTCCGCGTACGTTGCGACCGCGCCGGTCCAAGGCGGTCGCCGGGGCAGCGAAGCCACCGCTGGTGGCAGCGCATCGAGCAACATGATCATGCTCTCGGCCGTGCACGGCATCGCCTCGTCGAAGATTGCTTTCACCAGCGGCCGACCGGGAACCTCGTGAAAGACCAGAATGAAGTCAGCCGTCGCCGCGGCAACGACGGCGGCCGGAAATCGAGCCCGCCGCAACAATTCATGACGCTGCAGGGTCGGCGCGTACACCGATTCTCGTAAGACCTTGACGAAGAATGTTCGCGGGCCGCTGCTGGTCTTGATCACTGCCTTGAGCACCGCACGCCGCCGGGGTCGATAGCTGATCATCTCCAAGGCGACGTGCTCATCCGTCACTGGCTGATCAAGGACCCGGTGCTCGTTGAGCAAGCCGGCCAACCCGTCGGGCACCGCAGCTCGTCGCAGCCCGGGCAGGTCAGGGTCGTCGGGGTATCAACCAAACTGCGACCTCACGGTCGCCGTCGCCGAAAATCATGGCCCGCTCGTCGCTGCTGCTGCGTCCTCCCGCCCGAGCGCTAGCGCCCAGCAGCTCTGTACGACGTCCGCTCGGCCAGTCGACCGCTGCTGAATAGGTCGCTGTGGTGGAATGCCTCGGATTGGCATCGACATGATCCAGCCGCCAAGACACCAAGCTGCCGCCGGCATGCTCGACGGCGGCCGAAAGCAGATCCTTCACTTCGGCCGAGGTGAGCAGCGTCGACCCGTCAGGGTCAACCGGAGCGGTCACAGGCTCGATCTTTACATACTGCCGTGACGCCGGATCGGGACCGGATGGAACCATTGCGCTGTGGAAATCGCACTCAGCATCCTGGCTCTTAGTGCCACGGTGCTCGCAGTGACGGCGCTGGCCAATCGGATCAGGTTCTCGGCGCCGCTGCTGCTCATGCTGGTTGGAATCGGGCTGTCATTTCTGCCGCTGATACACGTGACCGACCTGTCCTCAGAGGTCGTGCTGATCGGCTTCCTGCCGCCGCTGCTGTACGCCGCAGCCATCCGCACCTCCGTGATCGACTTCCGCGCAAATCGCCGCTCCATCGCGCAATTGTCGGTGTTGCTGGTCGTCGTCACCGCCCTGGGCGTTGGGCTCATCACCTGGCTGATCTTGCCGGTGAGCTTTCTGTGGCCTTCGCTCTGGGTGCTGTCGTCGCGCCGCCCGACGCCATCGCCGCTACGTCGATCGCCCGCCGGGTCGGCCTGCCGCGTCGCCTGGTCACCATCCTCGAAGGCGAATCCTTGGTGAACGACGCAACCGCGATCACGTGCCTGCGGGTGGCGATCGCCGCTATCGGAGGGACCGTCACGGCGGCGCAAGCAACGGTCGGTTTCCTCATCGCAGCCCTCGGCGGATTTGCGGTTGGGCTGGTCGTAGCGCTGCTCGTGATCCCCATCCGGAAGCGCATCACGCAGCCGGTTTTCGACACGGCGATTTCGCTGCTGGTGCCGTGGGCGGCCTACCTACCGGCAGAGTTGCTCAGCGTCGGAGGCTTTCACGGCTCAGGAGTTATCGCGGTCGTGACCGCGGGCCTGATTCTCGGCCACAAGTCGCCGGTTATCCAGTCGGGGCAGTCCCGACTGAGCGAGCGAGTGAACTGGGCAACGATCGAGTTCTTGCTGGAGAACACGGTGTTCTTGCTCATCGGCTTGCAGGCGAAGGCGATCATTACAGCCAATTCGGAGTCGATGCTCTCGGCGCCGCTGATTGCCGGCTTCTGCGCCGCAGTGCTGGTCGGTGTCATCGCCATCCGGATGCTGTGGGTCCTCGGTACCCGTCCGATCTTGTTCCGCCGCGACAAAGACACCCATGAGCTCACAGTTCCGTGGTCGGACGTGCTGGTGATCGGCTGGGCGGGTCTACGGGGGTGGTAACGCTGGCGGCAGCATTCTTGATCCCCGAAGACGTGCCCTTCCGTGAGACGTTGATCTTCGCTGCAATGGTGGTCACGGCCGGGACGTTGCTGTTGCAAGGCTTGACCTTGCCGTTCCTGGCTCGCGCCCTAGGGCTCAGAGGCCCCGACGCGCGCTCGGATGCTTTGCAGGCGGCCACTGTGCTGACAACGTCGAGTAACGCCGCCCTTGCCCATCTCGGCGACATCCTCGGGCCAAAGGACGCGCCCGAGACGGTGAAGCTGCTTCGGGACCGCATTGCAGCCCGGCCGGACGCCTTGTGGGAGAAGCTTGGCCGGCCCGGCGATGACGAGACGCCGGCTGAGCAGTATCGGCGTCTACGGCTGCAGACCATCGACATCGAGCGGGACGAGGTACTGAAGATCCGCTCGAGCGGCACGGTTGACCACGACATCATCGAGCAGGTGCTCGGCTCGTTCGACATCGAGGAGTCGATGCTCACCATCGCTACGGAGCGGTCGGCGCAGCTGAGCGAGGAGGAGGAGCCGGTCGCGACGCCGATCCCCGCTGCGGGTCCCTGTGGTCACCTCAATCGCGCCCCCTTCCAATATCGATCCGAACGGCCCGGGCATCTGCGAGGACTGCGTACGCGAGGGCACGCGTACGGTGCACCTGAGGATCTGCCTTAGCTGCGGAAATGTCGGATGCTGCGACTCCTCGGTCGGGCGTCACGCGTCACGACACTTCACACGGACGCTGCACCCGGTCATGCGAAGCTTTGAGCCGGGTGAGTCGTGGCGCTGGTGCTATCTCGACGAGCGGATTGGCTGACGCGTACGAGGGCTCTGCACGGTTGGTGGGTATCAGAACACGTATCAAGAACGGTTGTGCAGCGCTCTTGCTGGGTATGACTGGACTGGTGCGCCAGGCGATGAGCTCATGCGCTTGGCTCGCCGGCGGAGTAGCTTCATGGTCAATGACGTTGTGTTGCGCGGGTGGAGGATGAACGGCGGCACCGTGGGAGACAGCATGGCCGCGCGGGCTGGGGAAGACAGCCTGGCCGTTCGGGCGGGCCGGCTCTTCGAGCAATATCGCGACGGTGACCAGGCGAAGATGGGCGAGCTGGTACGCGCCCTTACGCCGATCTTGTGGCATACCGCGCGATCTTCGCGATTGGATGCTGCAACGGCGGAGGATGTGCTGCAGACCGTGTGGCTCACCCTGGTACGCAAATCCGACACGATCACCGAACCCCTTGCGGTACTGCAATGGATGGTGGTCAGCACAAAACGTGAAGCCTGGCGGGTCGCCAAGAACCAAGGGCGGTTCACGCCCGAGGACCTGGAATCCACGGCGGTGGCGGCCGACAACGGTGAGTCGATCGAGGACACGGTCCTCCGCGACGAGAGCGACAACAGGCTGTGGAGGCACATCGAGAGGTTGCCCGCGCGTTGCCGGACGCTGCTGCGGGTAATCGCCTTCGCAGACCGACCCGACTATGCAGAACTAGCCAGAGCGCTGGGGATGCCGCAAGGCAGCATTGGCCCTACTCGGGGCGTTGCTTGGCCAAGCTGCGGATTGCCCTCGCGCAAGACCCCACCTGGGAGCACCAATGAACGGATCTGACGACGATCGACAGATCGAGCCCGAAGAGCTGCTAGCTGCCGAGGAGCTTGATAGCGGCGACCTCGCCCTCCTCAACTCAGTTCGCGCCTACTACGACGAACGCGATCCGGTGCCCGATGGATTGGTGGACCGCATCCAATTCCAGCTCACTCTGGATGCCTTGCACACCGAGGTTGCGACGCTGACTCAGCTCGACTTGGCGACAGCCGGTACCCGTAGCGCCACGACGGAGGCGGTTCGTACCATCACGCTTCACCAGCGATTCGGTGACCACGATGGTGACCCTTACTCCGCTGGGCGACGGCAGTGTACGCGTCGACGGCTGGGCGGCCCCCGGCGCCGGGATTCTGGTTGAGCTGTTGCTGCCCGATGGTCCGCACAACACCTACGCCGATGACGACGGCCGGTTCGTGTTCGAGGGCGTGCCCAGCGGGCTGGCCAAATTCGCCTTGCACGTGCCGCATGGCACCGAGCTCTTCACCGTCCTCAGCCCAGCCATCGAGCTCTAGCACATCACCGACTAGAGGCGACAGCCTCGACCAACAAAGCAAGCAATCAAGACCTGATGGACCTAGGCGACCCCGACTTTCGCGTATACGTCGTCCGAGCGTGGCACTGGCTACTTCCCGCGCTCGGTCGGCTCCCTTGGCCAGGATCGACTCGAGTTCGCCACGTTCCTCCATGAGTTCGAAGGTCCGATCTCGGTACGGCGCAGCGAACGCGGTGACCGCATCTGCCACGGCAGTCTTGAGGTCTCCATAGCCGCGTCCGGCGAACTGCTCGACCAACACATCGACCGGCGTACCCGTGAATGCAGACAAGATCGTGAGCAAGTTGGACACGCCCGGTTTGTTGATCTCATCGAAGACGATCTCCCGACCCGAGTCGGTCACCGCGGATTTGATCTTGCGGACATTGATCGCCGGATCGTCCAGCAGCTCGATGATGCCGGTGGGCGAGGAGAGCGACTTGCTCATCTTGCTCTCCGGCTCGGCAAGATCAGCAATCCTGCCGACCGAGGGCAGGATGTGCGGCTCCGGAACAACGAACGTCTCGCCGTAGCGGGAGTTGGAAGCGCACCGCCAGATCACGGGTCAGCTCCAGATGCTGCCGCTGATCTTCCCCACGGGCACCTGATCAGTTTGGTAGAGCAAGATGTCGGCAGCCATCAGGACGGGATAGGTGAAACAGACCTACGTTCGTGGCTTCTGCCCCCATCTTTGCGGCCTTGTCCTTGAACTGCGTCATCCGCTGAGCCTGGCCATAGCCGGTCAAGCACCCCAGAACCCAGCTGAGCTGAGTGTGTTCCGGAACGTCTGACTGGAGGAACACGGTGGCTTTTGCCGGATCGATTCCTGCTGCGAGCAGCTGAGCGGCACTGCGTAAGGTCCGCTCTCGCAGCACACCCGGAGGGGTCACGACGGTGAGCGCATGCAGATTGGCGATCCCGTAGAACGCTTCATGATCTTCTTGCAACGGGACCCACTGACGGAGAGCACCGAGGAAGTTACCGAGATGGAGTGAATCCGCGGTCGGCTGGGCAAGGGAGAGCACGCGCGGTCTGCCAGCACTGCTGTGTGAGGGCATGGGGTATGGATGTTCCTTTCCAGATCGCGCCTTGCTGTGCGCATCGCCCGTCATTGTTCCACGCGTCGGGCGATCACTCGCAGCCTTTTCTGGCGCGCGGACGTCCCAGAACCCCTCACTGGTCGGGAATTTGACCTCTGACGGCCACGCTCGGCGTCGACGGTCCGCGCCGGTCGCAATGAGTGAACCGGTCGCCAGGAACCGCCACACGGTCAAGGATTGCGCTCACGACATGCACCCGCTGGAGGCGGCCGGTGTGAATTCCTTCCCATCCTGACGATGAACGATAAAGGATGCGGCGCGGCGCCCGTCGAGCTCACTCACCCGCAGTTCAACCTGGGCAAGGTCTTCGTCGTCTGGATTGATCGAGGCCAGCTCGAGGGAAATTGCATCGCCGACACTTGGAAGCTGTCCGAGCCGGGCCATGAAAAATCCGGCCAGGGTGTCGTAGGGACCCTCCGGCAACACCAGACCTGTCTTCTCGGCGAAGTCGTCCAGCGTTGTCAGGCCATCGATCACCAGATCGCCGCGTACGCCCACCTGCTCCTCGGTGACGACGTCGTACTCATCGGTGATATCGCCGACCAGCTCTTCGACCAGGTCCTCCATCGTCACGATGCCAGCCGTCCCGCCGTACTCATCCAAGACGATCGCCAGGTGCGACGCGCTGCGTCGCATGTCGCTGAGAGCCCGCAGCACCCGGACGGTGTCGGGCATGGACAGCACGGAGCGTGTGACCTCGGCCACTGGCGTCGTACGCGAGCTGATGTTCGGATCGAGCAGGTCACGAACATGGACGAATCCAACGATGTCGTCGACAGAATCTCCGATCACTGGATAGCGCGAGTGCGGCGCGTTGATCAATTCGCGGACGGCACGATGTGCGGGCATGTCACCGGGAAGGAAGTCGACCTCGGTACGCGGCACCATCACCTCGCGGAGACTGCGCTCGCCGGCTGCAAAGACGTCTTCGACGATGCGGCGCTCCTCATCGCCGAGCGTGGTGGATCCACTCACCATGGCGCGGATCTCCTCGTTGGTCACCTCCTCGCGAGAGACTTTCGGATCGCCGCCCAAAACCCGGACGAGAATGTTGGTGGAGACGCCGAGCAGCCAGATCAAGGGCCGTGCGATTCGACCTGTGAAATCCACCAGCGGTGCCAGCGCGAGTGCCACGCTCTCGGCGCGTTGCAGCGCCAACCGTTTCGCGGTGAGCTCGCCGACCACGATCGAGACGTAGGAGATCACGAGGGTGATCAACACCAATGAGAGTGTGTCGGCGAGACCGCTGCTCGATGCCCAGTCGCTCCAAATGGGGCGCCAGGTCACCGGACAGCTTGTCGGCGCCAAACGCGGCAGCAAGAAAGCCGGAGAGCGTGACACCGACTTGGGCCACGGAAAGGAAGAGGTTCGGATTCGAGGTCAGCTTGGCGATCAATTGACCGCGCTTACCTCGATGCGCGAGCTGCCTGACCTGGCTCTCCCGGAGTGAGACCAATGCGAGTTCGGCGGCGACAAAAACGCCCTGGATCATTACCAAGAGCAAGATCAGCAGGCTGTTGAGGACGGCGCTACTCATGGCTGGATAAGGTCAAAGGTCTGTCACCGTCGGCGTCGTCGTTCACCTCAGCAAGCCTAGTGAACATGCTTCGATCAGGTATGGCCGGTGCCGAGAACCTAGTGTCAGGCCGTGGGAACCCGGGGATTGGATAAAGCCCATGGTCGATGAGAACGCGGATGAGAACCCCTCCGTATCGACCGGCGGCGCGCAACTTCCCCGATTCGGTCCCGATCTTGATCGACGCGGAGGCCGGTGTCACGCTTCGGGCTGCAGCCAGACGCGATCTCCCGCGATGGTCGAGCAGTGCCGCGATCCCGCGATGATCCGCTGGACCACTGTTCCCAACCCGTCGGATGGCTATCAGCTTCGCGACGCCGAGGAGTTCTTGGCGCTGACTGCCCTAGGTTGGGCCAGCGGAGAGCGGCTCGGTTGGACGATCGAGGCGCAACGCGGCTCTGAACGTGGCTTCTGCGGCAGCATCGACCTGCGCCTGGAAGGCAACGGGTCGCCGAGGTTGGCTTTGGCCTGCATCCTGAGGCGCGCGGCCGCTCGATCATGACTGCCGCCGTTGCAGCTGGTCTGCGCGTACGGGTTCGACGTCGCTGGCCTGCAGGTCATCCGCTGGCGAGCCGTGGTCGGCAACTGGGCGTCGCGACGTGTGGCGGCCAAGGTCGGATTCATCTTTGATGGCACGGTCCGCCGGCTGCTGGTGCATCGTGGCGAATTGCTCGACGGCTGGATTGCCACCCTGACCCGCGACGATCCCCGCGTGCCGCAGCCATGGCTTGATCCTGTCGAGATGCGCGGTCGCGGCGTACGACTGCGAGCCTTTCGTGACTCCGATGTCGGCCGCATTGTCGAGGCATGCTCGGACGCGCGTACCTCATATTGGCTCGTCTCCATGCCTCAGCCGTACCGGTCGGACAACGCACTGGCCTACCTGGAGGCAACCGCCGAGATGGCTGCGCGCGGGGCTGGTTTGGCGTGGTGCATAGCGGATCCGAAGGACGACCGATGCCTCGGGTCGATCAGTCTGGACGGCCTCGGCGGGTACTCCCAACGCGGCGAAATCGGCTACTGGGCGCACCCCGACGCGCGAGGTCGCGGGGTGGTAACGCGAGGCCGTTCGACTGGTGACGGGGCATGCAAAGGAATCCGGACTGGCCACATCGCTGCTGATTCGTTGCGCCTCCAGCAACACAGCGTCGCGACGAGTAGCCGAGCGGGCGGGATATCGGGAAATTGGGATCCAGCCTGCCTCGGAACCTTTGGGGACGGCGCGCTGGCCGATCTGGTGCTGTATTCCAGGCCCATAGCACGGCCCAAGGGTGGTTATCCACCCGCAACGCCGCCGCAGTACGAGTTGTCGGTGAGTTGTGGGATTATCTGCGGGTGACATTGCGGGTAAGCGTCATTGGCACGAACTATGCGGGTGCGACCCATGCCGCCGGAATGGCGGAGTTAGGCCATCAGGTGATCGGGGTCGACATTGACGTCGATCGGATCAAGACGCTGAGCGCTGGGCAGTCGCACATCTTCGAGGTCGGCCTCGAGCCTCTGCTGGAGCGGCATACCGCCTCTGGACGGCTGCGGTTCACCACCGATTACGCCGAAATTGCGGACTGGGCCGATGTGCACTTTCTGGCGTTGGGCACCCCGTCGGGTCCCGATGGGGCTGCCGATTTGAGTCAGCTGCACGCCGCGGTCGACACGCTGGCGCCGCTGCTGACCGAGCCGACGTTGGTCGTCGGCAAGTCGACCGTGCCCGTCGGCACCGCGATGGCGCTCGAGGAGCGGCTGCGTCGCTTGTCGCCGGCTGGAGACGGCGTCGAGGTGGCGTGGAATCCGGAGTTCTTGCGCGAGGCGTACGCCGTGGAGGACACGCTGCGGCCGGACCGGCTGGTCTTCGGTACCGACTCCAGGCACGCTCTGGAACTCTTGGAGGAGATCTACGCGATCCCGATCACCGACCGTACGCCCGTGGTGCGTTGCGATATCGCCACCAGCGAGTTGATCAAGGTCGCAGCCAACGCGTTCCTCGCGACCAAGATCAGCTTCATCAACGCGATGGCCCAGATGTGCCAGGCCGCTGGCGGCGACGTGATCTTGCTCGCTGACGCCCTTGGCCATGACAAGCGCATTGGCCGGGAGTTCTTGAACGCCGGCTTGGGATTCGGCGGGGGCTGCCTGCCCAAAGACATCGCGCAGCGTTGGCCGTACGCGCCGAGGAGCTTGGCGTAGACGTGCTGAGTGACTTCATTCGCTCGGTCGAGGCGATCAACGCCGGCCAGCGAACGGAGCTTGCGGAGCTGGCAATCGATCAGGCTGGTGGGAGTGTGGCCGGAAAGCGGATCGCGGTGCTCGGGGCCGCGTTCAAGCCCGGGACGGACGACACCCGCAACTCCCCGCGTTGACCGTTGCCGATCAGCTGCACGCCTCTGGTGCCGACGTACGCATCTATGATCCGCAGGCCAGACTGCCTCCGCGCGAGGGCTTCACCCAGGTGGCCAGCGTCGAGCAGGCCTTGCTCGGCGCCAACGTGGTACTTCATCTGACCGAGTGGCCGGAGTTCCGCCAGCTCGATCCGGAACGCCTCGGCACGCTGGTCGCATGCAAGGTGATCATCGACGGTCGCCTCAGGCTGCACGCTCCCACCTGGCGTAACGCCGGCTGGAAGCTCGGTCCAGATCGGCCGCGCCACCACCCTCTAACTCACCCCTCCACCTAAAGCCGACTTGTCAGAAACTCAGCTTGCTATAGCTCGCTGAGTTTCTGACAACTCCGAGAGAGAAGGGACGCCGAGGGCGCGAAGGTCCGCGGCAAGTGGCGGCGGCTTCCAGCCGGACTTCGAAGGCGGTGGCGCGCAAGCACCCGGCGGCGATGTGACCACTACGGAACGCTCCCGCTTCATGTCCGCCTGCCAGTTCACGCGACCATCGAGATGGTGGCTGCCGTCCACCTCGAGAACAACGATCTCGCCGTTCGGCAATCGCCACTCCGCGTCGAGGTAGCGTCGCCGACCAGCGGCATCGCGCCGGATCACCTGATCGGGTCGGGCGGCACGGTCGAATCTGCGACACAGTGTCGCTAGGTCCAGCTCGCCGAGGATTGAGCGCCCTCGGCGATGTCCTAGCAAGGGCGAGTCGCATATACGCCTTGTGCCGGACTCGGCTGACCGTTCGCATCTCGGCATCGAGCCGGTCAGCCGAGGTCAGCACGCTGCTGCACCACGGCAGCAAGCATCAGACATGCAAAACGAGGAAACGGTTGCCAGGCTGCGGCGTCGATCGCCGACCGCTCCAGCTGCGGTGCAGGGCAACTCGACCGCGCTGGATGACGTCTTCAGGCCGCAGCCGCCGGGATTCGTGTACGCGAACCCCGGCGAATCGGCTCACCTTGGCGCCCTAGTGACGACAAGGTGGATCTCCGCGCCTCCCTGAGCGATGGGTGTAAAGCCGGCGAGCTCGAGCGCCGTATGGCTGCCTAATGCCACGAGACCCTCCGCGTCGAGTACATGGCGAGCCAGAGCAAGCTGATCCCGCTGCAGCGGAGCGTTCTGTAGTACGACCACCTTCTAGCCCGACCGCCCGATCAACGGCACAGGCCGCCTTAGCTGGCGCGCTGACATCAGCCGAGAGTCGAGGTCGAGTGCATGGAGCTGTCGTCGGTGCAGCACGCCCCTGCTGACGATCTGGCCACCTTTAGCAGGCTTGGGGCTGTCTTCGGCGCCGGGAAACATGGCAGCACTCTTGCGATCGCTCGCTCAGGTGCGCTAGCATGCTGCACCAGATCTGTGGATAACTGCTGGCTCCGTTCAAGGGCTCCTCGGAGTTGTGCAGAAACTCAGCGAGCTATAGCCGCGTTGAGTTTCTGACAAGTCGAGGAAGGTGGAGAGGAGGTGGGTGTAGCGAGGAGGAGAGGCGGGCAGCGAGGTTGGTGTCGAGGGTGGCGAGGAATTCCTCGGTGGTCTGCCACGACTGGTCAGGCCCTACGAGCGCGGCCAGATACCTTGGTCAGTGGCACCGGCCTCGACAGATTTCACGACGACGTCCTCCAGAGCCTCCGCGAACGCAATCACGTCCAGGGGTGCTGTCGAGTTTTCCGCGGTGCTTGATACCGCCGGTCCACGCGTAGATCGAGGCGATCGGGTTCGTCGACGTCGGCTTGCCTTCCTGATGCTGCCGGTAGTGCCGAGTCACCGTGCCGTGAGCGGCCTCGGCCTCGACCGTCTTTCCGTCGGGGTCATCAGCACACTCGTCATCAGACCCAGCGAGCCGAAACCCTGCGCGACGGTGTCGGACTGCACATCGCCGTCATAGTTCTTGCAGGCCCAGACGTATCCCCCGCCCCATTTCAGCGCCGCGGCAACCATGTCGTCGATCAGGCGGTGCTCGTACGCGTCAGCCCGGCGGCCTCGAAATCGGCCGCGTACTCGTTCTCAAAGATCTCAGCGAAGATGTCTTTGAACGCGCCGTCGTACGCCTTCAAGATCGTGTTCTTGGTCGACAGGTATACCGGGTAGCCGCGTTCCAACCCGTACGAGAAAGACGCGCGAGCGAAGTCGGCGATCGAGTCGTTGAAGTTGTACATGCCCAATGCCACGCCACCATCGGCAGGGTAGTTCGCAACCACATGCTGGATCGGCTCGCCGCCATTCTCCGGAGTGAAGGTGATCGTCAGCTGGCCGGCGCCCGGAACCTTGAAATTGGTCGCCTTGTACTGGTCGCCGTGCGCGTGACGGCCGATGATGATCGGCTTCGTCCAGTTGGGCACCAGCCGCGGAATATTGGAGATGATGATCGGCTCCCGGAACACCACGCCGCCCAGGATGTTGCGGATAGTGCCGTTGGGCGAGACCCACATCTTCTTGAGGTTGAACTCCTTGACCCGCGCTTCATCGGGAGTGATCGTGGCGCACTTCACGCCGACCCCATGCTCCTTGATCGCGTTCGCCGCGTCGATCGTCACCTGGTCCTCGGTCGCATCGCGATTGGTGATGCCAAGGTCGTAATAGTCGAGGTTCACATCGAGATAAGGGATGGATCAGCCGGTCTTTGATGAACTGCCAGATGATCCGTGTCATCTCATCGCCATCGATCTCGACGACTGTGCCTTCGACCTTGATCTTCGCCATGCCGCCAACCTATCGAACGAGACTGTTCGATCCCTCGCCAGACTCCAGGCCACAGGCGGCCGATACACCAGGTCGACCCGCTCCTGCGGTCCGCTGCAACCTTTCGTACTCGTCCTCGCTCGGCATCCAGTCGGTCAGCCAGCGATCCATCCGTCCTGGACCATCCCGCTCAACAGCGCGAGCTAGAGCGGACCTCGTACGGCACCTCGACCCAGATCGTGAAGTCCCACGGAACGCCCAGCCGTACGTCCGTCGCCGATACTCCTCCACGACCACCGGCACCCCGGTGGGAACGGTGTGCCATTCAGCGCCGACGTTGCGGTCGAAGTCCCAGCGCTGATACCGGCCCGGTCGCCCGGCAGCAGGGGCCGCACCACCTGCCGGACGAACCGGTCCCGCTCCCAGCCACGAACGTCCGGCCGCGCGAAGTCGTCAATATGCACCATCACCGACCCGGGCAGCGCCGCGGCAATCCGGGCAGCAAGGGTCGTCTTACCGGACGCACCCTTGCCATCGACCTCGACCCAGCTCGTGCCGCTCGGCCGTCGAGGGCGGCCACAGCGGCGCGCGAGCCGGAGTCGACCGCCGAGCCAGGATCCATCCACTCAGACCTCACCGTTGTCGGGAGTGCATCGACCTGTGCTAGTGTCGTGTCGCCCAAGTCGCGTTGCGTTTGGCGTCGTCGAGGTGCGTGGATCGCAAGGCCGGCAGGGAGGCATACCCGGTCGTCGTCGACCGAGGAGAACGCCGCGAGGCGCGTGCATGGGCTGCGCGAAACGTGACGAGACTTGGGCGACGCGACACCTATCGTCACCCTACGAAACCGCACCTGCCGCGCTTGTTCGAGGGAGTTCATGTGAGCGCACTCCGGTCAAGGTCGCCGTGACCGGCGCCGCCGGTCAGATCGGCTACAGCCTGCTGTTCCGGATAGCCAGTGGTTCGATGCTGGGCCCCGATCAGCCGTTGAGCTGCGTCTCCTCGAGATCACACCGGCTCTGAAGGCACTCGAAGGCGTGGTGATGGAGCTCGACGACTGCGCCTTTCCGTTGCTGAGCAAGGTTGACATCGGAGACGATCCCAAGACGATCTTCGATGGGGCCAACCTGGCCTGCCTGGTCGGCGCACGCCCCCGCACCAGAGGGCATGGAGCGCAGGGACCTGCTGGAAGCCAACGGCGGAATCTTCAAGCCTCAAGGTCAGGCCCTCAACGACCATGCTGCAGACGACATCAAGGTGTTGGTGACCGGCAACCCGGCCAACACCAATGCGCTGATCGCCATGCGCAACGCACCTGACATTCCCGCTGAGCGCTTCAATGCGCTGACCCGCCTGGATCACAACGCGCGCCAAGGCGCAGCTGGCCGCGAAGACCGGGGCCAGCGTCAAGCGACATCACCCACATGACGATTTGGGCAATCACTCGGCAACCCAGTATCCGGACCTCTTCAACACTTTGATACGTGCGGCAGAAGCGCCGCCGAGTTGATCAACGACCAGCAGTGGCTCGAGTCCACTTTCCTCCCCACCGTGCAACAGCGTGGCGCCGCGGTCATCGGGGCCCGCGGCGCGACGTTCGGCGGCGAGTGCAGCCAACGCGACCGTGGGCCACATGCGGGATTAGGTGCTGGGCACGCCTGAAGGCGACTGGGTCTCGATGTCGGTGCCGTCCGACGGGTCGTATCAGATGCCCGAGGGCCTGATCTGCTCAGTTCCCTGCACCGTCTCGTCCGGCGCTTACCAGATCGTGCCTGGCCTGGAGATCAATGACTTCTCGCGCAGCAAGATCGAGCGCCAGCGTCGCTGAGCTCCTCGGAAGAGCGTGAAGCCGTACGAGCGCTAGGTCTCATCGACTAGCGAGCGGGATTGTCCCCGCTGCTGCGTCACACTGGTAGCCATGACTGAAAGCCACCGCCCGAACCCGTTCAGCCGCGAGGGATCGAGTTCCTCCGACGCGGCTCGGTTCCGATGACAACTCAGAGCAAGGCACGCCGTATCAGCCACTCGATGACGGATCGAACGGCAGTTACGCCAGTGACTGGCCCTCCCATCCGGCCGCCAGACGCGTGCACGCAAACCCTCCAACAGATCCCTGCACTGGCAGACCGGCCGGCTCGTCACGGCAGCCCCAGCGGCAACCCGATGTATACGCTGCCCGGCCCCGGCCTTCGACTCCGAGTCAACCCCGCAGTATGGCGACCCGGCCGCGCAGTACGAACAGTCCATACAGCTACGGCAATCCCGTACGAGCCCAACCAGCATCAGACCGAGCTTCGGTGAGGTGAGCCCGTACGGTCCGGTGTCTCCCCGGTACCTCACCCGCAGGCAGCACTGGCGCTCGATACTCGGCATCCTCGGCACGGTCCTGGGACTGAGCTGCATCATTGGTGGGCTCGTGGGTATCGGCCGGGATCGTCGTCGGCCGCCGGGTCAAGAACGAGATCGACGCGGAGCCGGGACGCTACACCGGTCGGTCCCAAGCAGTTGCCGGCTTTATCACCGGCATTGTCGGCGTATCGATCAGCGTTCACAGCGACGGTGTTCATCGTCCTCGCAATCGTCGCCGGCATCGCGAGCTCGAACTAATTGACGAAGACCTCAACGAACCGCCACCTAGTGTCGCGGAGCCCAAGTCTCTTTGACGGTTCGCGCCGCCCAGGCACGCACCTCGCGGCGTTCTCCTCGGTCGACATACGACCCGGTATCCCTCCTCGTCGGCCTGCGTGTCGACGCGCGCGTCGCCTTGCGACGACACGCACCTGAACGACGCCAACCGCAAAGGAACTTAGGCTCCACGACACTGAGCTTTCAACACTGGTCGCGTTCCGGGCATGGTTTTCAGCATCGTCTGACTGGTGTTCGTCGGCATCACGATTCTTTTCGTTCTTGGATCCGGGTTGATATAGGTCCTAGTGCCACGAGGAACTAGCGGCAGCGAGTTATGGCGACTGGTAGATCCCACGGAGTATTCGTCACTCGCGGCTGGTCGGCTGGCGCGACGCGGATCGCATAGGGGAACAATGTCGCCCATGACCAACCCGTACGAAGAACAACCGCAAGCTCAGCCGAGCCCCAGACTCCCTATCCGCCGTCGGGGCAGCAGTACCCCCTGCTGGGCAGCCTCAGCCATACGGTCAGCAATCGCCGATGCCATATGGCCAGCCGTACGGAGCGCCTCCGCAGGGCATCCGCAGGAACGCTGATCTTGGTTTCGGGATCCTCGGCAATCTTCTCGTCACCATCTTCCGCCCTCACCGCCTGGTACCTGGAAACAAGGCCAAGAGGGAGATGCACAGGCGTCCGGCATTCAGTGCAGCAATGAGCAGAACGTCGGCGATTGGTCGGATGTTGGCAAGGTCTTCACCATCATCGCGCTGGAACGTCCATCATGGCTCTCACGATCATCATCGCGATCATCATCGCCGTCGTCGCGCTGCGAGCCAGTCCGGCGGGTAATCGGCTAAGCGGCAACAGCACCACAAAGGCGGCGTCAGAGAAATCGCGCGCCACCGTGCAGGAGTGAGCGGAGGCGTTGCTGCTCTGCGAGCGACGACGAAGTAGGCGAGGAGGATTCCCACCTTGATTGCGCGAGAGCAGCTCAGCGCAACGAGGGACTAGCGGCCTTCAGGAACGACGATCGCGCCAGCGCGATGATCGCGACTGCGCCGACCACCAGAACAGCGGTGACGTCAAAGGCCGTACGCGCGCACTCCGTAGCGATCCCGCGTCCCAGCTCGGCAGGCGATCCGCTCCACGGCTCCCACGCCGAGAGATGCGCCAATGAGCGGGCAGCTTCGAGGCGCCAGGTGGATTCGCCGAGGAAGCTGCAGCCGCCAGGCCTGCGAAGCTACCCGATCACCACGATCAGCAAGGGCCATTGGCGCGGTGATCGCGCTGCTGCTGTGCTCCTTCAGACCGCCGCGGCACGAGCCACCAGGTTGTTCCGGCGCGTTCGACCACGTTGCTCAGCAGCATGGCCTGAGTCATCGGCCCGATGCCTCCCGGCATGGGCACGCCACTCCAGCTCGCCACATCTCGCACATTCGATCAAGATCGCCAATTCAGCCCGGCGTCGGTGCGGTAATGCCGACATCGACAGACCGCGCCTCGTTTGATCATCTCAGCGGTGACCAGCCGTAGCCGCCCAGCCGCCGCGACCACAATATCCGCCTGCCTGGTATGCCGCGGAAGATCAACTGTGCCGGTGGCACAGGGTGACTGTCGCGTTTTCTGCCTGCGAGTCAGCAGCAGTCCGAGGGGCCGCCCTTACTTGCGGTACCGCGGCCGATCACGCAAACGTCGGCGCCGTTGAGGCCGACACCGTTACTGGCGCAGCAGCTCGACGATCCCCCGTGGCGTGCACGGCAACGGACCGGGGGATGCCCAGAACCAGCCTGCCGAGGTTCACGGGATGTGGAAGACCGTCGGCGTCCTTGTCGGGATCGACCAGGGCGAGTGCGGAGCTGTCGTCAAGGTCTCCTGGCAGCGGCAGCTGACGATGTATCCGGTGCAGCAGGGTCTGCGTTGTTCCAGCACTACCGATGCCAGCTCATCCCGGCTGGTCGAGTCGGGCAACTCCACCTGATCGAGGCGATGCCGACCTCCGCGCAGTCTCGGATGCTTGCCCGCGACGTATGAACGGCTGCCAGGATCGTCACCGACGAGAACAGTGCCAAGGCCCGGTACGATGCCACGCTCGGCGAGCAGTGACACGCTCCTCAGCCTGTCTTGATGGTTGCAGCCAACGCCTTGCCATCCAGAATCTGCGCCGCCATATGCAAAACCTCGCCTCGATCAGAGTTCAGTGGTGGTAGCTGTCGCGCGCCGGTGAAATACACTGGCTGCCCGGCACTTTGCACGGCCGCAATGACGTCGTCGTCACGGACCGAGCCGCCCGGCTGAACGATGCGTTGACACCCCGCCCCGAGCAGGATCTCGGGGTCCGTCCGCAAAGGGAAAGAAGGCGTCGGAGGCCGCGACGGAATCGCGCAGCACGCTCCCCGCCGCTGCAATAGCCAGCCGGCACGAGTCGACCCGATTCACTTTCGCCCCATCCCGGCCTCGACGGACGCTCCCGTCCCGCAAGACTGCATTGACTTTACGGAGCGGGCGGCCCTCCAGGCGAACTCTCGAGATCAGCCAGGGCATTTCAGCCGAGTCATTGACCTGCTACCAGCTTCCAGTTCACGGCGTAGTCAGCGATCAGCATCAACGCGGTCGGAAAGCTGGACGAGCAGCCCGCCATCGATGCGGCGGTTTCCGACGCCGCCGCGGGCAGGCGGCTCGACCAGCAGGATCTGCATATTCTTCTTTTTGCGGCAAGCACTCCAGCGCACCGTCGGAGTAGCGGGCGGCAATGATCACCTCGGTGAAGATCTCCGAGACCCGGCGCGCCATCTCGCGCTTACACTGACTGGGCGGTTTGCCGCGATCACGCCCCCGTACGCCGAGATTGATCGCAGGGCGTGAGCCTTCCGATGGGCCTCGCGACGTCCGACCCGATGGCGATGCCACAGGGATTGGCATGTTTGATCGGCCACGGCGGGTTCATCGAAATCACCCGGAGCAATACGTA
>ERZ1370068.3703-contig-2804_pt1 | contig 111168 bp, 141 predicted proteins | sample MGYA00561227_ERZ1370068 | MGnify/ENA primary metagenome ERZ1370068 (study PRJEB38410, sample SAMEA6850437) | metagenome | study: Metagenomic assessment of the ecological functions of the soil: analysis of the soil microbiota associated with the...
GGTTACGTATTGCTGATTGAAAACGCCACAGCCGGTCGTCGCCCGAGCACGCACTGCGCTTCGAAATCGGCGATCATCGCGGGCGGCCTTGCCCCTTGAAACGGCGGGCTACCGTCGGCGCGGTAGAGGCTCATCACCCCGACCGCCCGGGCATGCCGTGCGTCGTCACGGAATACCCGAAGATTGTCCACCAAGTGACGCGTGGTGAGTTCTGCCGCGCTGCCGGCGCCGAGCATAGAAGGCGCGGATCTTCTGCTCTCCCTCGAACCGGTTGTTGCCGACAGCGTAGAGCGCATCGGGCAAATAAAACTCATGCGCCTGAGCACCGCCGTTGCTATCCACGTCGGCCCAGTAATTGATCATCAGCCGATTGAGCGCGTACCATAGCGCCAGATCATCGGTGTCCAGCATTTGCGTTGCGATCCTCCCAAAGTTGAGCTGACACCCGCCGGATCTCGATCCGGTCGTTACCTACCCGCGAAGGCGCAAGCCGGCATCGGCCACGGCGATCTCGCCGGTCATGCTTCGCGATGCCGGGCCGGCGAGGAACATGACCACCTCGGCAACGTCCTCCGCCGTGGTGGCGACTTGCAACGGCACCATGGCGCGCGCCGTCTCCCGCAGCTTATCAGCGGCCTCCCTGGCCGACCCCCTTCAGCCACCAGGGCGTGTCCATGTAGCCGGGGCAAACGGCGTTGACGCGGATAAGCGGCGCGAGCGCTCGAGCCAGCGACAGGGTCACGCTGTTTAGTGCGCCGCCTTGCTGGCGGTGTAGGCGATCGAGGAACCAGAACCGTCAAACACGCTGACCGAGGACACGTTGACCACTGATGACGCCCGTCCCGAGGCGCGTGCACCAGCCTCTAGGAGGGCTCGGGTCGCGCGCACCATCTGAACGGGCCCACGGTGTTGACTCCATAAAGAAAGTAGAAGTCGTCTGCCGAGAGCGCGTCGAGATCGCTGTGCGCTTCGGGGCATGCTGGTGCGGCGGCCGCATTGTTGATGAGGGCATCAAAGCCGCCCCCAATCGGCTGCGGCCTCGGCTATTCGGTGGCGTCGGCGTCGTCGGCGACGTTACCGACGGCGTGACCGGCGCCGGCGCTGCGACAGGCATCGGCGGTCGCCTCCGCTTCGATGCCGCTCGAGGCATGAGCATTGATGACCACCCGTGCACCCGGCCGCGCCGGACCCGTGGCGGTCGCGGCGCCCAATCCCGTGGGCCGCGCCGGTGATGAGAATATTAAGGCCGATCGAAACCCGCCGTCACTTGCTCTCCCTAAGTGCCATTAGCGAGGCCGGTGACCCGGCGCCATCGTCGTTTGATCTGTATTCTCTCCAGTGACGAGACGCTGTAAACTCAACCGGCGGCAGGAAGCAGGGCTCGGCAAATTACGACGGCGCCTCTGTCCGGTGCGGCCTATAGTAGCGATGCCGGAGCGCACGCGGATCGAGAGGCAGCAAACACGACGTGGCGTACCCGCCCGTATCCAGCCGAGCTACTTTCCAAGGTTTGTTTCCCCATATCACCGGCTGCTCTGCCTTGCCCGCCAGCGACGATGAAGGCCGACTCAATCCCTACGACGCGAAAATCTCGCCTAGCCGCTGGATCGAGCTCAGCACTTGCTCCTGCGGCAGCCCTGGCCACTGGCAGCGCATGATGAAGTGATCGACACCCAGAAGCTCGCGATACCGCGCGATCTCCTCCTTCACCGACCCCTTGTCGCCGATGATGAACCGGTCGCGCGCGAAATCCTCGAACGAGCCTTGCGTGGTGCGGTCCTGCAGTCCCCATGACGCATAGGCGGCGTACTTGTATTCCAGCGGTCCCCGGCATTCCTCATGCGCCGTGGCGTGGCGCTCGCCGACATAGCATTCGACGGTGATCGGGAACTCCATTGGTGTCCGGCCATATTCCTTCAGCGCCGCACGATAGGTCTGCATCAGCGGCATTACCTTGCCGAGCCCGCTGGTGTTGACGATGAGCCATGCATCACCAATCCGCGCCGCACGCCTCACCGACACGTCGGCTTGCCCGGCGATATAGAGCGGCGGTCCACCCGGGCGAACTGGCTTCACGCTGATGCCGGCGTCGTTGACCGTGTAGAACCGGCCCTTGTGGCTCACCCGGTCCTCGGTCCACAGCCGGCGCATCAGGGCGATGCTTTCGTTGAACCGCGGCGCCCGCTCGCTGAGGCTGATGCCGAAGGCGTCGAACTCCGGCTGACGGTAGCCCAAGCCGACGCCGAGGATGTAGTTGCCGCCGGTCAACACGTCGAGCGTGGCGGCTTCCTCGGCCACATGCACGGGTTGAGCGGCGGCAGGATCAGGATGTTCGGCCCGATCGTCATGCCCTGCGCGTGTGCCGCGACGTAGCCCATGACAGGCGTGATCTGCAGCATCTGCATCGGATGGGTCAGCCAGTGATGCGGGAACCAGAGGGACGCGAAGCCGGCGTCACGCGCCGCGCGCACCTGCGCGACCATCTCCGGGACGCGTTCCGGCGAGGTTGAAGCCCTCCGGGAACTGCGTGTTGATGAACAGACCGACTTTCATGACTTGCGCCTTCCTCGGCGCGCTGCGCGCAGCTTATTCTGGGATCGTAGGAGGCCTGAATAGTGCGGGAGACCGGACGCAGTCAAGCTACGGCCCGGCTATTCACGTTAAACGTGTGATTGCCCGCCACAGTCTGGGACGCAACGAGCCAGAGGAAGCGCAGGGCGCCGGCAACAAGCGAAACCGCGCAGGCATTTACCGCTGCGGCCTGCAGCCGCTGCTGTTGCCGCTACACTGTGGGTCTGATGTTCTGGTTATGACGGAACAGGTTTGTCGGGTCGTATTTGTTCTTCGTGGCCCACAAGCCGATCGTAGTGCTCCAAAGGCCGCCTTGATGCGCTCCGGGCCTTCCTCGGTCTCCAAGGCCGATCTGATTGACGTAGTCGCTGCCGGTGGTGAACGGACGCATCGCTCTCTGCCAGCTCGCGTGTCCACCGGATGTTCAGCGTCATCTGCCGCCGGGTCCAGCCAGCTCGACTGGCAACCCCACTCGCACAGGGCGCCGCGATGGCTAAACGCCGTTGCGGTAGCGTCTACCCCGGTTCGCCGCATTGCCCAGTTGCTGGAAGAAGACAAGAGAATGTGGCGAGGGGGTTGTCGCAAAGCGCTCGATCACTGCGTCGATCGCATCGTCGCTGATTGCCTGCATCATATTGGTTTTGACGTAGTACCGGCGCCCACGCTACGTCGGCATCCGAAGCAACGGTCTGGGCCTGGCAGTACGACATCGGACCGATGTGATCGGCCAGGGGCGGGTCGAAACTTTTGATCGGGCGCAAGACCTTGTCGCCTTCTTGCAGGCTGCCGTTATAGCAGGCGGCGATGGCGGCGACCGGCTCACGCCTCGGGCGAAGTGAGCAGCCCGCCGATCGTGTTCACCTCGTCCAGAATGCTCATGGCGAAGTCGCGGTAGAGTGTCAGTGCTTGCTTTTGCCTTATTGAACGGGTACAACACCAGCTCGGCGAGGACCGGGCCGACCTGATGGAGCTGGTACTCGAACGATGGTGACGACGCCGAAAATTGCCGCCGCCGCCGCGCAGGCCCCAGAAGAGGTCGGCGTTCTCGGTCGCGCTCTCGATGCCAGGCATAGACTGTGCCGTCAGCGGTGACGAGGTCGACGGACAAGAAGATTGTCGCAGGAAAGGCCATATTTGCCGGCGAGCCAGCCAAGGCCACCGCTCAATGTAAGGCCGGCGATGCCGGTATCTGAGACCGAACCTCCGGTCGTGGCCAGCGCCAAACGCCTGGGTCTGCGCGATCGAAATCCTCCCAGGTGGCCCCCGCCCTCGGCGCGGGCTGTGCGGCCGCGTCGGATCGGCCGTGACGGCTTGCGCACGCGCGGCCGAGATCGATCATCGGACGCGCCCTGGCACACTGCGTTGCCCGGCGCGCTGTGCCCGCCGCCACGGACCGACAGCCAACACCTCGTGGGTGCGGGCAAATTTTCACCGCTGCGATCACATCGGCAGCGCCTGCGCAGCGCGCGATCAGCGCCGGGCGCCGGTCGATCATGCCGTTCCAGACCTTACGGGCGCTCGTCGTAGCCCGCATCGTCGGGACGGAGAAGCGGACTACGCAAGCGGGCTCAGAGCCTGCACCGCGCCCTTCAACGATCGCGTCGGTGCCTTCAAGAGTAGTTAACTATCAAATCCTCGTCATCGCCGTCTCTTCCCTGTTTAGTCTGGTCAGCATTACGCCTTGTCGGGACGGCCAGCTCAACCACGAAGCGACTCTTCTTCCGGAAAGACGGAGCGCAAACAGCCGCTTTCGCGGGAAGAATACTTGGCCATTATATGAGGTTATCTTGAAATTTTGTTTAGATGTTTATATGTTGTGAATAATCGCGTGCCAATTTAGAAGTACATCAGCTCTTTCTGAAGTCATTTGGCACGAGCAAAACTCAAAACACATTTTCGTCCAGCTCGTCGTGCAGAAGCGCGCCTGTCGCATTGAAGCATCAAACAGGAGAATCCCGATGCCCAAGTTCGTAATCGAGCGTCAGTATCTGGTCCCCATGTATCAGCACACGCCGTCGAAGACCGAGGTTCGCTTGCGGACGGGTGGCAAAGTTCGCGAACAGTCTCCCGAGCGTCCCGTGGGCACACGGGCGACGGCAGCGCTGCGCGGCCTATTCAGGCTCAACGGTGAGGCGCCGCGCCACGCCTATTCGAGCGGGAATAATCTCGATCTGGCTGACACTCGAAAATTCTGCGTCCTCAACGAAGAGGCGGGTGAACTGCACCCCAGCAGACCGGAGCACTCGAAGCACGCGAGCCACAGCGCTGCGCCCTGGCTCCGCAACCTTTGCGAACGGCCCTCGAAAGCCACGGTTCGCACCAGACTCCCGCTGGAGTGGGCAGTCTCCTCGAGCGAACCTCGTCTCACCTGACCCAATTCCGTTATGCAGGGAAAATACAGGGAATTTCATCGACTTTGGCCTCGGTCGCCCGAATCTGGCAGTCGAAACGGCCATTATAATCAGTGCGCTTACGAGCAAATTCCCTACGCAGCGGAACAGGGAATTAATTGGGCCGTATCAGGGAATTAAATCGGCGTATCAGGGAAGTTTTCTGCCAGATCAGGGAACATCGAGCGGCTTCCCGGCCCGATGCCGAGGACGGTCCGTTGGTTGCGGGCGAAAAGTTTTCAAGCAGCACATCATCGCGCTGGCAAGCTGAGGGTTCGCCTCATTTTGCCTGAAGATAAGGAAAATGATGCGTCTGCGTGGCGGACGATGCCGGTAGCGCCGCCGGACACACCTGAGGCAGTTCTGGAGAAGTCGGCCTGCTAAGGCCTCGACGGTCATTCCAAACTGCCGGTGGATTGCTTGGCCGAACCCATGTGCCAGACGCGGGCGGGCGAGAGCGGCAGCTGGTTCGGCATCGCCCCGAACGAGGCCAAAGCATTGGCGACGGCGTTGGCCATCAGGCCACCGATCGGGATGATCGCGCCCTCGCCGGCGCCCTTGACGCCGAGCGGGTTGCTCGGTGACCGGTGGTTCTCGAGCGCTATCGCGCGGATCTTGGGAAAATCGGTCGCCGTCGGGATCAGGTAGTCGGCGAGGTTGCCGGCCAGCAACTGCCCGTTGGCGTCATAAACGAGGTGCTCCAGGAAGGCGCCGCCCAGCCCTGGACCATGCCGCCGATCGCCTGGCCGTGCAGTGTCAACGGGTTGACGATGCGGCCGACATCCTCGACGACGAGACAGTCGAGCAATTCGACATCGCCCGTCCCCGGGTCGACCGCGACATGCGCCGCGGCCGATCCGTAGGTGTAGGTCAGCCGGTTGTCGTTGCCGAATGCCGTCGTGACCCGCAGGCCGTCCGCCGCCAACTCGGCGAAGGCGAGCGAGCGCCCGTCGGGAGCGCGGGCGCATCCATCCGCCAGTTCGACCTGTTCGGCGGCGCAGCCCAGCTGCGCGCCGGCGGCGGTGCGGATCTTGGCGAGCAGGGCATTCGCCGCCTCGAACACCGCCGACCCGCCGAGCACGGTCGAGCGTGACGCGAACGCGCCGTAGCCCTCGTCGAGAAAGGGCGTCGAGCCGTGCAACACGCGCACCTGCCCGAGCGGCATACCGAGCGTGTCCGCGGCGATCTGCGCCATCACCGTTTCGAGGCCCTGCCCGACCGCAGTCGAGCCGACATAGACCGACACCGTGCCGTCCGCCTCGAGGTCGAGCCGCGCCGTCTCCTTCGGACCGGCTCCGCCACCCTCGATAAAGCAGGCGACGGCGAGGCCGTGGTAGCGCCCGTCGATCTCGCGGCCTTGCAGCGCACGCTTTTCCTCCCAGCCGAACTCGGCGAGGCAGCGTTCGAGGGTCTCGCGATAATCGCCGCTGTCGCACTCGGTATCGACGGCCGGACCGCCTCGGCTCCAGCCGTGGCAACCGGTACGGCATCTCGCCGGCGCCGATCAGGTTGCGCCGACGCATCTCGGCGCTGTCGATCCCCAGGTCGCGCGCCGCCAGCTCGATCAGCCGCTCGCAAAAGAACGAGCCCTCATAGCGGCCGGGCGCGCGATACGTGCCGGACGGGGTCTTGTTGGTGAGCAGCGCTGTCGAGGTCATCCGCACATTCGGCACGCGATACGGGCCGGTGAGGCATTGCGCCAGCGTGCGCGGCTGGATCAATCCATTGGTGCGGACATAGGCCCCCAGGTCGACGAACACCTCGCCGCGCAAGCCGAGGATCGTGCCGTCGCTGCGGCAGGCGATCTCGACTTCGCAGTCCGCCTGGCGCGCGTGGTTCATCGCCGTCAGATGCTCGCGCCGGTCCTCGAGCCAGCGGACCGAGCGGCCGACATGCCGCGCGGCGAACGGGATCAGGAAGTCCTCGGGATAGAACTCGCCCCGGGCGCCAAACCCGCCGCCAACATCGTTCTCGATCAGGTCGACCTGGGCCGGCGACAGGCCCAGCATCGCCGCCAGGGTATCGCGGTTGAAGAACGGCACCTTCGCCGCGCCGAGCACCGTCATCCGGCCCTGCGCCGCATCCCACTCGGCCAGCACGCCGCGCGGCTCCATCGGCAGTGCCGTGTAGCGCTGGACCGCGAACCGGTCGCGCCTGACGTAGTCGGCGTCGCGAAACGCCTCATCGGCGTCGCCCTTGACCCCGGTAAAGACCATCGCGGCGTTTGTGCCGGCTTCTTCGAACAACAGGATTTCGCCTCGCCCGGAAGCGTGCCGATCCGGGACCGGCGGCAGCTCGTCGATATCGAGGGCGATCGCGCCGACGCCGTCCTCGGCCAGCGCCGGGCTGTCACCCAGCACGACGGCGAGCGGCTCGCCGACATAGCGCACGCGGTCGGCGGCGATCACCGGCTGCAGAAAGCGTTCCGTGCCGGGCAAGGGCAGAAGACGCAGCGGGATGCGTGGCACGGCCCCGATGTCTTTCGCCGTGATGACGGCGCGCACCCTGTTATGGCGAGCGCGGCGCTGGCGTCAATGGCGGCGACGAGGCCGTGCGCAACGGGGCTGCGCAGGATGGCCGCATGCAGCATGCTTTCGCGCTTCAAATCGCCGACGAACTGGCCGCGCCCGCGCAGAAAGCGCAGATCCTCGATCCGCTCGATCGGGCTGCCGATATACCGGTTCGTCCCGATCATGGCTTGTCGGCCTTGCGGTAGGCGGCGCGCGCTTCGAGCACCGCTTCGACGATCGGGATATAGCCGGTGCAGCGGCACAAATTGCCGGACAGGGCGGAGCGGATGCGATCGGCGTCCGCATCAGGCTCCTCGGTCAGCAGCGCGTGCGCCGTCGTCAACATCCCGGGGTGCAGAAGCCGCATTGCAAGGCGTGATGCTTGCGGAAGGCGGTCTGCAGCGGGCTCAACGCTTTGTCGCTCGACAAGCCCTCGACGGTGACGACGCTGGCACCTTCAGCCTGCACCGTCAGCATCAGACAGGCGCGGACCGCGGCGCCATCGACGATGACCGTGCATGCGCCGCAAGCGCCATGCTCGCAGCCAAGATGGGTTCCGGTCAGGCCTAGCACATCGCGCAGGCAATCGGCGAGATGGAGGCGCGGCTCAATGTCGACCGCGACGGGATCACCGTTGACCCGGAAACTCACCCGCATCACACGCCTCCATTCTGAGCCGCTGCCCGCAAGCCGCGCGCGATGAGCGTCGCGACGAGGCCGCGACGGTAGGCGGCGTCGCCGTGCAAATCGTCCGGAGGGTCGACCTCTTCTGCGGCCGTCGCCGCCGCCTGCCGGATCAGACCGTCGTCGATTATGTGGCCGTTCAGCAGCGTCTCTACCGCGGTCAGCCGATGCGGGCGCGGGCAGGCGCCGATCACTCCGATATGCGCATTGCTCAGCGCCCCTGCCGATCCTCGTCATAAAACAGGAGGATGCCGGCGAGGGCGAAATCGCCGTCACGTCGGGCATATTTTCGGAAGGCCCAGCGCCGGCTGCTTGGCCATTTCGGCAGGTGCAGCTCAGTGATGATCTCGTCCGGCTGGCGGAGCGTCGACAGCGGCCCAGTGAAAAAATCGCCGGCGCGGACCGTGCGCGATCCGACCGGGCCGAAGAGGGTGATTTCCCCTCGCAGGTCACCGCGACGCCGGGCAATTCGGCCGCCGGGTCGGCATGGGCGAGACCGCCCCCGACCGTGCCACGGTTGCGGATCTGGTAATGCGCGACGTGCGCGACGGCCGCGTGCAACAGGGGATGCCCGTCGCCAGCCGCCGATCGTCCTCGATGTCGCGCCAGCGTACGAGCGCGCCGAGCCGGAAGCCGTCATCGCCGACGGCAATACTGCCGAGCCCGGGCAGCCGCCGCAGATCGACCAGCAGGCTCGGGGTGGCCAGGCGGAAGGCGAGAACCGGCATCAGGCTTTGTCCCCGGCGATGACCGACGCCTCGGGGTTCGACGCGAGCAGGTCGATTGCTTCGCGAAGGGTGCCGGGGGCCTGGTAATCGAAGGGCGCGGGTTTCATAGCTGTGCCTCGCAGAGGCAAGACCGAACCGGGAGCAATTTCCACGCCGAGCGTTCGCTAGAGCGCCGAGTGCGCGACCCCCAAACGGTCGCACGAGCACCGCGAACACGCAACCGCGCTATCCTCCGTGTGAAAACAGCGAATGCGCATGCGCTTACCCCGGCATGGCGCCATGCAGACCGCGCGGTTGTGCGCAGAGACGAAGCGGCCCTGACCGAGCTTGTCGGCGGCGTTTCGGGCACAGCGGCGCCGCGTCGTCGCGGTGGCGATTTTGCGTGTTCGACGCCGACAGCATGATCGACGCGCCAGCTTCGCCGACCCGACCTGCCGGCCGCGCGCATCGAGTCTAAAGACTATCGGGCTGATCCTGATCCGCGTAAGACGTGCAAGCGGAACGCCGAGAGCTGGTTTCCTGCTGTGTGACCAATCGCCACCCGAGCCGTTCGGAAACCGATGCGAAACGTCCGAGTGGCCGATACTGGACGGCGGGACCGATGGTTCGAATCCGGTTCCCTCCACCGGAGAGTCTTGTCCCAACGGTGAGGCTGCATGATGACGATGCGTGATGACCTCGATAGATCAGCGCGCGTCTCCTCGTGACCACCTGTCGGCGGAGCGCCGCGAAGAGGGGTTCGATGCGCTCGAAATAGCAAGCCGCGTGTGGTACCTGCGCTGGGTCGATCAGGATAAACCACCTCGGGCCGCCTTTGGGGTTCGGGCGCCGGGATACTCGCCCGAACTTTTGTCCTCGAACCCGAAGCAGCCGCCGGTCAGCGCACCCGCGAGATCTGACTGCGAAGGTGTGTTTCAGCATCGAACCGGGACCCCTATCGAATTCGAACTAGCACCTTGATTTTTCATTCAGAATTCGAGGCTATCGGAAGGGTCGCGATCGGCGCCGATCGAGACCCCGCTATCAGGCATATCCGCATTCAATTTCAGTAAGTTGCCTCTTTTTCCAGGTGGGGTCCCGGTTTGATGCTGAAACACAAGCAGGCGACGCGTTCGGATTCGGCCGCCGACCTCGACATCAATTGGGTTTGGCACACCGGTGCCGCGGCCGTATTCCGGTCTCGGCGCGGACTGTTCGGTACGCTTCCCCGGCTTCTTCGACGTTGCCCCTCTCATCCGATGCCTCCTGCGCTTTGTGACGGCGGGTCGCAACACCGTTACCGGGCGCTGGTCGCCGTTAAATAGACGAAACGACAATTCTCTGACACTCGATGCGCCGCATAGCGATTGAGATAGCAGCGGCTAATCCGGCCAGCGTCGGTGCACCCATAGCCACTGCTCCGGGCGGTCGCGGATCCATGCCTCAAGGTCGCGTTGACCCGGACCATCAGCGCTGCGGCGTCGGCATGAGGCTCGCCGCTGCGCGCGCAAGGCAGCGGCGGGAAGACCGTGACCCGGAAGCGTGCGCCATCGAGGCCGCTCGACCCGGAGCGGCAGCACGTCGCAGTCGAAGCGGAGCGCCAGCACAGCAAGGGCGGGGGCGGTCATCGCCGGGCGGCCAAAGAACGGCACCGGAATGCCGTCATTCATCTTCTGGTCCGCGAGCAATGCCAGATGCGTGCCGCGGCGCAGCGCCGTGATCGCGCGCCGCGCGCCTACGGCGCCCTTCGGAATAAATTGGCCGCGATCGCTGCGCAGCCGGCGCGATCATGCGGTCCATCAGCAGATTGTTGGCGGCGCGGTAGATTTGGGCGACCGAGATCCCGTACTGGACGCCGGCAAGCATGCCGATCTCCCAATTGGCGATATGGCCGGAGAAGAAGATCATCCGCCGCCCGGCCCCGACCGCCCGATCCACATGTTCGAAGCCGTGCGTCTCGACGGGCCCGCCCGGTTCGAAGACGCAGATTTTCCGAAGGTGCGGGTATTCGGCCACGACCCGGCCGAGATTGTCCCACATGCCGGCGACCACGCGCGCGATTTCGGTCTCGGGAAACTCGGGAAAGGCGCGGCTGATGTTGCGCCGAGCATGTCTGGAGACGCCGAGAGAGGGGCCAATGCGGCGCGCCAGCGCACCGCCGAGGGCGGAAGCGCAATCGCGCGGCAACAATTTGAATGCGCCGAACGAAAGCGCCGCTCCCCAAGCCTCAAGACGATCGGCGAACCGGGGCGCCTCAGCAGCGGTAACGTTGGGCCATGTCGCGCCCATTGCCGTAGCCGATAGCACAACAGGTGCGAGAGGCCTAGACCACATATTCGCCAGGCTGACTGATCGGGCTGGTGGACGCGACATAACCCGTTGAGTTCGTGGATGATTTGGGCGCTGGACCCAGATCAACCGAGAGCCAAGGGAGTTCGCGTCGCCGTAGACGGAAGTACAGGGATTTTGCCGGGCTCGCCATCGGTGATGGTTCTCGTTATGACGGTGCTTGACCAGGTCATCCGAGGGCTGTTGGGCTACGCGAGGCCGCATCACGCCCGGCCATGCAATATTGGGAGGACGGACATGACCCGGCAGGAACTCGATGCGGCATTGGCCCGGCTCGGGCTCGACGTGCCGGAGAAGGAGCGCGACGAGATCGCCGGGGCGGCCCATCTCGTCGAGGACATGGTGGCGCGGCTGCGTCCGGTCGGCGGGCGCGATGTGGCGGCGGAGCCGGCGCATGTCGTGCGCTTCCCGGAGGGTTGAGGCATGGTTCCGGATTTCCTGACCATCGCCGAGGCGGCGCGGCTGATCGAACGCAAGGAGCTATCGCCCGTTGAGCTTGTGGAGAGCCGGCTCGATCGCATCGCACGGCTCGACGGCAGGCTCAACAGTTTCATCCGCGTGCTGGCGGAGGAGGCGCGCGCCGATGCGCGCGCCGCAGAGGCCGAGATCGCGGCCGACCGCTACCGTGGGTCCTTGCACGGCATCCCGATCGGATTGAAGGACATCTACGAGACCGCGGGGGTCGCGACAACCGGCCATTCCAAAGTGATGCAGGACCATGTGCCGCGTGCCGACGCGTTCTCGGTGGCGCGCCTGCGCGATGCCGGCGCGATCGTCATGGGCAAGCTCGCGACCCACGAATTCGCGTTTGGCGGACCGTCGTTCGACCTGCCGTGGCCGCCGGCGCGCAATCCGTGGGACTTGAGCCGCTTCACCGGCGGTTCCTCCAGCGGCACCGGCGCCGCGGTCGCGGCCGGGCTCGTGCTCGGCGGCACCGGTAGCGACACCGGCGGATCGATCCGCGGCCCGGCCGCCTTTTGCGGCCTCGCCGGCATCAAGCCGACCTACGGGCTGATCAGCCGCGTGGGCATCCTGCCGCTCGCCTTCTCGCTCGACCATGCGGGGCCTCTCGCCTGGACCGCCGAGGATAGCGCGATCATGTTGCAGGCGATGGCCGGTCACGACCCAGCCGATCCGGCGAGCGCCGACCACCTGGTCCCCGACTATCGCGCCGCGCTCCAGCGTGACGTAAGCGGCCTGCGCCTCGGCCTCGTGCGTCATTTCTACGAGCGCGACAACGAGGCCAACGCCGCGACCTGCGACGCGATCGCGGCGGCCGCGCGGACGCTGGAGGGGCTCGGCTGCTCGGTGTGCGAGGTGACGTTGTCGCCGCTCGCCGACTGGGTGGCCTGCGGCGTCGTGATCATGCTGTGCGAGGCCTACGCGATCCACGAAGAGAACCTGCGCCGCCGCTTCACCGATTACGGCGAGATGTTTCGCGACCGCATGGTGTTGGCGGGGCTGATCACCGGGGCCGATTACGTGCAGGCGCTGCGCCGCCGCCGCGAATTGATCGACGAACTCGACCGGGCGATGGAAAGCCTGGACCTCCTGCTGACCGCCGCCGCCCCGACCGAAGCGCCGCCGATCGACGCGGTCGGCAAGTTCTCGACTTTCGAGCGGCCGTTACTCACGATGCCATTCAACGTGACCGGCAGCCCCGCGATGTCGGTGTGCTGCGGTTATACCGACAGCGGCCTGCCGCTGTCGTTCCAGATTGTCGGCAAGCGCTTCGATGACGCGACGGTGTTGCGCCTCGCGCACGCCTACGAGCAAGCGACGCCGTGGCGCGACAGGCGGCCGGCGCTGCAGTGACAGACCCCACGCACGGATTTTGTCATGATATGTATGCCTGTATCCAACCTCTCCTCGGCCAGCTGCCCGGTAGCCGCCTGCCGGTAGCACGGGGATGACGCAGGTCGTGCCGGGCTCTCCGCGACCTCACAGCAATCAGACATTCGACAGCAACGGACCCAACATCAAGATCCGCGGCAGCGCTCACCAGATATTCGAACGCTACCTCGCCCTGGCACGCGAAGCGACGGCGAGCGGCGATCGAATCGCCGCCGAGAATTTCTACCAACACGCAGAGCACTATTTTCGCGTCGATAACGCTCGCCGCGAGAGCAATCAGCAGGGGACGCCACCGCGGCCGACCACACCGGCCGACGTCGAGATGAACCCGGAGGCAGATCTGAGAGAAGTTGACGTGGACCGCTTCGAACCCTGATGGACGGCGAGGATCCGTCTCCTCGGAAACTTCAACTCACTGAACCAAACCTCTCCCGCCAGACAGCGCTAAAGCGCGGGGCCCTGGCCTGCACCGGGTTAGACGACGTCGTCTCAACCACAGTAAGCGGCTACGCTCCTCGAACTGCAGGATGTAGAGTCCGGCGTTGTTGTCGGTGAGGTACATCACGCCCTGCGCATCGACAAAGCAGTCTGCGGACTGGATGACCTTGCGGCCGGTTGGGACGCGGGTCGAACATGCGCTCTGGATCGGGCGGCACGAAGAACCCAGCCTCGCGCGGCTGGAACGCATTCTCGATGTCGAAGACCCGGACGCCGGCATTGTGATAGGTCGCGAAGACGAAGCGCGAGCTCTGGAAGGCGCCCGGCCGGTTCTCCCAGAGATTGTGCGGCCCGAAATTGCCGCCTTTGGCGCAGTAGTCGGCCTCGGACGGGACCGGCATGGTGGCGAAGCTCACCGGATTGGTCGGCTCGCGCACGTCGAACAGCCAAGTGTGGCGGAGGCCATGGCTGCAATTGGCGAAATTGGCCTCGTCGGCGAGCACCAGGCAGGTTGCGATCGGGGAGCGGCAGCGGCGAATGCGTGCCGCCGCCGAAGGGCGGGTCGAGGTTGCGGTGGGCAGAGCAGCTTGGGCCGGGTCGGATCGCCGACGTCGAGCACGGTGAGCCCGCCGTCGCGCCAGGCGGCATAGGCGAGGTTGCCGGCGACGAGAGCGTGGTGCAGCGCGTAGCGCCGGCCCTGGGCCAACTCGGCGTCTCGCCGCCGCCCGTCCACATGCCGGGAATCCACCACTTGCCGACGACCTCGGGCCGGGTCGGCTCCGCCATGTCGACGATCGCCAGCACCTGGTCGGTGAACTCGGGATAGTGGATCGAGACGTAGGCGTAGCGGCCGCCGACATACCAGATGCGATGCGGCCCACACCCTCGGTCGCCATGAAGGCGATCTCGCGCGGTGCGTCGGGTGCGCGATGTCGTAGACGCGGACGCCGGCCGTGTATTGCCGGCCCTTCAGGAGATCGGCCGGCGATCCCGAGCAGTAGGCCTGCGCATCGATCTGCATCGTCCACATGCTCGGCCCGTTGACGGCAAGCAGCAAGTCGTCATGGGTCTAAGTGAGCCATAGTTGCGGTCGAAATTTTGTCCAAAGGGCGGACGGCGGCGGTTTTTGCGCAGGGCCGATGGATTTCGAAGGTAAGCTTGCGTCTGCCGCTCGGGGACACAAGGCCTCGCGATACCGCGCTTCGCTCGCCTTGAAGCGAAGGGGTCATGCGACTTCCACCACGGATTGGTCTGACGCTTCGCGCCGCGAAGGCTCTGCTCGCGGGCTTTGCCGTTTCTGATGCTGCTCGCCGCTTGCGGCGGCGGCAGCGGCCCAGGGCCGATAAGCCTGGGCGTGACCGGCTCGACCGGCGCGGTGAAGGTCGCTCTGCTCCCTGCCGCTCACCGGCTCGGGCAACACGCCTCCGTGGCCAAGGCGCTGAAGCAGCGGCCGAGCTTGCGCTCTGTTCGATTTCGACAATCCGTCGGTCTCGCTCGTGTCCCGAAAGACACCAAGGGCACGCCGGCGGGCGCGCAGGCGGCGGCGCAGAGCGCGATTCAGGACGGCGCCGAGCTGATCATCGGCCCGCTCTTCGCGCAAGAAGTCGCTGCCGCCGTCCGATAGCGCGCCAGTCGAACATTCCCATGATCGCCTTTTTCCAGCGACGAGAAGCGTCGCCGGCGGCGGCGTCTATCTCTTGAGCTTCCTCGCCGGACGCGACGTGCCGCGCATCGTTTCCTACGCCGCCTCCCGCGGCAAACACAATTTCGCGCCGCTGATCCCGCAGTCGCCTTACGGCAGGCTGGCCGAGGAAGCGTTTGCGCGCAGCATCGGGCGGAGCGGAGGGCAGGCCGTGGTGCGCGCCACCTTCCCGCCGAACGACGCCAACGCCATGCTCGGCCCGGTGCGGCAGGTGGCAAACGCCATGAAGGCCGGGCAGGTCGGATGCGCTGTTCTTGCCCGCGGGGCCCGAGGACCTCCAATCGCTCGCGCCGCTGCTCGCCTCGAACGGCGTCACCAGCAAAGGCCTGCAGTTCCTCGGCACCGGGCAATGGGACTATCCCATCGATCGGCAGGGAGTCGGGCCCTCGTCGGCGGCTGGTTCCCGGCGCCTGACCCGAAAGGCTGGAGCGATTTCGTCGCGCAAATACGCCAAGACCTATGGCTCGACGCCGCCGCGCATCGCAAGCCTCGGCTATGACGCGGTGAGCCTCGCCGTGTCGCTGTCGCCAAATCCGCCGGGGCAGCGCTACACGGCGACGACGCTCACGCGTGGAAGCGGCTTTGCCGGCGTCGACGGGCTGTTCCGGCTGCTGCCCGACGGCACATCGGAGCGCGGGCTCGCCATTCTCGAAGTGCGCGAATACGGGCCGCAGGTGATGGAGCCCGCGCCGAACAACTTCACCTCCGCTCAATATTAGGCGGCGAAGGCGGCGAGCTCGACGATCAGCCGGTTCGAGCACGAGGCGGCCCGGTGTCGGTCGCTCGCAGCCGGCCGGGGGTCCGCTTGACCAGGCCTTTGCGCCTCGAGCTGCTGCAGCCGCGCGTCGTCGAGCTTCCGCCCATCGATGGCTTTGAGCCGCGTCACGTCGATGCCTTCGGCGAGGCGCAAGCCCATGAGCAGATATTCGTCGGCCAGAGTTTTGCGGGCTCAGCGTCGGCCTGCTCGAGTGCCGTGGCCTGAGATCAGCGACCTCTTCGAGCCAGGCTTCCGGCGATTTTCGAACGGCGATGGCGTGTTTAACGCCGTCATCTTGGGTGATGCGGCTATGGGCGCCTGGGCCGACGCCCGCATAGTCGTGACCGCGCCAATAAAGAAGATTGTGCCGCGACTCCGCTCCAGGCCGCGCGTGGTTCGACACTTCGTAGGAGGGGAGGCCCGCGGAATCGCAAAGCTCTTGGGTGAGGAGATAGAAGGCCTCGGCCTGCTCTGCCGTCAGGGGACGAGCGGAGCGCCGGAAGCGTGCAGCGCGGCGAACGGCGTGCCTGGCTCGATGGTGAGCTGATAGAGCGAGAGGTGGTCGGCGCGTGGCCTGAGCGCGCTGGTGAGCTCTGTCGCGCCAGGCCGGCAGAGCCTCGTCCCTGCCGTGCGCATAGATCAGGTCGAACGACACGCGCGCGAAATTGACGCTTAGCGATGGCGAGCGCGGCAAGCGCCTCGTCGGCTGTGTGCATACGGCCGAGCGATTTGAGACTCGCATCGTCGAGCGCCTGCACGCCGAGCGACACGCGGTTGACGCCTGCGGCGCGGTAGCCGGCGAAGCGCGCCCGCCTCGACGCGATGTCGGATTGGCCTCGAGCGTGATCTCGGCGTCAGGTCGGCGACGGTCCAAAGCTCGGCGATGCGGTCGAGGATCGCGCCGACCGGTCTGCAGGCGCCATCAGCGACGGGCGTGCCGCCGCCGAAGAAGATACTGGCTGACGACGTTCGCGCCCGTGCAGCGAGTGTGGCGAAGTGCTTCAAGCCTCGCGCAGATATGCGCTGACGAAGTCGCCGTGGTCGATGCCGCCGTGGCGCACATGCGAGTTGAAGTCGCAATAGGGGCATTTGGCGAGCGCAGAACGGCCAATGCACATAGACGCCGAACGGCTCAGTCATGCGTCATAGGCAGCCAGCATCAGTTTCTCGAAAGGCGCGGGCGCGGTGTGAGATCGAGTCTTTCAAGCTCGGCTCCATCTCCCCGAATGTCTGTTTATAGCCTTCCGGCACGAAGATCGGATCATAGCCGAAGCCGCGGGCGCCGCGCGGCGGCCACGTGAGCGTGCCGAACACCTTGCCTTCGAACACCTCCGACTTGCCGTCGGGCGCAGCAAGCGCCAGCGCGCAGGTGAAATTGGCGCTGCGAGTCCTGGCTGCCGGCTGCTTCGAGCTCGCGATGCACGCGCTCCATGGCGAGCCCGAAGTCTCTTGGTCGGCTCCGCCCCAGCGCGCCGAATGGATGCCTGGCGCTCCGTCCAAGCGCCTTGACCTCAAGGCCTGGAATCGTCGGCGAGCGCCGGCAGCCGTGACGTCCCGCGCTGCGGCCGCCGCCTTCAGTCTGGCATTCTCGGCGAAGCTATCGCCGGTCTCCTCAGGCTCAGGCAGTCCGAGCTTGCCTGCGGACACCGCCTCGACGCCGAATGGCGCGAGCAGATCGGCGATCTCGCGCACCTTGCCTTCATTGTGGCTGGCGATGACGAGGCGCGTCCCTGCGCCGCAAGGTTACGCCCATCGTCAGGCGACGGTGAGCTTCTGCAGTTGCACGAGCTCGGCGATGCCGCGCTTCGGCCAGAGCCATCAGCTGATCGAATTGCGCCTGGCTGAAGGGCTTGCTGCTCGGCGGTGCCCTGCACCTCGACGATGCCGCCAGAGCCCGTCATCACGAAATTGGCGTCGGCCTGCGCCTCTGAATCCTCGGCATAGTCGAGGTCGAGGCATCGGCCTCGCCGCCATAGATGCCCGCAGGACACGGCGGCGACGTGATCGCGCAAGGCAACGCCGTTCTTCAGCATGTTCCGCGCCTTCATCCAGGCGACGGCGTCAGTGCGAGCGCGATCCATGCCGCCGGTGATGGACGCGGTGCGCGTGCCGCCGTCGGCCTGGAGCACGTCGCAGTCGATGCGTGATCTGCCGTTCGCCGAGCGCGGCAAGGTCGGTGACCGGCGCGGAGCGAGCGCCCGATCAGCCGCTGGATCTCCTGCGTGCGGCCCGATTGCTTGCCGGTCGCAGCCTCGCGCCGCGTGCGCTCGGCGGTGGCGCGCGGCAGCATGCCGTATTCCGCCGTCACCCAGCCCTTGCCGCTGCTCTTCAGCCATGGCGGCACCGACTCCCGACGCTTGCCGTGCACAGCACGTGGGTGCCGCCGAAACGGACGAGGCAGGAGCCTTCGGCGTGGCACGAAATGCCACGCTCGAGGCTGATGGGGCGCAAGGCGTCTGCCGCGCGTTTAGACGGGCGCATGCTCTCTCCGTTGAAGCCCGCGATTGAAGCTCGTGAAGCGCGGCGCACCCTAGAGGACGCTTGCGCGCCAAGCAACGGGTGGAAAGGCGGCTTCGCCGCTGTGGACGATTGAAACGGGGAACGGCCGCGCTTGTCCGGCCGCCCAGAGCGGCTACCACCCTAGCCATGGCCGAGGCAGAGACCGGGGCTCACGCCGGACATGGGGGATTTTCCGCCCCGGACGTCCCTCGCCCTGACGAGGTGGAGCCGCGGGTCTCCGCGAGCATCGCCACGCCGATGATGGCGCAATATCTCGAGATCAAAGCGGCCAATGCCGATTGCCTCCTGTTCTACCGCATGGGCGATTTCTACGAGCTGTTCTTCGAGGACGCCGAGATCGCCAGCGCGCGCGCTCGGCATCGCGCTGACCAAGCGCGGCAAGCATCTGGGCGAGGACATCCCGATGTGCGGCGTGCCGGTGCATGCCGCCGACGAATATCTGCAGCGGCTGATCGCGCAAGGCCATCGCGTCGCGGTGTGCGAGCAGATCGAGGACCCGGCCGAGGCGCGGAAGCGCGGCGCCAAGGCCGTGGTGCGGCGCGACGTGGTGCGCCTCGTCACGCCCGGCACGCTGACCGAGGAGACGCCTGCTCGACGCCCGGCGCACAACTATCCTCACCGCGATCTGTCCGCGCGCCGCGGGCGAGCGCCGGCGAGGCTGCTTTCGCGCTCGCCTCGCTCGACATCTCAACCGGCGAGCTGCTGGCGGCGACCGGTCAGCGCCAGCGATCTTGCCGGCGAGCTTGCGCGGCTCTGCCCCGCGCGAGGTGCTGATCGGCGACGATCAGGCCGGCGATCCCGCGCTTCGCGCCGTCATCCATGAGGCCGGCGCCGCGCTGACGCCGATCCCGCGCGCCCATTTCGACTCTGCGCGTGGCGAGCGCGCGCTGAAGAGCGAAGCTCGGCGTTGCCGCTGCGCTCGACGCCTATGGCGAGTTCCTCGCAGCCAGAGCTTGCCGCGCTTCGCCGGCCTCTTCACCTATGTCGAGATCACGCAGAGTCGGCCGCGCGCCACTGCATGCGGCCGCCGCGCAAAGAAGCGCCGGGAGCCTGCTCCTGATCGACGCCGGCGACCCGCGCCAATCTCGAGCTCATGCGCGTCAAACCACGGCGCGCCGCTCAGGCAGCCTGCTCGCCGCCATCGACCGCACCGTCACCGGCGCCGGCGCGCGCGAGCTTGCAAGCCGCCTCGGCAGCCCGCTCACCGATGCCGCCGCCGATCAACGACCGGCTCGACGCGCGTCTCCTATCTCGCCGGCGAGCCGCGCTTGCGCCAGACGCTGCGCGATGAGCTGCAAGCGCGCGCCTGACCTTGCGCGGCGCGCTGGCGCGGCTTGCGCTCAACCGCGGCGGTCCGCGCGATCTCGGCGCGGTGCGCGACGGCCATCGCCGCGGCCCGCGCGCTCGCCGCGCATCTTGGCCGCGTGCCGCCGGCGCTCGGCCTGCCGCAGGAGCTCGATGCCGTCGCAGCGAGGCTCAGATCGGTGCCTGAGGACGTCGAGAGCGATCCCTGGCCGCGCGCGCTCGCCGACGAGCTGCCGCCTCAACAAGCGCGACGGCGGCTTCATCCGCGACGGCTTCGATCGCGATCTCGACGAGCACCGCGCGCTGCGCGACGACAGCCGCCAGGTGATCGCCGGGCTGCAGGCGCGCTACGCCGACGACGACCGGCATCAAATCGCTGAAGGTGCAGCCACAACAACGTGCTCGGCTATTTCGTCGAGGTCACCGCGCAGCAATGCGGCGAGCTCGCCAAGCCGCCGCATGTCGAGACTGTTCATCGCACCGCCAGACGCTCGCCGACGTCAGTGCGCTTCACCACGCCCGAGCTTGGCGAGCTCGAGAGCGCGCATCGCCACCGCCGCCGACCGCGCGCTCGCGCATCGAGCTCGAGATCTTCGCCAAGCTCGCCGACGCGCGTGCCGCCGAGCAGGCGTCGCTTGCCGAGCCGAGCGCGCGGCCTCGCCGAGCTCGACCACCATGCGGGCCTCGCCGAGCTTGCGGTCGAGCAGAACTATGCGCGGCCGAAGGTCGATGACAGCCCGCTCTTCTGCCGTGGTCGAAGCGGCCGCCATCCCGTGGTCGAGCAGACGCTCGGCGCACAGCGACGGCGCCAACTTTGTCGGCAATGATTGCCGGCTCGCGCGCGGAGAACAAGGACACCGGCAGGCCGCATCTGGCTGGTGACCGGGCCGAACATGGCCGGCAAGTCCACCTTCCTGCGCCAGAACGCGCTGATCGCGGTGCTGGCGCAGATGGGCAGCTTCGTGCCGGCGCAGCGCGCGCCACGATCGGCGTCGTCGACCGGCTGTTCTCGCCGCGTCGGCGCCGCCGACGATCTCGCCCGCGGCCGCTCGACCTTCATGGTCGAGATGGTCGAGACCGCCGCGATCCTCAATCAGGCCGGCCGAGCGCTCGCTCGTCATCCTCGACGAGATCGGCCGCGGCACCGCGACCTTCGACGGCCTCTCCATCGCCTGGGCCGCGATCGAGCATCTGCACGAGGTCAACCGCTGCCGCGCGCTGTTCGCCACGCACTATCCACGAGCTGACCGCGCTCGCCGCCAAGCTGCCCGCGCCTGTCCAACGCCACCGATGCGAGGTGCAAGGAATGGCAGCGGCGAGGTCGTGTTCCTGCACGAGGTGGTGCCGGGCGCCGCCGACCGCTCCTACGGCATCCAGGTGGCGAAGCTCGCCGGGCCTGCCGGGGCCGTTCTCGCCAGAGCCAATGAGGTGCTGACCGAGCTGGAAAAGGCCGATGGCAGGCCTAAACCCGATCTCGCATCCGATCTACCCTTGTTCAGCGCCGCCAAGGGTGTCAGCCTAGGCGAAGCCCAACGGCCGCTCCGCCGAAGCGCAGCCGTCGGCGCCCTGAGGCCGGACGCCGCATGACGCCGCGCGAGGCGCTTCGAGGCGATTTACACGCTGAAGGGCTTGTTGACCGCACTGACCGAGCCTTAAGTCCCAATGTGCTAAAACTCACGCCGCCCATGGACCAGGCAGTCGTCAAAACCGCGCCTTATTTCAATCTCGACGCGCTCCGCGAGGAGCCTCGCAGCTTGCCCGCTCCTATTCCGGGCAGGATCTCTCGCTCCGGGCGGCGCTTGGTCGAGCGCTTGCGGCCGCTCGTCGACGACGCGCGGACGGGAGGCCCGGCGCCAGCTTGAGCAGGACGGCGACGGAGCGGCCTGCGCCGAGGGCCTTTCCGCCTTCCAGGACGCGCTGATCCGGCTCGCCTACGACTTCACCACCAGCCACGTCTATCAGCGCCACGAACCCGTCCGCCGCCGAGCGCATGGCCATCGTCGCCACCGGCGGCTACGGCCGCGGCATGCTCGCGCCCTGCTCCGACGTCGATCTCCTGTTCCTGCTGCCCTACAAGCAGACCGCCTGGGGCGAGAGCGTGGCCGAATACATGCTCTATCTGCTCTGGGACCTCGGGCTCAAGGTCGGCCACGCCACGCGCACCGTCGATCAATGCGTCGCGGCTCGTCGCGCGCCGACATGACCATCCGCACGGCGCTGCTCGACGCGCGGCTGATCCTTGGCGACGAGCCGCTGTTCGCCGAGTTGCATGCGGCGCTTCCGGCGAGGACGTGCTGGAGACGAGCGCGCCAGTTCGTCGAGGCCAAGCTCGCCGAGCAGAACGACGCGCCACCGCCTGCGCCGGCGACTCGCGCTATCTGCGTCGAGCCCAACATCAAGGACGGCAAGGGCGGCTTGCGCGATCTGCACACCCTGCACTGGCTCGCCAAGCACCTCTATCCCGACACGGCGTGAGGCGGAGTTCGTCGAGGCCGGCGATGTTCACCGCCAGCCGAGTACGGCAGCCTTCCGCCGCTGCGAGGACTTCCTCTGGTCGGTGCGCTGCCAGCTGCATTTTCTCACCGGAGCGGCCGGAGGAGCGCCTGACCTTCGATCTGCAGCCGCTGATGGCGGAACGGCTCGGCTATCGCGAGCGTGCGCGGCCTGCGCGCGGTCGAGCGCTTCATGAAGCACTATTTCCTCGTCGCCAAGGACGTCGGCGACCTCACCACGCATCCTGTGCTCGGCGCTCGAGATCGAAGCAGCGTGAAGTCGCTCGCCGAGCCTCGGCACGCGTCTGCTCACCCGTTCGGCTGGCAAGCGCCGCGCCGCATCTGCGCCGCACCTCCGACTTCCGCATCGAGAACGGCCGCATCAGCGTCGTCCGACAAGGACGTCTTGCCAGCGCGACCCGGTGAACTTCATCCGCCTGTTCGCCCTTGCCGACGAGCAGCAGGCCACCTTCTCGCCCGAGGTGTTGCGTCAGGTGCGCGGCGACTCGTTGCGGCTGATCGACGACAAGCCTGCGCGCCAATCCGACGGCGAACCGGCTGTTCCTCGACGGCTGATGACCGACGCCCACGATCCTGAAGGCGTGCTGCGCAGCGCATGAACGAAGCCGGCGTGCTCGGCCGCTTCGTCCCGGAGTTCGGCACGCGTCGTGTCGATGATGCAGTTCAACATGTACCACCACTTCACCGTGGACGAGCACCTGATCCGCACCATCGGCATGCTCTCCGACATCGAGCGCGGCAATTGCCGCCGGAGCCGCACCCGCTCTCGACCGCGATCATCACGCACCATCCAGAACCGCCGCGCGCTCTACGTGGCCGCCTTCCTGCACGACATCGCCAAGGGCCGCGATCGAGGACCATTCGCATGGTCGGCGCCCGCATCGCCGCGCGAGCTCGGGCCTCGCGCTTCGGCATCAACGCGTCGGGAGACCGAGACCGCCGCCTGGCTCGTCGAGCATCATCTCGTGATGAGCACTGATTCGCCTTCAGAGCCGCGACATCGACGACCCGAAGACCATCCGCGACTTCGCCGATCTCGTGCAAAGCCGCGAAGCGGCTGAAGCTGCTGCTGGTGCTCACCGTCGCCGACATCCGCGCCGTGGGGCCCGGCGTGTGGACCGGCTGGAAGGGCCAGCTGCTGCGCAGCCTCTACTTCGAGACCGAGCCGCTGGCTCGGCGGCGGCCACACCACGCTCACCCGCAGCGAGCGCGTGTCGCGCGCCCAGGACGCCTTGCGCGGAGCGGCTCGCCGACTGGCCGAAGCCGCAGGACTCGAGCGCTTCATCGACCGGCACTATCCCGACTATTGGCTGCGCACCGATCTCGACGTCATCGCCGAGCACGCCAAGCTGATCCGCGACGCCGAGGCGCAACGGAAGTCAGCTCGTCGACCCACATCGCCACCGACGCCTTCCGCGGCGTCACCGAGATCATCGCTGCTCGCGCCCGAACCATCCCGCGCCTGCTGGCGCATGGTGGCCGGCGCCTGCGCCGCGGCCGGCGCCAACATCGTCGATGCGCAGATCTCGACCACGCGCGACGGCATGGCGCTCGACACCATCCAGCTCGAGCGCGAGTTCGACCATGGCGAGGACGAAGAGCGCCGCGCCAGACGCATCGCCGCGACCATCGAGAAGCTGCTGAAGGGCGAGGTGCGCCTGGCCGACGTGGTCGCCACCAGCGGAAGCCGAAGGCGCGGCCTCGGCCTTCACGGTCGAGCCGCAGGTGGTGATCGACAACACGCTGTCCGACGCGCTCACGGTGATCGAGATCAACGGGCCTCGACCGCCCCGGCCTGCTCTACGAGCGTGACGCAGCGAGATCTCCGACATGAATCTCGACATCGCCTCGGCGCATATCGCCACCTTCGGCGAGAAGGCCGTCGACGTGTTCTACGTCACCGATCTCGACCGGCAAGAAGATCACGAGCTCGAGCCGCGAGAGCATCGTCCGCGATCGTCTCGACCAAGGCCCTGACGGCGCGCTACGACACGCGCTCGTCCCGGCGTGAGCTCTCGCTTCGTCCTCACCAAACCCTCATGCCGAGGAGCGGCCGCAAGGCTGCGTCTGCGAAGCATGCGCACTCACGTCGCTTCTGGGATGACCGGCGCAGCCGCTTGCTCACGGGCACTCCTCAGGGTGAGGGCTTGAGCCGCATGGCACTTTACCGCGCATTCGCCACGGTCGGGGCGCCATGACCATCCTGGAGCCGCGTGCTCGGCTTCATCCGCGACGTGCTGATCGCCGCGGTGCTCGGCGCCGGGCCGATCGCCGACGCCTTCTTCGTCGCCTTCCGCGTCCCCAATCTGTTCCGCCGCCTGTTCGCCGAAGGCGCCTTCGACGCCGCCTTCATTCCGCTGTTCGCCAAGCGCTTTCATGGCGAGGGCGGAAGGAGGGGGCCCGCGCCTTCGCCGAGCAGGCCCTCGCCGGACTGACGCTTGCCCTCGTCGCGTTCACGCTCCTCGGCGAGTTCGTCATGCCCTGGCTCATGCTGCTGCTCGCCCCTGGCTTCGCAGCGACCCGGCAAATTCGACCTCGCCGTCCTGCTTGCCCGCATCGCGCTGCCTTTCTGCTCTGCATGTCGCTGGTGGCTGCTCTATTCCGGCGTTCTCAACGCGCTTGGGCGCTTTGCCGTGGCGGCCTTCGCCCCGAGCCTGCTCAACGTCGTGCTCATCGTCGTGCTGCTCACGCTGATTGCCTTCGGTGACGTCGACCAGAGCAGTGCCGCGGTGGCGCTCGCCTGGGGCATCGCCGCCTCAGGGCGTGCTGCAGGTGATCGTCGTCGCGGTGGCAGCCGCCAAGTCGCGCATGCGCCTCTCCTTCCGGCCGCCGCGCTTCGATCCGGACATGCGCAGGCTGCTGCGCTTGCCGCCCCCGGCTTCATTGCCGGCGGCATGAACCAGATCACCGTCGTGCTCAACACCATCATCGCCTCGCTGCAAGACCGGGTGGTGTCCTGGCTCTATTACGCCGACCGCCTGTTCCAGCTTCCTCTCGGCGTCATCGGCGTTGCCGTCGGCGTCGTGCTGCTGCCTGAGCTGAGCCGCCGCTTGCGCTCAGGCGACCACCAAGCGGCGATGGACAGCGAGAACCGCTCGCTGGAAACCGCGCTGCTCTTGACGCTGCCGGCCGCGGTCGCGCTGTTCGTGGCGGCGAACCCCATCGTGCGCGTGCTGTTCGAGCGCGGCGCCTTCAGCGCCATCGATGCGCATTCGACCGCCGCCATGCTTGCCGCGCTCGCCCCGGTCTCCCCGCCTTCGTGCTGATCAAGGTGTTCCACCCGGGCTTCTTCGCCCGCGAGGATACCAAGACGCCGATGATCTTTGCCGGCATCGGCATGGCCGCCAACGTCATGCTCGCGTTGCTTCTGTTCGTGGTCCTCGGCGCCGTCGGCATCGCCATCGCCACCACCATCGCCGGCTGGCTTCAGGCGGCGCTTGCTCGCCGCTCACGCTGAAGGAGCGGGGTGAGTTTGCCCTCGACCGGACCTTCAGGCGCCGCTTGCCCGCGATCCTCGCCGCGAGCCTGATCATGGGCGCCGTGGTTTGGGCGCTCGTCCACGGTTTGGGCCCCTGGTTCGAGCCCAAGAACGGCGCGGTGGCGCAAGTCGCAGCGCTCATCCTTCTCGTCGGCAGCGGCCTTGCCGTTTACGCCGGGACCGCGGCGGCTCTCGGGGCCTTCGACGCAAATTCCCTCCTCGCCAGGCTCGGGCTGCGCTAAGCCTCGAAGCGGAACAGGGTTGTCCGGCCTAAGCGCCGGTTTACGCTGCACCGCACAAAGAGGGGATCGATCGCCATGCAAGGCCGCCCGCGCCGGAGCGTGCTCTATATGCCTGGCTCAACGAACGCGCGCTGGAGAAGGCCAAAACGCTCCCCGCCGATGCCCTGATCCTCGATCTCGAGGACGCCGTGGCGCCGGACGAGAAGCTGAAAGCGCGCGCGCAGGTCTGCGCCGCGGTGAAGGGCGGCGGCTATGGCGCCCGCGAGGTGGTCATCCGCGTCAATGCGCTCGAGACCCCATGGGGCACCGAGGACATTCTCGCCGCCTGCGACGCCGAGCCCGACGCCATCCTCGTGCCGAAGGTCGTGCATGCCGGCGACGTCGTCAGCGTCGCCAAGATCCTGCAAGGCGTGCATGCGCCCGAGAAGATCAGGCTATGGGCCATGATGGAGACGCCCATGGCGATCCTCAACGCCCGCACCATCGCCGCCGCCGCGGTCTATGCCGAGAACCGGCTCTGCTGCCTCGTCATGGGCACCAACGATCTTGATCAAGCGAGTCGCGCGCCCGCGCGCTGCACGACCGCTTCGCCGTGGTGCCGTGGCTCGCCATGACGCTCGTGGCGGCGCGCGCCTACCGCCTCGACATCATCGACGGCGTCTACAACGACTTCAAGGATGAGAGGGCTTGCGCGAGGAGTGCGAGCGCGGCCGCACCCTCGGCATGGACGGCAAGACGCTGATCCATCCGAGCCAGGTCGCGCCCTGCAACGAGATCTTCTCCCCGACGCAGGAGGAGGTCGATCTGGTCGCGGAAAGTGATCGACGCCTTCGGCCATCCCGAAAACGAGAAGAAGGGCGTCATCGTGGTCGAGGGCCGCATGGTCGAGCGGCTGCATTTCGTCATGGCCCAGCGCACCGTGGCCATCGCCGAGCAGATCCGCGAGATGGAAGACGCCTGCGTCTTGATCTGGCGAGTTGTGGAATCCAGCGTAGCATCGTGACCCTCTCCCCTTGTGGGAGAGGCTCCGCCGCGATCTTGCGCGCGAAGCTGCGCAAGTCGCATGGCGGGAAGGGTGAGAGGATAGTTTGTTCGACGCGGCTTCGCCGCTTACCCTCACCGCGGAGGCGATGCCTCGGTGCTCTCCACACAAGGGGAGAGCGGGAGATCACTGTGGCGCCCTGCATCAATATCGAGCTGGTCGCCTGATGCCGGGCAGAGGGTGCTTGCACCTGCGTCACGCCCAAGCCATAACCGGGGCGACAAGGGCGAGCCATGCAAAAGACCAGAGACCAAGACCCGCGTATTCTCGGGCGTTCAGCCCACCGGCAATCTGCATCCCGGCAACTATCTCGGCGCCATCACCCGCTTCGTGGCGCTGCAGGCGGAGCACGATTGCCTCTATTGCGTGGTCGACCTCCACGCCATCACCGTGTTCCAGGACCCCGACGAGCTCAAGCACAACACCCGCGAGGTGACGGCGGCCTTCATCGCCGCAGGCATCGATCCCGCGCGCCACATCATCTTCAATCAGAGCCAGGTGTCGGGGCACGCCGAGCTTGCCTGGATCTTCAATTGCGTGGCCCGCGCTTGGCTGGCTCAACCGCATGACCCAGTTCAAGGAGAAGGCGGGCAAGGACCGCGAGAACGCGTCAGCCGGGCTCTACGTCTATCCCAACCTGATGGCGGCCGACATTCTCGCTCTACCACGCGACCCACGTGCCGGTGGGCGAGGACCAGAAGCAGCATCTCGAGCTTGCCCGCGACATCGCGCAGAAGTTCAACAACGACTTCGCCAAGACCATCGCGCGCGCGGGCTACGACGGCGGCTTCTTCCCGCTGCCCGAGCCGCTGATCACCGGCCCCGCCACGCGGGTGATGAGCTTGCGCGACGGCACCAAGAAAATGTCGAAGTCGGACGAGTCCGACACTGACGCGCATCAATCTCACCGACGACGCCGACACCATCGCGCCAAGAAGATCAGAAAGGCGAAGACCGACCCCGAACCGCTTCCCTCCGAGACCAAGGGATTGGAGGGGCGGCCTGAGGCCGACAATCTCGTCGGCATCTACGCCGCGCTCGCCGAGACCGGCAAGGAGGCGGTGCTGCGCGACTTTGGCAACGCCCCCTTCTCCAAGTTCAAGGAGTCGCTCGCCGAGCTTGCCGCGACACGGCTTGTTCCCATCGGGACCGAGATGCGCCGCCTGATGGCCGACCCGGTGGAGATCGATCGCATCCTCGACGATGGCGCGAAGCCGGGCACATGCCATTGCCGATCCGATCCTCGCCATGACCAAGGACATCGTCGGCTTCGTCACGGCTAGGCCCCCATGACAAAGCCGGCGAGTGATGGCAGCATGGCGCCCCATGGCGACCAAGAAGCAAAGTGAGAGCGGCAAGGGAAGCACGCCTACCGAGGCGGCGAAGCCGCGGCTCGAAGCGGCAGGTCTTCAGTCGAAGGCCATAAGCGGAAATTCCTCGTCGTCGTCGACGAGACCGCCGGAATGCGAAAGCGCGCTTGCCTTCGCCGCAAGCCGCGCCCTGCGCACGCAAGGCCAGCTTGCCCTGCTCACATGTGATCGAGCCGGGTGCTGAGTTTTCCCCACTGGCTCGGGGTGGAGGAGATCGCCCGCGAGGAGGACGCAACAAGGCGCGCGCCGTGTTCCGCCCTGTTCGGCCGCAAGCTGAAAGCGATGGGCTTCGAGGAGTTGGCGCCGGAGGAAATCGTGCGCGAAGGCACCAAGGCCGAAGAGATCACCAAGCTGATCGAGGAGGAACAGGATATCGGCGTGCTCGTGCTCGGCGCCTCCAAGGACCGTCGGGGCCTGGCCCGCTCGTCACCACGCTCGCCGCCGGCAGGTCCGCCGGCACCTTCCCGGTGCCCATCACCGTGGTGCCGGCTGCCTCGAGCTCGAGGAGATCTTGGCGCTGGCCTGAGCGGCGAAAGGCGCCCGCTGTCCCTTACCCCCTCGTGCAAACGCTCGACGAGCCAACTGCAATGCGCGCCCGCGCGCGGCCATACGCGTTGCGCAGCACCGCGGCCCCATATTCATGAAGCCGTGGATGGTGCCTTCCGCTAGCACTTCGTAGTCGACCGGCACGCCGGCCGCCGCCAGGGTCTCCGGCATATTCGGCGCCCTCGTCGCGCAACGGGTCGTGCCGCGGCGGTGACGATCAGCGCCGGAGGCAGGCCGGTATAGTCCTCAGTAGAGCGCGGGGATGGCGCGCGGATCGGTGGTCGGCCAAGCGAGGCCGAAATAATGGCCGAAGAACCATTGGATCATGTCCTGCGGGATCGGGAAATGGCCGGCGAGCTCCTTGCGCGACGGCAACCGGCCGCGCAGGTCGAGCGCTGGGGTAGATCAGGGCCTGTGCGCGCACCGGCGCCGCCAGCAGCGGCCCTTGGTCTCATGCAGGGCGACCGCCGCCAGCCCGCCGCCGGCGCTGTCGCCGGCGATGGCGATGCGCTTCGCATCGAGTCCCAGCGCCCCGGCCTCGTGCGACAACCATGCAAGCGCCGCAACGGTGTCCTCCCACCGCGGCGGGGAAGGGGTGCTCGGGCGCGAGCCGATAGTCGAGCGACAACACGGTCGCTCGCGTGTCGTGGCACAGGGTGCGGCACAATATGTCGTGGAGATCTCGACGTCGCCGAGAACGCAGCCGCCGCCATGCACGAACAGGATCGCCGCTTCGCCGGAGCTGCAGCGCATCGGCGGGGAGGGTATCGGCGCAATCGCATGCGGCCCTGCGGGGCCGGCACATCGGCGAGATCGCTCGCCTCGCCGATGTGCGGCGGCGGCGATCTCGGTCTTGGCGAGCGTGCGGGCGATATTCCTCCGCGCGCCTCGTCAGGGAAAGAGTCCACAGTGGGGTGGCGGCGGCGGAGGATGCCCAGTACAGCAGCGCTTCTGTTTCGCGGTCGAGCTGCAAACTAGGCGACGCCCTCCCAACCCCGCTCGCGCACCACTTCTCGCTCGGCGTCGCTCGCGAAGCGTTTGTCCCAATCCGCGAGCAACGGTCTCATGATGTGGCGCCAGAGCGGCGGAGTGAGCGCGATGAAGGCCATGGTTTGGTAGCCATAGGGCAGTGTCGGCGCGTCTTGCTGAGTGTTCAACTGCCAGAACGCTTTGGTGGCGAACATATGATGGTCGGCGTGACGCGGCAAATTGTAATGCAGAACATTGGAGATGGTCCGATAGCAGTCCCAGCTGTGATGCGGCCTGATCGGCGAATTTTCGACACGCACCAGCCCATAATGTTGCACGTAATTGATCAGCTCGTGAAACGAGCGCCCGATCAACCCGGCGAGGAAAATGACTAGCACGCCGTTCCAGCCGGCGAAGATCCGGCAGAGCCAGGATTGCCAGCGGCACGAGATGCGCCAAGGATGAATTCGTTTCGCCAGGAATATGGGGAACAGACCCTTGCGCCGCAGACGCGCCGCCTCGAAGCGCGCGGCTTGCGCAAATTGCTGCGTGAGCGTGCGCGCCATGAAAGTGCGCAAGCGTTCTCCGCGCCGCGCCGTGGCGGCGTCGTGATAAGGTGCCGACCTGCCGGTGATGCGTGTAGATGTGGTAGATCAAGAAGGATGCGTTGCCGGTGAAGCCGAGCGGGAGATAGGCCGACAGCTTGGCAAGACCTGTTGTTGCGATGCGTCAGTTCATGCGCGACCGTGGCGCCGGCCAGCGCAAAGAGATAGCCGGTCAGCCACAGCGCGCCGATCGTTTCGAACGGCTGCTCGGTTAGGCTGGACCGCTCGGCGGCGAAACGAACCAGGAGAAATGCCAAAAGGCCTGACCAGCGGAAGCGTCAAATAAAAGATTTGCCGTGCAGAACAGGCACCGGCTCTCTTTGAGCGATGTATCGTCATCGCCGCTCACCTCGTCGGCGAACGATCCAAAGACCAGAGCCAAGGCAAGAACGACCCACGTCGCCCACCCGCCGATGACCAAGGCCGCCGCGCCGAGCACGAGCAGCAGATTCGGCGAGCCGTAGCGCAGGTGTCGCAAGCAGGCTGCGGGGTTGGCCTCCGGGCTTCGCCGCCCTCTGCCGCGAGCGCGGCTCCGCGCCGCCAGGTGCACCCAACCTAATCTGTTGCCCCGTCGCGCTGCATATGGGACTCGGGCCACTCATTCTGATGAGCAAAGGTAAAACCCGAGGCGAAGGGTGTCTGTAACAAATGGGCAACAGATTTAGTGGTTCTAAACTACCATGCGGCCATAGCGAGCTTGGACTGGCCTGAAGCGACTGACAGGAGGATGAATGCCAACCGTCCTGATCACCGGAACATCTACGGGCTTCGGACGCGTCAGCCACGGAACTGCTCTGGCGGCGCGGGGCTGGCGGGTGTTCGCCACCATGCGCGATCTGGCACGCAAGGGCTCTCTCGAGCGCGCATTGAGAGATGCGGGACCTCTCCGAGCGCGCTCACCTTTGTGCAGCTCGACGTCACCGGCCCCGCTGTCGATCGAGGCCGCGGTCAAGTCCATCCTGGCGGCAGACCGGCAACACGCTCCGATGCGGTCGTGCACAATGCCGGCATTGCCGTTGCCGGCGTGCTTGAAGATCTGCCCGACGCCGATATTCAGGCGCGTGATGGAGACGAACTTCTTCGGCGTGCTTAACCTGACGCGCGCGCTCTTGCCCATATTCCGCGAGCAACGTCGCGGCCGCATCGTTCTTCTCTCGAGCCAGGCGGCGTTCGCCGGTCAGCCGGGAAACTCGATGTACTGCGCCTCGAAATGGGCGCTGGAAGGATGGGCCGAGTCGCTCGCCTACGAAGTCGATCCCTTCGGCATCGACGTCGTTCTCATCGAGCCTGGACCCTATCGCACCGAGATCTGGAACAGCACGAAATGGGTCGTGCCGTCGGACAGCGCCTATCTCTCGTGGCTGAAGCTGCTGCGCCACGCCGCCGACCGGCACCAGGCCAAGACCTCACGCGATCCGAAGGAGGTGGCGCTCGTCGTGGGGAAGGCGCTTGAAGCGCGCCGGCCGCGCTTCCGCTATCAGGTCGGTCTCCTTCGCCAAGCTGGATTACTTCCTCCGCGGCAAGATGCCGACGAAGCTCATCCGCAGGGGCACCACGCGCTATCTCGGCCTTCCGCTGGCAAGGTGGTAGTCGTTCCGTTCACTTGCGCGCGAGCAGAACGTCCTTTGCCTCGTTGATACGGCAGGCAAGATAGAGTGGATCCGCCTTGATCGGGGTGCAGCTTCATCATTAGCCTGCGATGCGCCGCGCAATTTCGCTCTCGCCGCGCCTGGCTCAAGGCCGAAGCACGTCGTAAGCCTCTTTTGCGGCTCATGTGGCCTGCGCGGTCACGCGAGTGCCTCGGCTCCTCTCTTGCGTCGCCTCCCGAGCGGCGTTCGCGCCACCCTCGACAGCGGCGGTCGAGATAGGCCTCGAGCAGAGCCGCGCCTTGCGGATCGGTTGCGCTGATCTCCTCAAGCAGCAGAAGGAGCTCCTCATCCCGCAGCGAGGACAAGGCTCTTCCGGCAGATCGCCCCTTGAGACACCGTCCGTCCATGTGGCCGCTGTCGTGATCGAGCACCATCTCCAAAGCATCGGTGCGCACGCCGGATTTCTGCCCGGCCGACTTTCGTGGAGGGCGGAATAGCCCTTCAAAGCCGGGCCACGGCGGCACCGACGCAGGCCGAGGCGGTGGCCGTAGATGATGAGCATGAAGGCCGCAAAGGCGACAAAGACTGGCAACGGCGTCACCCCCAAGAACTGGCGGCGGACTCGGTCTCTTGACCAACCGAGCCTTGCAAAGTGGGTAGGCGCCAATCAAAGCGCAATGGCCGCGATTAGGTGCGAATGTTTGTTGCGGATTCAGTTCGAGATTGACCGGTGGACTTGCCTTGACTTTGCGGCCCCTGAGCCCAACTATGGTCTAGAACCATTCTAAGCTGGTGCGCCCCGATTTGCGCGCTAGAAGAGCGAAAGGCCAAGCCATGTTCATCCAGACCGAAGCCACGCCCAATCCGGCCACGCTGAAATTCATTCCCGGGCGACCCGGTGCTCGCGCAGGGGACCCTCGAGTTCCTGGATTCCGAGTCGACCAGGGTTCGCCCCTTGCCGCGCGGCTGTTCGAGATCGATGGCGTCACCGGCGTGTTCTTGGGCTCCGATTTCATCAGCGTGTCGAAGGGCGAGGGCGAGTGGCAGCATCTGAAGCCCGCGATTCTCGGCGCCATCATGGAGCACTATCAGTCCGGCGCACCGGTCGCCGCAGAGGTGGGCGCAGGATCGGAAAGCGCCGAGGAAGGCGAGTTTTTCGCGCCCGAGGACGCCGAGACCGTCAACACCATCAAGGAGCTGCTGGAGACGCGGGTGCGTCCAGCCGTCGCTCAGGACGGCGGCGACATCACCTTCCAGGGCTACCGCGACGGCATCGTGTTCCTGCACATGCGCGGCGCCTGCTCGAGGCTGCCCGAGCTCGACGGCGACGCTCCGTCACGGCATCGAGAATCTGCTGCGCCACTTCATTCCGGAGGTGCAGGAGGTTCGCCCGGTGTGACCGAGGCCGCTTACCTGATCACCGCAGCCTAGGCTATGGCGATGCGGCCGTGCTATTCCCCGCTCGCCGCGCTTCGGCTTCGACGAGATGGCGCGCATCATCTGAAGCCCGATGAACATCCTAGCCCTCGACACCAGCATGGGCGCCTGCAGCGCCGCAGTGCTTCTCGCCGGCGGGGCCGACGCAGCGCATCGTCCTTTGCGAGGAGAGAATGGCGCGCGGCCACGCCGAGGCCTGATGCCCATGGTGGCCGAGGTGATGACGGGAGCCGGCCTCGACTTCGCCAGCGCTCGATCTTATCGCCGCCACCTTGGGCCCAGGGAGCTTCACCGGCGTGCGCATCGCCATCGCCGCGGCGCGCGGCTTTGCCCTCGCCACCGGCGCTCACCTCTGGGGCACCGACTCGCTCACCGTGATGGCCAAGGCGGCGTTGGAGAGCGGGATGGTCGGAGACGGCAGGCCCTTCGCCGTCGCCGTCGATGCGCGGGGCGAGAGGCTCTATTTCGGGCTCTACGATGCCGATGGCCGCAAGCTCGCAGGTCCGCTTTTGATAGAAGCCGGCGAGGCGGCAGCCCTGCTTCCCGATGAGCTTGCCGCCGCGGTAGGGAACGGTGCGGCGCATGTTGCGGAAGCGGCAATGTTGCGCGGGCATCGCGTGGAGGCGAAGCTTCCCGATCTGCAGCCAAATGCGGCGGCGCTCGCCGAGCTTGCGCTTGAGGCTGACGAGACACCTTGCCGACCTTGCGCCCGCTCTATCTCCGGCCTCCAGACGCCAAGCCGCAAGCCGCTGCGGCTGTGGCGCGGCGCTGATGCGCGCGAAGCGCGTCCCCGATCGACATTCGCGCTGGCCGGTGCGGGCGATGCGTCAGCCATGGCCGCCCTTCATGCCGCGTGCTTCGCCAAGAGCTGGGATGCGGCGGAGATCGGACAGTTTCTCGGCGTTCCCGGCTGCCTTGCCCTGCTGGCTTCGACCTCGCGAGCGCAAGCGCCGCAAGGGTTCCTCATCGTGAGGAGCGCCGGCGACGAGGCCGAGCTGTTGACGCTCGCGGTCGATCCGGCTTGCCGCCGGCTTGGGCCTCGCCCGGGCGCTGCTTGCCGCCGCCACGTCAGCCTTGCGCGACAGCCGGATCGAAGCGGCTGTTTCTCGAGGTTGACGAGGGCAATTCGGCCGCGCGCGGCCTTTACCAGTCTCTCGGAGCGGTCGTCGTGGGGCGCCGTCCGCGCTATTATGAGCACGGCGCCGATGCGGACATCTTCAGTCTTGCCCTTTGAGGCTCGACTGCGGATGATGACCGAGGTCCGGAGAGAGCGCCCTGGAGATGGACAAGACAGGCTCACGGGAAAGCCGGATCGAGCGCCTCTGCGCCGAGCGGGGGATGCGCATGACCGGTCAGCGCCGGGTGATCGCCAAGGTGCTGTCGGAGGCCGACGACCACCCCGATGTCGAGGAGGTTTATCGCCGGGCGTCCGCCCGCGATTCGCGCATCTCGCTCTCCACCGTGTACCGCACCGTGCGCCTGTTCGAAGGCGCCGGCATCCTTGAGCGCCATGAGTTCGGCGACGGCCGCGCGCGCTATGAGCCGGCCGGGCACGGCCATCACGATCACCTCATCAACGTGAAGACCGGCGAGGTGATCGAGTTCAAGAACGAGCAGATCGAGCGCTTGCAGGAGGCCGTGGCGCGCGAGCTCGGCTTTCGCTTGATCGGCCACCGGCTCGAGCTGTTCGGCACGCCGCTCAAGACCGGAACGCTGAAAGACAACAAGAGCTAGCGCGGCGGATCATGCGGGCATTACGGGCTTGGCTGGTGCTCTCGGCGTTCTTCGCCTTCACCTTTCCGCTGATGCCGCTGCAGCTCCTGTTTCTGTGGACCGGATCGCGTTACGCCCGCACCTTCCCCAACTGGTACCACCGCCAGGTCTGCCGGCTTGTCGGCATCCGCCTGCATGTCGACGGCAGCGTGGCGCGCGAGCATGGCGTGCTGCTCATCTCCAACCACGTCTCCTGGCTCGACATCACCGTGCTCTCGGCGGTGGCGCCGGTGTCCTTCGTGGCCAAACAAGAAGTGGCGTCGTGGCCGTTCGTGAAATGGCTCGCCAAATTGCAGCGCTCGGTGTTCGTCGATCGCACCCGCCGCAGCGAGGTCACCGACAAGGCCAACGAGATTCTGAGCCGGCTCGAGGCCGGCGATCACGTCGTGCTGTTCGCCGAAGGCACCTCGAGCGACGGCAATAGCGTGGTGCCGTTCAAGACGCCGCTGTTTGCCGCGGTCAAGCCGACCACGCGGCGATCCGCTGGGGGCTGATCTTTGCGCCCAGACCTTGGCGCTGACCTACACCAAGCTGCACGGGCTTCCGCTCTGCCGCCGCGGACGGCCCGTAGTGGCCTGGTACGGCGACATGGATCTCGCGAGCCACGCCTGGCGGCTCCTCGGCTTGGGGCCGCTCGACGCTCACATCCGCATCGGTCCGCCGGTGCCGCTCGACGACTTCGCCGACCGCAAGGCGCTCGCCCGCTACGCCGAGGACAAGGTGCGGCAGGACGTGTCCGAGCTGTTGCGCGGCCGCCGCCGCGCAAGCTCCAATTTGAAGCTTACATCGCCCGCCTGAACCTGACGGTCTGCGCCAGCGTGGCCGGCGCGAAGGTACCGTCCTGAAGCTGGCGGATATGCTCGTTGCGATGAAGGCTTACGAGGGCGGCGTGCACGCCGCGATCTGCGCTCTCGGCATCGGAGAAATACCCTTCCTTCGATGCCAGGTCCACGATGTCGTCCCTCGCCATGGGACCGACTCTCGTTCAGCGTTTGCATGATGAAATCGGCAAGCGACAGCTGCGGCGCCGGCCCCTGCACCGCGAGCGGCAGCACATTCGCCATCCGCCGGTTCTCGACCTCCATCAGCTTGCCGAGCGCGGCAAACTCGGCTTTCAGCTCCGACACCTTGCCGTCGCGCTCGTTCTGCAACTGCTCGAGCATTTTCTCGAACTGAGCATAGGCAGCGCTGATTTGATCCTCGATGAGTCTCGCTCGTTCCGCCAAATCATTCCTGATGTCACGCATGGCCCCCTCCCCGCATTTGCCGCCAGATAAGTCCGCGAGCCGTGGCGTGAGCTCGCGAGCCCCACGTGTGGACGGCCTAAGCCCCTGACGGAAGGGGCGAATGCAAGTTCCTGTGCATATGATGCCTGCGGCAACAGTACGTACAGTGCTGATTTTTGCCGGAATCTCAGGTGTTCCCGGCCTTAATCGGCCGCCCCTTCGCCTTTGCCGTCTCCGGCAAAATGCCGCGAGCAGCCCGATCGCCGGGAGAAAGGCGCACACGTGATAGACGAACACGATCGACGTCTGATCGGCGACCCAGCCAAGCAGCGGCGGCGCCGATGCCTGCGATGCCGAAGGCGACGCCGAAGAACAGCCCCGCCACCATGCCGACGCGTCCGGGGATCAGCCTCTGCGCGTAGACGACGATGGCCGGAAACGCCGAGGCGAGGATCACGCCGATGATCACGCTGAGCACCGCCGTCCAGAACAGATCGACATAGGGCAACATCATGGTGAAGGGCAGCACGCCCGAGGATCGACCACCAGATCACGCGGCGCGTGCCGATGCGGTCGCCGACCGGTCCGCCGATCACCGGTGCCCTGCCGCCACCGCGCCGAGAAAGATGAAGAGATAGACCTGCGCGCTCTGCACCGTGAGGTTGAAGGTGTGGATCAGGTAGAAGATGTGAAAGCTCGTGATGCTGACGAGATAGAACTGCTTGGAGAAGGTGAGCGCGAGCAGGATGGCGATCGAACGCCGCACCTTGCTTTGCCCGAGGCTCGATATGGCGAGCATCTCGTTGACCGATGCGCTGTTGCCGTTGTTGACCTTGATGGTCTTGCCGTACCAGCCGCCGATGCAGGTGAGCATCGCCATGGCGATGAGCGCCACGACGGAGAACCAGGCGAGGCTCCTCTGCCCGTAGGGCAGCACGATGAAGGCCGCGAGCAGCGGGCCGATGCGCCGTGCCGAAATTGCCGCCGACCTGGAACACCGACTGGGCGAGCCCATGCCGTCCGCCTGAGGCGAGCCGCGCCACGCGCGAGGATTCAGGGTGGAACACCGAGGAGCCCATGCCGATCGAGCGCGGCGGCAGCGAGCACCATCAGGTAGTTGGTGGCAAACGCCATCAGCAAGAGCCCGATGAGCGAGGACGACATGCCGAGCACGAGCGAATAGGGCGTCGGATAGCGGTCGGTGTAGTAGCCGACCACCGGCTGCAGCAGCGACGCGGTGCCTTGAAAGGTGAAGGTGATGATGCCGATCTGGCTGAAATCGAGCTGAGAGCGCGCTTTTCAGCATGGGATAGATCGCCATGATCAGCGACTGGATCACATCGTTCAGCATGTGGCAGACGCTGATCGCGGCGAGCACGGCGACCACGGTGCCTTCGCTGCCGCCGCCGCGCGAGGGCAGCCGCGGCGGTGCTCTTGCCGCCCCGACGGTTGGGTGTCTTAGCCTCGATTGCCATGGTTTGAGCCGTAGGTGTGTCGGGCGGCAGAATTGGGACAACCCAACACGCACTTCAAGGATTCATTTTCAGGCAAACGTGGCGGATGGCCGCGATGCAGGTACCTTTGGGCGATGTTTCGCGGTTTGATCTGCAAGACGCCTCACCCTGAAACATGACGTCGCAGCGTGATCTCCGGCGGGCAGTTGAAGCGGGCTCGGCACGATGGCAGACGCCGGCGCCGGCCGAGGTGTAGCCGATCATGTCGTGATGCTTGAAACTGCCGTTCCCCATCGAGCGCGGCAGGACGCAGTTGAGCGTGATGGGAATGCCGCCGGGCAGGCACATCTGGCCGCCATGGGTGTGGCCTGACAAGAGGACGTTGAAATCGGCATGCGCCGCCTGCCGGTAGATCTCCGGCGTGTGCGACAGCAGAATCGAGAGGCGTCATGCGGGATGCCGTGTCGCGGCCTTCTCGATATTGTCCATGCGGTAGAAATGCGCATCGTCGACGCCGGCAAGATGAATGGCCGCGCCGCCGCGCTCGATCTTCACCTGCTCGTTGAGCAGCCTCCTGATGCCCACTCCTGAACGCTGGCACCATGCAGATCGTGTCGTGATTGCCGAGCACGCCATAGACGCGGGCCGTTGAGGTGTTGGCGGAGCCGGCCGACGCCGGCGGTCGCCTCGGCGTAAGGGCCGAATGTCTGGGCCCGGTAATCGCCGGTAGAACACAGATGTCGTAGCTCTGCCCGCGCAACAGCTCGGCCACGCGGCCATGGCGGCCTCGCTCATCTCTACATGGACATCGCTGATGTGCAGGATGGTGAAGCCGTCAAAGCAGGCGTCAGCGGCTCTCTGCGCGACGATGCGGTTGTGCTTGAGCTCGACCTTCGCCGTATTGCTCAAGCCCCGCCAATAAAGTCCGGTGAGCATCAGAGCGCCGCGGATCGAGCGAATGCGACAGCGTGGCGTTTTCGAGGTGGAAAAATTCAGTCCCTGGCCGAAGACTTGCGCCTCGTGGTCCTTTTCGATGCCGAGGCGCTGCCGCGCATGCAGTCGCCCGAGACGTTTCTCGAGCGTGGCCAGCATGTCGTCGTCGTTTGCAGTCACGGGGTCCAGGTTTCGTCCGGTTGAGCGATGCCGGTTGTCCCACCCGGAAGCGAATGCCGAACTCATAGCACAAGCGCCGGCGCGAATGGCGCCGGCGCTGACAGCGAAATCGATGTCGTGCGTTGGGCTGGGGCCGGAAGCTCGGATTACTTGGCCGAGCAGGTGCCGAAGCCGCCGATCAGGGAGTCTGCCGTGGCGAAGGACATCGAGGCGGCATCGCTCGACTTGTGGAGCAGGAGCTGCCAGCCGAACGGGGCCGTCGATGCCGTGCATCACGAGCTGGTCTGCGGTCTCGGCCACGCCGTCGAATTTGTCGGTGCGGGCGAAGCCTGACTCATCGACCGCCGAGACGACGCTGTTCTCGAAATCGACGGTGACCTTCACCGGCACTTTGATGCCGGAAACCTCGCCGCCCTCTTTGCAGTCGCCGTCCGGTGCGCAGGCGCTCATCGCCTTAAATTCGCAATGGAGCGTCGGGATCGGCAGCTTTGCGACGAAGCTGCCGCTCCGGCCGTGTCACCAGCGGGCGTTTCCGCGCTCGCCGAAAGGCTTCGCCGCGACACACACGGCAGCCACCCCCATCAGTCGATAGATGCTGTTCATAGAACTTCTCCTCGGCGCTCAACGCGCGCCTATTGACCGTTCAGATTGATCTTTTGCCTAAACAGGCGGGTGGGCGTCGGCCGCCGCTTAGCGGCAGTAATATGGGATAGGAGGCAGGGCCGGGCAGACCGGATAAGCGACCACCGGCGCGGGCGCCACGACCACCGGGGCGACCGGAGGCGGCGCCACGTAGACGGGCCGCGGCGCGTAGTAGACCGGCGGGGCATAAGGAGCTGCGATCGCAGCTCCGGCAATGGCGCCGGCGGCGAAGGCGCCGCAGCCCCAACACCCATACCACCGCGCCTCAGCGCTCCCGACTAACGTCGCCAGTGCCAGGGTGGCACCAAGGATGATCGCGCCCTTGCGGGCCAAGCTCAACGTCGCCATCAGACTTACACTCCTTGATTGATCTTTCGACAGTAATGACGTAAGGGCCCGGCGCCCCGAATTCGCGGCCACATCCGTTCCACTCGCTCTGTCTCGCCGTCTTATGTCGCATCCAAGGCGGCAGGGCACCTAAGCAGGCCGGACTGTAGTTCCACTTTCGCGGGCGTTTCCATCCCACAAATGGCCACCCAAATCTGTAGTGAAATCTTTGCCGGGCGAAGCAATGCCGCGATCGCCATGACGATGGCTTGGAACTCGTGTCAAAGAGGAGTTTGTCAAATCTTATGGGGGAAAAGATCATGCTTACAGCTCTGATCGTAGCCTTGGTTATTGGGGCGATCGCAGGTTGGCTCGCCGGCCTGCTCGTGCAGGGCACCGGCTTCGGCCTGCTTGGCGATATTATCGTCGGCATCGTCGGTGCCATGATCACCAGCATGCTGTTTCCGAAGCTCGGCATCGGTCTCACGCTTGGCGGCGGCAATTGGCTCGGCGCCATCCTCGCGGCCGCCATTGGCGCGCGTCATCTTGCTTTTGATCGTGAGGCTCGTCAGTCAACTGATGGCGTAACAGCGACTGCCCTCAACGCATTGAGGAAGCTTGCGGCGGGGGCGGTGGCGCCCTTTAATCGCGCGAATAAAGTCCCGCCGATCAGTGATGGTCGCGTCCTCGGCAGCCTCCGGCGTAACGGCCATGTCCGTCCTGGCGAGTTCCACGACCTTAGTGTAGCGGCAGCGCCAAAGGCGTCCGCGGCTACTGGCTCTTCCTGGTCAATCGCGTTCGTCTCGCCGCCGCCGCCGCCCGAGGCTGGGCCCTGCATTCACCCGCCGCTGGCTCGGTCTTCTGGTGTGGGCTGGGAGGGGCCACCGGGGACGCCACTGTCCGGACTGTGGTTCGAGCAGGTGTTCTGGGCTCACCACGCTGCACCGCTAGGCGCTGTCGCCCATCTGCAGCTTCAAGGTTCAGCATCCAGCCCTGAGCGGACGGCGACTCCCCGAGCGGGAGTTCCTGCTCGCCTCGAAGCTCGCCGTCGCGGTGACCCGGCGCGCGAGCTAAGGTGGATCGTCTAAGCGCCAATCCAGCCCTGCCGGAGTGCCTCGCCAATCGCTGGTCAACCTCTATTGCATCGACAAGCCCCACAGTAGCAGCACGGCGAAGAGCACGATGACCGCGACAAAGCGCCACCTTAGCTAAGTGTGTTCATGAAGCGCCTCGCCATATCGCGCGCTGACGCCTGTGCTATTAAAGAAGCCCCGCACGGGGGAGCGGGAGCTTCGGTAGGTTCCATTGAAGGGTACCTGGGTTCGTTCCGTTCGGTGTTAATCAGGAACCCGTGATGGCGAGGAAAACGGCGAGCATCGCCCTCAACATATCACAACTGTGATGGAAGACAAGAGAGGCGATACCAAAAGGCCGCATTGAAATGAGGGCACCCGGCAGGCGGCAAGCGACAAGAGGCTCTCGCGGGCTGGTCTGGGAAGAAGCAGGGGAAAATAAAGGGACGCTCGGCACTTTGCCAAGCTCCCCCGTTTGGTGCGTCTTCCCTCAGTCTCCTCGCGCGCACTCCTAAACCGGCGTTCCCGATTGAGAGCAGACGTTGCAAGAAGTGCGGCGAAACTCAGGCGGCTGAGTTTTTCTTCGCGCCCGCATAAGCTGCGCCGAGGCTGGGGTGGATTGCGTAAGAGAGGCAGGGCCGAGGCTGCCCGGCGGGAGACTTAGGGCGTAAGTTGCTCAGCGTAAACCGACGGCCAAATGCTGACTTGGATGCCGCCCAACGTCCGTTGTTGGGGGTAAAAGCGGACATGGCGCGGACTGGTCAGTATGTCCGCTAATTCAACGGAGGTTATTCGCTCAGCTGCCGCGGGTCCGTGGTCCTTGGCACTGCCCAGCGGCCTCGCCCTCCTCGCCTTCGCCATGGGTCTGGCAGAAAAGCCGCCCCTTTGATGGCCCGTTCGAGCGCGAATGTTTACAACGATTCACCGAATTTGACGCCGCTACGCCGCCGACGAGGCGTATAATGCGACTGGCCATCCCACCATCTGAAGAGGTCTGGCGTGCGGGTGAGCATCCACAGCGAGGGGCGGCGAGAGGAGGCCACGGTCGCCGACGAGCCGCTCTTCGACCCGACCATGGCCCGCCTGCGCGACATCGCGCCGGCGGCCGCCCGATGACCGTGACCGAGGTGCGATCGCCGGAGCGCCCCACGGCCGGCGACGCGGCCCTGGTCGCCTCCCTGAAGCGACCCCGCTACGAGATCTTTCCCTGGACGGGGTCGAGGACGAGGTCGCCCGGCACATTCCGGCCGAGGTCAAGCTCACGATCACGGCCTCGCCGAGCAAGGGAATGGAGCCGACGCTGAAGCTCGCCGAGCGGCTGAGGCGGCGCGGCTACGACGTGGTCCCGCACCTGTCGGCCCGGCTCGTCCGCGATCGCGAGCATCTCGAGCAGGTGATCGAGAGGCTGGAGGCGGCGGACGTGCGCGAGGTCTTCGTGATCGCAGGGGACCCGCGTGAGGCGGCGGGCGAGTCTGCCGGCGCGGCCGGTCTGCTCTCCGCGATGGACGAGTTGCGGGGGCGGTTCGCCGAGATCGGCATCTCCGGCTACCCGGAGAGCCATCACTTCATCAGCGACGAGGCGACGATCGAAGCGATGTTCGAGAAGGAGCCGATGGCGACCTACATCGTGAGCCAGATCTGCTTCGACACGGACGTGATCGCGATCTGGGTCCGCCGGGTGCGCGACCGGGGAACGAAGCTTCCGATCTGGATCGGCATCCCGGGCGTGACCGACAACCGCAGGCTGCTGCGGATCTCGCTCAAGATCGGGCTCGGCGAGTCGGCCCGCTTCCTCGGAGCCCACCGCGGCTGGTTGGCGCGCCTGCTGCGCCCGCGCGCCTACTCGCCCACCAAGCTGCTGCTGCGACTGGCGCCGACGATCGCCGACCCGGCCGCCAGGATCGGCGGCCTTCACGTCTACACGTTCAACGAGCTCGAGCGCACGGAGAACTGGCGCCGCGAGCTCGTCGCGCAGCTGACCCGAGACAACGACGAGTAGCGAGGAGGAACGACTCTGCCACAGGTCAACGAGCACCCGGAGATCCTGCTTTACACCCGGATCTGCAAGTCCCCGTACTACTACGCGTCGCGCCGCCACGGCGTGCAGATGTACAGCGTCTACAACCACACCTACCACCCCCGGCACTACGGCGATCCGGTTGCCGAGTACTGGCACCTGCTCAACGGGGTCACGCTCTGGGACGTGGGAGTCGAGCGACAGATCGAGATCAGCGGGCCCGACGCCTTCGACTTCACCAACCTGCTCGTCGCCCGCGATCTGAACAAGTGCGCCGTGGAGCAGTGCAAGTACGTCTTTTGTGCCTGCCGGACGGCGGGATCATCAACGACCCGGTGCTCATGCGCGTGGAGGAGAACCGCTTCCTGCTCTCGCTCGCCGACAGCGACGTCGAGCTCTGGGCGAGGGGCGTCGCCCACAACTCCGACTTCGACGTGACGATCAAGGAGATCGACCTCGGCCCCGTGCAGGTCCAGGGGCCGAAGTCCAAGGACGTGATGGTCGATCTGTTCGGCGAGAGCATCCTCGAGATCCCCTACTACTACCTCCACCGTTACGAGCTCGACGGGATGAACGTGCTCGTCTCCCGCACCGGTTACACGGGCGAGCTCGGCTACGAGATCTACCTGCACGAGGCCAGCCGCAAGGGCGAGAAGCTGTGGGACGCCGTGCTCGAGGCGGGCAAGCCGCACGACCTGGCGGTGATCGGTCCCCGCCACATCCGCCGGATCGAGGGCGGCATCCTCGCTCTGGGGGCGGACATGTGGTACGACACGAACCCGTACGAGGTGGGCATGGGCTACGACTGGATGGTCGACCTCGAGCAGGGCTCCGACTTCATCGGCAAGCGAGGCGCTCGCGCGGATCAAGCAGGAGGGCGCCAAGCGCAAGCTCGTCGGCGTCGAGATCGGGGGCGAGCCGCTGGGTGCCTACAACGACGGCGCGATGGTCGACTTCTTTGGGGTCGACAGAGACGGCGAGCGCATCGGCAAGGTGACCTCGGCCTGCTTCTCGCCGCGGCTCGAGAAGAACATCGGCTACGCCATGGTCCCCACGGAGCATTCCGAGCTCGGCACCGAGCTCGAGGTCGAGACGCCGCGGGAGCGGACCTCCGCGGTGATCGTCGAGAAGCCGTTCATCGACCCGAAGAAGGAGACGCCGAAGCAGGAGCTCGCGGGCACGGCGGGCGGGCAGGACTGACCGGCGGTCAGAAGCTCAGATCGCCCGGGCGCTGCCCGGCCGCCTCAGCGCCAGGTGAACCTCGAGGGTGCCGAGTTGAACTACGCGGGGCTCGAGGGCGCGTCACTCTTTGGGGCGCGGTTACAGGGCGCGTCGCTCTATCAAGCGCAGCTCCAGGGCACGTCTCTCGATCAGGCGAGGCTACAGGGTGCGTCGCTTGAGAGCGCGCGGCTCCAGGGTGCATCGCTCGTTCAGACCCAGCTCCAAGGTGCGTCGCTCAAACACGCGCGCGGCTAACGAGCGCGTCCTTTGACAACGTATGTGTTCCGGACGCCAATCGATGGTGTCGAAATAAACGATGCGAGAGTGGACAACCCAGTCTATGAAGCCAAGTATAAACCAAGTGTGGGGACAACTGTGTCAAAGCTGACCGATAAGGTAGTTCAGAAATGGACAATTGTCGCGATTGAGCACGGGGACTATGAGGAAGAAAACGAGCAAAATCGAGCAAAGTGACTAGGTCGGTTGATGACCGGTGGTGCTACAGCGGACGAGGGATGCTGGCGGTGACAAAGTTCTGGCTGATCGCCGCGCAGAGGGCTCACAACAACGAGGCGTATCTCCAAGACCATTTGGCGGAGCGACTCGCTGAGCTTGTATGTAGTGCCGACAACGCTCCCTATGTCGCTCGGGGGCTTATTCGCAACAGACGTCTTCAGGCGATAGGCCACCACCTCCAAGCCGTGGCCAATCAGATGAAAAAGGCCCGGCAGTGACCCTGCCAAGCAGGAAGGCGCGGACCTATCCGCGTGCCCTGGTGTCAGGGGCTTCACTGAGGAAGACTGGTCCAACCTTGATGAGGAGGTCCACCAAGCGGAGTTACCTCCAAGCGCAGTAGGCGTCGAGTGAAGCTACGTGCTCCTAGCCGCAAGAAGCCGCCCGTGCTGCGATACTTCGACACTTGGCGACAGCCTCTCAGTGACTGGCTCCAACTCCGAGAGTGACGTTTCCAATGGCACTTCTGGGGCCAAAGCGGACATGGACCAACCGCCGCTTACCAAACTCGATTTATGAGTTCACGGCCTAGCTTAATCGAGAACGCGATCGCATACACGACAGCGGACCCACCCTAAAGGGGACGGACTGCGAATCCAGCCGGCTCCGCCCACGCTGCTTCGAATCCAGCCCCTCCACCAGCCCGAAGCCCCGTGCGTCGCGGGCAATTTACTTCGTGTCGCAAATGGATAAGTTTCCGTCTCGTCCGGTCTAACCGCGACCGCGAGGCTCGCGTATTGCCACTTCCGTCAGCCAAGCGATGACGTATCGTTATCCTTGAAAATCGCCAATCAGCCCGGAGGGCCGCACGTGAAGCGGGAGTACTCATTCTGGTCGCTTTTCAAGCTAAGGCCTTCAGCACAACGAAGGGTGGAAGCCGGCGTGGCGCAGTCTCAGAGCCGAAGCCGTCCTATGACTTCGTCATCGTCGGTGCGGGCGGGCATGGTCTTGCGACGGCCTACTATCTCGCCAAGGTCCACGGTGCACGCAACGTCGCCGTCATAGAGAAGGGCTACCTCGGCGGCGGCAACACGGCGCGCAACACCACCATCGTCCGCTCGAACTATCTCTGGGACGAGGCCGCCCTTCTCTACGAGCACTCGCTCAAGCTCTGGGAGGGGCTGACTCACGACTTGAACTTCAACGTCATGTTCAGCCAGCGTGGTGTCTTCAATCTGGGCCACACGCTGCAAGACATGCGCGACATCGAGCGCCGGGTCAATGCCAACAACCTCAACGGCATCGATGCGTTGGTGCTCGACGCTCAGGAAGTGAAACGGCGCATTCCCTGATCGATATTTCTCCCAACAAGCGCTATCCGATCCTTGGCGCGAGCTTTCAGCCGCGCGGCGGCGTCGCGCGCCACGACGCTGTGGCCTGGGGATTTGCGCGCGGGGCGAGCAAGCTCGGCGTCGACATCGTCGAGAACTGCGAGGTGACCGGCCTCGATATCGGCGATGGCCGCATCAAGGGGCTCGAGACGAGCCGGGGCTACATTGGCGCCGAGCGCGTCGGCTGCGTGGCCGCCGGCCATTCCGTCGGTTCTGGCGCGCATGGCCGGCATCCGCATGCCGATCGAGAGCCATCCGCTCGCAGGCGTTCGTGTCCGAGCGTCGATGAAGCCGGTGCTCGACACCGTCGTCATGTCGAACGCGGATCCACGGCTACTTCGAGCCAGTCCGACAAGGGCGAACTCGTCATCGGCGCCGGCATCGATCACTACAATAGTTACACGCAGCGAGGCAGCCCGCACGTGATTGAGCACACGGCGGCGGCAATCATCGAGCTCTTCCCGATGTTCTCGCGGCGCATTGCGGCTCAACCGCCAGTGGGGCGGCATCGTCGACACGACGCCCGACGCCTGCCCGATCATCGAGGGCAAGACTAAGGTCAAGCGGGCTTTACTCAACTGCGGCTGGGGGACCGGCGGGTTCAAGGCGACGCCCGGTTCCGGCAACGTCTTTGCCTTCACACGATGGCCAACGACGAGCCTCATGCCCTCAATCGAGCCTTTGCGCTCGATCGTTTCTATACCGGACATCTCATCGACGAGCATGGCGCCGCGGGCGTCGCTCACTGAACCAAGAGAGCCTTTCGATGTTCGTTTTCTATTGCTCGCACTGCGGCGAGAAGCGCGAGGAGGAGGAGTTCGCCTACGGCGGAGAAGCCTTTATCGCGCGGCCCGAGAAGCCTGAGGCGATTGGCGACGAGGCATGGGGCGACTATCTCTTCATGCGCAAGAACCCCAAGGGATGGCATTGGGAGATGTGGCAGCACGCCACCGGCTGCCGGAAGTTCTTCGTCGTGAGGCGCAACACTGCGACCACGCCGCTTCAAGAGCATCTTGACGGCGCTCGCCGAAGGGCGCAAGGCCTATGACGCGGAGGAAAGCGGCCATGAGGGGCCACCGCGTAGACCTCGCCACGGCGCGCATCGATAGGAGCCGCCCGCTCTCCTTTACTTTCGATGGGAAGGGCTTCAGCGGCTACGCCGGCGATACGTCGCCTCGCCCCGGCGCTCCTCGCGCATGGGGTCAGGATGCTGGCGCGCAGCTTCAGGTACTGGCCGGCCGCGCGGCATCGTCGGCGCCGGCCCCGAGGGAGCCGAACGCCCTCGTGCAAGTCGAGACCGGCGCGCTCCACCGTCCCCAATCTCAAGGCGACGCAGGTCGAGCTCTACCAGGGCCTCGATTGCCCGCCGAACGACAGGGTGGCTCCTCGCTCGCGTTCGATTTAAAGAGCCTCGGCGGGCGTTTTTCGCAGTTCATGCCGGCGGGGTTCTACTACAAGACGTTCAAGGCCCCCGGGATGCTGTGGCCCCGCTACGAAGCAGGTGATTACAGCCACGCGGCGGGCTACGGCAGCTCGCCGCTCGAGCCCGGATCCCGAGAGCTACGACTACGCCCATCGTCATGCCGAGGTTCTGGTGATAGGCGCCGGCGCGGCAGGATTGCTTGCGGCTCTCGGCGCCGGCCGCGCCGGCCTCGATGTCATCCTGCTCGACGAGCAGAGCGAGCCCGGCGGCTGGCTGCTCTCGACACCGCACGCCGAGATTGGCGGAAAGTCAGCGCGAGACTGGATCGACGGCATCCCGGCCGAGCTTCAGAGCCTGCCGAATGTGCGCATCCTCACGCGCACGAGCGCCTTCGCGCTCCAGGACATGAACCTCGTGCAGGCCGTCGAGCAGGTGGCAGATCACTTGCCCCCTGAGCGGGTCGCCGGCAAGCGCCGCCAGCGCCTGCACCGCATACGCGCCGAGCGCGTCGTGCTGGCGACGGGTGCGATCGACCGCCCGCTCGTGTTCGGCAACAACGACCTTCCGGGAATCTTCACGGCTGCGGCGATTACGACCTATCTCAACCGCTGATGCGGTCGCCGTCGGCCGGCGCGTGCTGATCCTCACAAACAACGATCACGCCTATCAGGGCGCCGCTGATCTCGCCAAGGCGGGGTCCAGCGTGGTGCTGGCCGATACGCGCGAGCGCGTCAACCCGGAGTGGGAAACGCAGCGCGCGCCGCGGGCGTCGACGTGAGGATCGGCTACGGCATAGGCGCGGCTCATGGGCGGCGCGCGGTCGACGGCGTCCACTTGGTGCGTCTCGACGGCGAGAAGAACGCGATCGCGGGATCGGGCCCCAAAATCGAGTGCGATGCGGTGGCCAGCTCCGGTGGCCTGTCGCCGACGGTCCATCTCTATTGTCACGACGGCGGGCGCCCGCAGTGGGACGACGCCCGCCTTGCGTTCGTCGCGCCCGCGACCGGACGGGCCAAGGCCGGCATCTACTGCGTCGGCGCCGTGACCGGCGAGTTCCGCCTCGAGCAGGCGCTGGCTGAGACGCACCAGACGATCGCCGCGCTGCTCGCCACATTCGATAAGAAGGACACCTTGGCGGGGATCGACATCCACACCGGCGAGCCTCGAGACTCTCGCTTCCCGGCGCATCTTCCGTGTTTCCGACGGAAAGCCCGAGGGGCACGGCAAGAAGGCCTTCGTCGATTTCCAGAACGACGTCGCGGCTTCCGACATCCATCTCGCCGTGCGCGAGAACTATCGCTCGATCGAGCCACGATCAAGCGTTACACTGCGCTCGGCTTCGGCACGGATCAGGGCAAGCTCGAACGTCAACGGCTACGCCATCGCCGCCGACGCGCTGGCGTTTCCATCCCAGCGGTCGGCACGACGACCTACCGCCCGGCCTATACGCCGGTCACGTTCGGCACGCTCGCGGGCGCGCATGAGGCGACACGTTCGGAGCCGCGCCGCACGACCGCCATGCACGCTCTACGTCGCGCGCGGGGCCAAGTTCGAGCTGGTGGGCCAGTGGCTGCGGCCTGGTATTTTCCGAAGGACGGCGAAGACATGCACGCCGCCGTGCGCCGCGAATGCACCGCCGCCCGCCGCTCCGTCGCCATCTTGGACGCCTCGACGCTCGGCAAGATAGACGTTCGCGGCAAGGACGTGCGTGTGTTCCTGGAGCTGCGTCTGTGCCAATGCCTGGGCGCAGCTCGCGCCTGGCAGCGCCGCTACGGGTTGATGCTCGACGAGAACGGCATGGTGATGGACGACGGGGTTACCGCGTGTATCGCCGACGATCATTTCCACATGACGACGACCACGGGCGGCGCCGCTCGCGTCTTGACCTGGCTTGAGAAATGGCACCAGACCGAGTGGCCTCGATCTCGACGTCTACATGACGTCGGTCACTGACCACTGGGCGACGGCGGCCGTTGTCGGGCCGAAGAGCCGCGAGGTGCTGGCGAAGGTCTGCTCCGGCATCGACCTCGCGCCCGGCGCGTTCAAGTTCATGGACTGGCGCGAGGGGACGGTTGCCGGCGTTCCGGCGCGGGTGTTCCGCATCAGCTTCTCGGGCGAAGCTCGCCTTCGAAGTCAACGTCGACGCGAGCTATGGGGCTCACGTCTGGGAGGCGCTGATGGAGGCCGGCACGAATTTGACATCACGCCCTACGGCACCGAGACCATGCACGTGCTCCGGGCCGAGAAGGGCTTCATCATCGTCGGCCAGGACACCGACGGCTCGATGACGCCGCTCGATCTCGACATGGCCTGGGCCGTGAGCTTCAAGAAGCCATTTAGCTTCATCGGCAAGCGCTCGCTCACGCGGAGCGACACGGCGCGCACGGACCGCAAGCAGCTCGTTGGCCTTTTCACCGAGGATCCCGAGACGGTGCTCGAGGAAGGCGCCCAGATCATCGAGACGGAGGAGAGATCGAGGCGCCCATGCCGATGCTCGGCCATGTGACATCGAGCTACTTCAGCCCTGAGCTCAACCGCTCGATTGCGCTCGCCGTCGTGCGCGACGGCATCAAGCGGAGGAGCGAGGAGGGCGTCAAGGCCGGGCGCGACGTGCTCTATGCCTGGGCCGGCGGCAAGTCTCACAAAGTGAAGGTGGTGTCGCCGGTGTTTGTCGACCCCGAGGAGCACGCCAGAATGTCTGAGCCGGTCCTCCAGTCCCCCTTCACTCCTTCGGGCTTTCCGCGCAGGCGAGACCCGCGGACGAAAGCTGCGGCGTGTGGGCCAACGAGGTTCCGCTCCAGGGCTACATCAGCCTACGGGGCAACCCCTGCGGACACCGCCTTCCAGGACGGCGCGGCAAGCGCGCTCGGCACCCGGCTGCCGGCAAAACCCTGCACGTTCACGCGATCGGGAGCCGTGAAGGCGCTCTGGCTCTCCCCGACGAGTGGATGATTGTCGGTCCTCGCGCGCGGCTTGTGCCGCTCTTGCGTGGCCTCGGAAAGCCCTCAGCGGGATACGCAGCCAGGTCGTCGATAACTCGGGTGGCTATACTGAGATCATCGTTCAGGGGCGCAACGCCTCCGATGTGATTTCCCATGCCAGCGTCTACGACGTTCACCGTCTCGGCGAGGGCCGCGTCGTCGGCACTACATTCGGCAAGTCGGCGGTATATATGTATCGCGAGCGCGACGGCGTCTCCCTTTGGTCCGGCGCAGTTTCGCGGACTATGTCTGGCGCTTTCTCGTCCGCGCGGCCGAACCCTATGACTTCGGCGTCGTCCGTCTCGACAAGGGAGATATCGAGGAGGACGCGGCATGAACTACAGCGTCTTCGAGGTGTTCGGTTGGCGTTCGACGAGGTGGAGCGGTGACGGCGGCACAATGCGCATGTGAGGATCGGCGATGAAATACTCTCATGTGTTCACTCCCATAAAGCTCAATCAACTGACGCTGCCCAACCGCATTTACTCGACGGCGCATGCCGAGGTTTACGCGGAGCCGGGCGGGCTGCCGGGCGACCGCCACATCCGCTATTACGAGGAGAAGGCCAAGGGCGGTCTCGGAATGGCGATCTGCGGCGGCTCGAGCCCGGTCTCGATCGACGTGCCGCAGGGCGCGTGGAGCCCCGTCAATCTCACGACCGATCTCGTCATCGAGCCGCTCGGGCGGCTTGCCGAGGCCTGCCATCGCCACGGCATGAAGATCATGATCCAGGCCACCCACATGGGCCGGCGCTCGGCCTATTGGGGCGATCCCTGGCCGCACCTCGTCTCCCCGTCCGGCGTGCGCGAGCCTGTGCACCGCGGCACCTCCAAGTCCATGGAGATCGAGGACATCCGGCGCATCGTGCGCGACTTCGCGGTGGCCGTGAAGAGGGTGCAGACGTCCGGCATGGATGGCGTCGAGATCTCGGCCGCCCATCAGCAATTGATCGATCAATTCTGGTCGCCGGAGACGAACCTGCGCAGCGATGAGTACGGCGGCTCGCTCGAGAACCGAATGCGCTTCGGCATCGAGGTGCTGGAAGCCGTGCGCGAGGCGGTCGGGAGAGATTTCTGCGTCGGCCTCAGAATGTGCGCGGACGAGTTCAACGACAACGGCATCGACCATGAGATGGCGAGGGAGATCGCGCAGGCGATGTCGGAGACCGGACTCATCGACTTCATCAGCGTCATCGGCTCGGGGGCGGACACGCACAATAGGCTCGCCAACTGCATGCCGCCGATGGCGCTCCCGCCCGAGCCGTTCGTGCATCTCGCGGTCGGCATCAAGGGCGTGTCGAAGGTGCCCGTGCTGCATGCCCAGGGCATCCGCGACATCACCCAGGCCGAGCGTATTCTCGCCAACGGCTGGGTCGACATGTGCGGCATGACGCGGGCGCAGATTGCCGATCCGCACATGATGCTCAAGGTGCGTGAGGGCCGCGAGGACCAGATCAAGCAGTGCGTCGGCGCCAACTACTGTATCGATCGCATGTACCTGGGTCAGGATGTCCTTTGCGTGCAGAACCCGGCGACCTCGCGCGAGGCGACGATGCCCCATGTCATCACGCCGACGAAGGGCGTGAAACGCCGCGTCGTCGTCGTGGGCGCGGGCCCCGCCGGACTCGAGGCGGCGCGGGTGTCGCGGGCTCGCGGCCATGACGTCGTGCTGTTCGAGCGCAACGAGAAGGTCGGCGGTCAGGTCAACCTTGCTGCCAAGGCCCCGCAGCGCGAGCAGATGGCGGGTATCATCCGCTGGTTCGATCTCGAGACAAAGCGCTTGGGCGTCGACTGCCGGCTCGGCGTCGAGGCAACCGACGAGATGGTGCTCGCCGAGCGGCCCGATATCGTCGTGCTCGCCACCGGCGGCCGCAGCCACACCGACCAGGTGCCCGAGTGGGGCGTCAAGGAGGGCCTCGCCGTCAGCGCCTGGGACATCCTCTCGGAGAAGGTCGCGCCTGCCGAGTATGTCCTCCTCTATGACGGCATCAGCACGCACGCCGGCTTCGGCACGGCGGACTTTCTCGCGAGCCGCGGCGCCAAGGTTGAGATGGTGACCCCGACGTGAAGGTTGCCGACGACGTCGGCGGCACGACGTTCCCCATCTTCTACCGCCGCCTCTACAGCCAGGGCATCATTCCGACGCCCAACTTTTGGCTCGACCGCGTCTACGCCGAGGGCAACAAGAAGATCGCGGTCCTGCGCAACGAGTACACCGAGGAGCTCGAGGAGCGCGCGGTCGATCAGGTCGTGATCGAGAACGGCGTCACGCCCAACGCCGAACTCTACTGGAAGCTCAAGGAGCGCTCGCTCAATCGCGGCCAGACCGATCTCGAGACGCTCTTTGCGGCCAAGCCCCAGCCCTCGCTTGCGGAGACGACGGGCGACGGGCGCTTTCTCCTGTTCCGCGTTGGCGACTGCGTGTCGATGCACAACATCCACGCCGCGATCTACGACTCGCTGCGCCTCTGCAAGGACTTCTGAGCATGAGCATCGCGGGCTTTGTCACGCTCTTGTTCTGGCTCGCGACGGCGACGCTCGCCGTGGGGCTCGCGCGCCGGGCCCGGCTGTGGGCTGCAGGCCAGAGTGCCGAGGTGAACTGGAGCGGGCTCCTTGCGATCCCCAAGCGCTACTTTGTCGACCTGCACCATATCGTCGCCCGCGATCCCTACATCGCCTATACGCATATGGCGACCGCAGGAGGCGCCCTCGCGGCTCTCGCTCTCGTCGCGCTCAATTACGGGCTCGCGCTCTATTGGCCGAGCCTAGATCTCGCGATTCTCGCCGCTGCGCTCGTCATGTTGATCGGCGCCGGCTTCGTCTGGTGGCGCCGGCGCGAGCCGCTGGCCCGCCTGTCGCGGGGAGCGTGGGACCGGCTGCCCTATACGCTCGCGGCCTTCGCTGCGGGGCTCGCACTCGTGGTCGCGCTGCCGCCGGCAATTCTCTCGGCCGGAATCGCGGCCATCGCGCTCATTCTCCTGCTCGTGGGCTCAGCGGAGCTAGCACTCGGCATCGGGCTCGGCGGCCCCATGAAGCATGCCGTTGCAGGGCTGTTGCACCTCGCCTTTCATCCCCGCCCCGAGCGCTTCGCCGGCGTGCGCTCGACCGCATTGAAGCCGCTCGATCTCGGCGAGCGCGACTTCGGCGTCGACAAGCCCGCCGACTTCCGCTGGAACCAGCTTTTGGGCTTCGACGCCTGCGTGCAGTGCGGAAAGTGTGAGCAGGCGTGCCCGGCCTTCGCCGCAGGGCAGCCTCTCAACCCGAAGAAGCTGATCCAGGACCTCGTCGCCGGGCTCGCGGGCGAGAGCGACGCCGCCTACGCCGGCAGTCCCTATCCCGGAATTGCTGTCGGCGCGCACGCGGGCTCTCCGGACCTGCCGATCGTGCCCAGCCTGATCGAGGCTGAGACGATCTGGTCGTGCACCACCTGCCGGGCGTGCGTTGAAGAGTGTCCCATGCTGATCGAGCATGTTGACGCCATCGTCGGCATGCGCCGGAGCTTGAACCTCGTGCGCGGAGAGGCGCCGGGCAAGGCCGCGGAGACACTCGCCAACCTGCGCGAGACCGAGACGCAAGGGGCTTTACCAATGCCGCCCGCTACAACTGGGCGGCGGACCTCGACGTCAAGGTGGCTAAGCCCGGCGTGCCGGTCGACGTGCTCTTCATCGCTGGCGAAGGCGCCTTCGAGATGCGTTACCAGCGCACGCTGCGCGCGCTGATCAAGGCGCTCAAGGCGGCGAACGTGGATTTCGCCGTGCTCGGCGATCTCGAGCGCGACAGCGGGGACACCGCGCGCCGGCTTGGCGACGAGGCGACCTTCCAGGCGCTTGCACGGCGCAACATCGAAACGCTCGATTCCATACCGTTCCGGCGCATCGTGACGCCGGACCCACATGTCCTGCATAGTCTCAAGAATGAGTACCGGGCGCTCGGCGGCAACTACACTGTGCTCCATCACACGACGTTCCTGGCCTCCCTCGTCCACAAGGGCCGTCTCGCGCTCAAGCTGTCGGGAGAACGCCGCCGCCTCACCTATCACGACCCATGCTATCTCGCGCGCTACAACGGCGAGATGGACGCGCCCCGCGATCTCCTGCGCATGCTCGGACTCGAGGTGAGCGAAATGGAGCGCTCGGGGCTCAGGAGCCGATGCTGCGGCGGGGAGGGGCGCAGCGCTCACCGACATCCCGGGCAAGCAGAGGATTCTCGACATACGCATCGAGGACGCACGCAACGCCGGCGCCGAAGTCGTGGCGGTGGCCTGCCCGCAGTGCACGGCCATGCTCGAGGGCGTGGTCGGCGACCGGCCCGAGATCCTCGACATTGCCGAGCTTGTCGCGGAAGCGCTAGGAGATCGGCCATGAGCGAAATCCGGCGCGTCGACCCCAGGCGTCCCATCGTCATCACGCCGCAAGGCTTGAGGCGCATTGTGCTCGGGCAAGTCGGGGTCGGAGAACTCTCCACTCCCGATCCGGGCGGCGCGCCAGCCGGCAAGGTAAAGCCGCGGCGCCTCCTCGGGGATGCGAAATCGTGGGTGATGGCGGTCGCCCATTCCGATCGTGGCAGACTCGATTCCACGCGCGCCAGGCCGTTGCGGCGGCCGCCATTCTGGCGCAACGGAGCGCCGGCGTCGTTACCGTGATCCTCGGCGACTTCGAGGAGGACGCCGCCGCGCTTGGCGCAGATGCGGTCGTTGTCCTTCCCGATCTCGACGCCGTCCGCTTCGAGCCCGAGCGGGAGGTGGTTGCGGTCTCGTCGCTAATCCGGGCCTACGACGCTCGCCACGTTGTTCTCCCTGACAAGCCCGAGAGCGATGGCGACCTCGGGCGCCGCCTCATCGTGGAGCATCGGGAGCCTGCCGCTACGCACGTGGTCGAGATAGACGCAGCTCATGTGTGTTCGCCTTGGTCGGGGGCGATGCTGCTCGCGCGGGCGCCTCTGCCGCGCTTCATCCTGCTCGAGGCCGGCGCCGTCGATGCCGGTTTGCCGTTCGCCGGCTTGGGCGAGCGCGCTGATACGGTCGAGGGGCCGAAGGTTGCCGAGGAGAGCGGCGACTATCGCGATCTCGGGCTCGAGCGGTCCGACCCGTCGCAAATACCGCTCGAGGAGGCTGATCTCATCGTGGCGGGCGGCAACGGGGTGCACAACGTGCCGACGCTCGAAGCCCTGGCGCGGAAGCTCGGCGCGGCCGTCGGCGCGAGCCGCGTTGCCGTCGACGACGGGCGCTTTTCGCGCGACAAACAGATCGGCGCGACCGGCAAGATGGTTTCCGCGCGGGGCTACATCGCGGTCGGCATTTCCGGGGCAGTCCAGCATCTGCAAGGCATCAAGGACTGTCAGCATGTCATCGCCGTGAACCGCGACGCCGGCGCACCGATCATCGGGCGCGCGGACCTGTCGGTGATCGGCGATGCCGAAGAGGTGATGCAGGCGCTGTTGACGCGGATCGCTCAGGCCCGCGAGCAGCGCGAACTGCCGGAGGCGCCATGACGGTAGGCAAGTTTGTGGCGGCAGTGCTGGTCTCAGCGGGGCGCCACCCGTTCACGGGAACGCCGCGGGCCTGCCGCGGCGATGCGGTCGCGATCGCGCTCGGGCAAAGAATTGTTGGCGATGGGTTAAGGATTATTCATGCGGGCGCGATCGACGAGCCGGCGCTCAATGACTACCTGGCGCTTGGCGCAGGCACGATCGAGGTCGTCGCCACTCCGAATGGTTACGATACCGTCAGGGTGCTCTCCGGCCTCCTGAAGGATGTCGACCTCGTTCTCGCCGGCGGTCGGGCCGAAAGCGGAGCGGGAAGCGGACTATTTCCTACGCGCTGGCGAAAGCGCTCGGCCGCCCCGTGGTCGCCAATGTTCTCGATGTCGAAATCGAGGGAGCGGAGGCGCGCGTCCGCCAGTTCCTGCCCAAGGGCCGCCGCCGCGGCGTCGCGGTGTCGTTGCCGGCCATTCTCGCCGTTCATCCGCTGACCCAGGTCAGACTGGGGTACGCCTACGCCCGCCGCCTTTCCGGCCGTATTGTCGCCGTCTCTCCGGCGATCGATGGGCAGCTCGGCGCGGGCGCCCGCGAATCGCCCTGGACGGTAGAGCAAACCTCGCGCCGGCCGGTGCGCTTGAAAGCGGAGGAAAAGCGATCCGCGCATGAGAGGATGCGGGCGGCCGTCGTCAGCGAGGCCAAGGGCGGCGTTGTCGCTTTTGAGGGGACTTCCGTCGATAAAGCACAAGTCGTTCTTAACTACCTGAGGAATCATCGGCTTATCGATTTCTAATGGCTTCCGACCACGGAGGACATGATGCAGATATCAAATGAACTGCGGACGATGATCCTCAGGCGCAAGCCAGGTCATACGCTCGAGGCTCCGTTCTACCAGAGCCGTGAGGTCTTCGATCTCGACGTCGAGGCCATCTTCGGCCGCCACTGGATCTATGCCGGCGTGGAGCCCGACATTCCCGAGCCGGGCGATTACTTCACGGTGCCGATAGGGCGCGCCTCAGTATTCGTGGTGCGCGACGACGACATGTCGATTCGGGCCTTCCACAACGTGTGCCGCCATCGCGGGGCGCGTCTCTGCGACGGCAACAAGGGCAGCGTGGGCAATATCGTTTGCCCGTATCACCAGTGGACGTACGACCTCACGGGCAAGCTCATTTTCACCGAGCACATGGGCGACGGTTTCGACCGCAGCCAGTACAGCCTGAAGAAAGTCCACGTCGCCAATGTCGCGGGCCTTCTCTTCATCTGCCTCGCGAACGAGCCGCCGGCCGATATCGAGGACATGCGCCGCGAGATGGAGCCCTACATCGCGCCCCATCGCGTCGTCGATTGCAAGGTTGCGTTCGAGGAAGACCTGATCGAGAACGGAAACTGGAAGCTCACGATGGAGAACAATCGTGAGTGCTATCACTGCAAAGCCAATCACCCAGAGCTCACCGTCTCTCTCTACGAGTTCGGTTTCGGCTACCAGCCATCGCCGGAGAATGCGAGCGAGGTGCAGGCGTTCAAGGATCTTATCAAGACAGAGCATGCGCGCTGGGAGAGCTGCGGCCTACCCGTCGGTCGAGCGCGAGTTCCTCGATTCGCGCGTCACGGCCTACCGCTCCGAGCGCCTCCCGCTCGACAAGGGCCGGTGAATCGCAGACCATGAACAGCAAAGTCGCGTGCCAGAAGCTCTTGGGCAACCTGCAGCAGCGCAACCTGGGCGGCCTCTCGTTCTGGACGCAACCCAACTCGTGGCACCATTTCATGAGCGACCACATCGTGACGTTCAGCGTGCTCCCATCGATCCGGAGCACACTCTTCTGCGCACGACGTGGCTCGTGCATAAGGACGCGGTCGAGGGGCGCGACTACGACCCCAGGGAACTGAGCCTCGTGTGGCGCGCGACCAACAAGCAGGACGGCGCCCTCGTCGAGCGCACGCACCAGGGCACGCTGAGCCCGGCCTATCAGCCGGGCCCATACTCACCCTACACCGAGGAGCTCGTCGAGAAGGTCACGTCCTGGTACATCAAGCGCCTTCGTGCCGAGACCGGCCTCGGCGCGGGTGCGACAGTGAAGCTCGCTCGCGGCGAGCGGCTGAGGACCGATGAGCGAAAAGGGCGGCGAGAGCCGGCTCGGGCCCCATCTCTGGGACGCCGTGCCGGGGAAATGGAACGCGGACGGCGACGAGGTCCTCGTCTGCTGCCACGTTCGTTCCGAGACGCACGACGTGAAGAGTTTTCTCTTCCGCACGCGCTCGCCGAGCCTCTTCCGCTATCGCCCCGGGCAATTCATCACTCTCGAGCTCGAGATCGACGGCGAGCCCATAAATCGCTGCTACACCCTATCGTCGACGCCGACGCGGCCGGACACGATCTCGATCACGGCGAAGCGCGTGCCCGGCGGCAAGGTGTCGAACTGGCTCCACGACAACATGAAGCCGGGGATGGAGATCAAGGCGCTGGGGCCCGCGGGAGACTTCAGCTGCACGCTGCGACCGGCGGCCGAGTATCTCTTTCTTTCCGGCGGCTCAGGCGTGACGCCGCTCATGTCGATGTCGCGGGCGCACTATGACCTCGGCGAGGACGGCGATATCGTCTTCGTGCACAGCGCGCGCACACCGCGCGACATCATCTTCCGGCGTGAGCTCGCCGCAATGACGAACGGCATGGGCCGCTTTCGCACAGCTTTCGTGTGCGAGCAGGCGGGCGATGAGCGCGACTGGGGCGCTCCGACCGGCTACCTGTCGCTCATGCTTCTAAAGTCGATTGTCCCCGACTTCGCGCAACGCGAGATCTTCTGCTGTGGCCCCGAGCCCTACATGGCGGCCGTGCGCACCATGTTGAAGGAGGCCGACTTCGACATGGCCCACTATCACGAGGAGAGCTTCTCGTTCGAGGCGGCACGCTCCTTCTGTCGAAGGCGCCGCGACCAAGCCGCCGCCGCCCGACGCGCTGGCCCAGGGCTTCAAGATCGAGTTCACGCGGCTCGGGCGCGTTATTGAATGCGGACCCGACCAGTTCATTCTCGACGCGGCGAGGGCGGCGGGGATGCGCCTTCCCTTCTCATGCAGCAAGGGCCTTTGCGGCACCTGCAAGACGAAGAAACTCTTTGGGCAATGTCGTCATGAACCACGGCGGGGGCATCAGGCAGCGGGAGATCGACGCCGGCATGATCCTGATTTGCTGCAGCAAGCCGCTGAGCGACGTTGTCTTGGAGAAATAGACCTGCCATCATGGGCCTGGTGATGATCGTCGGCGGCGTTCTCGTCATTAATGTGGTTTCGAAGAGGGTCACGCACTGACGCCGCTGCGCCGTTCAGCCGCCGCGGCGCAAGATGGCCCGCAGCACGTTCCTCACGCCGATCGAGCCGACGAACCGGTCGTTGTCGTCGAAGAGCGCAACCGGAGCCGTCCCCGATTTGTGCATGGCGAGGATCACGGTCTTGAGCGTCGTGCCGGGCCGCGCCCAATAGACGGGCGTTGAACCCTCCGGCACGGTTTTTTCGACCTCGCTGCAGCACACCCAATCGGCATTCTTGCCGTTGCAGTGCGCGGCCTCGACCTTGCCTTGGTCGTCGAGCTTGAAGCGCGTGGTCCTGCGCAGATCGAGCCACAGCCAGCCGTCCTCCGTGCGCTCGAGCTCGTGCAGGCTGCGCATCACGTTCCACGCAGTCAACACCGAGAGCGGGTTCACGTTGGCGATAAAGTCCTGGACGTAGGCGTCGGCCGGCTTCAGCACGATGTCCTCTGGCGGTCCCGACTGCACGATGCGGCCGCTTTCCATGATGGTGATGCGGTTGCCGATCTTGAGCGCTTCCTCGAGGTCGTGGCTGACAAAGATGATCGTCTTCTTGATCGACTTCTGCAGTTGCAGGAGCTCGTCCTGCAGCTTGGTGCGGATCAGGGGATCGAGCGCCGAGAACGGCTCATCCATCAAGAGGATCGGTGCATCGGTGGCGAAGGCGCGGGCGAGCCCGACGCGCTGCTGCATGCCGCCCGAGAGCTCGTGCACGTGCTTGTTCGCCCAGGTGTCGAGGCCAACGAGCTTCAGTTGCCGATCGACGCGCTCCTTGAGCTCGGGCTCCGGAACGCCGGCAAGCTCGAGCCCGAAGCCGACATTCTCGCGCACCGTCCGCCAGGGCAAGAGTGCGAACTGCTGAAAAACCATGGCGACCTGCTTCTGGCGGATATGGCGCAGCGTGGCGGGATCGCACGAGGCCACATCGACCATGCGGTTGCTGTCCTTCACGAGCACCTGCCCGCGCGTCACTTTGTTGAGCCCGTTGACGGCCCTGAGCACGGTCGACTTGCCCGAGCCCGACAGGCCCATGAGGACCGAGATCTCGCCCTCGTTGACGGTGAGGCTGGCGTCCGCTGCGCCGAGCACCGAGCCGGTTTTGGCCAGGATTTCGGCGCGGTTGGAACCGGCATCGACCATCTTAAGAGCGCGCGGGATGTCTTTGCCGAAGATAATGTCGACATGCTTGAAGTCGACGGCGACGCTCATTTCCTTACTCCAGCCGGTTTTACCGAAAGCGCGCGATCGAGGATGATAGCCAGTATGACGATCGCGAGGCCCGCCTCAATGCCGAGCGGAATGTTGCGATTGGCGAGCGCCTTGTTCACCGGATTCCCGAGGCTCGGCGCGCCGATCAGGGTGGCAAACACCACCATCGACAGCGACAGCATGATGCACTGAGTGAGGCCGGCCATGATCGAGGGTAGCGCCGCCGGTAGCTCGACCTTCCATAAGAGCTGGCGATTCGTTGCGCCGAAGGCCTCGCCGGCCTCGATCATGGGCTTGGGGATCGAGGTGATGCCGAGATAGGTCATGCGGACAGGCGCCGGCATGGCGAAGATGATGGTGACGACAAGGGCGGGGGCCGCTCCCAATCCGAAGAGAATGAGAATGGGGATGAGGTAGACGAAGGTTGGCATCGTCTGCATGAGGTCGAGGATCGGCTGCGTGACGCGCCAGACGTGCGGCTTGTGCGCCGCCCGGATACCAAGCGGCACGCCGATCGCCATCGACAGCGCGGTGGCCGCGCTGACGAGCACCAGAGTCTGGACGGTCTCCTTCCAAAGCCCCTGATTGAGGATGAAGATGAGTCCGACAAAGACGCCGAGTGCGAGCCACTTCGAGCGCTGTAGCCAGTAGGCGATCCCGGCGAGGATCGCCGCGAGGAGAAGAGGCGGAACCTGCAGAAGCAGATAGGAGCTGCCTTCGACGAGCCACCGGAGGGTGGCGGAGATTGCGTCGAAGAACCACTGAAAATGTTCGATGATGAAGTCGATGAACGCCTTGCCCCACTGGCCGACCGGAAGCTTCCAGTCGGCGAGGTGCTTCGAAATCGGATCCATCGGTTCCTCCCCAGGGGACGAGGCGCCACCCGGGCAGAGCGGACGTGCGGCCGCCTGCCCTTTGGGGCGCGCTCGTCAGAGCGACGATATTATTTTAGAGCAGCCTGCACGGCCGCCAGTCCATCGTTGCCGTCGAAGGTCTTGACGCCCTCGAGCCATGGCTTCACCGCGTCCGGGTTGGCCTTGAGCCAGGCCAGAGCCGTTGCCTTGGGGTCCGCGCCGTCCTTGAGCACGGGCGCCATCATCGCGCCTTCCATGGCGAGGTTGAACTTGAGGTTCTTGAGGAGTTGGCCGAGGTTCGGGGCACTGCTGGAGCAGGCCGGCCCGCACGTTGGTGTAGACCTTCGCGGCGCCAGAATCCTGAATCGCCCATGCCGTCGAGATAGGCGATCTTCATCTCGCCCATAACCGGATGGGGCGTCCAGCCGAGGAACACGATCCAATCGTTGTTCTTCATGGCTTTCTCGGCCTGCGTCAGCATGCCCGCCTCCGAGCTTTCGACCAGTTCGAAGCCGGCGAGATTGTTCTCGGGCTTGGCGATCATGCCGCTGATGATGCGGTTGCCGTCGTTGCCCGCCTCGATGCCGTAAATCTTGCCGCCGAACTTGTCCTTGTGGGCGCCGAGATCGCGTGAGACTCTTCACTCCGGCGTCCGCCACGTATTGGGGCACAACGAGACCATAGCCGGCATCGTCGAGGTTCACCGCAATCGACTCGACCGACTTGTCCTCGAGATAGGGGTGACGTCGGCCGTCATGCTCGGCATCCAGTTGCCGAGGAACACATCGAGGTCCTTTGACTTGAGCGAGGCGTAGGTCACCGGGACGGCGAGCGTGTTGACCTCGGGTTCATAGCCCAGGGCTTCGAGGAGCACCTGCGCCACTCCGGTCGTCACCTGGATGTCGGTCCAGCCGACGTCCGCGAAGTGGACTTTCTGGCAGGCCGCATCGTCTGCCTTTGCCGCGCCGCCAATGAGGCTGAAGGCAAGTGCGGCCGATATCAGTAGGCGTTTCATGATCACTCCCTGTGTTGGATCGCGTGGAGGAACATCTTCTTGAGCGGCACCTGGCCGGACAGCCGCGACAGGGCGTTTTCTCCCATTTAGCACCGCGTCGAGCACTCCCAGCTTACTCGCAAGTGACCCAATGATGCACCTGGAAAACCCGGGCAATTTGCCAATTGCGACATCATCTGGCGGCAACGCGCCTGGAGCGGCGCGCGATCAAGGTGCCACGGCCTTCACCCGGCCGGCTGGCTTTGCGCAGGCGCGGCACGGCCGGAGCGGCGAGGCTCGGCCTGGTGGACCGGTTGGCGATCCGGCAGAGGGGGAGGCGGGTGCCCCGCCCGGCCTACGGCTGGCGCTCGCTCCGGGGGTCTCGCCCGTAGAGCGCGCGGTAGCACTTGCTGAAATGGCATGTCGACTGGAAGCCGCAGGCGATCGCGATCTCGGTAATCGACATTCGCGATTGAAGGAGAAGCTCGCGGGCGCGGCGCAGGCGGAGCCGCAGGTAGTACTTGCTGGGCGTTGTGTCGAGGCTCTGCTGAAACATGCGCTGCACCTGGCGGAGCGAGAGGCCCGCCCGCTTCGCCAGCTCGACCGCTGAGAGCGGCTCCTCGAAGTTCGCTTCCATAAGGGTCGCGACCTCGACCAGGGCCCGGTGAGTGAACCCGATCCGCGCCGCAAGCGGAATGTGCTGGCGATCGCATCGCTGTCGCGGACGCGCTCGAGAATGAACTGGTCGGAAATCTCGCCTACAAGCGTCTTGTCGAAGCGCGACCGGACAAGAGCAAGCATCATGTCGATGGGGGCAATTCCCCGGTGCATGTGATGCGGTCGCGGTCGATGACGAACAGCTCCTCCAGGAAGTTGACGCGCCGGTGGCTTTCGCGAAGGCTCGCCATGTTCCCCCAGTGGATCGTGCATCTGTAGCCGTCCAGGAGGCCCGATTTCACGAGCGCATAGGTCCCCGTGCAGAGCCCGCCGAGCACCACGCCGTTGCGCGCTAGGCGGCGGAGCAGCGCGAGGACGCGGTCCTCGACGTACTTCTCGACATTGGTGCCCCCGCAGACGAAGACGATGTCGAGGGGGCCTGCCTCTTCGTAGGTCGTCGTTCGTTGCACGGTGAGCCCGTTGCTCGAGGGGACGGGCGCGCCGTCCATCGTAATGACCGACCAGGAATAATAATCCTTCTCGCACAGATGGTTGGCCATGCGCAGCACCTCGACCGCGCTGGTGAAAGCGATCATCGAAAACTCGCTGAGCGTGAGGAATCCTATTCTGCAGGTCGTTTCCAACTCTGCGGTCGCTTTCAGCACGTGCGGTAGGTCCTGGTTGTAGCGTCGAGCCCGCTCATTCCTCCGCTGCCCCGCCTCTCCGGCTCGCACCGGCGCGGGGCCGGCTTCGATGGCTGCCGGCTCAGTTACCTCATCGGGACCGACAGACCCCCTCAGGCAAGATCGAGAGCGATCGCCAGCCCGACCCTGGTCATTGTATATAGGAATAATTCCAAGGTCATCTCCGTGCTAATTCTTCGATAGTCGCATTTTTGCAGTGCAGCGACCGCTGATTTTCGTTAGGTCGTCCGATAAGGAGGCATTGCGCCGAGCTGTCGCCGCGGGTGTTCCTTTGCGTCGCTTCTGAGGCGCGCCCGATTGCCTCCAAAGGGTTCAATTGCAGTCAAACCGGCATGCTCGTGGGGACCCTTCACGCAACGGTATGCGGTCGGGCACGGCTGGGCATGCAGGAGCCACCGCCAGATGGCGGTTCCACCCCAAGGATTGTGCCGCCATGCATAGACTTCCGAGCTATATCGATGGCCGCTACGCCGGAGTGGCCAGTGCCCCCGTCTTTGACAACGTCAATCCAGCGACCGGGGAGGTGATTTCGCGCGTCGAGATCGCGCTCGACGCCGAGGTCGAGAGTGCCATCACTTCGGCGCAGAGCGGGTTCCTCCGCTGGTCGGCGCTCTCGGGTGCCGAGCGCGGGCGTGTGCTCGGCAAGGCGGCGGACATCCTGCGCGCCCGCAACCGCGAGCTTGCCGAGCTCGAGGTGTTCAGGACACCGGCAAGCCGATCCAGGAGGCTGAGGCCGTGGATGTCGCGAGCGGGGCCGATTGCATCGAGTATTTCGCCGGCGTCGCTGGCTCGCTGCGGGGCGAGCAGATCTCGCTCAACAATGCCTTCGTCTACACGCGGCGGGAGCCGCTCGGGGTGTGCGCCGGGATTGGCGCTTGGAACTATCCGATCCAGATTGCGTGCTGGAAGTCGGCGCCTGCCCTCGCCTGCGGCAACGCGATGATCTTCAAGACATCGGAGATGACGCCGACGACGGCGGTCAAGCTTGCCGAAATCTACACCGAGGCCGGCCTTCCCGACGGCGCATTCAACGTCATTCACGGGGACGGACGGACCGGCGCGCTGCTGGCAAGCGACGGCCGCATCGCAAAAGTATCGCTCACGGGATCGATTGGCACGGGCAAGAAAGTGCTCGCAGCGGCCGCTGCCTCCATGAAGCGCGCGACGATGGAGCTTGGTGGCAAGTCCGCGCTCCTCATCTTCCCTGATGCCGACCTGCACCAGGCCGTCTCCGCCGCCATGCTCGGCAACTTCTACACGCAGGGCGAGATCTGCACCAACTGCACGCGTGTCTACGTGCACCGCGACATTCACGATCAGTTCCTTGATCTCCTCGTCCGGCGCACGAAGAAGCTGCGCCTGGGGTCGCCGCTCGCGCCGGAGACCCAAATTGGCGCTCTTATCTCGCGCCCGCACATGGAGCGCGCGTGCTCTCCTACGTCGAGGCCGGCAAGGCCGGGGAGCAAAGCTCGTCTACGGCGGCGAGCGGATCATGGAGGCGCCGCTCGACCGGGGCAACTTCGTGACGCCCGCGATCTTCTCGGGCTGCACGGACGAAATGAAGATCGTGCGCGAGGAGATCTTCGGCCCGGTCATGTCGGTGCTCACCTTCACGGACGAGGACGAGGTGATAAGGCGCGCCAATGCGACGAGGTTCGGGCTTGCGGCCGGAGTGTTTACGCGCGATCTCGCGCGCGGGCATCGGGTCGCCCACCGGCTCGAGGCCGGCATCTGCTGGATCAACAACTATAATGTCACGCCGATCGAGATGCCGTTCGGCGGTACGAAGGAATCAGGCATCGGCCACGAGAACGGACAGGCCGCAATCGAGCACTACACGCAGTTGAAGAGCGTGTTCGTCGAGCTCGGTCCCGTGCAGTGCCCTTACGAATGACGCGCCGCCGATGGCCCCGCTCGGACGTCAATCTGTGACGTCATGCCCGCGCAGGCGGGCATCCGTCCATGGTTGCGAAGCAATGAAACGTTCAATGCCAGTACCTGTTGCGCCGACTGTCGGCGCACCGCTCGGTCAGTAAGCCATGAATGCTCTTGAAGAGTACGACTATATCATCGTCGGGGCGGGTTCCGCGGGATGCGTGCTCGCCAACCGGCTAACCGAGGACGACGGGGTCAAGGTGCTGACGCTCGAGGCCGGGCCGCAGGACTGGAGCATCTTCATTCACTATGCCCTCGGCGTTCGCCTATCCGCTGGCCGGCACCACGTACAACTGGCACTATGAGACGGAGCCCGAGCCGTTCATGGATGGGCGGCGGATGCATTGTCCACGCGGGCGCGTGATCGGCGGGTCATCGTCGATCAACGGCATGCGTCTACATCCGCGGTCACGCCTTTGACTATGACGCGTGGGCCAGGAAGCAAGGGCTTGAGAACTGGTCGTATGCCCACTGCCTGCCATATTTCAAGAAATCCGAGACCCGCCTGAAGGGCGGCGACGCCTACCGGGGGACTCCGGGTCCCCTATTCGTCACCACGGGGTCGAGCAAGAACCCCTCTATCGCGCCTTCATCGAGGCGGGAAGGCGAGGCCGGCTATCCCGTGACCGAGGACATGAACGGCCACCAGCAGGAAGGCCTCGGCTGGATGGACATGACGACCTACAAGGGCCGGCGCTGGAGTGCGGCGAGCGCCCACCTTCGCCCGGCTCAGCGGCGCGGCGGCGTCGAGGTGAGGACGCGTGCGCTCGTCACGCGCATTGTGTTCGAAGGCCGCAGAGCCGTCGGCGTCGAGTATCTCAAGGGCGGTCGCGTCGCCACCGCGCGGGTGAGGCGCGAGGTGATCTTAAGCGGCGGTGCGATCAACTCTCCGCAAGTGCTCATGCTGTCGGGGATCGGCAACGCCGACGCGCTCAAGGCGCTCGGCATCTCCGTCATCCAGCACCTGCCGGGCGTCGGTGAGAACCTGCAGGACCACATCGAGGCTTACGTCCAATATGCCTGCAAGCAGCCGATCACGCTTTACAGCGCGACGAACCCGCTCGCCAAGCTGAAGATCGGCGTCGAATGGATCCTGACCGGCAAGGGCCTCGGCGGCACGAACCATTTCGAGTCGGGCGGCTTTATCCGCAGCGAGGCGGGCGTTCTCCATCCCGACCTGCAGTACCACTTTCTACCGATGGCGGTGAGCTACGACGGGTCGTCTGCGGCCGCCGGTCACGGCTATCAGGCGCATATCGGACCGATGCGCCCGACCAGCCGCGGCTTCGTCAAGCTCAAGTCAGCAGATCCCCGCGAGCACCCCGCGTGCTGTTCAACTACATGCAAACAGAGCAGGATCGCCGCGAGATGCGCGCCCGGCATCAAGCTTACGCGCGAGATCATGCAGCAAAAGGCGTTCGATCCCTTCCGCGGTGAGGAGCTCGCGCCCGGGCCTGCGATCGAGACCGACGCCGACATCGATGGCTTCGTCCGCGCCAAGGCGGAGAGCGCCTATCACCCCTCGTGCACCTGCCGCATGGGAATGGACGAGATGGCCGTCGTCGACGGAAGCGGGCGGGTGCATGAAGTCGAGGGGCTGCGCGTCGTCGATGCGTCGATCATGCCCGATGTCGTGAGCGGCAACCTGAACGTGCCGACCATCATGATGGCGGGAGAAGTTGGCGGACGCGATCCGTGGCCGGCCCGAGCTCCTGCAAGAGAAGGTTCCCGTGTGGGTGCACCCAAACCATGAAACACAGCAGCGATAAATTATGTCTTGTGGGGCAGATCCCTCTCCCTCGCTGGCTTGGAATTCACTTCGTGAGCTCGAGAGGGATCTTACTCCCGGGAGTGAATGACTTTCTGGCCGGGGGACACGGGGACATATGTGAGCGGGAAGCTTCTCACCATCGCATGTCGCGCTCCGTCTTGCGGTCACGGTCTGTGCCGATGAACCACAAAGGTGGATGCGGTGAAAAAAAAGGCGTCCTAACCGGCGCCCTTTGAGGTGGAAGTTGCTTTTGGGGAAGTTCTGAATAGCTAGAAGCGTGACCTTGATGGTTCCCACTGCCCGCGCGTCGCAGCATATCCGCCGACCACCTGCTGACGAAGCACTGGTCCTGTTATAGTCCGTATCGTAGTAGCGGACGTCAGCAGACCAGTGCTCCAGGAAGCTGAGGGTCAGGCCGGCATTCCAATAGGTGTAATCGTCGGACGATTCTTCTCGTACGACTGGATATCCGAACGCGCCGCTGATGCTGGGCGTGAAGAAATTCCACAGCTTCGCCTGTGAGGGCATAGCTGACCGTTCCCTCGATCGCATTAGACTGGGTGCCAGAACTGGAAATTATCCGGCGACCACCAGTCGTTGATGGCTAAGGGTCCACGCGCCGGTGGTCACGAGCGCGCCGCCGCTTCACCTCGAAATAGTCGAGTATCGTCAGTCGCCCGGATAGGTGTAGTAGAGGCCGGCGATGGTGAAGGTGACCGGGCCCCATTTCGGCGAGATGCCGGCACCGTAGTCGATCTCGATGTTTTCGCCGAAAGCGGTATTGGAGCCCCAAATGTAAGCCCAAAACATGCCGTAGGTCAGATCGAATTCGGGCTGCACGGCGGGATTCTGATTGGTGTTGGAAATGCTGCGGAACATATAGTCCGTCGTCATCGTCGCGAGATCCCGTGAGCGTCAGCTTCGGCGGGTCGCCTGCGTAGCCCGGCACCGCCGACCCCGCGATGAGCGCCGCCGCCAGAGCGCCCGATTTCATGATCCCTGCAAAGAAGCTTCCCCGTGCCATTGCTTTCAGTCCCCGGTTTGTAGACCCCCTGAGCGGGGAGCATTTTCATTGTGATAAAGGGCCGAGACTCAACCGGCCCTGCCCAGTCCCCCACTACAGTACAAACACCGGCCCCGGCAGCAATCGAAAATCCCTGTTTCCTGCAAGTTGCTGGGACACTGTGGCAGGCTTTGCACCTACACAAGCTTTTTTGCTGAATCGATTGGCAGACCAAGCTTTTTTGCCGCCTGAAGATGCGTTCAGCCCCCTTGCGCCCGCAAAGTTCTACCTGAACGGCGGACCAATCCGGCCGCAACCCAGACTCCCTGAAGTCTAAGCTGGCGATCGGACCCGATACCGGCGACCGCGAGCGAGCGGACCGCTGGGGCAAGCGGGCCTTGCACCGGCACGACACCCCGTCGACGAAGGCATCGACCGAGGCGTCGAAGGCCGCGTCGCGGTCAAGCGCCTTGAAGGCCGGGATCAGCGCCTGGGTCGCTGGGCAGGCGAGGGGATCGAGCGCCAGCAGCTCCGCCTCGTCCTCGTCGCTGATCGGGCGGAGCAGCCCTTCGGCCTCGGCCAGGGCATAACCGAGGATGAAGGCGTAGAACGCAAGTCCAAGTCCGGCGGCTTCCGCATCGCTGAGCCCGGCGGTCCGCAGCGCGCGATAGACCACCTCGCTCGAAGCATGATCGGCAGGCCCCGTGGCGTGGAAGCGGAAATGCAGGTGGAAGAGGCGGGGATGACGGTGGGCGAGGTCCCGGTAGGCCACCGCGACCTTGCGCAGATCGGCGCGCCAGTCGGCGGACGGCAGAGGCAGCTCAACCGTGGCGAGCGCCCGGTCGGCGATCCGCCGCAACAGCTCGTCCTTCGAGCCGAAATGGTGCAGCACGGTCATCGGGTCGACGCCGATATGTGAGCCGAGCTTGCGCACGGAAAAATCGACCTCGCCCACGCGCGACATCATGTCGAACGCAGCATCCAGGATCGCATCCCGGTCCAGACCTCGCCGGCCGCGCGGGCGGGACCTCGACTTGCGTGCTGTTTGCGTTGACAATTCTACACCGTAGCCAATAAAGTCTTCGCCGTAGCCATACTCGCTCATGAACCCCTGTCAAGGCTGACCGGGGCGTCGGAGGCCGTGGAGAAGTCGCGTGACCGGTTCAAGATCGATCGCCGAGACCGTGCGGCGGCCCACCGGCGTGCTTGCCTCCGAAACAGCAATTGCCTTGAGCGGACTGAACCCGAAAGCGCGCCTCCTGCTGCTCTGCGCCCGCATCGGTTACACGCCCCACGCGAGCTCCCAGCGCTAATTCGACGGCCCCTGGGTCACGCTCTGCTGGAGGTTTTTAGGTGACGAATCAATATCAATCCGCGCAATTGCAAGAGCTCGACGCTCTTCACCATCTGCATCCCTTCACCGACTCACCAGTTCGCTCCGCGGCGGCCGGCGCGCGCGTCATCGTCCGCGGCGACGGGCCCTACTATCTGGGACAGCGAAGGCAAGCGCATTCTCGACGGCATGTCCGGCCTGTGGACGTGCCAATCGTCGGCTATAGCCGCAAGGAGCTCGCCGAGGCGGGCTTACCGACCAGATGCTCGAGCTGCCTTTCTACAACACCTTCTTCAGCACGACGCATCCGCCGGTCGTCGCCCTTGTCGCGCAAGCTCGCCGAGCTTGCCCCCGACAACCTCAACCAGGTCTTCTACGGCTCGTCGGGCTCTGAATCGAACGACACCGCGATCCGCCTGATCCGTCACTATTGGGTGCTCAAGGGCGAGCCCAAGCGGCGCATCATCATCTCGCGCAAGAACGCCTATCACGGCTCGACCATCGCCGCGGGCTCGATGGGCGGCATGGCCCACGTGCATGCGCACAGCTATCCAGTCTATGAGGGCTTCCGCCACATCATGGATCCCTACTGGTACGGCGAGTCCGAGGAGGGCGAAACGCCGGAGGCCTTCGGCATTCGCGCCGCGCGCGCGCTCGAGGATGAGATCCTCGCGGTCGGCCCCGAGAACGTTGCCGCCTTCGCCGCCGAGCCGGTGCAAGGCGCGGGCGGCGTCAAGATTCCTCCCGAGAGCTACTGGCCCGGAGGTGCAACGCATCGTCGACAAATACGGGATCCTTCTCCTTGCCGACGAGGTGATCACCGGCTTCGGCCGCCTCGGCACCTGGTTCGCATCGCAGTATTACGGCATTCGCCCCAACCTCATCACCTTCGCCAAGGCGGCGACGTCGGGCTACATCCCGCTCTCCGGCGTCATCGTCGACGACAAGATCGTCGACGTGCTGATGGCCCACGCCGACGACTTCAATCACGGCTACACCTTCTCGGGTCACCCGGTGGCCTGCGCCGTGGCGCTCAAGAATCTCGAGATCATCGAGCAGGAGAAGCTCGTCCCGCGCGTCAAGGAGTTTGCCGGGCCGGCGCTCGCCAAAATGCTGGCGAAATTCAAGGACCACCCGCTCGTCGGCGAGGTTCGCTCGGTCGGGCTGCTCGGCGCCATCGAGCTCGTCGCCGACAAGCGAACCGCCGCCGCTTCGCCGATCTTGGCCGCGTCGGCCTCATCTGCCGCGATCATTTCTTCCGCGAAGGCTTCATCATGCGCGCCGTGTTCGACACCATGGTCACCGCTCCGCCGTTGATCTGGACGCAAGAGCAGTTCGATGAGGCTGAGGAGGTGATCGCCCGCGCGCTCGATCTCACGCTCAACGACGTCGCCGGAGAACTCGCCGCATGAGCCGTCCGATCGTCGTCATCCCGGCCTGCACCACGCTGATCGAAGGCTATGTCTTCGACGCCGTGGGGCGAAAATACGCGACGTGTCATCGCCGAGGTGGCGGACTGTCAGCCTCTGCTCGTACCTGTCGGTCCCGGCATATCCGACATCGCTTCCATCCTCGATGTGGCCGATGCCATTCTCCTGACAGGCAGCGTCTCGAATGTCGCGCCCGGAGCACTATGGCGATGAGCCTCCAATCAAGCCTGACGCGCTCGATCCTTTTCGCGACGCGCTGACCCTTCCGCTCATCCGGGCGGCTGTCGAGCACAAGACTCCGCTATTCGCGATCTGCCGCGGCTTCCAGGAGCTGAACGTGGCCCTTGGCGGCAGCCTTCACCAGGCGGTTCACGACGTGAACGGACACAAGGACCACCGCCCACGGCAGGAGCTTCCACTCGATGAGATGTACGGCCCGGTCCACATAGTCTCCCTTCGCGGCAAATTGCGCGATTGGGTCGGCGACGACAAACTGATGGTGAATTCGCTGCACTCGCAGGGCATCGCTCGCCTCGCCGATGGGCTGAAGCCTGAGGCCTTCGCCGAGGATGGTCTGGTCGAGGCCGCGCGCGGGCCCGACGACGCGGCGTTCTGCCTGGGCGTGCAGTGGCACCCCGAATGGGGAGTGAAGTCAGATCCCGTCTCGAGCGTCGCTGTTCCGCCGCTTCGGCGCGGCAGCGAGAGGCGTTGCAGCATCATGACGGCGCGGCTCACCATCGACGAGGCGCAGGCCTTTCTCGACGCGAACCCCGGGGTGCAATGGATCGACGCCTTCCTGTTCGACATGAACGGCATTCCGCGCGGCAAGCGCATCCGCCGGTCCGATCTCATCGGCGTCGCCAAGAGCGGCCTCATGATGCCGACCTCGGTTTTCATCATGGACCCGCTCGGCAATTGCGTTGAGGAGACCGGCCGCCTCTGGGAAACCGGCGACCGGGACCACCACTGCCACCTTCTCTCTAGGACGCTGGTCCCGATCCCTGTCGGCGACGGCAGGCACGCGCAAGTCGTGATGGTCATCGACGCCAAGGATGAGCTCGACCCGCGTGGCGTGCTGATCGACCAGGTTGAGCGATTGACCCGCGCCGGCCAGACGCCGGTCGCGGCCGTCGAGCTCGAGTTCTATGTCACCCGCCGGTCCACCAATGGCGCATTCGCGCTTCACACGCCTGAAGGTCTCTCCGACGATCCGAGCCGGCCGCTCACCTTCGGCTTTGAGGAGATGGACGCGCTTTCGCCTTTCATCGATGACGTCTACCGGATTTGCGAGGTCCAGGGTCTACCCGTCCACACGGTGATGAAAGAGTCCGGTCCCGGCCAGTTCGAGATCAATCTGCAACATCGCCCCGATGCGGTCGCCGCGGCGCTCGACGGCTTGCTGTTGAAGCGCGCGGTGAAGGCTGCGGCGCGAGCGCATGGGCTCGAAGCCACCTTCATGGCCAAGCCGCACCACGACTGGGCCGGCTCAGGCATGCACGTCCACCTGAGCCTCCTCGACAAATCGGGGCAGAACCTTTTTGCCGGCGATCCGATCTCGCCGCTCTTCCGTCACGCGCTTGGCGGCATGCGCGACAGCATGGCCGACTTCATGGCGGTTTGGGCGCAGTCGGCCGAACGCCTACCGGCGCTATGTGCCGAAGGCCTATGTTTCGCTTGCGGCGCATTGGGGCTTCAACAATCGCACCGTGGCCTTGCGTATTCCCCGCGGGCAACGGCAGCGCGACCCGCATCGAGCATCGTGTCGCCGGCGCCGACGCCAATCCCTATCTCGTGGTCGCCTCGATACTTGCCGGCGTGAGCCACGGCATTGCCAACAGGCTCGATCCTGGGCCTGCCGTCGAGGGCAACTCCGAGACGATGGAAGCGCCGCCGCTGCCCACCGCCTGGGTCAACTCGCTCGATCTGCTTCCAGCGCTCGGAGATCGTTCGCGGCGCGTTCGGCGGCGCCCTTCCAGGAGGTCTTTTCTCGCCTGAAACATGCCGAGCGCAGCAACTTCGAGCGTATCGTCACACCGCTCGATCACCTTTGGTATTCGCGTGTCGCATGAGGCTGTCATCGCGATACGCTGACGGAGATTGAAGATGACCATGATCGCCAAGAAGTTCCCGACCGCGGCCCTGATCGACGGGCAGTGGGTCACCTCAGCCAAGACCTTTCCGGTGACCGATCCGGCCACCGGCGCCGAAGTGGCGGCCGTTCCCAACCTTGGGGCCGAGGATGCGGCCCGCGCCATCGACGCCGCGGCCAAAGCGCTGCCGCGCCTGGTCCGCCAAGACGGCGAAAGAACGCGCCACCATCTTGAGACGCTGGTTCGATCTCGTCACCGCCGAGACCGAAACCCTCGCCCAGCTGATGACCACCGAGCAGGGCAAGCCGCTCGCCAGATCTCGCGCCGAGGTCGGCTATGGCGCCTCCTTCATCGAGTGGTTCGCGGAAGAAGGCAAGCGCGCCTACGGGCGCACCATCCCGACCACCGTCGCCTCCAAGCGCTACCTCACCATCAAGCAGCCGATCGGCGTCGTCGCCGCGATCGCGCCCTGGAATTTCCCGATCGCCATGATCACGCGGAAAGTGGCGCCGGCGCTCGCCGCCGGATGCACCATCGTGGTCAAGCCCGCGGCGGAGACTCCGCTCTGCGCCTTGGCCATCGCCAAGCTCGCGCTCGATGCCGGCGTGCCGGCCTGGCGTGCTCAACATCGTGACCACCAAGGATGCGGCGGCCGTGGGCAAGGTGCTTTGCGACGATGGCCGGGTGCGCAAGCTCTCCTTCACCGGCTCGACCGCGGTCGGCAAGATGCTCTATCGGCAATGCGCCGACACGGTGAAGAAGCTCACCGCTCGAGCTCGGCGGCAACGCGCCGCTTGTCGTGTTCGACGACGCCGATCTCGAGCCAGGCGGTGGCCGGCGCCATGGCCTCAAATACCGCAATGCCGGCCAGACCTGCGTCTGCGCCAATCGCATCCTGGTGCAGTCCGGCATCTACGACCGCTTCGCGGCGGCCCTCGTCGAGGCGGTCAACAAGCTCGCCGTCGGTCCAGGCATGGAAGCCGGCACCGCGATCGGCCCGCTGATCAACAAGGCGGCGATCGAGAAGGTCGAGACGCTCGTCGGCGACGCCGTCAAGGAGGGCGCGAAAGTCCTCACCGGCGGTACGCTCGATGCGGCCGGCCCGCTCTTCTACCGCCCATCCGTCGGTGGGCGACGTGACCCCGATATGGAGATCGTGCGCGAGGAGATCTTCGGCCCCGTCGCGGCGCTGGTGCGCTTCGACACCGAGGCCGATGCGATCAGGCTCGCCAACGACACGCCGTTCGGGCTCGCCGCCTATTTGTTCAGCCGGAATTTGAGCCGCGCCTGGCGCGTCGCCGAGAAGCTCGACGCCGGCATGGTCGGCGTCAGCGAGAGGCATCTTCTCCAACGAGGTCGTGCCCTTCGGCGGCGTCAAGGAGTCAGGCCTCGGCCGCGAGGGCGCCGCCGAAGGCTTGGAGGAGTACCTCGAGATCAAATACATCTGCCTGGGAGCCATCGATGCATAATCGGTCACGCCCAGGCCCAAAGTGGCTATCAAATGCGCTGGCGAGGTCAGCCGGTAGCGGCCATACTTGGCGGCGCACGAACCACAACCAGCAAACTGAGAGGCCCAGCGAGACCACCACCAGCAAGTACATGGGAGAGTGAGTATGACCGACGCGCACGCCAAATCTTTCACCAAACCCACATCACGCCGCTCGATTCTGAAGGGTCTCGGCGCCGCCGCTGTCGGCATCAGCCTCTCTCGGCAAGAAGTCTCCCGCCTGGGCGGAAGAGGAGAAGAAGCTCAATTTCTACAACTGGGACACCTATATCGGCGAGACGACGCTCGAGGACCTTCAAGGAGGCGAGCGGCATCGACGTCAATATGAGCCTGTTTGCCACCAACGACGAGCTGTTCGCCAAGCTGCGCGCCGGCAACCCAGGCTTCGACGTCATCGTTCCGGGCAGCGAGTTTGTCCAGCGCATGGTCCAGGCCGAGCTGCTCGAGCCGCTCGATCACGCCAAGATCCCGAACATCAAGAACGTCGCGCCGGAGTTCATCAAGGACGCACCCTACGATCCAGGCCGCAAGTTCAGCATGCCCTATACCTGGCTCGTCATCGGCATCGGCTATCGCAAGTCCAAGGTCAAGGAGACGCCCGATAGCTGGAAGTAGCTGTTCGACTCCGACCAGTACAAGGGCAAGATCGCTGTCATGTCGGACGCGAGCGAGCTCTTCCGCAATTGCTTCAAGTATCTCGGCCATTCCATCAACGACGACTCGCCGGAGCTGATCAAGCAGGTCGAGGCCCTGCTCATCAAGCAGAAGCCCAACATCAAATCCTTCCACGAGGACAATGGTCAGGACCTGCTGCTGTCCGGGCGAGGTCGACGTGGTGATGGAGTACAACGGCGACATCGCCCAGGTCATGACCGAGGACGAGGACATCAGTTTCGTCGTCCCCAAGGAAGGCGCCATGAGGCAGTCCGGACACGCTGGCGATCCCGAAGGGCGCGCCGCATCCCGAGAACGCGCTCAAGTTCATCAATCATCATCTTGGACGCGAAGGTCGGGGCCGAGATCTCCACGACCATCAAATACCCGTCGCCGAACGCGGCCGCCGTTGCGCTGATGCCGGACTCGTACAAGAACAACCCGGTGATCTTCCCGCCGGCCGAGATCATGGCCAAGTGCGAGTATCCGAGTTACCTCGGCGCCGACTTTACCGCGTCTTCTCGACGAGGCGATGACACGGCTACGCGCAGCTTGATTGGGCGCAGGTGATGTAACGCAGCGGAGCGATAGGATCGGCCGCGATGGCAACCCAGACACAAGAGCGTCGGCTGGCCTTCTTGGCAACGGCATTACCACCCATTGTCTGGGTGGTAGTGTTCTTCCTCGCCCCGCTCGCGATCGTCTGGGCCTACAGCTTCGGCCAGAATGTGGGTCTGACCGAAGTCGATATCAGCGGCACCTTCGCCAATTATTTGCGCGCGCTCCAGCCGCTCTATCTCGGGATCTTCGTCAAGTCGGTTTTCGTGGCCGGCGTCACCACGCTGCTCTGTCTCATCATCGGCTTTCCTGTGGCCCTCGCTATCGTCTTTGCCAGCGAACGTTGGCGGCCGTGGATGCTGCTGCTCGTCATGCTGCCGTTCTGGACCAATTTGCTGATCCGCACCTACGCGCTGATCGCGGTGCTGCGCACCGAGGGCTACGTCAATTTCACGCTCGAATGGTTTGGAACAACGCCAGCTGGCTCGATGACGCTGGTGGGTTTGCAGCCGCTCGGCGACTTCACGCCGCTGCAGCTGCTCTACAACAATTTTGCCGTGGTGGTGGGGCTCGTCTACGTGCATCTGCCCTTCATGGTGCTGCCGCTTTATGCGGCGCTCGATCGGCTCGATAAATCTCTCATCGAAGCGAGCCTCGACCTTGGCGCCGGTCATCTCCGCACGCTGTGGTCGATCGTGGTGCCGCTCGCGCCTGCCGGGCATCATCTCCGGCATCATCATCACCTTCGTCCCGGCGCTCGGCGCCTATCTCACGCCCGACCTGCTCGGCGGGCCCGACAGCCAGATGATCGCCAACGTCATCGAGCGCCAGTTCAAGAAGGCCAATGACTGGCCGTTCGGCGCCGCGCTATCCTTCCTGTTGATGTATGCGACCTTCGCGGCCATCGCGCTCAGGGCCTATTTCAGTCGCGGCAAAGCCGCCGACGGTCACGGGATCTAGCCATGGCCCTGCGACGCGCCCCCTCGAATACAATCGCATGTGGCAGATGCGTCTCTGGCTGTTCGGCGTGTTCTTCTTCCTCTACGCGCCGCTCGTCGCGCTGATCGCCTTCAGCTTCAACGACTCTAAGCGCAACATCGTCTGGCGCGGGTTCACGCTCGATTATTACCAAGAAGCTTTTCAACGATCAGGTCCTGATGGTCGCCTTCGCCAATTCGCTGACCATCGCCTTTCTGGCCACGATCATCTCGCTCGCCATCGGCGCACTCGCGGCGGTTCTCTTATGGCGCTACCGCTTCGTCGGCAAAACCGCGCTGGAGGGCGCCTTCACCCTGCCGCTCGGTGGTGCCGGAAATTTGCATGGGCGTCTCCATGCTGCTGTTCTTCACGCGAGTCATACCTTGGCCCAACGATCTCATCTGGCCGCTTCAGCCTCGGCTCGATCATCATCGCCCACGTATCGTTCTGTTTCCCCTTCGTCGCGCTCGTGGTCGGGCGCGAGACTGGCGAGCTTCAACAAGGAGCAGGAGGAGGCGGCGCGCGACCTCGGCGCCAACGATTGGCAGGCCTTCCGCGACGTCCTGCTGCCGCATATGCGCCCGGCGCTGATTGCCGGCGGCCTTGCTCGCCTTCACGCTGTCGCTCGACGACTTCGTGATCACGTTCTTCACCTCAGGGCCGGACACCATCACCTTTCCGGTCAAGGTCTATTCGATGCTGCGCTTCTCGGTGACACCCGAGGTCAACGCCGCATCGACCATGCTGATCCTGCTCACCATCCTGCTCATGGTCGTGATGATGGTGACGCAGAGCAGAGCGCAGAAAAAGGCGAAAGGATGAGTGCCGTGGACCAAGCGCTTAGCCAAGGACGCCAAGCCACCGCCAAGCCCATCATCAGCTTCCGCAACATCTCGAAGCGGTGGGGCTCAACGGTCGCGGTGGACAATGTCAGCCTCGACATCATGCCGGGAGAGTTCTTCGCGCCTGCTCGGGCCCTCTGGCTGCGGCAAGACGACGTTGCTGCGCATGCTTGCCGGCCTCGAAGTGCCGACGGAAGGCCACATCATGATCGACGGGCAGGACATGGCGGAGATCCCGCCCAATCGACGCGCCGTGAACATGGTGTTCCAGTCCTATGCCGTGTTTCCGCATATGTCGGTCGCCGACAACGTCGCCTACGGTCTCAAGGTCGACGGCGTGCCCCGGTCCGAGCGGGACAGGCGCGTGCAGGAGGCGCTTGACCTCGTGCAGCTCGGCCACCTTGCCGCGCGCATGCCTGATCAGCTGTCGGGCGGCCAGCGCCAGCGCGTGGCGCTCGCCCGCGCTCTGGTGAAGAAGCCGAAGGTTCTGCTGCTCGACGAGCCGCTCTCGGCGCTCGACGCCAAATTGCGCGAGGCCATGCGCTTCGAGCTGTCCCAGCTGCAGCAGAAGGTCGGCATCACCTTCATCATGGTCACCCATGACCAGGACCGAGGCCCTGGCGATTGCCTGTCGCGTCGCCGTCATGAACAAGGGCTCGATCGCCCAGCTCGGCACGCCCTCCGACCTCTACGAGTTTCCGGCCTCCCGTTTCGTCGCCGACTTCATCGGCTCGGTGAACATGTTCGAGGGCAACGCTGATCGACGACAAGCCCGACGAGGCCATCGTTGCCTGCCCTGAGCTCGACCCTTATCCCGTCCAGGTTCCCCATAGTGTGCCCGGCAAGGAGGATTCCTCCGTCTGGGTCGCGATCCGCCCCGAGAAAATGAACCTGCACAAGGATGCCGACGCTCCGCCCGCGCTGCCGGAGTGTGCGGCTGCTCACAATGTCGCCAAGGGAGAGATCAAGGACATCTCCTATCTCGGCGATATCTCGATCTACCACGTCCTGCTTGCCAACGGCCGGCTGATCCGGATCTCGCGTCCCAACCGCTCCCGCTTTGACCAGGACAATTTCAGCGCCGGCGAGAAAGTCTGGGTGAGCTGGGGCGGATCGAGCCCGGTCGTGCTTCAGTCCTGACGCCTTGCGCTCTAAGAAGACTCTAACGAAGGGAACGGAACGTCCACATGCCAAATTCGGCCGAGCTTCATGAGCGCAGGATCGCGGCCGTGCCGCGCGGTGTCAGCCATGCCACCGCCATCTACGCCAAGCGCGCCAAGAACGCCGAGATCTGGAGCGAGGACGGCAAGCGCTATATCGACTTCGCCTCCGGCATCGCCGTGGTCAATACCGGCCATCAGCATCCGAAGGTGGTCGCCGCCGTCGAGGAGCAGTTGAAGGCGTTCAGCCACGTCTGCTTCCAGGTCACGCCTCATGAGATCCTACGTGCGCCTGGCCGAGCGGCTGAACGCGCTTGCCCCGTTCCCGAGTCCGGCCAAGACCATGCTGGTCTCGACCGGCGCCGAAGCCGTCGAGAACGCGGTGAAGGTCGCGCGCGCTTTACCGGCCGTCCGGGCATCGTCTCGTTCAGCGGCGGCTTCCACGGCCGCACCCATCATGGGCATGGCGCTGACCGGCAAGGTCGTGCCTTACAAGAAGGGCTTCGGACCGTTCCCCGCCGACGTCTACAACGTCGCCTTCCCCAACACCTATCACGGGGTCAGCGGCGAGGAGAGCCTCGCGGCGCTGAAGGCGCTGTTCAAATATGCGACCGATGCCTCGACCATCGCCGCCATCATCATCGAGCCGGTGCAGGGCGAGGGCGGGTTCTATACTCGCGCCGTTCGACTTCCTCCGCTCGCTGAGGACGCTGTGCGACGAGCACGGCATCGTCCTGATCGCCGACGAGATTCAAGACCGGCTTTGCCCGCACCGGAAAAATGTTCGGGCTCGAGCACTCCGGGCATCAAGGCCGACGTCGTGACGCATGGCCAAGGGACTGGCCGGCGGCTTGCCGCTGTCCGCCATAACCGGACGCGCCGACGTCATGGATGCCTCCGAACCCCGGCGGTCTCGGCGGCACTTACGCCGGCAATCCCGTCGCCTGCGCCGCCGCCCACGCCGTGCTCGACGCGATCGAGGAGGAAAAGCTCTGCGACCGCGCCAATGCCATCGGCAAGATCATCCTCGACCGCTGCAATCAGATCAAAGCCCGGTCGAACCTGAACTGCGTCGGCGACGTGAGAGGCCTCGGCGCCATGTGCGCCATCGAGCTCGTCAAGGACACCGCGAGCGCCGAGCCCGCGCCGCAGTTGACCCAGGCCTTGATGAAAGTGGCCAACGAGAACGGGCTCATTCTGCTATCCTGCGGGACCTACGGCAACGTTATCCGCTTCCTCGTGCCGCTCACCGCGAGCGATCAGATCGTTCGCGACGGCATGGACATCTTCGAGACGAGCCTCACCGAAGCCGTGACCCGGGTCGCGTGAGCTCCTAGACTTCAACACCGGATCAGGCAGTGACATGAGCGCAAAGCTCGCGACCAACGACCTCGAAGCATTCTGGATGCCGTTCTCGGCGAACCGCGAGTACAAGAAGGCGCCGCGCCTCTTGGTTCGCGCCGAAGGCACCCACTACACCACCGACGACGGACGCCGCGTGCTCGACGGCACCTCCGGACTGTGGTGCGTCAGCGCCGGCCATTGCCGGCCGAAGATCGTCGAGGCGGTCCGCAAGCAGGTTGGCGAGCTCGATTTCGCCGGCACCTTCCAGATGGGTCATCCGCGAGCCTTCGAATGCGCCTCGCAGCTCGTCAACGTCGCCCCGCCTGGTTTCAACCACGTGTTCTTCACCAACTCAGGCTCCGAGTCGGTCGAGACCGCGCTCAAGATCGCGCTCGCTTATCACCGGGCCAAAGGCAACGCCTCGAAGGTGCGCCTGATCGGCCGCGAGCGCGGCTATCACGGCGTCAATTTCGGCGGCACCTCGGTCGGCGGCATCGCCAACAACCGCAAATGGTTCGGTACGCCTGTTGCGCGGCGTCGACCATCTGCGCCACACCCACGATCTCGCCCGCAACGCCTTCAGCCGCGGCGAGCCGGAGCACGGCGCCGAGCTTGCCGACGATCTTGAGCGTCTCGTGGCGCTGCACGACGCCTCGACCATCGCCGCCGTCATCGTCGAGCCTGTCGCCTGCTCGACCGGCGTGCTGATCCCGCCCAAGGGCTACCTCAAGCGCCTCGCCGCGATCGCTGCCAAGCACGACATCCTGCTCATCTTCGATGAGGTGATCACCGCCTTCGGCCGCCTCGGCACGCCGTTCGGCGCCGACTATTTCGGCGTCTCGCCCGACATCATCACCACCGCCAAGGGCATCACCAACGGCACCATTCCGATGGGCGCGGTGTTCGTGAAATCGAAGATCTACGACGCGTTCATGGCCGGCCCCGAGGAGGCCATCGATCTCTTCCACGGCTATACCTATTCCGGCCACCCGGTCGCCTGCGCCGCCTCCATCGCCACGCTCGAGGTCTACAAGGAGGAGGGGCTTCTGACCGCGCGCGGCTGAGCTTGCGCCCTATTGGCAGGAGGCGGTTCATTCGCTGAAAGGTCTGCCGCACGTCATCGACATCCGCAATATCGGGCTGATCGGCGCCATCGAGTTCGATCCGATCCCAGAGCAAGCCGATCGCAGCGGGCGCACTACGCGCTTCGTCGAGGCGTTCAATCGCGGCCTCCTCGTGCGCGCCACCGGCGACACCATCGCGCTCTCGCCGCCGCTGATCATCGAGAAGAAGGAGATCGACCAGCTCATCGATATTTTCGGAAGCGTCCTCAAGTCGGCGAATTGAGACGCGAGGCGCGCCGCCGCCATGCACACCATCCAGAACGCCATCGACGGACAGCAAGCTCACCTCCTCATCGCGGCGCATGGCGCCGGTCTACAACCCCGCGACCGGAGAGCAGACCGCCAACCTGCCGCTTTCGACCGTCGACGAGGTCAATGAAGCCGTCGCCGCCGCCAAGAAGGCGGCCGCAGGCTGGGGCGCACGACGCCGCCGCTCAAGCGCATCGCCCACATGTTCCGCTTCAAGGAGCTTCTCGACCGTCACGCCGAGGAGATTGCCCGCACCATCTCCAAGGAGCATGGCAAGACGCACGCCGACGCGCGCGGCGAGCTCGCCCGCGGCATCGACGTCGTCGATTTCGCCTGCGGCATCCCGCATCTCCTCAAAGGCGAGTACAGCCGCAATGTCGGCCCCGAGATCGACTGCTGGTCCGACCGCCAGCCGCTCGGCGTGGTCGCCGGCATCACGCCGTTCAACTTCCCGGCCATGGTGCCGATGTGGATGTATCCTGTTGCAATCGCTTGCGGAAACACCTTCGTGCTGAAGCCGTCCGAGCGCGATCCCTCCACCTCGATGCTGATCTGGGATCTGTTCCAGGAGGCGGGCTTCCCGCCCGGCGTGCTCAATGTCGTGCACGGCGACAAGGAAGCGGTCGATGCGATCCTCGACCATCCCGACATCAAGGCGGTGAGCTTCGTCGGCTCGACGCCGGTCGCCGAATACATCTATGCGCGGGGGCCGCCGCGGGCAAACGCGTGCAGGCGCTGGGCGGCGCCAAGAATCACATGATCGTCATGCCCGACGCCGACATGGACCAGGCGGTCGATGCGCTGATGGGCGCGGGCTTCGGCTCGGCCGGCGAGCGCTGCATGGCGATCTCGGTCGCGGTGCCGGTCGGCGAGAAGACCGGAGACCTGCTGGTCGAGGCGCTCGCCCCCAAGATCCGCATGATGAAGGTCGGCCCCGCCACCGATCCCGAGTCCGAGATGGGGCCGGTGATCACGGCGGAGGCCAAGCGCCGCATCGAAGGTCTCATCGGCCAGGGCGTGAAGGAAGGCGCCGACCTCGTCGTCGACGGGCGCGGGCTCGAGCTGCAGGGCTATGAGCGCGGCTTCTTCCTCGGCGGCTCGCTGTTCGACCGCGTGACCAGGGACATGACCATCTACAGAGAAGAGATCTTCGGGCCGGTGCTTATGCGTTGCGCGCACGGGCGGCTATGAGGAAGCCGCCCAACTCGTCAACAGCAACGAATACGGCAACGGCACCGCCATCTTCACCCGCGACGGAGACACTGCCCGCGCCTTCGCCTCTTCGATCGAAGTCGGCATGGTCGGCATCAATGTGCCGATCCCGGTTCCGGTCGCCTACCACTCCTTCGGCGGCTGGAAGCGGTCGCTGTTCGGCGATCACTCCATCTACGGCCCCGAAGGCGTGCGCTTCTACACCCGCCTCAAGACCGTGACCGCGCGCTGGCCGACCGGCATCCGCGGCGGCGCCGAGTTCAATTTCCCGAGCTTGCGAAATGATTTGGTCGCTCGCCTGGCCCCGGGCCACTGTCCGGGGTTGGCCTCAGGCGAGCCGCGCGGACACCTGGGTAGCTACTTTATTCCCAGTGATCTTGGCGCGTTGCTCGTCGCAGGACTCCGGATCAGTTGGGCATGTCCCTGGGCACGTCGGCAGGTACACGGTCGGGCAACTCGGCCCCGCGCGCACCATTGACAAACAATTCGGCCTCCAGCGGATGATGATGTCGCGATAGGCCTTGAGGTCTCTCGACGGTGGCTGCCTCGTTAGCCGCCATCCAGACGGGAATAGCCGACAACATCCGCGCTCAGATCGCGTCGAGCTTGCGTCGGCTGCTTAGGTCGGTCATTGCCCCTCCACGAGGAACAGGCGGCAAACTTTCGCGCTTCCAGGGACCGCGAGCAACCGCCGGACGGCGCAGCGTTCAATCTTCAAGCTTGAAACAAAGAGATAAGCCGGTCCGTTCGAAGGGAGAAGCGGACCGGCGAAATGGACGCGGGGAAAGCGTCCGTTGAGCTGCGGTTGTGTCGTCGCGCCTACTCGGCCGCGACCAGGCTTGAACCTTCTTCCGTCGAAGCTCCGTCGAAGCCGAGCGAAGCCGCAGACCGCCTTATGGGCATGATCCGCCGTCGCGCACGTTCAGTCCGGCGGCAAGGTGCGGGTCGTCATCGAAGGCAACCAAGCCCCGTCGCTGGCGAGCTTGATCACGAAGGGCAGGGTGGCGTGTTAAGCGCCTGCGCCGAGGTGACCGGCACCGCGCCCGGCATATTCGCCACGCAATAGCGCTGATCGCCGTCGACCTCGAAGGTCGGGTCGGCGTGCGTCGTCGCCCGCGAGGTCTCGAAGCAACCGCCCTGGTCGATCGACACGTCGACGAGCACCGCGCACCGCGCTTCATGCGCGGAGCATGTCGCGGGTGACGAGCTTCGGTGCGCTGGCGCTCGGCGACCAGCACCGCGCCGATCACCACGTCGGCGCCGAGCACTTCGCGTCTCGATCGACGTCCATGGTCGAGGCAGGCGTGCGCACGCGGCCATGGAACAGCTCGTCGAGCTGACGCGAGCCGCGGCAGCGACCGGTCGATGATGGAAACTTCGGCGCCGAGGCCTGACGGCCATGCGCGCGGCATGCGGTGCCGACGACCACCGCCGCCGAGCACCACCACCTTGGCCGGGCGAACGCCGGGACGCCGCCCATGAGCACGCCGCGCCCGCCGGTTCGGACGGCGCAGCGCAATCGGCGGCAGCCTCGATCGCCAAACGGCCGGCAACCTCGCTCATCGGCGCAAGCAGCGGCAGCCCGCCGTTCGCATCCGTCACGGTCTCATAGGCAATGGCCGTGGCGCCCGATGCCATCAGGCCGCGGGCCTGCTCCGGATCCGGCGCGAGATGAAGATAGGTGAAAGAGAATCTGGTGCGGCAGGCCGGCGGTACTCGACCGCCTGAGGCTCCTTGACCTTGACGATCATCTCGGCCTCGGCGAACACGGCTTCTGCCGGTCGGCAGAATGCGGGCGCCGGCTCTACATAGGTCCGCGTCGTCGGCGAAGATGCCTGCGCCTGCGCCTGACTGCACCACCACGTCGTGCCCGCGCGCAGTCAGCTCACGCACGCAGAGCCAGGTACGAGCCCAACCCTGAACTCATTGCTCTTGATCTCGGTCGGAACGCCGATGCGCATGATGTCCTCCGCTTTCAGGACGGCTTCGCTTACAGTTGAGACTGCCACAAAGCGCGGAAGAGATTGTTGGCGTTTTGATCGAGTGAACTGCTAGAGTAGACGCAGGAAACACGCGCTTAATTCCGCCAACAGCGCCAGAAAATGAAAGAAATAGAACTAGATGCGCTGGATCGTGCGATTCTCGGGGCGCTGCTCGAGGGACTTGGCCGCCTGAGCCAGGTCGAGCTTGCCGAGCGCATTCCGCTCTCCGCCACGGCAATCGCCCGGCGCATCCGCGCGCTCGAGGAGAAGGGCGTCATTCAAGGCTATGCAGGCGCGCATCAACCGGCAAGGCGCTTGGTCTCGGCATGACGGTCATCGTGCATATCGGCCTCTACGAGTCAGAACGAGGATCTGCTCGAGTCCTTCGAGGAGAGGCCGTCGCCTCCGCGCCTCCGTCGTCTCCCTGTCATCTGATGTCCGGGCGAGGACGACTACCTCATCACCGTCAGGGCGCGCGATCTCTGCCGATTACTGAGCGCATCCACAAAGAGCAGCTCGGCGCGGCTTCCGGGCGTCGCGCGGCTGAAGTCGAGCTTCGCGCTGCGTGATGTCGCCGACAAGCCGCTGCCGGCGTCGTGCCTGCCGCAAGTGCCGTCGCGCAGGCGACGGGTCATACCGCTTTAAATTTATACTCGAGGCAGTTAAGCTTTTTTATCATCGCAAGCTCGCCTCCGCGCTTGCCGAATTTCCCGGTTGTAGTCGCGCCGCTGCATGTTTCGAGGGTTTTGCTTCAACTGCACGACCAAGTGTGACACTATGGAGCCCCGCGGGGGTCGCTTGCATGCCGCGCTCAGTTATCAGTCAGCTTCGATCACGTCACGGAACTCCGGTTAGTCCGGCAACGCGCCGCGAATTTTTTGCAAACTCCGCCGCCGCCGCTGGCACGGGCGCTTCTTCCCAGCGGTCCGAGCGCATCGGCCAAAGGCACCAAGCCTTCGAGCAAGTCGGTCATCATTATTGGCGCGGGCTTTTGCCGGCTCGCCGCCGCGCATGAGCTGCTCGCCGCGGGGATATCAGGTGACGGTGCCGGCGGCCCGGCGATCGCGCGAGCGTGGCAGGGTCGTGACCTTCGATAACCTCGTTCCAGGCCGCTGGGGTTGAAGGCGGGGGCGAGCTGATCGGCAGCAATCAATCCGATCTTGGGTCGCCTATGCCAAGTGGTTCGGCCTCGACCTCATTGAGAGACCCGAAAGCGACGCATCAGTTCCCGTGGTGCTCGACGGCAAGCTGCTCACCGACGAGGTGAATCCGAGCCGTTGGGCGGGAGCAGGTCGAAAAAGATCCAAGCGCGCGCGTCACAAGGGAGGCAAAGGCCGCGTGGTCGCGGCGCTTTCCATGGAACACGCCAAACGCCAAGACCCTCGACCGGCGCTTCAAAGCCGCCGGTAAAGGCGTTGCTTCGCATTAGCGCTTGCCGGAACTGGCGATGAAGCCGATGGCATCGCCGAGAACGTTGCCGACATGGGCGTGACCGCCGATCGTCAGATAGCTGGACTTGGGGCTGCTTTCGCCCAGGTGGTCAAAGGCGGCGGCTCCCCAGACAAATATTGACCTGATTCTGAGGTTTATGTCTGCAAGGGCGGCAATCAGAGTTCTGTGCGAAGCGCTCGCCGGAGGCGATCGGCGCTGAGCACATTCTTCTGAACACGACCGGTGACCGACGTGACCGTCGCGGACAAGCAAGTCGTGGTGACCGTGCGCGACGGCAAGACCTTTACGGCTGACGATGCGATCCTCTCCGTCCCACCCCGGTGGGAGCAAGATCAATTTCGACCCTGCTCTCTGGCGGCCTTTGCGGCCACAAATGGCGGAGCGCTGTCAAGTATCTGATGTCGCTAAAGAACCGTTTCTGGCTTGCCGATAAACTCTCTCCCGACTCGAGAGCAACGGCAATGTTCAGTACACATGGACGGGACTGCGGGTCAGGAAGGAGATGCCCCGGCGGCGATGGTGCGGCTTCTCCAGCGGACTTGGTGCCGACGCGATGCGAGCCATTGCGCCGGATACGGCGCAATGCGGCCTACGCTGAGGAGTTGGGCAAGCGCTACCTGAACCTGGCCAAAGCCGTCGTCGCCACCCGTTTCATGATTGGCCGGCGACGCCGTGGGACGCTCACCGGCTATTCCAACCCGGCTCCCGGCGAAGTGACGACGGTCGGCCCGCTTCTCTATGCCGGCATTGGCGACCGGCTGCACTCGCTGGCGAGCACACCTGTTACAAATTCGTCGCGCTACATGGAGGGGCGCTCAGACCCGGCGTATCGATTGCCCGGCGCTTGGCTGTCCCGCGACGGCGTGAAGCTAGCAAGACCTAACACGAGGAACGCCACAAACAGTGCGGTCTAGGCCCCTGACCGGAGGTTTGCGCGGTGGCTTTCCTGTGGCGCTTGGTACCGTCCTAGACTAACATTCCTCTTGTTTACCGAGGGGTTGCGCCCCTTGTTCGCACCCGAATCCAAATCCTTTGCAGTGGCTCACGTCTCCTTCAGGAGTCAACGAGTATGAAACCCACAATAAGTGTCGCAGCATCATTCGTCGCCCTGCTTTGTTCTCGGCGGCGCCGCGCTTGCCGAAATGCCCAAAGCCGTCGGCGAGGGTGAAGGCGAAGTCGATATCGTTGCTTGGCCCGGCTAGCATCGAGCGCGGCGAGACCGACAAGAACTATGACTGGGTCACCGCCGTTCGAGAAGGAGACGGGCTGCAAGGTCAACGTCAAGACAGCCGCCACCTCCGACGAGATGGTGACGCTGATGAACCAGGGCGGATTCGATCTCGTCACCGCTTCAGGCGACGCCTCCTTGCGCTTGGTTGCCGGCAAGAAGGTGCAGCCGGTCAACATCGACCTCATTCCCAGTTGGAAAACCGTCGATGAGCGGCTGCAGAACGCACCTTGGCACACCGTCGACGGCGTCCACTACGGCGTCCCCTATCAATGGGGACCCAACGTGCTCGCCTACAATACGGATGTCTTCAAGGAGGCGCCCAAGAGCTGGTCGGTGGTGTTCGAGGAGCAGACGCTGCCTGACGGCAAGAGCAACAAGGGACGCGTGCAGGCCTATGACGGCCCGATCTATATCGCCGATGCCGCCGTCTACCTGATGAAGAAGAAGCCTGAGCTCGGCATCAAGAATCCCTACGAGCTGACCCCCGACCAATATGCAGCTGCGGTTGCCCTGCTTCAGGCGCAGAGGGCGCTGGTCGGCCGCTATTGGCACGACGCCATGGTGCAGGTCGACGACTTCAAGAACGAAGGCGTGGTCGCGTCCTCGTCATGGCCGTTCCAGGTCAATCTTCTGGCGACCGACAAGAAGCCCGTCGCCTCGACCATCCCCGAAGAAGGGGCGACGGGATGGGCCGACACCACGATGATGCATGTCGACGCCAAGCATCCCAACTGCGCCTATAAGTGGCTCGAGCATTCGCTGAACCCCAAGCTGCAGGGTGATGTCGCATGCCTGGTTCGGCTCGGTGCCCTCGGTGCCGCGCTGCCTGCAAGGGCAACGCGCTCCTGACCGATACGGGTTGCGCCACCAACGGCTTCGACAATTTCGAGAAGATCTGGTTCTGGCGGACGCCGACGGCCAAGTGCGAGCAGGAAGGCAAGTGCGTGCCGTACTCGCAATGGGCGAAGGACTATATCGCCATTCTCGGCAAGTAACGCGTCCAACAAAGTTCGGCCCGGCCTTTCAAAGGTCGGGCCGCTCCCGCGATGGCGCAGCCAATGTCGCCAGCCGTCAAATTCGTGAATGTCTGCCGCCATTTCGGCCCGGTGCGGGCCGTCGACGGCGTGACCCTCGATATCGCCGAGGGCGAATTCTTCGCCATGCTCGGCCCTTCCGGCTCGGGCAAGACCACCTGCTTGCGCCTCATTGCCGGTTTCGAGCAGCCGACGGAAGGTCACATCGAGATCTTCGGCGAGACCGCCGAAGGCGTGCCGCCCTACAAGCGCAACGTCAACACCGTGTTCCAGGACTACGCCCTCTTTCCGCATATGACAGTGGGCGAGAACGTTGCCTATGGCCTGATGATCAAGGGTGTGCCCCGGGCTGAGCGCGAAGCGAAGAGCGAGAGACGCGCTCGCCATGGTCAAGCTCGCCGGATATGAGGATCGCCGTCCGTCGCAGCTCTCAGGCGGTCAGCGCCAGCGCGTGGCGCTCGCCCGTGCGCTGGTGAACGGTCCCAAGGTGCTGCTCCTCGACGAGCCGCTCGGCGCGCTCGATCTCGAAGCTCAGAGAACAGATGCAGGAAGAGCTGAAGGCGCTGCAGAAGAAGCTCGGCATCACCTTCGTCTTCGTCACCCACGATCAGGGCGAGGCGCTTTCGATGGCCGATCGCGTCGCCATTTTCAACGACGGCAAGATCGTTCAGGTCGAGCTCCCGCCGATATCTACGAGCGCCCGCGGTCGCAGCTTCGTCGCCGACTTCGTGGGGTCATCGAACGTGCTTTCGCCCGCCTTCGCCGCCAGCCATGGCGGAGCCGCCAAATGGACGAGCCTCAGGCCGGAGAAAGTCGATGTCTTCCCGGCTGGCAGCCCGGTCGCCGGAAGGGCACGCCCACGCTGACGGGGAAATCAAGGCGATCTGCTATCAGGGTGCAGTCACCAGATTCAGCGTCGAGACCGAGGACATTGCGGATCTGCGCTGAGGTGCCTGCCACCGGGTACCTCGTTCAAGGAGGGCGACAAGGTGCGGCTCATTTGGCCGAAAGCGGCCATGGTCACCATGGAGGACGGCGCGTGAGCCAGGCGGTGACAGCCAATAGGCACGCGGCGATAGCCGATCGGAGAGAGGGGATCCTCGACCGGATCTCCGATGTCCTCATTGCGCACCCCAAGCTCCTGACACTTGCTGCTTTTGCTGCCGCCGCTGCTGTGGATCGGCGTTGTCTATGTCGGCTCGCTGTTCGCGCTCCTGCTGCAGAGCTTCTATTCGCTCGACGATTACTCCGGGACTCGTCGTCCGCGAGTTCACGCTCTCGACCTATGCGCAGCTGCTGGAGACCGCCAATCGTCCAGATCATCTTCGCGCACGGTGATGATGGCGGCGCTCGTCACGCTGGCGCTTGCTCGGTCATCGCCTTTCCCATCGCCTATTACGCGGCGCGCTATGCCAGCGGCTGGACCAAGGCGCTGTTCTATCTCGCGGTGATGATGCCGCTGTGGTCGAGCTATCTCGTCAAGATCTACGCCTGGAAGCTCATCCTGGCCAAGGAAGGCATCCTCACCTGGCTCGCCAAGGGCCTGCATCTCTCGTGGCTGATCGACGGGCTTCTGGCAGCTGCCGATACATCGGCGGTCCGTCGCTGTCGTTCAGCTATATCGGCACCTTCCTGGTCTTCGTCTACATCTGGATTCCCTACATGATCCTGCCGATCCAGGCGGCGCTCGAGCGCGTGCCGGTCGAGCTACATCGAGGCCTCCGCCGATCTCGGCGCCGAGCCGCGGCAGACCTTCTGGACGGTGATCTTTCCGCTGGCGCTGCCCGGCATCATCGCCGGCTCGATCTTCACCTTCTCGCTGACGCTCGGCGATTACATCGTGCCGACCATCGTCGGCAACTCGCGCCTCATGATCGGGCAGGCGGTGTACACCCTGCAGGGAACGGCCGGAAACGTTCCGCTGGCGGCCGCCTTCACCGTCGTGCCGATGGTGATCATGGGCGTCTATCTGTGGGTGGCGAAGCGCATGGGGGCGTTCGATGTCCTCTGACGCCAAACCGCACAACGCCGCTGGGACTTCGCATCTCGGCGATTGCCGGGCTTCTGTTCCTGCATCTGCCGTTGGCCCTGATCTTTCTTTACGCCTTCACCACCGAGGAGAAGAGCTTCCAGTTCCCGCCGCCCGGCTACACGACGAAATGGTTCGGCGTCGCCTGGTCGCAGCGCCCCGATATCTGGCCGCCGCTCTATCTCTCGCTCGAGGTCGCCGCGATCGCCACGTTTCTCGCGCTCATCTTCGGCACCCTCGCCGCCGCGGCGCGTCGCGCGCGCAATTCTTCGGCCGCGAGACGATCTCGCTGCTGTTCGTTCTGCCGATCGCGCTTCCGGGCATCATCACCGGCATTTCGCTGCGCTCGGCCTTCGACATCATGGGCATCGATTTCTCGATCCTGGACCATCGTTCTCGGCCACGCCACCTTCTGCATCGTGGTGGTCTACAACAACGCCATCGCCCGGTTCCGGCGGCTCTCCGGCAACCTCGTCGAGGCGTCGATGGACCTCGGCGCCAACGGCTTTCAGACCTTCCGTCACGTCATCCTGCCGCAAATCGGCACGGCGCTGCCTTCGCCGGCGGCATGCTTGCCTTCGCGCTGTCGTTCGACGAGGTTATCGTGACCACGTTCACCGCCGGTCAGCAGTCGACCTTGCCGATCTGGATGTTGTCCGAGCTGATCCGCGCCGCGGCAGCGGCCGGTGACCAACGTCGTCGCGGTTTTCGTCGTCGTGGTCACGCTCGTGCCGATCCTCGTCGCCTACTATCTGACGCGCGAGGGCGAGCACATCGGCGGATCGTCAAAGTAACCGGCAAACCACGCGATAAGTGGAGGACAGTCCATGCTCGACACGGAAATGTTGATCGGCGCGAAGTTCGTTGCCGGCACCGAAGCGCCCGAAGCCGTGATCAATCCCAAGACCGAGGAGACCATCGTCACGCTCCCCGATGCGTCTCCTGGCGCAGGTCGACGCCGCGGTGGAATGCCGCCGCCAAAGCGTTTGAGACCTGGTCGCGCACCACCCCGGCCGAGCGCTCGGCGCTCCTGTTGAAGCTCGCCGACGCCATCGATAAGGAGGCGGAAGCCTTCGCCACGCTCGAGGCGCTCAATTGCGGCAAGCCGAGGATCCGCGTTCTGCAGGACGAGATGCCGGCGGTGTCGGACTGCTTCCGCTTCTTTGCCGGGGCGGTGCGCAACATGCACGGGCCCGTGGCCGGCGAGTACATGGCAGGCCACACCTCGATGATCCGCCGCGATCCGATCGGCGTGGTCGGCTCGATCGCGCCGTGGAACTATCCGCTGATGATGGCGGCCTGGAAGCTCGCGCCCGGCGCTCGCCGGCGGCAACACCATCGTCATCAAGCCGTCCGAGCAGACCCCGCTGACCACGCTGAAGCTCGCCAAGATCGATCGCCGATATCTTCCCCGAAGGCGTGGTGAATGTCGTCACCGGCCGCGGCGTCGACGACCGGCCACGCGCTGATCAATCATCCGAAGGTCGCCATGGTGTCGCTGACCGGCTCGATCGATACCGGCAAGAAGGTGCTGCAGGCCGCGTCCAGCCACGCTGAAGCGCACGCATCTTGAGCTCGGCGGCAAGGCGCCGGTGATCGTGTTCGACGATGCCGATCTCCCGTCGGTGGTCGCCGGCATCAAGGCGTTCGGCTACTACAACGCCGGCCAGGACTGCACCGCGGCCTGCCGCATCTACGCCGGCAAGAAGATCTACGACAATCTGGTCGCCGACCTGTCGAGCGCCGCCAAGGAGCTGAAATTCAATCTGCCCAACGACGACGAGAACGAAATCGGCCCGTTGATCTCAAAGCGCCAGAAGGGCCGCGTGCAGAGCTTCGTCGAGCGGGCTGGCGCGCAAAAGCATATTTCCATCACCGCCGGCGGCAACATCGCCGGGCGGCAGGGCTTCTTCTTCGAGCCGACGGTCGTCGCCGGCGCGCAGCAGGACGACGAGATCGTGCGCAAAGAGGTGTTCGGCCCGGTGGTGTCGGTCACCCGCTTCGACGACGTCGACCAGGCCGTGGCCTGGGCCAATGACAGCGACTATGGGCTCGCCTCGTCGGTGTGGACCTCGGACATCGGCAAGGGCATGGCGACGGCGGCGCGGCTTCACTACGGCTGCACCTGGGTCAACACCCACTTCATGCTGGTGAACGAGATGCCGCATGGCGGGCTCAAGGCCTCGGGCTACGGCAAGGACCTGTCGATGTACGCGCTCGAGGACTACACCGTCGCGCGCCACGTGATGGTGAAGCTGTGAGGATATCGTGATTGGAAAACAGTATATGCGGGCGCTTTGGCACGGCAGGGTCCCCCGCTTCGTGCCATAAGCAGGACGTTCTAGAAGAAAAAACTACCGACTGCTCCTCACGTCGAGAGCGTTTTCGCCCAACACCTAAACGGCTATTTGGGCACTCTGATTGCCTCGGTAGAGTGCTCTTAGCCAGCGGCGTCACTTCGTGTAGCCGACGAAATAAACGCCGATGAGTCGCACCCGATGCGTCCTTGATCGGCTCATAGCCGCTGAGGCATAGGGCGTCCCGAGAACCGGACGCCTTGCCGTAGTATGCATTGCCCGCTTTTGATCGAGCTCGAGGGCCGGGCCGGTCAGAATAGTTCCAATCCCACGCCATTCCTATCCGCGTCGACACGTTCGTCGCGACGCCGGATGTAATCATCGCCGCTCTTTCACGAACAGCGTCGCCGCCATCCCTCGTCCGCCTTCCTCCGCAACCTGCGTCTACCGGAAAAGTTGTTGTTCATCTTGGTCGAGCCGAAATACAGAGCAGGGCATCCCCTGCCGCCCGACTACATCTTTTCCATCAATCTTTGGCGCTCCCAATTTCGTGGTCTGGTCTTTCAAAGCCGCCATCGATTTCGCGACTCTTGCCATCCTGAGCATTGCCAACACTTGGAATAAGCACCGGAGTTGCAAAGCAACCTGGGATGACATGCCGACGACGAGCGTTCTTTTGGCAAGTGGCGCGCGCCGCGGCGAGCGCCGCAGTGGAAGCTTGGGAATATCGGTTTCATTTGGTTCCTCCTGGATTGAGCAGCGGCTTCATGCCTGTGCTCTCTGACCACTTAGAACCGCGCGGCACTGCAAGACAACTCGCTTGCACTTGGACAGTATATCACTGGGCACATCAATGGCTATGATAAGCGAGCTGTCACTAATTCCGCGCGTGGCCATGATCCGGCATGGCAGAGCTTTCCGCAGATTCTACCAGGTAGCTAGAGCGATGACTTTGGCAGTCGCGCCAGCCGGCTCTCGGCGGATACAACACTGCGTGGTCGATGTGATCGCTGAAGCATTCCTCAACGATCCTACGTGGTCTCACGACGCTTCCAGATCCGCAGGCTCGAGACGCTGGTGGCAGCACTGGATCGATGGCGCCTTCGCTACCCTTGGACCTAAAGACCGACGGTTTCCGGGCCGTGTCTGATCTGGATCCCACCGTCTGAGACCGGGACGCCGGGACGCAGAGCAGAGGCTCCCTGGCCTGCTGCAAGACGTGAGCTCTCGGGCATCGATTGCAGAGCTGCTGCGCCGTTTTGATCAAGCCCACCCTCGCAACGAACTCACTACTACCTCAGTCTCTTGGGCACCGGGACGAGCATCGAGGGCGCGGCCTCGGCATGGCCTTCTCCAAGGAGAACCTCGGCCGTATCGACGCCGAACGCATGCGGCTTATCTGGGTCGAGCAATCCGGCCAATAACCACCGGTACGCATCGGTTGGATCGTATCGGTCGTCACCTTTCGGGCGCCAGGCGACGGCCCTGTCGTGACGGGGATGTGGCGGAACAGCCACGATGAATAGATCCGCAGCCAGTTTTGGGTTTGAACAGGCAAAAACGGCCCCCTCGGGGTTGCGGGGTGCTGTCATTTATCTGTCACATAACTGACATAGTAGCGTTATTGCGCGGCGTTAACGCTCCCCTCGACGGTGGGGGAGGGGCCCCTGCCGGAGGTTCGTTTCCGAGACCCGATTTCTCCGCCCTACAGGGAGAGTTCCAATGAGGTTCATGTCCTATGCGGCCGCTGTTGGCTTAGCCGCAGCGTTCACCATCACCACGGCGCAAGCCGCCGATATTTCAGGCGCTGGCGCTACCTTCCCCTATCCGATCTATGCGAAGTGGGCCGACGCCTACAAGAAGGAGACCGGCATCGGTCTCAACTACCAGTCGATTGGCTCCGGCGGCGGCATCAAGCAAATCAAGGCCGGCACCGTCACCTTCGGCGCCACCGACGCGCCGCTCACCGGCGAAGATCTCGACTGCCTCTGGGCTTGCTCAGTTTCCGATGGTCATGGGCGGCATCGTTCCCGTGATCAACGTCGAAGGCATCAAGCCTGGCGAGCTCGTTCTCGACGGGCCGACGCTCGCCAAGATCTTCATGGGCGCGATCACCAAATGGGACGACGCGGCGATCAAGAAGCTCAACCCAGATGTCAAGCTGCCGTCGTCGGCCATAGCCGTCGTTCACCGTTCCGATGGTTCCGGCACGACCTACAATTTCACCTACTACCTCTCTAGCGGTCAGCGAAGACTGGAAGACCAAGGTCGGCACCGAGAAGGCCGTCGAATGGCCGGTCGGCATCGGCGCCAAGGGCAACGAGGGCGTGGCCAACAACGTGACCCAGGCCAAGGGCGCGATCGGCTATGTCGAGTATGCCTACGCCAAGCAGAACAAGATGACCTATACCAAGATGCTCAATAAGGACGGCAAGACAGTCGAGCCGACCTCGGCGACCTTCGCCGCCGCTGCCTCCCATGCCGATTGGTCATCCGTGCCTGGCTTCGGCGTGATCCTGGCCAATCAGCCTGGCGACGATCTCTGGCCGATGACCGCGGCCACCTGGATCCTCGTTTACAAGCAACCGAAGACTCCCGTCAGCCACGGGCGAGGCCCTCAAGTTCTTCGCCTGGGCTTACAAGAATGGCGGCAAAATGGCCGAGGAATTGGATTACGTCCCCATGCCTGACGCCGTCGTCGCCGATGTCGAGAAGATGTGGTCCGCAGACATCAAGACTCGCGGCAAGCCCATCTACGCCATGAACTGTCAGTCGAGACCGAGGCAGGAGCACCACCTTCCCGCTCCTGCCTCGGTCTTGAAGTGCGTACGCGCTTCAGAGAAGGCTGCCAGTAATGGATATGGCGCTCCAGTCCGTGCCCGTTCCCAACCTCGCCAAGGAACGGGCAGACCGTACGAGAACATTGCGCCGCTTCCGCATCGGCGACAACACCTTCAGGATCATGACCCAGTGCTCCGCCATTGCGGTCCTGGTGCTTCTTGCCGGCGTCATGTCTGTCTCTGGTGATTGGCTCGCTTCCCGCCTGGAAAGCCTTCGGGTTCGGCTTCTTCACCTCGGAAAGCTGGAATCCGGTCACCGAGAAGTTCGGCGCGCTGCCCGCCATTTACGGCACGCTGATCACCTCCTTCCTCGCCATGCTGATCGGCGTGCCGGTCAGCCTCGATGCATCGCCATCTTCCTCACCGAGATCTGCCCCTGAGCGCTTGCGCCGGCCGATCGGCATCGCGGTTGAGCTGCTCGCCGGCATCCCGAGCATCATCTACGGCATCTGGGGCCTGTTCGTGTTCGCGCCCTGGTTCCAGGTGCACGTGCAGCCTCTGCTATCATCGACGGCTTCGCCAATATTCCGCTGCTCAATCAGCTTTTGCCGGTCCGCCCTATGGCATCGGCATGCTCACGGCCGGCCTGATCCTCGCCATCATGGTGCTGCCCTTCATCACCTCGATCACCCGGGAAGTGTTCGAGACCGTTCCTCCGGTGCTGAAGGAGGCGGCCTACGGCATCGGCTGCACGCGCTGGGAGGTGATGCGCCGGGTGGTGCATGCCCTACACGCCGCGTCGGCATCATCGGCGGCGTGATGCTCGGCCTTGGACGGCGCCCTGGGCGAGACCATGGCGGTGACCTTCGTCATCGGCAACGCGCACTCGCATCGTGCCGTCGATGCTTGCGCGCCGGGCACGACCATCTCGGCCACCATCGCCAATGAGTTCACCGAGGCCGTCGGCGATCTCTATACCTCCTCGCTCGATGGCGCTCGGCCTCATCCTGTTCTTCATCACCTTCATCGTGCTCGCCGCGGCGCGCCTGATGCTGATGCGCATCGAGCAAAAGGCGGGGAGCTGACCATGGCCCTTCCGCAAGTCATGGGACGCTATGCCGGCAGACGCCGCAGCCAATTTTATCGCCGACGGCGCTGTCGGTCGGCGCCGCCGGCTTCGGCCTGACCTGGCTGTTGCTGATCCTGACTGTGCTCTGTCGTCAAAGGCGTGGGCGGTCTGACACCTTGCGGTGTTCACCGAGATGACGCCGCCGCCTGGAGCCAGCCGGCGGCCTGCTGAATCCCATTGTCGGCAGCCTGATTCTCACCGTTCTCGCGGTATTGTTCGGCACGCCGCTCGGCATCCTCGCCGGCACCTACATGGCTGAGTATGGCCGCTACGCCAAGCTCACCATGGTGGTCCGCTTCATCAACGACATTCTCCTGAGCGCGCCGTCGATCGTGGTCGGCCTGTTCGTCTACGAGATCATGGTCGCCCAGATGGGGCATTTCTCCGGCCTGGGCCGGCGCGCGTGGCTCTCGCCATGCATCGTCATCCCGGTCGTAGTGCGCACCACCGAGGACATGCTGCCGCTCGTGCCCAACACTTTGCGCGAGGCATCGAAGCCGCGCTCGGCCTCCCACGATGGATCGTCATCCGCGACGTCGCCTATCGCGCCGCGCGCGCCGGCATGATCACCGGCGTCCTGCTCGCGGTCGCCCGCATCACCGGCGAGACCGCGCCGCTCCTGTTCACCGCTCTCAACAACCAGTTCTTCAGCTGGAATCTCAACGCGCCGATGGCGAGCTTGCCGGTGGTGATCTTCCAGTTTGCGCTCGAGTCCCTATGAGGACTGGCAGCAGCTCGCCTGGACCGGCGCTCTGCTGATCACCGTCACCGTGCTCGCGTCTGAGCATTCTGGCGCGCGCGCTTGCTTCCAAGAAGGTGCCACTATGAGTCTAGCGATCCAAACTGAACTCAAGGACAAAGCAGTGACGCCTGCCGACAGGCCTGGGTAGACAAGGTCACGGTGCGCCACCTCAACTTCTATTACGGCGAATACCGGGCGCTCGCCGAGCATCAACGTCAATCTCCTACCTGAACAAGGTCACGGCGCTTCATCGGCCCGTCCGGCTGCGGCAAGTCCACGCTGCTGCGCATCATCAATCGCATCTACGACCTTTATCCCAACCAGCGGGCCGACGGCGAGGTTCTGCTCGACGGCGCGAACGTGCTCAGCCCGAAGCAGGACTTGAATCTGCTGCGCGCCAAGCGTCGGCATGGTGTTCCAGAAGCCGACGCCGTTTCCCGATGACCATCTACGACAACATCGCCTTCGGCATTCGCCTCTACGAGCAGCTGCCCAAGGCCGATCTCGATGCCCGGGTGGAGGACTCTGTTGCGCCGCGGCGCGCTTTGGGACGAGGTCAAGGACAAGCTCGACGCGAGCGGCCTGAGCCTGTCCGGCGGCCAGCAGCAGCGGCTGTGCATCGCGCGCACCGTCGCCATCAAGCCCGAGGTGATCCTGCTCGACGAGCCCTGCTCGGCGCTCGATCCGATCTCGACCGCCAAGATCGAGGAGCTGATCGACGATCTTGAAGCGCGACTACACCATCGCCATCGTCACCCACAATATGCAGCAGGCGGCGCGCACCTCCGATTACACCGCCTTCATGTATCTCCGGCGAGCTTGTGGAGTTCGACAACACCACCCAAATCTTCACCAATCCGAGGATGGAGCGCACGCAAGACTACATCACCGGCCGCTTCGGCTAGGACCCGCCCTTTCGAGGAGATGCAGGAAGATGGATACGCACGAACACATCGTCAGGTCCTATGAGGAGGAGCTCTCCTCGCTCAACAACAAGATCGCCAAGATGGGCGGTCTCGCCGAGCAGAGTCCTCGGGCAATCCATCGATGCGCTCGAAGGCCGCGATCCCGACCTCGCCGCCGCCACCATCCAGCAGGATGAGGCGATCGACGAGTTGGAGACGGAGATCGAGGAGCAGGCCATCGTCATGATCGCCCGGCGCCAGCCGCTCGCCTACGACCTGCGCCAGATCATGGCGGCGCTTCGCATCTCGACCGACCTGGAGCGCATCGGCGATCTCGGCAAGAACATCGCCAAGCGGCGCGCTGGCCGTGGTCGGCGAGCAGCAGCCGAAGCAGCTCATGCTCGGCCTGAAGCATATGGGCGAGCTTGCTCTCGGCCAGCTGAAAGAGGTGCTCGACGCCTATATCGAGCGTGACGCCGACCGCGCCTTGAAGGTCTGGTACCGCGACGAGGACATCGACGCCATGTACAACCTCGCTGTTCCGCGAGCTCCTCACCTATATGATGGAGGACCCGCGCAATATCGGGCTCTGCACCCATCTCCTGTTCGGCGCCAAGAACATCGAGCGCATCGGCGACCACGCCACCAATATCGCCGAGACGGTCTATTTCCTGGTGCACGGCAAATCGATCACCGACCAGCGGCCGAAAAGCGACACGACCAGCTCGACGCCGGTCCCCTTGAGGTCGGCGGTCTAAGATGCTGAGCGTTTCGGCCATGAACCCGAGAGCCAAAGTTCTCGTGGTCGAGGACGAAGAGCCCTTAGCGCTTCTGCTCCGCTACAATCTCGAGGCCGAAGGCTATGCCGTCGACGTCGTGCATCGTGGCGACGAGGCCGAAGTGGCCATCTGCCGAGAGCTCGCCCGATCTGATCGTGCTCGACTGGATGCTGCCCGGTCTCTCCGGGCTTGAGCTTTGCCGGCGCTTGCGCACCGGCAAGGACCCGCACCATTCCCATCATCCTGTTGACGGCGCGGAGCGAGGAGAGCGACCGCATCCGCGGGCTGACCACCGGCGCCGACGACTATGTGGTCAAGCCGTTCTCCGCTTCCCGAACTCATGGCGCGGGTGCGCGCGATCCTGAGGCGCACCAGCCTCGGAGCGCATCGCCTCGGTGCTCACCGTCGGCGACATCGAGCTCGACCGCGAGTCCCACCGGGTGACGTCGGAACGGTCGGCAGGTGCATCTCGGGCCCACCGAGTTTCGCCTGCTCGAATTTCTCGATGCAAAGCCCCGGCCGGGTGTTCAGCCGCGCGCAGTTGCTCGACGGCGTGTGGGGCCGCAACGTCTACGTGGACGAGCGCACGGTCGATGTGCATATCGGCCGCTTGCGCAAGGCGATGATGCGCGGCGCCGAGCAGGATCCGGTGCGCACCGTGCGCGGCGCGGGCTACGCCTTCTCAGCGACAAGCTGGAAGAGACCGTCTGAGGGCCAAAAGGAGGCGCCGAACGAGGCGCCTCGACCGGCGCCTTCCCTCCACTTGACCGAAGCGGCTCAGCCGCGGAGTGTGCACAGCCACGAAGTGGCTAGCCGAATGCGACCCTCTTATCGCGCCGCCGCGACGGCGCCGGCTGATAGGCAAGCCGTGCGTGATGCTCGCAATAGGGAACCGAGCCGCACGTCTTGCGGCCGCAGAAATGAAATTCCTCCTCGCCCGGATCGCCGATGGGCCAGCGGCACATCGCTTCTTCAAGGTGAGGATGGTCGCCCGCTCGGCGGGCGGGATGTACAACTCTTCGATCGGCGCCGGCTGAGGCTCGATCTCCTCCTCATAAGCCGGCTTGAGCGCGACATTGCCGCGCGTGCCGAACAGCAGGATGGAGCACGGTGCTGCCGTGGCGCCTGCGCCCGCCGCGGTCTTGGGCTCGACGAGCGCGAGCTCGTCGCCCGGCCCGAGAGTCCGAGACGATGCACCTTGCCGATCACTGCATTCCGCGTCACCCCGCCGAGGCGACTGGCGATCTGGCTTGCGCTCAAGCCATCCGCCCAAAGTTTTTCAGTAGTTCGACCCTCTCATCATTCCAAGCCATGGTTGGCCTCCTCATTTTGACTCAGAATCCCCCGTCTCGTCGTGAGACGGCGTTCGAGTCACGCTGATGTACTGCTGAGAAATGACCGCCCAGGCGTAACGCTGCATCCACCATATATGGGGCTGAGCGGCTACTAACCTACATATCTCGGGGATTGAGCGGCAAGCGTCCGCCACGCTTGGCCCCGCCGTTTTCCACCGGACAAATCGGAGTCTGCCACTTCTTGGGCGCAAACACAAACGGAGCCGTGGATGAAAGCGTGGACGAGCGTTGGATAAGGAGGTGAATGGCCGCTGATTGACAGCCCTCCGCGCGAGACCTAAAGCTCTGCAATTCCTTGCTGCCGCCCAGCCGGCGGCAATTTTATTTTGGGACGACCTCTCGTGTCCAAATCGGCCCTGCTTCCGACCTATGCCCGCAGCGAACTTGCCTTCGAGCGCGGGCAGGGCGCCTACCTCTTTACCGCGTCAGGCGAGCGTTATCTCGACTTCGCCTCAGGTGTCGCGGTGACGGCGCTCGGCCACGCCCATCCGCATCTGGTCAAGGCGCTTGCCGAGCAGTCCGAAAATTGTGGCATGTGTCCAATCTGCATCGCATCCCGGGACAGGAGCGGCTCGCGGCGAGGCTCTGCCAGGAGACCTTCGCCGACTATGTGTTCTTCGCCAATTCCGGCGCCGAGGCGGTCGAAGGCGCGATGAAGGTCGCGCGCCGCTATCATTTCAAGCGAGGGCGCCCGAGCGCTACCGCTTCGTCACCTTCGAAGGCGCCTTTCACGGGCGGACTCTCGCCACCATCGCCGCCGGCGGTCAGCTAAGCACCTCGAGGGCTTCGGCCCCCGGTCGAGGGCTTCGACCAGGTCGCTGCCGGAGATATCGGCGCCGTGGATGCCGTCATCGGGGAGGAGACCGCCGGTGTCATGATCGAGCCGATCATGGGCGAGGGCGGCATGCGCGAGGTCTCCTGGCCGTTCTTGCGGGACTTGCGGGCCCTGTGCGACGAGAACGGCGTCCTGCTCCTGCTCGACGAGGTGCAGAGCGGCATGGGCCGCACCGGGCGCCTGTTCGCGCATGAATGGGCGGGCATCACCCCTGACGTCATGGCGACGGCCAAGGGACTTGGCGGCGGCTTTCCGGTCGGCGCCTGCCTCGCCACGGAGACGGTCGGCGCCGCCATGACGCCCGGAAGCCATGGCTCGACCTTCGGCGGCAATCCTGCTTGCCATGGCCGTGGGCAATGCCGTGCTCGATGTGGTGCTTGCGCCTGGCTTTCTCGATCACGTCGCGGCGATGGGGCTGCGGCTCAAGCAGCGCGCTGGCCGGCTCAGGGACGAGCATGACGGCGTCATCGAGGAGGTGCGCGGCCAGGGTCTCATGCTCGGGCTGAAATGCAAGGTGCCGAACCAGGCGCCTGCGTGCAGTCGCTCGCCGCCCAGACGCATGCTCACGGTGCAGGCCGGCGACAATGTCGTGCGTCTGCTGCCGCCGCTGATCGTCAGCGAAGCCGAGATCGACGAGGCTTGCGCCAAGATCGATGCGCGCCTGCGTGGCGTGGTGCCGAGCACCGCCGCGCCATGACCGGCAAGCAGCCTGAGAAGTCACTGCCATGCAGCCAAGGCACTTTCTCGATATCGACGCGCTTGCCCGCCAAGACTCTGCGCGCGATCCTCGACGATGCTCACGCCATGAAGGCGACTGGGCCGCGGCGCGTCTGCCGGACAAGGTCAACCGTCAGGCCGCGGCGCCGTGCTCGCCATGATCTTCGAGCAGCCTTCGACGCGGACGCGGGTGTCCTTCGAGGTGGCCATGCACGAGCTCGGCGGCAACGTCGATCATGCTTGAGCCCGGCCGACATGCAGATCGGCCGGGGCGAGACCATCGCCGACACCGCCCGCGTGCTGTCGCGCTACGTCGATGCGATCATGCTCAGCGCACCGGCTCGCACGCGCAAGCTGCTCGAGCTTGCCGCGCACGCCACCGTGCCGGTGATCAACGGGCTCACCAACCTGTCGCATCCCTGCCAGGTCATGGCCGACGTCATGACCTTCGAGGAGAAGAAGGGGCCGATCGACGGCGCGACCGTCGCTTGGCTCGGCGACGCCAACAACGTCGCGACCTCCTGGGTGCATGCGCGCCGCGCGCTTCGGCTATGCGCTGAAGCTCGGCTGTCCGGAGCAAGTTCAAGCCGGCGCCTGAGCTGCTTGCCTGGGCGAAGAGCGAGGCGCGCATCGGTCGAGGTCGGGCACGATCCCCATGCTGCCGCCGCGCGGCGCCGATTGCGTGGTCACCGATGTCTGGGTGTCCATGGGCGACGGCGAACGACGAAGGAGCGCAAGAGCCTGCTGAAGCCGTTCCAGGTCGATCGCGCCGTGATGGCGTGCGCCAAGCCCGACGCCATCTTCATGCATTGCCTGCCCGCCCATCGCGGCGACGAGGTCGACGCCGGAGGTGATCGACGGCCCGCAATCGGTGGTGTGGGACGAGGCCGAGAACCGGCTGCATGTGCAGAAGGCCATCCTCGCCTGGTGCCTCGGCGCCAACGCCGTGCTGCCAGGTCCCCAAGCGGCGCGAGACGCCAAAGGTGGCGAGGTCGGCGTCGGGGCCAAGTGATGGCGTCAGAATCCTCTTCGCAAGAGCGGATCGAGCTCGTCATCCCGGCCGACGATCTGATCCTGCCGTTCCAGGCCGAGCAGGCCGACGTCGGTCGGCCGCCTGGTCAAGCTCGGCCCGCGGTGGACACCATCCTGTCGCGCCACGACTATCCGGAGCCGGTGTCGCAGCTGCTTGGCGAGGCGGTGGCGCTCACGGCGCTGCTCGGCGCCGCGCTCAAATTCGAGGGCAAGTTCATCCTGCAGGCCTCGACCGACGGGCCGGTCGATCTGCTCGTCGCCGACTACCAGGTGCCAGGCGGCTTGCGCGGCTATGCGCGCTTCTCGCCGAGCGCGTCGGCCGCAGGAGCGGCGACGCGCGATCGCCGAGTTGCTCGGCCAGGGCCATCTCGCCATGACCATCGACCGCGGATCCGGACACCGAGCGCTATCAGGGCGTGGTGCCGCTCGAAGGCGAGAGCCTGACCGAGGCCGCCGACACCTATTTCCGGCAGTCGGAGCAGCTCCCCACCTATCATCAGGCTCGCCGTGGCGCAGCATTACCGCGCCGGTCAGGCCGCGCGGACGGCCCTGGACATGGCGGGCCGGCGGCCTGCTCGTGCAGAAGCTCGACCGGCGAGGGCGGCCACGGCACCTCGGTCGGCGGCTTCGAGGAAGAGGATTGGATGCGGGCCGAGCGCTCGCCGAGACCGTCGAGGACCACGAGCTGCTCGATCCGCTGCTGCCGCCAGACCGGCTGCTCTACCGGCTGTTCCACGAAGAGCAGGTGCGCGCCTATCGCGCGATCAGCCCTGAGACCTATTGCAGCTGCTCGCGCGAGCGCGTCGAGGATTGCTGCGGCGCTTCACCAGCGAAGATCTGAAGGACATGGTGGTCGACGGCGAGGTGTGGGTGACTGCGAGTTCTGCAACAGCCGCTACCGCTTCGATCCGGCCTCCTTCACCAAGAGCAGACGGAAGCCGAGTTAGCGACACGGACTGTCATCACGGCTCACGGTTCCAGTCCCGGCAGTCGGCGCTAGAAACCGCCATGGCAGGCGCTCGAGCTTGGTCGGCGGTGGCACGAACTCACGTCCGCGGCGTGCGTGCGCCTGCGCGCATGTGCGCCAGGGCCGCAGATCACCGTCGGGCAGCCGCCGCCACCTCGAACAGCCCGGCTTCCGGTCCCGTAGGACACCGTGCTCGTGTCGTTGGCTGCCGGTGAGCTTGATCGCCAAGCGCGACGGCGCTCTCAGAGCCTGGCTTGGCGCAGGAAGGCCGGCACGCATCCCAGATGCAGCGTCTCGATCGACGCGCGTCGGCGCCACGCGCCGCATGCGCGGCAGCAGCGCTCCTCGCGCGAAGCCTGCGAGCCCGCTGCGGCACGAAGTCAGGGTCGGCTGTCTGGCAGGCCGCGCACCTGCCAGTGGAACTGCGCAGGTCTTCGGCACGATGTTCGTCGCCGTGCCGCCTTCGATGGTTCCCACCTGCACGGTGGAGGAGGGCGGATCGAAGCGGATCGTTCGTCTCGTGTTGCGAGCGTCGCGCCGATGCGGTCGATCTCCTCGATCAGCTCCGGCCGCGAAAGAGATGGCATTGACCCCGAGCTGCGGCAGGCTCGAATGCGCCTCGCGCCCTGTCACCGTCGGTGCGATAGGCGTCGATGCGCTTATGCGCGTCGATCACCGCCATGCTGGTCGGCTCGCCGACGATGATGACGCGCGCGCGGGCGCGGCAGGTCGCTGGCCCAAGCCGCGCGATCAGCGGGCGGACCCCAGTGCAGCCGACCTCCTCGTCATAGGAGACGATGATATGCATCGGCTCCTGTCAGCCGGCCGCGACATGAAGAGCGGCACCGAAGCAGAGCACGCAAGCTAGGAAGCCCTTCATGTCGCAAGCGCCACGGCCGTAGAGCTTGCCGTCGCGCAGGTCGAGCGTGAACGGATCGCTCGCCCAGGCTCTGGCCCTCGACCGGAACGCAGTCGCTATGGCCGGAAAGTCCGATGCCGACTTGCCGCTGGCCTCGATGGCGACAAATCGGCGCCTTCGCCCCGTCCGAGGGGATCAGTGTTGCGGCGATGCCGTGGCCCTTGAGATACGCGCGCACGAAGTCGATCAGCTCGAGATTCGACTTGGCGCTCGTCGTATCGAAGCCGGCGAGCTTGGCGTCAGCAGCTCCGTCGTTGGATTCCAGGGAAGCGTGCCAAGGGAACCCGTGTTTGGTTACGAGCTAGGAGGCTTGCGTGTGGAAGCGCTCACGCCCGCGCGCGCCTTTACCGCCTCAACCTCGCGATTGCGCGGTGGCGCATCGGTGACGAGCGAGTCGATCAGCCTGCGCGCGCCGCGCGCTCTACCTTTGTCGACGGCCTCGTCAAAGGCGGCGGTATTCGCCTTCGACGGCCAGTGCAGCCCGACAGCTTGCGCACGAATTGCAGCGACGACAGATGAATCTCCCCTCGTCGGTCGCCGGTGGGTCGAAATTATAGTATCTTTGATGTTTCGGCACATGATCGCCCTCGCAGAACGGCCATTCATTGCAAAAAGGGGTGGCATAGGGGTTGGGCCGAGACAAGGCGGAGCTTACTTGGCGGCCTTCAGCGCCTGGCCGAGGAGATCGGCCTTCGAGGTCGCCTGGGTGCTCCAGGCCGACTCGACAGGCGCAGGCTGCGGTCGAAGATGCCGAGCTCGGCGCGTACCTCTGGCGTCAGCCGCTGATGCGTCGTGGTCGGCGGGATGGGTGACGAGGCTCTTGGCATCGCCGAGATTGTTGCTGATCTGTCGAAGATCTGAGCGCGTTCATGAGGCGGAACGCGGCCGCTTGCACCGCCCTTGACTCTCGAAGGCGACCATGGGACCGCCGCCCGCCATCTGCCGTCTTGGCGAGCGCCGCTTTGCGGATGATCGGCGCGGCCGGGATAGTAGCACGCGCGGCGACCTCCTTTCGCTCGGCCGGGAAATCGGCGATCGCCGCCGCCGACGCGCAATGACGGCTCGACCCGCAACGGCAGCGTCTCGAGCCCTTGAGCAGCACCCGGGCATTGAACCGGGCTGAGCGACGGGCCGGTTTGCTTGAGGTAGGTGTGCAGCTTGTCCTCGATGAAGTCCTTGGTGCCGAGCACCACGCCGCCGAGGCAGCGCCCTGGCCGTCGATGTGCTTGGAGTCGCCGGAATAGACCACGATGTCGACGCCGAGCGGTATCGCCGCTGCAGCATCGGCGTGGCGAACACGTTGTCACCGACCACGAGCGCGCCGGCGCGATGCGCGATCGTCGCCACCGCCTCGATTATCGACCAGCTCGAGCACCGGGTTGGTCGGCGTCTCGAAGAACACCGCGCGGGTGTTCGGCCGCATCGCCGCCTCCCAGGCGGAAAGATCGCGGCCGTCGATCAGCGTGGTCTCGACGCCGAAGCGCGGCAGCAGATCCTCGACGATGTAGCGGCAGCTGCCGAACAGCGCCCGCGCCGACACCACGTGGTCGCCGGCCTTGAGAAAGCAGAACAGCGACGCTGTGACCGCCGCCATGCCGCTCGCGGTGCCGCGCGCGGCTTCCGCGCCTTCAAGCGCGCACATGCGCGTCTCGAACATGGCCACGGTGCGGATTGGAATAGCGGCTATAGACGAAGCCTTCCTCGTCGCCCTTGAAGCGGCGCCTCGGCCTGCTCGGCGCTATCATAGACGTAGCCGGAGTTGAGGAAGATGGCCTCCGAGGTCTCGCCGAACTGGCTCCAAGCGTGCCCTCATGCACGAGCCTGGTCTGCCGGGCGCCAGCCTGGCCGCTTCTTCTTGTCCTTCTTTGCCGCCATGGCGTCACTCCCTCGAGAATGCGCGGGCACAAAAAACCCGGGCTTGGCCGCTCGCCAAAAGACCTGGGATTGCTCGCACGGCCTTTTAGCGACTTGTTTAACGTGGCTGCAAGCCGGCCGGCCAAATCACCACGAGGCTGATTAATCGTCGCTGGAGGGGCCTCCGCGTCAAGCGCTGCTCTCGGGCCGTTCCTCCTTGTGAATCCGGGGAGAAGGCGCGAGGTAGGGATGACGGACGCCCGCAGGCAATGCCAAGACAATGACCCATGGAGCAGGCAAGTGAGCGCGAGAAACTGTTTGACGGCCTACCCGAGAGGCCCGCGCGCCGAGCCGCGTGCGCCGGTGAAAGGTTCCTCGCCCGCACCGGCATCCTGCCCTCCCAGGCGCTCCGAAATCGCTGATCGCCGCGAGGCGAGATCAGGGCGGCGCCTGAGATCGACGGCCGACCAGATCCAGCCCGCGAGCCTCGACCTCGAGGCTCGGGCAAGGTCGCCTATCGCATTCGCGCGAGCTTCCTGCCAGGGCCGAACGCGACCGTGCGCGACAAGCTCGCCGAGCTCAAATTCCACGAGATCGATCTCACCAAGGGCGCCGTGCTCGAAGCCGGCTGCGTCTATCTCGTGCCGCTGATCGAGCAGCTCAAGCTGCGCGCCGACCATCGCCGCCTTCGCCAATCCGAAAAGCTCGATCGGGCCGCATCGACGTGTTCACCCGCCTGATCGCCGACCGGCAGGACGCGTTCGATGCGCGTGGAGGAGGGCTATGCGGGCCCGCTCTTCGCCGAGATCTGCCCGCGCACCTTCTCCATCAAGGTCCGCTACGGCTCGCGGCTCAACCAGATCAGGTTCCTGCGCCGCGTCGGCCAGCAGCTCGACGCCGATGAGCGGCCCGGACGCGTCGGCGACCGGCGTTTGCGCGAAATCCACTCCGATGTCGGTCTGGTCGAAGGCGAGGCGGCCATCCGCGAGGGCTGAACTTGCGCATCAGCCTCGACCCCGGCGGTGCCCTCAGGCCTCGTCGGCTATCGCGCGCGCCGTTATGCCGGCGTGATCGACGTCGATGAGATCGGCGCCTACGAGGTCGGACCAGTTCTGGGGAGAGCGTGCATCTCGGGGCAGGACCGCCGCCTCGTGCTCGACCCGCATGAGTTCTACATCCTCGCCTCGAAGGAGAGCGTGTCGGTGCCGCCGGCCTATGTGGCGGAGATGGCGCCGTTCGATCCGCTGATCGGCGAGTATCGCGTGCACTATGCCGGCTTCTTCGATCCGGGCTTCGGCTATGCCGAAGGGAAGGCGCCCGGCGCCAAGGCGGTGCTCGAGGTGCGCAGCCTCGACATCCCGTTCATCCTGGAGGACGGGCAGATCGTCGGGCGCCTCGTCTACGACAAGCTCACCGATATCCCGACACGATCTATGGGCGCGCGCATCGGTTCGCACCACCAGGCGCAAGGCCTGAAGCTGTCGAAGCACTTCGAAGCAGGACTCAGGCCGAGCAACTGCCGCCGCCGAGCACGCAGAACTTGGCGCAATGCGGATGGCAGAGCTTGACCGCGCCATGGCTCGAACATGCCGCCATCCGCGCGCGCGGCTTCGTGCCAACGTCGCGCCCATCTCGAAAGCTGGATCGTAAGGCAACAGCGTGCAGGGCAGCACCACGGGCGCGCGGCGCCTTTGCGCTTCACCACCATGCGGCTCGAAGCGCACATCACGTCGTTCGGGCTCTTGTGCAGGATGCCCCAGCAGGCTTTCGGTGATCTCCGGCACGTCGGCGTGCAGATCCATCTCGGGAACAGGACGAGCTGCGGCAGGATCGTAGGCATCGATCGGCCAACCGCGCTCGGCGATCAGAGCGGCATAGCCGTCGCGCGCGCCGCCTCGCTCTCGCCCCAGCAGGTGCGCCCGGCAAGCGCCAGCGCAAAGCCTGCCGCGCGAGCCAGTCGATCCCTTCAATTGTCTTGGCGAAGGACCCGGCACCTCGCTCGGTATCGTGCAGCGCCTCTGTCGTAATGATCGAGGCTCACGCGGATGAGCAGACCGCTCGCCATGCGCCTCGCGCAGCGCGCAGCAGGCCCGTCGCGGATGCGCGGCCGCTGCATCGGCTGCATGGCGTTGGTCAGGAGCAGAACCTGGAAGCCGCGCTCGAGCGCGTCGCCCAGCATGGCGATGATGTCCGGATTCATGAACGGCTCGCCGCCGGTGAAGCCGATCTCGCGCACCGGCAATCGCCTCGTGCGCGATCTCATCGAGAAAGGCGACGACCTCGGCGCGGGTGATATAGGCGAGGCGGTCGTTCTCCGGGCTCGATCTCGATATAGCAATTGCGGCAGGTCGATATTGCAGAGGCTGCCGGTGTTGATCCACAGCGTGCGCAGGCCGGCAAGCGCGACGCGCGCGCGGCGTTCGCCCTTGGCGGTCACGTCCGGGTCGCTGAATTTCCTTTGGCGCGTGCTGACGCGGTGTCGGCCATGTGCCGATCCTCTCAGGCGACCATCTAACAGTCGGGCGCGCTCGTGCGCAAGGCAAGGCTGCATCAACGCTGCTCGTGAAGCGTCGCTTTTCGCATGCCGCACGCGCCATGATAGGACTCTTGACGGCCGCGGGTGTAGCTCAGTGGTAGAGCAGTAGCTTCCCAAGCTACGTGTCGTGGTTCAATTCCCCTCACCCGCTCCAACTTTTCAGCAGGTTCAGTGCCCCGTCGCCGGCGCCTGTCGAGCCCGCGTATCTCCATTGAGCGCGCCAGCCCGTGCTCGGTCTTCTCCCCCTCCAAAGCGCAGTCACGGTGCAGGCGCACCGCCCGATCCAGGCCGCGACCGAGATCAGCAGCCAGTAGAACGGCATCAGCAGGACCTGGAGCAGCAAGCCGCGATAGCCGCCGCCGCGCCACCGAAGCAAGCCGACGGCCATGGGCGATATGGCCGGTGATGAGATCGAAGCAGGCGATCAGCCAAAAGGCAGCCCAAATAGGCTTGCTGGCCCGGTCGATAAACGCCCCGCTGGCAGAGATCAAAGCCCGCCAGCACGTAGAACCAGGGATGCACCAGCGCCGACAGCACCGTTCCACCGATCACGGTCTGCAAAGGTGAGGAAGCCGCTCGGGCGAGCTCCGCCACAGCGCGCGCGGTGAGCGCATGTACGAGCCAAGTCACCAGCGAAGCCCTTGAGCCAGCGGGTGCGTTGGCGCAGCCACAGCATCAGCCGGCCGGAGCGCCTCCTCATAAGTGGTGGGCCAGTGCCTTGCAGCGGTAGCCGATGGCGCGCAGGCCGCATCCCAGATCGGCGTCCTCGGCAACGTTGAACGGGTCCCAGGCCATCAGCCATCTGAGCGCCGCCACGCGAAAATGGTTGGAGTGCACACCAGAAGGAGATCGGCAGGTCGAGCCGGTCGAGCACCGGCAGCAGCCCATCGAACAGCGCGCAGCCGTCCTGACAGCCCCGGCCAGAAGCAGAAGATCGCGCGGCGATGAGGCGAGCCGATCACGGGAACGAAAGATGAGTGCGAGGCTGAGGTATCACCACGCGAATGCTCGCTACCAGCCAGATCGCCAGCGCCGCTGCAAGGCCACCCACACTTACGCCAAGCCAGATGATTTGCCATGCGGCAAGTTTTGCGCGCGCCTCTGATCGGGGAAGCGCGCCTGGCCAGACCTTCGACCGCGCAGTGGGCGGCGGGGCTGAAAACAATATTGTAGATCGCCCGATGCACCGCCTGCCGGCGAAGTGAGCGAAACGGTGTTGGGCCGCAGGCGTGTAACACGTCGCGTAAGACGTTGGGAGCCAAGCGATCCGGCGCGAGCACGAACCTGCCGGTGCGTTCCTTGAGCAATCCCAAAGCAAGACACTCGCGTGGACTTGCGTCGGGTGTTGGCGGCACCATTTCGGCCGCGGTCACGTCGGTCTTGAAAAGGAAGCGCGCAAGCGTGGGCGAGCGCCCGATAGTAGGCATCGGCGCGGAGCCACCCATTGGCGATCAGCACCTCGTGGGGATGCACGCCGCAGCGCCTGGCGATATCCTGCGCCCGCGAGCATTCGCGGCATCGATCGAGCAATACGTAA
>ERZ1370068.3552-contig-2663_pt1 | contig 110932 bp, 185 predicted proteins | sample MGYA00561227_ERZ1370068 | MGnify/ENA primary metagenome ERZ1370068 (study PRJEB38410, sample SAMEA6850437) | metagenome | study: Metagenomic assessment of the ecological functions of the soil: analysis of the soil microbiota associated with the...
GTTGTACTTCGTTCAGTTACGTATTGCTCGATTGGACCGCTCATGGCCAAGGGGCGCGATCAACGTTCTTCGCTTCGAGCGTAAGGTCTCATCGAGTTGTCTCCAGCAGCGCCAGCTGGCATATAATGGTTGAGCTGAGCGGCGCGGCCGCTAAGGTTTGAGCCCGGCACTTTATCTTGCACTCGTCCGCTCCAGCGACTTGTTAGATGGCGTGAGCAGAAAGCCACTAGAAGACTGTTGGGATCATCCAGAGCAGTTTGACCGCAGCCAACGTTTTAGCCCTATGAAAAATGCGAGGTCCAAGCAGGGCCATTGCGAACGTTTGGTCGCCTTAGAGCGTGCCGCAATCCATCGAGATGGACGAGCGCTCATGGCGACGCCCAACTACCGCGCCTGTACTCATAGACGATCAAATACCCAAAAAGAGCATACGCGGCCAGGAAAGAGCGTCGCGCCCCAAAGAGAGATTTGTACTCGCGCGAGTCACACGACAGCGGCGTAACTTACGACTACGGTGATTAGGGCCAACGGTCCGGAAGGGATCGGAGAGAAGAGGCGCGGACTTGCATTTGCTTACCTAACGGTTGGGCTGAGCAGGCGGCGCGCTGTTGCGTATGGACTCGGCATTTTTATCTATCACGCTTGCGCTCGAGCGAGAGTTAACGTTAGGAGTGGCAACAGGGAGTCACGCGTGAAACCAGGATTACGAGTGCGTGTGCGGGTCGTATGAGGACAACAACATATTGCGGCCGCTATTTGAGTAAGGTGCATTGGTGGGACCAGCGGCAGCAGCGACACGTAGTTCATCCGGCATGACGACTGGCTCGTCTGTGTGAACGCATACGATTTTGCGGTAGAAGGGACCCCCGTTAAATACCTTGGGCGTCCTTAGCGAGGACAAGGCCGCACACGTGGTGGCAAATTCTGCTTCTTCCACCATTTGGCTGACCTTTGTGACCGCGTGCGTTTCTGCGCTGCCCAGCTTCCAGATACCACCGCCTCCACCACCTCTACTGCGACGCGTCTGTCGCGCTCGAATCGAAGCAGATTACGTCAGGCGGATCTGGCGAGAAGACTTCCGGGATCCCGGAGCGATTCAGAACCTTCTCGCTGGGGAAACGATTGGCTCGTCGACGACTGACGCTGGGCTCGGTCCAATCGCTTCCGCCGGGGATTGGAAGAAACCTGCGCATCGATGGCTGCGGGATGGCATGGGGTGACTTGCCACCCTAACTCTCAGTTATACGGCCGAACCAAACGAATGTCTTTCATCAATCGCATTGATAACATTCCCGCCCCTCGGCTAACTAATGAATTCATTGAACACGCGTGCCGCGCTGTCGTCAAACGCGGCCAGCTGCTTATGCGACATGTTCCATAAGCCAAACCGCGCTCGCTTCAGGCAGCCAGCCCTCACGAAGCACGCGGCGCCGGGCTATAGACCCGCCTCTCCCGACACATATATAAGGACACCCATTCGGACCTTCCTCCTCTAAGGGTGCACGTGGAGTTCTACACAAAAGCCTTCTTCGTCGCCGCTCGCCGTGCTGGTGGCGTACGGCATGTTGCTGGTGCTTCAGCCCTTCGCGGGCGCGATGGCCTGGGCGATCTTCCTCGCCTTCCTGCTCCACCCGCTGCACCGCTGGCTGACGCGCAAGCTGCGCGACAAGCCGAGCGTCTCGGCCGGCCTGATCACGGGCCTCACACCCTTCGCGCTGCTCACGCCGCTCACTCTGCTGGCCTTCAGTTCGTGGACCAGGCTCGCGCGCTGGTGCACTTCGTTCAGCGGCAGCGATTTCAAGCTGGATGGCAGCATTCTCATGCGCCTCGAGCAGTACCCGGTGATCGGCCCGTTGGCGCGCATGGCGCGCGAAGAGCTGTCGGTGTCGGCGGCGGACATCCAGGACTGGCTGGGGCGCGCCACGGAAGCGGCGCTGCGCAGCGTGGCGTCCGATCGGCAGGCGGCGTGGTGCTCGGCGGCGCTGGGCACGCTGGTGGCGTTCTTCTTCATGCTGTTCCTGCTGTTCTTCTTCCTGCGCGACGGCACGCAGCATGTTCGACCGGCTGCAGCGGCTGATCCCGGTGCCGGAAGAACATCGCGAGCAGCTCTTCGATCACCTCGCGAGCGTCACGCGCGGCGTGTTCTACGGCATCGGCCTGACGGCGATCGTCCAGGGCATCCTGGTCGGCATCGGCATTCGCGATCGCGGGCATGCCGTCGCCGGTGGTGTTCGGCGTGCTCGCCGGCATCCTCGCGCTGCTGCCCGCGGGCGGCGCGGCCATCGTGTGGATTCCGGCGGTGCTGTACCTGGCGGCCGCGGGTCACTGGGGAATGGTCGATCTTCATGCTGATCTGGGGCGTCATCATCTCGACCTCGGACAATTTCCTGCGCCCGATCCTGGTGTCGCGCTACGCGCCGGTGTCGGCGTTCACGGTGTTCGTCGGCGTGGTGGGCGGCATCGGCGCGTTCGGCGCCATCGGCATCGTGGTGGGGCCGGTGTTCCTCGCGCTGGTGGCGGCGATCCTCGAATACTTCGACGAGAAGGTGATCGCGCCGAACAAGCGCAGTCTCGATGCGCAGGCGGACGACGAGCGGCCGCCGCCGATGCCGGGGCTCTGATCATCACGACGCGGGCCTCGCCCGCTTTGCTCCAGGTGGCTAGTTACGGATGTGCGGGAGTCTCGCCATCGATGTGGCCGACGATGGTTTCGCGTCATGTAGGTTCCATCGTCCGACAGCGTCCAGACCGCGGCGTATGGCTCCGGATGACCGGCGAGCGCTGCGCCCATCACGAGACACCTCCGGCTCGGCATCGCGAAGGTCGCTACGTCGAGTTCCTCGTCGGAGCCGGATACGGCGTTCAGACTTCCAGTCGGGTTTGAATTCCCGTCCGGCGTGAATCGTCTTGCCATCGCGGGCCACGATATCGATCGTCATCGTGGAGAACCGCTGCCGGCTTCCGCCAGAACCATCGTGACGCTTGCCGGCGGATCGGGCGTATCCAGCCTTGATACGTCGACCTTCCATGTGCCGAGCAGAAGATGCTTCTCACCGGCAAAGGATGGCGATGCGGCCATGCAGCAAGTTGAGAAAGAATGAAGACGAGATTGGTCGGTAACGCATCTCCTGCACCCTCGTTACTACAGCATGTGGCCGAACCCTACTACTACTGTCAGTGTAAACGGCAATCCCCGGAGCCGAGCTCGAGTCAGATCGACTGCCGCGGCGGTGTGGACGGCGTTGCGCGCCGCCTGCCGATGCCGGGCTTTGCCGTGGCGATCCACACGTTGCTCATCCAGTACAGGGTGCTCACGCTGATGCTGTCGGGGGTCAGGCACCGTTTTCGCTGAGACAATGAACAGCGGAGCTCAGACCTCCCGTAGAATCCGCGCCCCGATGAATGACCTCTCCCCGATTCTCGACTCGCTGAACGACGCGCAGCGCGCGGCAGTCACCGCGCCCGTAGGTCCCGTGCTGGTGCTCGCCGGCGCGGGCTCCGGCAAGACGCGCGTGCTCACGCATCGCATCGCCTGGGTCATCCAGACCGAGGGCGCGTCGCCGCATTCCATCCTCGCGGTGACGTTCACGAACAAGGCCGCGCACGAAATGCGCGGGCGCATCGAGAAGTTGTTAGGCGTTCCGGGCAGCGCGATGTGGGTGGGCACGTTCCACGGCATCGCGCACCGGCTGCTGCGCCTGCACTGGCGCGACGCGAAGCTGCCGCAGAGCTTTCCAGATCCTCGATGGCGAAGATCAGCTGCGGCTCGATCAAGAAGATCGTGAAGGCGCATGGAGCTCGACGAGGCGCGCTGGGTGCCGCGCGAGATCCAGTGCTTCATCAATCACAACAAGGATGAAGGTCATCGCCCGCGCGACGCTGAAGGACGGCAGCGATCCGACGCGCCGGCAGTTGATCCAGCATCTACGCCGAGTACGAGGCGCAGTGCCAGCGCGCGGGCGTGGTGGATTTCGCGGAGCTGCTGCTGCGCGCGTACGAGCTGTGGCTGCAGAACCCGTCGCTCCTGCGCGCACTACCAGCAGCCGCTTCCGGCACGTGCTCATCGACGAGTTCCAGGACACGAACGCGATCCAGTACGCCTGGTCGCTGCTGGTCGCGGGCCAGGACGGCGCGCCGTTCGTGGTCGGCGACGACGACCAGTCCATCTACCGCTGGCGCGGCGCGCGCGTCGAGAACCTCACGCGCTTCCGCGCGACTATCCGGCCGCGAAGCTGTTCCGCCTCGAGCAGAACTACCGCTCCACGGGCAACATCCTGAAGGCGGCGAACGCGCTGATCGCGAACAACACCGGGCGCCTCGGCAAGAATCTGTGGACCGAAGGCACGGACGGCGAGCGCATCAAGCTCGTACGCGGCGTTCAACGAGCGCGACGAAGCCGAGTTCGTCATGCACCGCATCCGCGAGTGGACGAACCAGGGCGGCGCGCGGCGCGACGTGGCGATTCTCTATCGCTCGTAACGCGCAGTCGCGCGTGTTCGAAGAAATCTTCATGTCGGCGCGCATTCCGTACAAGGTGTACGGCGGCCTGCGGTTCTTCGAGCGCGCGGAAATCAAGGATGCGCTGGCCTACCTGCGCATCATCACGAATCACGCCGACGATGCGTCGTTCGAGCGCGTCGTGAACCTGCCCACGCGCGGCATCGGCGCGCGAGTCGCTCGACGTGGTGCGCGAGCAGGCCAAGGCGGCCAGCATCTCGTTGTGGGATGCGGCCGCGCATTCGCGTGGCGAACGGCGCGCTGGGGCCCGAAGGCCGAAGCCGCCGTGAACGGCTTCCTGAAGCTCATCGAACAGCTCGGCGCGATATCGCCGGCCTCGAGCTGCACGAGCAGGTCGATCACGTGATCAACAACTCCGGGCTGGTCGAGCACCACAAGAAGGAGAAGGCGGATCGCGGCGAAGCGCGCGTCGAGAACCTGAACGAACTGGTGTCGGCGGCGCGCGGCTTCGAGCCCGACGGGCTGAACACCGACGATGAAGCGCTGCCGCCGCTGGATGCCGTTCCTCGTCGCACGCGGTGCTCGAATCCGGCGAAGGCCAGGCGGAAGCCTGGGAAGACTGCATCCAGATGATGACGCTGCACACGGCCAAGGGACTCGAGTTCCCGGTGGTGTTCCTGTGCGGCCTGGAAGACGGCCTGTTCCCGCATCAGCGTTCGCTGAACGACGCGGAAGGTCTCGAAGAAGAGCGCCGGCTCTGCTACGTGGGCACGACGCGCGCGATGAAGCAGCTGTATCATGACCTATGCCGAGCAGCGCCGGCTGCACGGCATGGACAACTTCGGCACGCCGTCGCGATTCATCTCGGAAATCCCCGAAGATCTGATCGAAGAAGTGCGGCCGCGCATCCAGATTTCGCGGCCGGTGGCCGCGGGACGCTTCCGCGCGCCGGTGGAAGAGCTGGCGCCCGGCGTGAAGCTCGGCGCGCGCGTGCGTCACAAGAAGTTCGGCGAGGGCGTGATCCTGAAGGTCGAAGGCCAGGGGCCGCAGGCCAACATCCAGGTGAACTTCGCGTCGCTAGGCGTCAAGATCATGATGCTGGAATATCTCGAGGTGGTCAGGTGAAGTCCTCCTTTCAGACAAGCTGGCCGCGGCCTGGAAGGCCGACGAACTCGCTGGTGTGCGTGGGCCTCGACCCGGAGCCGAAGAAGTTTCCGGACCGCTTCCGCGACGCGCCGGGCGGCATCTTCGAGTTCAACAAGGCCATCATCGATGCCACGCGCGACCTCGTGTGCGCGTACAAGCCGCAGTTCGCGCACTACGCGGCGCACGCGGCCGAGAACCAGCTCGAGCACACCATCGACTACATCAAGTCGACGCTGCCCGAACGCCATCGTGATCCTCGATTCAGCAAGCGCGGCGACATCGGCAGCACCGCCGAGCAGTACGCGCACGAAGCGTTCGAGCGCTACGACGCGGACGCCGTGACGGTGAATCCCTATCTCGGCCGCGATTCGGTGGAGCCGTTCCTCAAGCACGGCGACAAGGGCGTCATCATCCTGTGCCGCACCAGCAATCCCGGCGCGAAGGATTTCCAGGATCTGGACGTCGGGCGGCAAGAAGCTGTTCCAGCACGTCGCCGAGCGGGTGGCGAAGGAATGGAACACGGCTGGCAACTGCATGCTGGTGGTGGGCGCCACGTATCCCGGAAGAGCTCGCCGACATTCGCGCGCGCGTCGGGCGATCTGCCGTTCCTGGTGCCGGGCGTCGGCGCGCAGGGCGGCGACGTGGCGAAGGTGATGGCGGCGGGCAAGACAGCCGCCGGCACGGGCCTCGTGATCAGCTCGTCGCGCGCCATTCTCTACGCGAGCTCGGGGGATGACTTCGCGAAGCGCCGCGCGCAAGGCCGCGCAGGAACTGCGGCGACTCGATCAACGCGCATCGCGCCTGACGGGCACGTGTTCATTGCACGTCAGCGAAGAATCTGCGCCAAGATCACGAGCTGCGCCGCGCGCGACCTTCTGCAAGGACTGCGACGCGTACGCCGTGATTCGTCTGGTGGAGCGCGTGCGCACGGTGACGGCGTACTGGATCATCAAGTCGACCGAACGGCATCATTTCCTGATCTGCGGCGCCTGCGAGGCGCAGTTTCCGGTGAAGCCGCACAGGCAGGGACGACCTCGAGCAGGCCGACATTCACACCTTGTTAGGCATGAGCGGCAGCCGCCGTGCGTCGCCGTTCTTTGCGCGCGCCATGGTGTTCTTCGCGCTGATCACGGTGTGGATGCCGGTGATGAATCTGCTGCTGGTGTGGGCGGCGTGGAGCAACCGCGCCGTGCTGCCGCCGGGCTGGCTGAAGCTGGTGAAATACCTGTTCTGGGCTGGGCTGGCGATGAACGCCGCGTTGCTGATATCGACTGGTGTTTGGACCACTACTTCGGCGCGCAAGCCGGAGTACTAGCGCGCTACGGACCCCAGCGGAAGATAGGCGGCGGCACTGTCTTCGGGCGGGCCGTCTGGCCGCCGCGGTTGATGTCGGGCAGGAAGATGCGCCAGCTTTGCGTGGGATGCATGAGCGCCCCAGATCAGCGGCACCAGCGGGCCGATGGGAATGGGCTTCTCGTATTGCACCGGCAGCAGCTCGCGCTTGCGCTTCGACCACGACGGTGTTCTTGTCGGCGTCCGGCTCGTCGAGGGCCGCGCGGAATTCATTCGGCATCATGTACTTGCGCACATCGCCAATGCGCAGATCGAGCGGCTTCTGGATCGCGGGTTTCGGATTCGGGACAGCGGGTGCGGACGCGCGGGCGCAGCGGGTGTCGGAGCGACGGTCTGCGCCGGCGACGACAGCGTCGGGCTCGGCGGCTTCAACCGCCGCGCAAGCTGCGAGTGCAACACCCAGCCCCACACGCTTCATCACAAAGCTCCTTCTCGTAAGAGATGCGACCTTCGCCGCGCAGCTTAGTTCGACGGCGATTTCAGGTGCGACCCCATTTGCTAGGAAGCGGGGAATGTCCCCATTTACTCGCTGCATCAGCGCGATTGACGGCATTCAAAGCCTGGCCCAGGCGCTCGTCCGCGGAAATGGCGCGCGCCGCATCCGACACGTCGCCGGTCTCCAGCGCAAGCGACGCGCAGAGCGACGGCATTGTTCGCGGGCACGCAGGTACTCGCGCCACGCGGCTCTGCTGCTGCGCAGAGCTCGGGTCTTCCGGCGGAATCGTCGCGCGACTGCAGTATCGGTTTGGACGCCTCGCGCCAGGGGATCAGCACTTCTTCGCGCAGGCGCTTCGCGATTTCCAGTCGATTGACGCGGACATCCGGCCGGAACGTGAGGATGTCGGCCTGCTTGCGCACCAGCCTGCCCTCGATCGGAACGAAGTCCATGAGCTCGCGGTTGAAGCGCAGGCCGGCTGCATGGCGGCCATCGGGGGCGACCAGCGACTGCGCCATCCAAGTCAGTGGCAATCCAATGGCCAGCACCGCGATGAGCAGCCTCGCGGGCTGCCGCGTCGCGCGCGCTTCGATGTTGAACGGCCGCGCCAGGATCGCGCCCGCGATGAAGCCGCCTAACAACCCGCCGACATGGCAGGCGTTGTCGATCAGCGGATGTGCCGCACCGATCACCAGCGAATACAGGCAGAACACCAGCGCGCTGTTGCTGATGCTCTTGAGCATGCTGGGCGGAATATCGACGCGGCGCACGGCCATGAAAGCGAGCAGCGCGCCGTACACACCGAAGATGGCGCCTGAAGCGCCGGCGCTGTTGCGCAGCGGATCCCACCAGCCGCTCGACGACGCTGCCGGATAGCGCCGACAACAGATAGATGAGTGCGAAGCGCGTGCTGCCGAACAGCCGCTCGACGAGGCCACCGGCCTGGTAGAGCGCGAACATGTTCAGCGCGATGTGAAGCAGGCCGAAGTGCAGGAATGCCGGAGGTGAGCAGTCGCCATTCCTGTCCGGTCCAGGTGAGCGGACCAAAGTTCGATCCGAACTGGATGTGTATCGCGGGGTTGGGGTTCATCAGGTCCGCCCCGGCGGCGAGCATGATGAGGAACACGGCGGCGTTGATGGCGATGATGCTCGGCGTCACGTAGGCGCGCCTGCCGAGCATCGCCATGACCTTGCCGAAGCGCTCATGCGCGGCCTCGGTCTTCGAGGAACTCCGGCGTTTTCTCCTGCGGCAACAGCGCCCAGATGCGCCTCCGCATCCTCGCGCGAAGCGGCCCAGAGGATCACGTAGTGTTTGCCGCCACGCGTGCGGATGAGGAAAGCCGAGCTCGCGGCGTTGTAGTCGACATTGGCGACATCGGCGAGCGCGGATGCGCGGTGCGGCGCGCAGGCTGTCGAAGCACGCCGCTGCGCTTGCCGCTTCGAACACAGAGCGTGTCCGCGTCGAAGTCAGCATGCCCTCGCCGGTCAGCCCGAAGGTGTTGCTGACGGGCTGCCCGGAACGTGCCGGCTGGCCGGTGCTGTAAGCGCACGCGGAATTGCCGCGCGGCGCGAGGCTCGAGGTACCAGTGCTCAAGTGATTATTCTCAAGATTAAGCCGTGGTTAGCTCGTACGCGCAGGCTACAATACCGGCCCCATGAAGATCGTGATACTCGGCGCCGGCCAAGTCGGGCGCACGGCGGCATACCACCTGTCGCGCGAAGAAGCCAACGAGGTCACGGTCGTCGACACCAATGAAGAAGTGCTGCGCGATCTGCAGGATCGCCTCGACATCCGCACCGTCGCCGGCAACGCCGCCTATCCATCGGTGCTCGAAGCCGCGGGCTGCGCGTCCGCCGACATCGTCGTGGCGCTGACCTCGAGCGACGAGGTCAACATGATGGCCTGCGAAGTGGCGTACACGCTGTATCGCACGCGCACGAAGATCGCGCGCATCCGCTCGTCCGAATACACGCAAGCATCCGAAGTTGTTCTGCCGACGAGGCGCTGTCGGTGGACGTGTGGATCAGCCCCGAGCAGCTGGTCACCGAATACATCGAGCGAGCTCATCAAGTTCCCGGGCGCGTTGCAGGTGCTCGATTTCGCCGACGGCCGCGTGCGCCTGGTGGGCATTCGCGCGCGCAAGGGCGGCTTGCTGGTCAGCCAGAAGCTGGCGGCGCTGCAAGGAGCACCATCCGAACACCGAGGCGCGCGTGGTGGCTATCTACCGCGCCGGCCGCAGCATCAAGCCCGAGGGCGACACCGTCATCGAGGAGGACGACGAGGTGTTCTTCATCGCCGCGCGCGACGACATCCGCAAGTTCATGAGCGAGATCCGCAAGGAAGAGGCGCCGGCGCAGCGCGTGGTGATCGCCGGCGGCGGCAACATCGGCCTGTCGCTGCGCTCGCAGGCTCGAAGAGCATCATCACGTGAAGCTCATCGAGCGCGATCCGAAGCGCGCGCCGCGATCTCCGAGCTGCTGCTCAACACCATCGTGTTGAACGGCGACGCCGCCGACGAGGAGCTGCTGATCGAGGAGAACATCGACAGCTGCGACGTGTTCGCCTCGCTGACGAACTCCGAAGAAGCCAACATCCTCTCGGCCATGCTCGCCAAGCGCCTGGGCGCGCAGGAAGGTGATGGCGCTGATCAACAAGCCCTCGTACGCCGAGCTCATGGAGAGCGGCAGCATCGACATCGCCATTTCGCCGCAGACCATCACCATCGGTTCGCTGCTGGCGCACGTGCGCCGCGGCGACGTGGTGCGCGTGCACTCGCCTGCGCCGCGGCGCCGCCGAAGCGCTCGAGGCCGTCGTGCACGGCACCGACAAGACTTCGCGCGTGGTCGGCCGGCGCGTCGGCGACATTCCGCTGCCCGACGGCGCGGCCATCGGCGCGGTGGTGCGCGGCGACGCGGTGATGATCGCGCACCACGACACCATGATTCACAACGACGATCACGTGATCGTGTTTCTTGTCCGACCGGCGGCACGTCGAGCAGGTCGAGCGCCTGTTCTCCGGACCCGGCGGGCGCTGAGCGGCGGAGCGCAGAGCTTGTTAGCCGTCGCGCACCTGCTCGGGCTCGATGATGGCCTTCTTCGGCCTGCTCTACCTGCTGCCCATCGCCTGGTCGCTGGCGCGTGCAGGACGGCGCGGTCATCGACTTCCGTCAGCGGCGGCGCTCATCAACGCGTTCGTGGGCCTGGCGGTGGCGCACGCGACGCGCCGCTTCCGGCGCGAGCTGAAGCCGCGCGACGGATTCCTGCTGGTGACGCTGTCGTGGGTGCTGATGTCGCGCGTCGGCGGCGTGCCGCTGATGCTCGCGCTGCCGGATCTGAGCTTCACCGACGCGTATTTCGAGGCGATGTCGGGGCTCACCACCACCGGCTCGACGGTGCTCAATCACCTCGACGACTCTGCCGCAGTCGATCAACCTGTGGCGCGCACGCTGCACTGGATCGGCGGCATCGGCATCATCGTGCTGGCGGTCGCCGTGCTGCCGTTGCTGGGCGTCGGCGGCATGCAGCTCTACAAGGCGGAGACGCCCGGGCCCGGTGAAGGACGAAAAGCTCACGCCGCGCATCACCGAGACGGCGAAAGCGCTGTGGTTCACCTACCTCGCGCTCACCGTGGCCGGCATCGTCGCGCTGCGCGCGGCCGGCATGAACTGGTTCGACGCCATCTGCCACTGCTTCTCGGCCATCGGACTCGGCGGCTTCTCCACGCACGACGTGAGCGTGGGCTTCTTCGATTCCTTCGCCGATCGAGCTGGTGCTCATCGTCATCATGGTCGTCGCGGCGCTGAACTTCTCGCGGCACTTCCTCGCGTTCCGCAGCCTGTCGTTCAAGCCTTATCGCGACGGACTCCGAGGGCAAGGCGGTGCTCATCGCTGCTCGGCGTGCTCGGTCGTGCTGGTGTCGGCGCTGCTCTGCGCTCGACGGCACGCTACCCGGACGACGATGGAAGCGTTTCGGCACTCGGTGTTCAACGTGGTGTCCATCGCCACCACCACGGGCTTCGTCACCGAGGACTACGAAAAGTGGCCGGCGTTCCTGCCGGTGTGGCTGCTGTTCCTGAGCTGCATCACCTGCAGCACCGGCTCGACCGGCGGCGGCATCAAGATGTTCCGCACGCTGCTGCTGGTCCGCCAGGCGCGCCGCGAGCTCAAACTACTGGTGCATCCGAGCGCCGTGATCCCGATCCGCATCGGCGGCAACGCCATCCCCGAGCGCGTGGTGCACTCGGTGCTGGCGTTCATCTTTCTCTATTTCGGCACGATTCTCGTGCTGACCTTCGCGCTAGCTGGCCACGGGCCTCGACCTGGTGTCGTCGTTCTCGGCGGCGGTGGGCTCGATGCAACAACGTGGGGCCCGGGTCTCGGCGCGGTGGGACCGTCGACCAACTTCTCGGCGCCTGAGCGACGCGCAGACCTGGATCTGCACGCTGGCAATGCTCATCGGCCGCCTGGAAATCTTCAGCGTGCTGGTGCTGTTCACCGCGCGACTTCTGGCGGAAGTAAGAAGCGGTGCCGGGTGCGGAACCATAGCGAGCGGCAGAGATGATGACAGATGTGCCGACATCGCGTACTGCCGAGAAATCGCGACCATTTGCTCCAGCGCGCTACGGATATAGCTCACCTCCAGATCCGCAATCGTGCGTTCCTGCTCTTCGATGACCGCGCGCACCAGGTCGCCGATGGACAACACGCCGATCACGCGATCGCCAGCCACCACGCGGCAGATGACGGATGCGCATGTCGGTCATGAGCCGCATGCAGTCGTGCGCGTCCTGCTTCGCGGTGACGGTGACCACCCTGGCGGTCATGATGGCCTCGACCCGCGTCTCTTCGGACGAGCGGCCTAACAACACGACTTTGCGCGCGTAGTCGCGCTCGGAAATGATGCCGACGAGCTTGTCGCCGGTCATCACCAGCAGCGCGCCGATGTGATGCTCGGCCATCTTCTTGATGGCGGTGAGCACGGCGTCGGTCGGGGCGACCGGAGAAGATGCCCTTGGGCTTCTGATCCAGCAGTTGCTGCACTGGAAAGCATTGCGACCTCCGTATCGTCCGGACGCTTATCTCAGATCAGGCGGGAATCACCGTGAGAATCGTGCCATTGACGCCCGTGACCCGCACACGCGCGCCGGCGGGCAGCTCGGGCCCGGAAACTTTCCACACGCCATCGCCGAGCTTCGCCTTGCCCGAGCCCTGCTCGATGGGCTCGACGAGCACCAGCTCGCTGCCGACGTACTGCAGGCCGCGCTGATTGAGGTTGGGCTGCTCGACGGTTGCCGGGTTGCTTCTTGCGATAGGTGCGATACAGCAGCAATGCGCGGCGATGCCGAGCAGGCGCAAAGCCGATGAGCTGGTATTGCCAGGGATATCGGAATGACCATCAGCAGCAGCCCGATGACCGCCGCGGAGGCGGCGAACCAGATGACGACGCGCGCCGGGAACCAGTGTTTCCGCGGCGGCAAGCAGCACCGCCAGCACCATCCAGTGCCACCACTGCGAGGTGCTGGAGGAATTCGCTCATGGCTGCGGCCCTCGCGGCGGCGTGGCGCGACTGCGCCCGGCGAACCTGGCGGCAGGCTGCTCGGCTGGCGCTGCATGGCGTCCTTGGCGAGCTCGACGATGCCGCCCAGCGCGCCTAACAAGCCGGCGGATTCCATCGGCATCATGAACACTTTCTGGTTCGGCGAATTCGGCGAACTCCTTGAGCGCCTCGACGTATTTCTGCGCGACGAAGTAGTTGATGGCCTGCACGTCGCCCTGCGGCGATGGCCTGCGACACCATGGCGGTGGCGCGCGCTTCGGCCTGCGCCAGGCGCTCGCGGGCTTCGGCCTCGCGGAACGCGGCTTCCTTGTTGCCTTCGGCGGCGAGCACCACGGCCTGCTTCTCGCCTTCGGCCTTGAGGATGGCGGCCTGGCGGAAGCCTTCGGCGTCGAGGATGTTGGCGCGCTTTTCGCGCTCGGCCTTCATCTGGCGGCCCATGGCCTCGATGAGATTCGCCGGCGGCGTGATGTCCTTGATCTCGATGCGCGTGCACTTCACGCCCCAGGGCGTGGTGGCGTCGTCGACCACCTTGAGCAGCCGGTGGTTGATCTCGTCGCGCTTGGACAGCGTTTCGTCGAGATCCATGGAGCCGACCACGGTGCGGATGTTGGTCATGGTGAGGTTCACCATGGCGAGCCGCAGGTTGGCCACCTCGTAGGCGGCCTTCGGCGCATCGAGCACCTGGTAGAACACCACGGCGTCGATGGCCACCATGGCGTTGTCCTTGGTGATGACTTCCTGGCGCGGGACGTCGAGCACCTGCTCCATCATGTTGATCTTCTGACCGACGTTGTCGAAGAACGGGATCAGCCAGTGCGGGCCGGGCGGCATGGCGTGGTCGAATTTGCCCGAGGCGTTCGCGCGTGTACTCGAAACCCTGAGGCACGATGACCAGCGTCTTGATCGCGACGATGACGATGCCGAGCGACGACCAGAACGACCCAGATGGTGCCGGACTCAAACATGTGTGCTTCCCCTCTAACGTTGCCGCGCTCGATGCGCCGGGAATCATACGCTTAGGGTCGCCGTTTCCGCACGTAGCCGCCCTGCGACATGGGAATGCGGCGCCGACTCTGCGATGATCCGCGCGCCATGAGGAAGCCAGCGAGACGCCAGCCGACCAGAAGCTGGCGCGCGCGACGGGGATAACAGTCTCAAGTATCAGGTCGCCGTGTCAGAAGCCCCCGTTCCGGAAATCAGCGTCGAGCCCGATCACTTCGATGTCGTCACCAGCGACGTCGTGCTGGTCGCGCGGCTCGAATCCACGCTTCGCGTTATGTCTGTACGACGCGGTGCTCGAATCCGGTGCGCTCATTCATCTGCGCGTGGCGCCGCCGGGCCGCGTGCAGGACCCCAATCTCACCGACACCACGCTCTCCACCGACCTGTTGCTGCTCGATCGCTGCTTCGTCGAGCTGCGCAAGAGCGAGCCGCGCGCGCAGCACTGGCAGGCGAAAGTCGTAGGCCAGGTTCAGGACCTGCCGGGAGCGCGCGAGCGCTTCGATGGCGTCCAGAGTTTTCTCTCGGCATTCCTCGCCGACGCCAACGTGAAGCTGGTTTCCTGCGATACCCACGTGGATCACGTGCAATTGCTGCAAATTCCGTCCCGCAATGGGACATGTTCGCAGCGAGCCACTTGCCGCTCAGCGCCTCGGTAGCTGAAAATCGGCGCCATGCGCCGAAACATAGTTGCCTTGCTGGTCCCCCTCGTGGGGTTGCTCACCGTCGATGCCGCGCTCGCCGCCAAGAAGGCCGCCAACGCCCCGCTGCTCAAGCTGTTCGAAACCAGCTGGCAGGAGGACCTGGCAGACGATCCGATCGCGCGCCACCGGACTCGGTGACCATCGTTACGACGACGCTGCTGCACCGACATGTCGGTGGAAAACATCGCCAAGCGCAGCCAGCTCATGTTCACGCGCATCGCCGCGCTGCGCAAGATCGACAAGACCAAACTCGAGAAGGCCGACCAGCTCAACTACGACCTGTTCGAGCGCGAAACCACGCGTTCGCCTCGAACGAAGCTCAGTTCAAGCCGTACCTGTACGCCATCCGCACCGTCGGCGGCCCGCAGCTGCTGCCTGAACTCGCCGAGGTTCATCCGTTCCAGACGGTCAAGGACTACGACAACTGGATCGCGCGCATCAACGCCAGCGGCGTGTACATCGACCAGTGGATCGTGTTGTTAGGCCAGGGCGCCACCGAGCGCCGCACGCAGCCGCGAATCATCGTGCAGAAGGTGCTCGAGCAGATCAAGCCGCAGCTCGTCGACCGACCCGGAAGCCAGCGGCTTCTACGCGCCGTTCAAGAAGATGCCGGCGAGCATCGACGCCGCCACGAAGGACCGGCTCACCGCCGCCGGCAAGACCGCCATCCAGACCGTGGCGCGTGCCGGCGTTCCAGCGCTTCGACAAGTTCTTCCGCGAGGTCTATCTACCCGCGTCGCGCGACACGGTGGGCATCTACGACACGCCGGACGGCGAGCTAGTACTACAAGAACCGCGATGCAAGTACTACACCACCATCGACAACCCCGATGCGGCGCGCATCCACAACATCGGCCTCGAGGAAGTGAAGCGCATCCGCGCCGAGATGGAAGAAGACGCTCGAGGGCATCAACTTCCTCGGCACGCTCTGACCAGTTCCTGCAGCTTCATCCGCAACGATCCGCGCTTCTATTTACAAGACGCCCGGAAGAGCTGTTCGCGGCGTATGAGAAGACCGCGCGCGGCATCGAGCCGCAGCTGCCGAAGCTGTTCGGCAGCCTGCCGAAGACGCGGCTTCGGCATCCGCCCGATTCCGGCGGCCAGCGCGCCCACCACGACCACGGCGTACTACCAGCCGCCGTCGCTCGACGGCTCGCGCGCAGGGCAATTACTACGTGAACCTGTACAAGCCGGAGACGCGCCCGATCGTGGGAAGTCGAGGCGCTGACCGCGCACGAGTCCGTGCCCGGCCATCACCTGCAGATCGCGCTGGCGTACGAGCTCACCGGCCTGCCGGAATTCCGCCGCAACGCCGACTACACCGGCTTACATCGAAGGTTGGGCGCTGTACGCGGAGAGCCTCGGCTACGAGCTCGGCCTCTACAAGGACGATTTCTCGAAGATCGGCCAGCTGAACTACGACATGTGGCGCGCGGTGCGCCTCGTGGTCGACACCGGCATGCACCAGTTCAAGTGGACGCGCGACCAGGCTATCTACTTCTTCAAGCAGAACACCGGCAAGAGCCAGCAGGACATCGAAAACGAAGTCGACCGCTACATCTCCTGGCCGGGCCAGGCGCTGGCGTACAAGTTAGGTCAGCTGAGAATCCAGGCGCTGCGCGCCGAAGCCGAAGAAGGCGCTCGGTGCGCGCTTCGATATCCGCGCATTCCACGACCAGCTCCTCGGAATGGGCCCGTTGCCCTTGTCCGTGCTGGACGCGGAAATGCGTGCCTGGATCGCGGCGCAGAGCGCGCGGCGGTAATCGTCGATCGTCGGCGGCTCATCACTCGTTCTCCAATCGGTCTTCGAGAGCTTCGATGGCGCTGAGCAGGCGCGCGCAGCGGGTTTCCGCTGCGGCGCGCTGCCGCCTGGCATGATCGAGCATGTGTGCGGGAATGTCGTCTCGCTTTTCGAGCAAGTTCGATCTCGAATGCGCGCACGCGACTGAAGCGCGGCTGGCCGCGGCGTAGTGGCGCTGCAGCTGCTCCAGCTGTTCGTCGAGCGCGCATTCGGCGACGTCGACGTCATCCTGGAACTGCGTGGGGACATAGGCGCTCGGCGCGAAGCCACTAACCGACTGACAGAATTTGCTCACGACAACTCCCTGTTCCCCGGCCGTCTGGTGTGCCGGGGTGCGGCAATCATCGCGAAATTGTGTGTCTGCGTGAATGTCGGCGCGTTCGCATCGGCATGCGGATCGCTGCCGCGCGCGTTGTCAGACACCGTGATGTGGCGACGTGGGAGCGTCTTCGGTCAGCGACATCAGGCTTGGGAGCGATCTCCAGATCCTGCGAATAGACGACGTTCATGACGTTGTCGTACCAGCCTCTGAGCCTCGGGCTTCACCAGGTGCTTGTTCACGTAGAAATAGAGCGGAATCAGCGGGTGATCCGCCAGCATCGTGCGTTCCGCCTGTTCGAGCAGCGCGCGGCGCTTCGGCGACGTCGGTCTGCCGCGACGCCTCGTCGAGCAGCGCGTCGTACGCGGCGCTCGGCGTAGTGCGGCAGGTTGATGCCGAAGCCGCCCTTCAGGTACTGCAGGAAGGTGTACGGGTCGTTGTAGTCGCCCGACCCAGGACAACCGATACATGTCGACGTCGCGGCGGTCGATGTCCTGCGAACAGCGACTTGAACTCCACCGCGGCGAGCTGCGCTTCGACGCCGAGCGCCTCCTTCCACATCGGATGCCACCGCCACGGCCACCTTGGTGTGCACCTCGCCGGCGTTGTAGCGCAGCTCGAAGCTGCAGCGGCTTGTCGCGCGTGTAGCCGGCTTCGGCCAGCAGCTTGCGCGCGGCTCTCGATGCGCTCGGCGACGCGGGCGTCGCGGCGTAGTCGAACGATCTGCGGCGTGTAGTTGTACATGCCGGGCGGCACCCAGCCGTACGCCGGCAGCTCACCCACGCGCAGCACCGAGCTCGCCAGCCGCTCGCGATCGATGGCCATCGACAGCGCCTGGCGCAGCTTGCGGATGTCTGGCGAACAGCGCGCGATCGAGATTGAAGCCGTAGTAGTAGGTGCTGAGCTGCGGCGCGACGTGCAGTTCCGCGGCCAGGTTTTCCCTGATCCAGTCGAACTGCCCGCGCGGCACGCACGCACGTGCAATGCAGTTCGCCGGCGCGATAGGCGCGCAGCTCGGCGTTCTCATCGGCGAGCTGCAGGAACTTCACGCCGTCGATCTTGTTGGCGGCGTTGTTCCAGTAGTGCGTGTTGCGCTCGACGCGGATGTAGCTGCCCTGCAGCCATTCCGTTGAGCACGAACGCGCCGTTCGACACCTGGTCGCCCGGCCGCGCGAAACGCGTCGCCGAGTTTCGCGAGCGACGGGCGATGCAGCGGCGCGGTGGACGGATGCGCCATGAGGCCCGGTAGATAGGGCGCCGGGCTGCTCAGCGTGATCGACGACGGTCGTGCGTATCGGGCGCCGCGACACCGAGCGAATCCGACGGGCTTCTTGCCGGCGACGATGTCGGGCGCGTTGAGGATGACGTCGATGACCTGCGCGTACTGCGAGGCGGTGGCCGGATCCACCAGGCGCCGCAGGCCCGCGGCGAAGTCTTCGGCCACCACCGGCTCGCCGTTCGACCAGCGCAGGTTCGGGTCGCAGCTTGAAGGTGTAGACGCGGCCGTCGTCGCTCACCGTCCAGCTTTCGGCGGCGGCCGGGAACGGTGCGCCGCATTCTTGTCGAGCCGCGTGAGGCACTTCGAACAGATCGCGCAGCACCACCATGGCTTCGGTGGACGCGCGCCTTGTGCGGATCGAGCGAATCCGGATCCGGGCCGTTGCCGCGCAGCAGGATTGCCGGCTGTTTGCCGCCGGCTTGTCGCCGCGCTGACCGCAGGCGCGCAAGCGCCAGCGCGAGGGGTGCCGCGAGCAGACGTGGCGTCGCGGACGTTGCGCCATCAGGCGGCGCGGCGATTTCTTGAGATGCACCAGCAGGATGGAGACCGCCGCGGGCGTGACGCCGGCGACGCGCGCGGCCTGTCCCACCGTGGCGGGACGAATCTGCTCGAGCTTCTGCCGCACTTCGTTCGAGAGCCCGCTGACGCGCGCGTAGTCGAGGTCCGCGGGCAGGCGCGTTTCCTCGTTGCGGCGCTGGCGCGCGATCTCTTCTTCCTGGCGCTCGATGTAGCCCGAGTATTTCGCGGCGACCTCGAGCTGCACGCGGATCTGCGCCGCGCAGCCGATCGTCTTCCGCGCTTCGGCATCGGCGCCGATGAGCTCGATCACGTGTTCGTAGCGACACTTCGGGCCGGCGCAGCAGGTCGAATGCGCTGACAGCGCATCGCGCGTCGAGGTTTCGCCGAGCACGCGCGCGCGCCCATTCGGCCGGGAATCTCCGCCGCCTTGATGCGCGTGTCGCTGAAGCGCGCGAGCTCGCGCGCGCTGCCCGCGCGCTTGGCTTCGAAGAACGCCCAGCGCGCGTCGTCGACCAGGCCCATGCTCGCGCCCGGCGGGCGTGAGGCGCAGATCGGCGTTGTCTTCGCGCAGCAGCAGGCGATGCTCGGCGCGGCTGGTGAACATGCGATAGGGCTCGCGCGTGCCGCTGCGTGACGAGGTCGTCGATGAGCACGCCGACGTAGCTCTCGCTGCGCTTCGGGCACGAAGGCCTCTTGCGGCCGCGCACGCGCGCGGCGTTGATGCCGGCGATGAGTCCCTGCGCCGCGGCTTCTTCGTAGCCCGTGGTGCCGTTGATCTGGCCCGCGAAGAAGAGGCCGCGCGAGCGCCTTGGTCTCGAGCGAGGGCTTGAGATCGCGCGGATCGAAGAAGTCGTACTCGATGGCGTAGCCGGGACGCGTGATGTGCGCGTTCTCGAAGCCCTTGATGGTGCGCACGAACTCGAACTGCACGTCGTACGGCAGGCTGGTCGAGATGCCGTTCGGATAGACCTCGTGCGTGTTCAGGCCTTCGGGCTCGATGAAGATCTGGTGCGAGGTCTTGTCGGCGAACCGCACGACCTTGTCTTCGACCGACGGGCAGTAGCGCGGGCCCACGCCTTCGATCTTGCCGGTGAACATCGGCGAGCGATCGGTGGCGGCGCGGATGATCTCGTGCGTGCGCTCCGTGGTCGCCGTGATGTGGCAGGGCAGCTGCGCGGGATGATCGCTCTCGCGGCCGAGATAGCTGAACACCGGGCGCGGCTCGTCGGAGTGCTGCGTCGGCGAGCTGCGAGTAGTCGATGGTGCGGCCGTCGATGCGCGGCGGCGTGCCGGTCTTGAGGCGCGCCGACGCGGAACGGCAGCGCGCGCAGACGCTCGGCAAGCTTGTTAGACGGCGGATCGCCGGCGCGGCCGCCGCGAGTAGCTGTCGAGCCCGACGTGAATGCGGCCGCCGAGGAACGTGCCGACCGTGAGCACCACGGCGCGCGCGCGGAATTCGATGCCGGTGACGGTGACGACGCCGCGCACCGACGCCGTTCTCGACGATGCAGATCGCCGCACTCCTGCTGGAACAGCGTGAGGTTCGGCTGGTTCTCGAGCGCGCGGCGGATGAATGCCTTGTAGAGCGCGCGATCCGCCTGCACGCGCGTCGCGCGCACCGCCGGACCCTTGCTGGCGTTCAGCGTGCGCGACTGGATCGCCGCCGCATCGGCGCGCGCGCGCCATGACGCCGCCCAGCGCGTCGATCTCCTTTGACGAGGTGGCCCTTGCCGATGCCGCCGATGGCCGGGATTGCAGCTCATCTGGCCCAGCGTCTCGATGCGACTGCGTGAGCAGCAGCGTGCGCGCGCCCATGCGCGCGGCCGCGAGCGCAGCCTCGGTGCCCGCGTGCCCGCCACCCACGATGATTACGTCAAATGACGCTGCCGATAGCCAAGGAATCACCGCCAGATCAAGGAGTTAAGGCGCCCAAAGGCGCGGATGGTAGCTCGCCCGGGGTGTCAACGCCACCGGGCTGCGGCCCGTTGTTACTGGCAAGCAGCGCCGATTTCCGGCTCAGCAGGAGATGAGTCATGAAGAAGTCGACCCTCTTGGCCGGTATCGGTCTGGCCCTCTCGATGGTGGTGGCGGGTTCCGCTTCGGCGGGCACGCCGCGCTCGACGCAGCGCCAGACACAACCAGCGCGAGCGCATTCATGAACGGCGTGGCGAGCGGTGAGCTCACGCATGCCCGAGACGCGCCGCCTCGCCGGCCGGCCAGGTGCACCTGAACCGCGTCGAAGCGCCGCGCCAAGTCCGACGGCGTGGTGACCGCGCGCGAACGTGCCCATCTGCAGCACGAAGACGAACCAGCAGTCGCGCCGCATCTATCGGCAGAAGCACGACGCCCAGGATCGCAACTAAGCAGTCGAGACTGCACGATGGCTGCAGGGGCGCGTCGCGCGATGGGTCGCGCCCTTTTCATTTCGCGGACCCGGCGCAGTCGACGTCCGGGCGCAGCCCGTGACTCATGTATCCTGCGCGCCGCATGATGCGACTTTGCGCCCTGGCAGGATTTCTCGGCTTCGCCGCCGCTGGCCGCGGCCGACCGCTCGCCAGCCGCAGCTCGCGCTCAAGCCGTGCCGTCTCGAACATCCCGGCGCGCATGCTGGCGCTGACCGCCGAATGCGGCACGCGTCACGGTTGCCGGAGAATCCCGACGAGCCCGACGGCCGCACGATCGAACTGTTCGTCGCGCGCGTGCCGGCCATCAGCCTCAACAAGAAGCGCCGATCCGCTGTTCCTGATCGCCGGCGGTCCGGGCACCTCGGCGGTCGACCTGTACACCTCGTCCGCCGGCGCCGTTCGATCGCGTGCGCCGCGATCGCGACATCATTCTCGCTGGACCAGCGCGGCACCGGCCGCTCGCATCGGCTCGATTGCGACTACGGCGACCAGAATCTGCTTCGAGCGCATCGACGACGTCGAAGTCGGGCCCGGCCAACGTCAAATGCCGCGACGAGCTTGTCGAAGAAATCCGGATCTGCGCATGTACACCACCAGCGTCGCGGTGCGCGATCTCGACGCAGGTGCGGCAGTCGCTCGGCTACGAACGCATCAATCTCTACGGCAACTCTACGGCACGCGCGTGGCGCAGCACTACGCGCGCCGCTATCCGAAGTGCCACGCGCACCGTGATCCTCGACGGCGTGGTGAATCCGGAAGTGGTGCTCGGGCCGGCGATCGCCATCGACGCGGAGCGCGCGCTCGGAGCGCATCCTGCAGCGCTGCGCGCGCGATGCCGCACTGCGCCAAGGCGTTCACCGATCCGTCCGCCGACTACCGCGCACTGCGCGCGCAGCTCACGCGCCAAGCCGGCGCAGACCATGGTCAGCGACGTCGCCACGGGCCGGCCCATCAATTTCGACTTCACGCACGCGGCATCTGTCCGCCGGTGCTGAGATTCGCCAGCTACAACGACGACCAGGCGGCGCTGCTGCCGCTGTCGCTGCACCTGGCGACGCACGAGGGCAACTTCACGCCGCTCGCGAGCCAGTTCCGCGTGTTCGCGCATTCGCTCGAGGCAGTCGTTCGCCTACGGCATGCACAACAGCGTGGCCTGCAGCGAAGACGCGCCGCTCGATCGATGCCTCGAAGCTCGATCTGCGCCGCGCTCAACGCCACGCACATGGGCGCCGAGCAGGTGCAGCAGCTCGATCGAAGCCTGCAAGGACTGGCCGAAGGGCGTCGTCGACGCGGATCTGCACGCGCCGTTCAAGAGTGACGCCGCGGCGCTGCTGCTGTCGGGCGCGGACGACCCGGTGACGCCGCCCGAATACGCCGCAGCTCGCGCAGCGCGCCTTCGCCGACAGCAAACACGTGATCATCGCCGGGCACGGCCACGGACAGCTCGGCGCGCCCTGCGTCGACCGCATCATCGCGAATTTCGTCGCCGCCGGCAGCGCGCAAGCGATCTCGACACGACTTGCACGCGACAAGCTGCAAGCCCATGCCGTTCTTCACCACGCTGGCCGGGCCGGCGCCGTGAACGACCGGATGCTATGGAAGCCCGCGGCCTCGTCAAGTCCTTCGGCAAAATCGCGGCGGTGCGCGGCGTGAGCTTCAGCGCGCGCGACGGACAGATCACCGGGTTGTTAGGCCCGAATGGCGCCGGCAAGTCGACCACGCTGCGCATGCTGTACACCGGTGCTCAAGCCCGACGCAGGGCGATGCGTTCATCGACGGCAACGCAGCGTGGCGGCGCGGATCCGCTCGCCGCGCGCCGCGTCGATCGGCGTGCTGTCGCACGGCGCCGGCGTCTACAACAATCTCACCGCGCGCGAGAACATCACCTACTTCGGCGAGCTGCATGGCTTGAGCCGCGCCGATCGCGACGCGCGCGCCGCCGAGCTCATCGAGATGCTGGAGATGCAGCCGTTCGCCGACCGCGCTGCGCGAAAGGGTTCTCGCAGGGCCAGAAGCTCAAGACCGCGCTGGCGCGCGCGCTGGTGCACCGGCCGCGCAACGTGTTGCTCGACGAACCCACCAACGGGCTCGACGTGATGGCGGTGCGCAACCTGCGCAAGTTGCTGGGCCAGCTGCGCGACGCCGGTCATTGCGTGCTGTTCTCGAGCCACGTCATGCAGGAAGTCGAGCAGCTCTGCGACGAAGTGGTGGTGATCAACGGCGGACAGGTGGTGGCCGCGGGCGCGCTGGCGGATATCCGCGCGCATGTCCGCCAACAGCCAGCTCGAAGACGCCTTCGTGCAGCCTGATGCGACGGCGATGGCGGTGGAGGCGAAATGAACCTGCGCGGCATCTGGGCGGTGTTCCGCAAGGAATTCCGCGAGAACCTGCGCGACCGGCGCACGCTGCTGTCGGCGCTGGTGTTCGGCCCGGTCATCAGTCCCGATTCTGGTCGCGGGGCTGGTGCAGTTCAGCATCTCGCACGCCGAGACGCAGTCCGACGAGAACATCGTCGTGGCGGTGACGCATGCCGAGCATGCGCCCAACCTGCTCGACTATCTGAGCGCGCGCGGCGTCGACATCGTCAAGGTGGATCTCGACGAGGCCGCGCGCGCGCAGCGCGGTCGACGACGCAGACCCACAAGATCATCCTGGAGATCCCGGCGGACTTCGGCGCGCGCCTGCAGGAGGGCCAGCCGGCGCCGGTGATTCTCTATTCAGACAGCTCGCGCGGCTTCGAGCGGCGCGGCGTGGGCCGCGTGCGCGCGCTGGTGTCGCAACTACGGCATCGAGATCGCGCAGCTGCGCTTCCTGGCGCGCGGCATCGATCCGATTTCGGTGCTGCCGATTTCCGTGCAGGAGATCGACGTGTCGACGCCCAGCGGCCGTTCGGTGCTGGTGCTCAACATGATGACGCTACCTGGTGCTGCTGTCGATGCTGTTCGGCGGCCTGTATCTCGCCATCGACGCCACCGCCGGCGAGCGCGAGCGCGGTTCGCTCGAAGTGCTGCTGACCGTCGCCCGTGCCGCGCGAGCATCTGATCTACGGCAAGATCGCGCCGCCGGCGTCGTACATGCTCGATCTCGCTGGTGCTCACGGTGACGATGTTCGCCGTGGCCATGAGCTTCGTCGGGCCTCGAGCAGCTCGGCATCACGGCGAATCTCGGGCCCCGCGGCCGCCGCGCAGATGGTGGCGTGTTGCGCGCCGCTCATTCTGTTCGGCTCCGCCTATCTCACGCATCATCTCGGCGTTCGCGAAGACTTACCGCGAGGCGCAGACCTATCTGCAGCTCGTGATCACCGATCCCGACGCTGCCGCTGATGTTCGCCGGCTTGCTGGGACTGCAGACCAAGACGTCGCTGATGTTCGTGCCGTTCCTGAGCCAGCACCTGCTGATGACCACGGTGGTGCGCGCCGAGGAGATCGACCCGCTGCACATGACTGGTGTCGGTGGGAAGCACGCTGGTCTACGGCGCGATGCCTCACGTACATCGCCGGCCGCCTCTACCGGCGCGAAGCCTGCTGGGCTGAGGCTAGGCCGACTTCTTCGCGGATCGGATGCACGCCCGGCGGCAGCGTCGCCGCGCGGTGCTGCGCGAGCAGCGCGCGGTAGCGGAAGATTTCCGTCGACGGTGAATTCGCGCGCTTCGATTTCGTAGCGATTGTCCCAGTAGCCGCGGCGGAAACATTCCAGCAGGTAGCGCGGGATGGTGAGATCGCCCGTGGCCCACTGGCGGATGACGTGGAAGTATTCGTGCAGCACCAGCGGGCCGTCGGCGAAGAATTCCTTGCCGCTGCCGCGCAGGTAGATGCGGTTCGGCCGCGTGGTGGCGATGCGCGCGCCAGTGAAAGCGCACGAAGATGCTAGTACTGGATGACCTTGATCTGGCGCACGGACTCGCCGAACAGGCTCTCGAGCGCGAGCTGCACGTCTTTCGGCGGGATAACAGCGGTTACCTACCCACATGTCATTTACCTATGCAGAACGAGCCGAAGATACGGCCTAACAAGTCATCGGCGGTAAAGATTCCGGTGATTTCTTCCAGCGCCTGCTGGCCCTGGCGCAAGTCTTCGGCGATGAGCTCGCCGGCGCGATGTTGCCTCGAGCTTGCGCGCCGCGGTCTCGACGCAGCTCGCGCGCGAGCGCCAGCGCCTCCAGGTGCCGGCGCCGCGCGGAGATGCTGCCGTTGCCCGCGGTCTGAAAGCTGACGCTGTCCTTCAGGTGCGACGCAGCAGATCGAGGCCCGCGCCCGTGACCGCGCGAGACGTGGATGCGCGGCGGACCCGACATGGTGTCGGCCACCGGCAGTCCCGCGGCCAGATCGATCTTGTTGAATATCAGCGTCACGGGCACGTCGGCGGGCAGGCGCGCGCGTTCTCTCCTCGAACGCGCGGCCTGCCGGATCGTCGGCCGTGTCGATGACGAACAGCACGCGATCGGCGCGCGACATTTCGGCCGACGCGCGCCGCACGCCTTCGCGCTCGACCACGTCGTCCGAGTCGCGCAGGCCGGCGGTGTCGAGCACGTGCAGCGGCAGGCCGTCGATGTCGATGCGCTCGCGCAGCACGTCGCGCGTGGTGCCCGGAATGGCGGTGACGATGGCCGCGTCGTAGCCGGCCAGGCGATTGAGCAGGCTGGACTTGCCGGAGTTCGGGCGGCCGGCGAGCACCACGGTCATGCCATCGCGCAGCAGCCGGCCCTGGCTCGCGGCCGCGGCGACTGCCATCGAAATGGCCGCGCACGGTAGCTAGGCGCTCGCGCAGTTCGGCATCGCCGAGAAAGTCGACCTCTTCCTCGGGAAAATCGATGGCCGCTTCGACGTAGGTGCGCAGATCGATCAGCGCGTCGGTGAGGCCCTGCACCATGCTCGAGAATTCGCCCTGCAGCGAACGCATGGCGGCGCGCGCGGCCTCGCGCGAGCCCGCATCGATGAGATCGGCGACGGCTTCGGCCTGCGCCAGGTCGATCTTGTCGTTGTGAAATGCGCGCTCGGTGAATTCGCCCGGGCGCGCGCGGCGCGCTCCGAGCTCGAGGCAGCGCTCGATCAGCTGCTCGACGATCACCGGGCCCGCCGTGGCCCTGCAGCTCGACCACGTGCTCGCCGGTATAGGACAAGCGGGCCGGGAAGAACAGCGCGATACCGATGTCGATCGGATTGCCCTCGCGATCGAGGAAGCGGGACAGCGTGGCGTGGCGCGGCGACCGGCAGTTCGCCGACCAGCGTCGCCGCGATCTGCGGCGCTCTCGGGCCCTGAGACGCGCACGACCCCGACGCCGCCGCGTCCGGGCGGTGATGCCGCTGCCACTATGGTGTCGGGATGACTCATGCAATGCGCGGCTGAGCGCCGCGCGGTTCGAGTCTACGCCCGTTGCCGCGCGCTGCAGCGCGCGGCGAAGCGGCTGGCCTACTTCTGCGCGCCTGCGTCCTCGGCGCGATTTTCCGGTTGATGTTCCACTGCTGAAGGATCGACAGGCCGGTGTTCGTCACCCAGTACAGCACCAGGCCTGCCGGGAACAACGCGAACATGACCGAGAAGACGATGGGCATCAGCTGGAAGATTCTGGCCTGCATCGGATCCGGCGGCGGCGGGTTCAGCTTCGACTGGACCCACATCGCAAGACCGTTGAGCACCGGCAGGATGAAGTACGGATCGCGCGCCGACAGGTCGTTGATCCAGCCGAAGAACGGCGCCTGGCGCATCTCCGACGCTTTCGAGCAGCACCCAGTAGAACGCCAGGAACACCGGCATCTGGATGATCATGGGCAGGCAGCCGGCGACCGGATTCACCTTCTCCGTCTTGTACAACTCCATCGTTGCCTGGCCGAGCTTGGTGCGGTCGTCCTTGTAGGTTTCCTGCAGCGATCTTCATGCGCGGCGCGAGCGCGCGCATGCGCGCCATCGAGCGGCCGGCCTTTCTCGGACAGCGGATAGAACAGCGAGCTTCAGCAGGAACGTCGACGCAGGATGATCGCGAGGCCCCAGTTCGCGCACGAAGCGAGTGCGCGAACTCGAGCATCGCAGAACAGCGGCTTGCGACAGCAGCGTGAGCGCGCCGTAGTCGGCGACGCGGCTCAGTTCCGGATGCACCGAGTCTCGAGCTGCTTCTGCAGCTTCGGGCCGACGAACAAGCTTTCCTTGAGTACGCCTGTGGTGCCAGGCGCCACGACTTCTGCCGGACCCAGCGCGCCGAGGATGTAGAGGCGGTCACGCGCCTGCGAGCGAATAGTTGTAGGTCTTCGTAGCGGTCAGGAACGATCGCACTCACGAAAGTGGTGCTGCATGCCGGCCGAGCCAGCCGTCCTTGACTTCGACCGAGAGCGCTGTGTCGTCAGGCTTGTCGATCTTCAGCTTGCGGTAGCGATTTCTGTCCGCCGTTCTTTTGCACGGCCACATCGCCGGGCCGCGCGTAACGCGTAGCTCTCGACCTTGAACATCGAGCGCTCGACCGGGCGGATCGGTGCGCGACGATGCGCGCGTACGAACGCGGCGACCCACGGACGCCGTCGAGCTGCGTTGGCGATCGGAGTACTCGAGGCCGATGGCGAACATGCCGCGGCTGGAACGACGAAGGTCTTGGTGACCGTGACGCCATTGCCGTCGGTCCACGTGAGCGGCACGCGCAGTTCGTCCTGGCCGGGCGCGAGCGTGGTACTTTTGCGGCGGCGGCGGTGAACATGCTCGATGTGCGTCGGGCCGTCGGCGGTCTGCTTCGACGCTCGACCAGGCCGGTCTGCAGCACGTAGTTAGTGGACGGCCGAGTCGCGGTTGAACAGGCACCACCGGTGCCGGCTTCGCCCTTGACGACCGGATAACCCGGGCAGCTCGGCGCGCACCAGCGTGCCGCCTGTCGAGGTCGATGTCGAGCACCAGCACATCGGTGGTGACGCGAACGATTGCCGGCGGTTTCGACCGCCGCAGGCTGCGCGTGGCGCGCAGGCTGCAGCGACCGGCAGCGGAGCCTGCCAGCTGGAAGCGGCGCGCTGCTGGTGCAGTTTGAGCCGCCTGCGGAACAGTATCATCTAATAGTCGGCTGGCTTTGGCGCGCTGGTGCCGCCAGTCGGGCCGGCAGGATCGGCCAGCGACAGAGGTCGGCTTCGGGCCGTAGTCGATCTGCCACTGCGAGTAGTTGAGCCAGAGGGCGAGCGCGAGGCCCAGCCACAGAAAGACGCGAATGTTGTTAGTCATGCGAATGTTTTGAGACAGCCGGGTACCGGATCGAATCCGCCTTCATGCCAGGGGTGACAACGGGAAATGCGCTTGATCGTGAGCCAGGTGCCGCGCACGGCGCCGTGCGTTTCGATGGCTTCGATCGCGTACTGCGAACACGACGGATAGAAACGGCAGCGCGGCCCGAGCAATGGGCTGATGGCGAGCTGGTACCCGCGGATCAGATATTTCAGGACGTAGCGCATGTCGTTGCGACGCGTTGCCAAAGGGTCGCGAGGCTAGCACGCAGCGTTGTCGCCGGTGCTTCACGCGCGGGAAATTTTGCGGCCACCACGATGTCGACCGCCGGAAGGTCGAACTGCGCGAGCCGAAAGCTCTCGCGGATCAGGCGCCGCAGGCGATTGCGCGCAACGGCGTTGCCGGCGGTTTTCACCGCCACTGCAAGCCCGATCGCGCGGATGCGCGAGACCATTGGGCTTGACGCGCAGTCGCGAAGAAGCGGTCGTCGATGCGCCGTCCACCGGCGTAGATCGCATCGAACTGCAGCTTGCTGCGCAGGCGCAGCTCGGCGCCAAAACCTAAACGACGTGGAGTGGGCTGCATTGCGGCCGCGCTGAAGACGAGCTCCCGGTCGTTTAGGGAACGATCTTCTTGCGGCCCTTGGAGCGGCGGCGCGCAAGAACCTTCTTGCCGCCCGTGGTTTTCATGCGGGCGCCGAAAACCCGTGGCGCGTTTGCGCTTGATCTTGCTCGGCTGATAAGTGCGTTTCATGGTGATCGGCCCGAAGCCGCTGATATCCCGGAAAAAAGGGCGGGAAGGTTACGCAGCGGGCAGTCCGGGTGTCAATACAATCCGGTCAGGAACGGCTGAGACTTCGCACCCTTTTTCCGGCCCGAGTCCCAAACGGATCCATCTGTGACTGCAGCGTCTCGCGATACATCACAGCTGGATGGCGGCACGCTCTGGACGCGCTGCATGCGCGCCCTGGAGGACGAACTGCCGGGCGAGCATTTCAACATGTGGGTCCGCCCGCTGCAGGCCGTCGAAAGCAATGGCGCCCTCAAGCTGCTCGCGCCCAACCGATTCGCGGTCGGACTGGGTGAACGCCCACTTATTGTCGCGTCTCGGTGAGATCGTGCGCCGCTTCGTCGAGGGCGATGCGCCGATCGTGACGGTGGAAGTCGGTTCGCGCGGACCGGAGCCGGTGCGAGCGCCGGTCGAGCCGATGCCAACGGCGCCGCCACGGCCCAAGCGCAGCGAAGGCATTGTCGTCGGCGTTCGGCTGAATCCGGATTTCACGTTCAACGGTTTCGTCGAAGGCAAGAGCAACCAGCTCGCCAAGGCCGCCGCGGTGCAGGTCGCGGAGAATCCGGGCCGCGCCTACAACCCGCTGTTCATCTACGGCGGCGTCGGTCTCGGCAAGACGCATCTCATGCAGGCGGTGGGTCACACCATCAAGGCGCGGGATCCGGAAGCGCGCGTCGCGTACATTCACTCCGAGCGATTCGTGAGCGACATGGTGCATCGCGCTTCAGCACAACAAGATGAACGAGTTCAAGACGGCGTATCGCTCGCTCGATGCGCTGCTCATCGACGACATTCAATTCTTCGCGAACAAGGACCGCTCGCAGGAAGAGTTTTTCACACGTTCAACGCGCTGCTCGAAGGGCAGCAGCAGGTCATCGTCACCGCCGACCGTTATCCGAAAGAAGTGTCGGGTCTCGAAGAACGCTTGAAATCCCGCTTCGGATGGGGTCTCACGGTCGCCATCGAGCCGCCGGAGCTCGAGACCTGCGTGGCGATTCTCATCGGCAAGGCGCAAGCGGCGAACGTGATGCTGCCCGAAGAAGTCGCGTTCTTCATCGCGAAGCGCATTCGCTCGAACGTGCGCGAGCTCGAGGGCGCGTTGAAGCGCGTGATCGCGAACTCGCGCTTCACCGGGCAAGCCGATCACGCTGGATTTCACCGAAAGAAGCGTTGAAAGACCTGCTGACATTGCAGGCGAAATTGATCACTATCGAAAACATTCAGAAGACGGTGGCCGACTACTACAAAGTGCGCGTGGCAGATCTGCTTTCAAAACGCCGTAGTCGTTCCATCGCGCGACCGCGCCAGGTTGCGATGGCGCTCGCGAAAGAATTGACGACGCACAGCCTTCCGGAAATCGGCGATGCATTTGGCGGGCGTGATCACACCACGGTGTTGCATGCCTGCGGACGAATCCGGGAATTGCGCGTGGCCGAACAGCGCGTCGGTGAGGATTATCAAAACCTGTTGAGAACCCTGACCGGATGACTGTGGGAATGCCTGTGGATAGATTTGTGGATAAAACAGTCCACAGTTCATGCACAGGGGATCAGCAGGCTGTGAGTAAGTTGGTTCAGTGATCGAGAACGACGACAAGGGACTGATGCGAGCAGACATTTTGGAGTTATCCCCATCTGTCCACAGGCTCTACTGCTGCTACTACTGGCTTTAAATCATTAAGAACAGAAGGCAATCGCATGAAGCTCTCCGCGACCCGCGAGCAAATCCTCGCTCCCCTGCAAAGTGTCATTGGCGTCGTCGAACGTCGGCAAACCATGCCGGTGCTCTCCAATGTGCTGCTGGCTGCGCGGAACAACCGCGTCAGCGTGACCGGCACGGATCTCGAGGTGGAGCTGGTCGCGACCGGCGACGCCACACGTTCAGCAGCCAGGCGATATCACCGTTCCGGGCCGCAAGCTGCTCGATATATTCCGCGCGCTGCCCGAGAAAACGGCGGTAACGGTCGCGACTGACGGCGAACGTGTCTCGATCAAGGCGGGAAAATCGCGCTTCACGCTGCTCCACGCTTGCCGGCAGCCGAATTCCCAGTCGTCGAAGAAATCAACGCCCAGCAGACGCTGACCCTCTCCCAGGGAGATTTCAGACGTTTGATCGACAAGACGCACTTTTCGATGGCACAGCAAGACGTTCGCTACTATTTGAACGGACTTCTGCTCGAAACCGATGGAAAGACTGCTGCGTGCGGTGGCCACCGATGGTCATCGCCTGGCGCTGTGCGAGGCCGAGCTCGAAGTCCAAGGCCAAGAACGAATCAGCAGGTCATCCTGCCGCGCAAGGGAGTCCTCGAACTTCAGCGCATTTTGGGCGGAGATGGCAACGTGGACCTTGCGATCGGAACCAGCCACGTTCGGGCCCAGATCGGCGATATTCGCTTCACTTCGAAGCTCATTGACGGCCGTTTCCCGGAATATGGCCGTGTGATTCCGGCCAATCCGACGAAACAGGTCGAAGCCGATCGCGAAGGCCTGCGCCAGGCGCTGCAGCGGACAGCGATTCTCTCGAATGAGAAGTATCGCGGAGTTCGCATCAATTTGAAGTCAGATCTCGTCACGATCCAGGCACATAACCCCGAACAGGAAGAAGCCGAGGACCAGGTCGAGGTCACGTACAAGGGCGATGAGGTCGAGATCGGCTTCAATGTCACCTACCTGCTCGACGCCTTGGCGGCCGTGGATTCCGACAAGGTCGTTCTGGGTCTCACTGACGGCAACAGCAGCTGCCTGGTGCGCGCGGCCGGCGACGACGAACTCGCAAGTACGTCGTCATGCCGATGCGGCTCTAAGCCGCACGGCGACGTCGCAGCTCTGATGTCTCTGGCCGAGCTGCGCGTCGAGAACCTGCGCTGCATCGAATCGGCGGTGCTCGAGTTCTCGCCAGAGCTCAATCTGATTGCCGGCGAGAACGGCGCCGGCAAGACTTCCATCCTCGAGGCGATTTTCCTGCTGGGCCGCGGCCGTTCCTTCCGGACGCGCAGCACCGAGCGGCTCATCCGGCTACCACCAGCCGAAGCTCACCGTATTCGGCCGCACGGACGATTCGCCGCCCAAGCAGCGCCGGAATCGAAGTCGCCGCAGACGGCGGCACGCGGGCCCGGATCAACGGCGAGAACGCGCATCTCGCTGCTCGAGCTCTCCGGCGTGCTGCCTGTCCAGGCGATCGATCCCGAGATCCACAAGCTCGTCGACCAAGGTCCGGAACGCCGGCGACGCTGGCTCGACTGGCTGGTGTTCCACGTGGAACCAAGCTTTGGGCTTGCACTGGGCGCGGTACAACCGGGCGCTTGAAGCAGCGGAACGCAGCGCTGACGCACGGGCGGTCGCGAGATCTCAGCCTGGGATGGCGAACTCGTCCTGAACGGCAGTCGCGATCACCGAGGCCCGCCAGCGGACGCTCGAGCGACTGCATCCCGTGTCCTGCAGCAAGACCTTTGAGCGCTTCGGCGGCTTGGACGTCGCGGTTGGCTTCACGACGGGCTGGCTGGCAGGGACGTCCTTCGAGGATGCGCTGCGAACGCACGCGGAGCGCGATCGGCACGCGCGGCACAACGACCGCCGGCCCGCATCGCGCGGACGTGACGCTTCGACGCAACCATCGCGTCGCCCGCGAGACGCTCTCGCGCGGGCAGCAAAAGCTCACGGCCGTGGCGATGATCGTCTCGCAGCTTCGGCTGCTCCAGGACGAGCTGAAACTGCGCGCCGTGCTGCTTCTGGACGACCCGGCCGCCGAACTCGATGAGCAAAAATCTGCAGCGATTGTTCGATGAATTGTCGGCGCTTCGATGCCAAATGATCGCCACCTCGCTGACCCAAGAAACCGCGCTTTTTCAAGCACCTAAAGCGACGTTTCACGTGGAACAAGGACGGGTAAACCGGCTATAATTCGCGCCCGTTTTTCCGAGTCAGTCATGGCCAACGACGACGTCTACGACTCCAGCAAAATCAAGGTCTTAAAGGGTCTTGACGCAGTGCGCAAAAGACCCGGCATGTACATCGGTGACACCGATGACGGCACGGGCCTTCACCACATGGTTTTCGAGGTTGTGGATAACGCCATCGACGAGGCGTTGGCGGGCCATTGCGACCGCATCGTCGTCACCATCCACGCCGATGAATCCGTCACCGTTTCGGACAACGGCCGCGGCATTCCGACCGACATCCATCCCGAAGAAGGCCGCTCAGCAGCCGAGGTCATCATGACCGTGCTGCATGCCGGCGGTAAGTTCGATGACAGCTCGTACAAGGTCTCGGGCGGTTTACATGGCGTCGGCGTGTCGGTCGTCAATGCGCTCTCGGACAACCTGTGGCTGACCATCAATCGCGACGGCAAAGCCCACAAGATGGAATTCCGCCTGGGCGATCCCGGTCGCGCCGCTGGCGATCGCCGGCGACACGACCGGAGAAGGGCACGGTCGTGCGCTTCAAGGCCAGCCCGACCGATCTTCACCAACATCACGTTCGACTACGAGATCCTCGCCAAGCGACTGCGCGAGCTGTCGTTCCTGAACTCCGGCGTACGCATCGAGCTCATCGACGAGCGCGAAGCCAAGTCCGACGTGTTCCAGCACGAAGGCGGTCTGCAGGAGTTCGTCAAACACCTGAACCGCTCGCGCACTGGCATCCACCCTTCGGTGTTCTGGTTCCGTACGCAGGAAGGCCCAATCGGCGTCGAAGTCGCCATGCAGTGGAACGATTCGTATACCGGAGTCGATGTTCTGCTACACGAACAACATTCCGCAGAAGGACGGCGGCACCCATCTCGCCGGCTTCCGCGCGGCGCTCACGCGCACGCTGAACGACTACATCGAAAAAGAGATGGCGGCGAAGAAGGAGAAGGTCCCGACCACGGGCGACGACTCGCGCGAAGGTCTCACCGCCATCCTCTCCGGTCAAACTACCCGATCCGAAGTTCTCTTCGCAGACCAAGGAGAAGCTGGTCTCGTCGGAAGTGAAGGGCGTGGTCGAATCCGCGGTCGCGGAGAAGCTGTCCGAGTTCCTGCTCGAGCATCCGCACGGAAGCGAAGGCCATCGTCGGCAAGATCATCGACGCCGCGCGTGCGCGCGAAGCGGCGCGCAAGGCGCGCGAAATGACACGCCGCAAAGGCGCGCTCGACATCGCGGGACTTGCCCGGAAAACTCGCCGACTGCCAGGAGAAAGATCCGGCGCTCTGCGAAATCTTCATCGTCGAGGGTGACTCGGCCGGCGGCTCCGCCAAGCAGGGCCGCGATCGCCGCACCCAGGCCATCCTGCCGCTCAAGGGCAAGATCCTGAACGTCGAGAAGGCGCGCTTCGACAAGATGCTGTCAGTCGGCAGAAGTCGGCACGCTGATCACCGCGCTCGGCTGCGGCATCGGCCGCGACGACTTCGACATCGACAAGCTGCGCTATCACCGCATCATCATCATGACGGACGCGGACGTCGACGGCTCGCACATCCGCACGCTGCTGCTCACGTTCTTCTATCGGCAGATTCCGCTGCTCATCGAGCGCGGCCACATCTACATCGCGCAGCCGCCGCTGTACAAAGTGAAGCGCGGCAAGCAGGAGGTCTACGTCAAGGACGACCTCGAGCTCAACACGATGTTGCTGGCTTCGGCGCTCGACGACGCCGGCGCTGCACGTCAACAGCGCGGCGCCGGCGCTGTCGGGTCCGGGCCTCGAGGCGCTCGCGCGCCAGTACATGGAAGTGCAGGCCATCATCAAACGCTGGGCGCGCCGCTACGACGAGCGCCTGCTCGACCAGCTCATCTACATGCCGGCCGTCAACGCCGCCGAGTTCGACCGCGCCGACTGGATGCGCGACTGGACCCGCGACCTGCGCGCAGCACCTCAACGGCCTCGTCCGACAGCCCGCGCAGCTATCGCGTCGAGCTCGCGCCAGGTCGACGGTCATCCCGACCGCGTGTAACAGTAAGCAAGACCGAGCACGGTTCTGTCACAGAAAAGGCACTGCCGAAGGAGTTCTTCGAGTCGGCCGAATACCGGCGCATCGTCGAGCTCGGCAAGACGCTGGCGGGCCTGATCGGCGAGGGCGCTTACATCACGCGCGGCGAAGCACCGCGAAGACATCGGCTCATTCAAGCAGGTCATGACATGGCTGCTCGACCAGGCGCGCAAGGGCCAGTCGATCCAGCGCTACAAGGGTCTCGGCGAAATGAACCCCGAGCAGCTCTGGGACACCACGATCAATCCCGCGACGCGCCGGCTCATGCAGGTGCGCATCGAGGACATCCTCGCGTCGGACGAGATCTTCACCACGCTCATGGGCGACCAGGTGGAGCCGCGGCGCGAGTTCATCGAGAAGAACGCGCTGGCGGTGTCGAACCTCGACGTTTAGGACTCAGCGTCAGGGTCTCAGTTCGCGTGGAACCGAGCCGACCGCCTAACTGCCCGATTTCTTGTAGGGCAGTTTTGGCAGAGCGCACCTGCGTCGCGTTCGACTCGCGGCCTGACATCCCCGCGTCCGGCAGACATCTGAAATCAGCAGTCGCATACTTCGGCGATGCCAGAAGTCGGCTCGCCACCTGCCACGCGGGACGATCCGGGATCAGGAAACGCGCAACTACGCCGGTACCGCTCGTGACGGAACGACTGCGGCGGGTGATGATCGTCGACGAATCAGCCTGGTCGGAATTCGGTCGCACGGCTGGTCCGCAGCTGGGGTCACGAGGTCGCTCGCGCCAACGACGGCCCCACAGCACGCCTCGGTTGCGGACGAATTCAAGCCCGATTTCGCTATCGTGGGATTTCCACTGCCGGGATGAACGGCGTTGAACTCGCTCGTCGCCTGCGTCAGCAGGTTCCTCCCACACGCCGGCTGTATCTGATCGCGTTCACGCGGCTATGCCGATGCGGATATCCGCGACTCACTGCCTGACGCTGGTTTCGACATACATCCTGGTCAAGCCAGCGGATATCAACCCGCTGGAGAAACTGCTCGGAAGCGACCGCACCGATCCTCTGAGAACACTCGGCGTTCTTTCGCTGGCATGGCGGTTCCCAACCAGCGGCACGCTTTGTCGAGCGAACCGGCATCGGTGGCCGGATCGTGGCCGCCCTGTTTGCAGGCGACCAACAAGACGCTGAGAAGCAGGGCAAAGGCGCGCGTGGAACGGGCGGCAATCATGGGACCTCCAGTGCGTTGAAGGGATTGTTGGCACGGAGATTCGAGGTGGAGCATCGCGCCGATCCACGGCGCAGCAAGGGCTCGGTGGCGCGCGCATTCCTGCCTCCAGGGTGCAAGACCGCGGCCGACTACGCCACCTGATTCCTGCCCGCGCCGCTTGGCCGGTACAACTGCGCATCGGCCGTGTGCACCAGCTCGTCGAGCTCGGCGGAGCCATCCCATTGCGCGAGTCCGATGCTGATCGTGATGGCGAGGTCCGGGTGTATTTCCCGCCAGTCGTGCGCCGCGACGGCAGCACGCAGCGATTCGCAGAACACGGTCGCATCGCGCGCGTCATGCCCGGCAGGACCAGCGCGAACTCTTCGCCGCCGACGCGCGCCACCAGATCGCTGTCGCGGCAGCTGCGCCGCATCAGTGCCGCGCTCTGCCGCAACGCCTGGTCGCCCACCGGGTGGCCGAGCTCGTCGTTCACGGCCTTGAAGTGATCGAGGTCGGCGATCGCGATGCTGAGCGGCTGGCCGACGGCGAGCGCGACTTCGATCTCGGCCGCGAGCCGCTGCATGAAGCAGCGCCGGTTGGCGACGCCCGTCAGCGCATCCTCCTGCGATCTCGCGCTCCAGCCGCAGGCTGCGCTCGCGCAGCATCGCGATCAGGCGCTCCTTCTCGGCGTTCGCCTTCTCGAGCTCCGCGGTGCGCTCCGTGACGCGCTCCTCGAGATGCCGGCGATAGTTCTCCAGGTCCTCGAACGCGCGCGCGTCGGCAAGCGCGCCCGCGACCTGCTCGCCCAGCTGCCGCATCAGATGCAGATCGGCGGTTGCGTAGATGCCGGCCTGCGTGTGCTGAACGCATCAACAAGCCCAGCACGATGCCATCGTTGACGAGCGGCATGGCGAGCAGCGAACCGGTCAGCTTCTCCGTCGCTTCGACTCGCTGCAACAACTCCGGCGGCGCGTGTCTGCCAGTCTTCGACGAGCAGCGGCTCGGCGCGTGCGATCAGCCAGCCAAACAAGCCGGTCTCGAGAGGCTTCAGCCGCGCGGGCAGACGGACCAGCTGGCGCTCGTGCACGCGGATATCCAGCAGGCGCCGCTCGCGATCGACGAGCACGAGATACAACTCGTCGAAGCGGAACAGCGTGCGCGTCTCGGCCAGGATGCGCTCGGCGAGATCGTCGACGCGGCGCGCGCCCTGCAGTGCGAGGCGGCTTCGAACAGGCGCGTGAGCGGCCCGCGCTCGCGCCGGCACGGGATCGCGCTGCGTGCCGATGCTGTTGAAGCTCAGCACGAACAGCAGCATCAGGCCGGCGAACAGACCAGAACACCGCCATGCTGCCGGTGTTGTAGAGCACCGCCGCCAGAACGCCGGCCGGGACGAAGATCAGATCCGAGAACGCATAGCTCGGCGTGACGATGCTCCGCACGTCGCGGCCGTCGAAGCGGAAGAACAGCATCATCAGGCCGACGTTGACGACCTGCGCGGTCAGGGCCATCGCGATGAGCGGCACCAGCGTCCGTCGCGAGGAGTCCGTGAGCGGATGCCGGCCGCCGCAGGCGAGGTAGGCATGACCCGCGAGCATCAGCATCAGCGCGGTCATCGAGCGCGTTGTGGATCGCGCGCAGCGCCGCCACCTTGAACGAGCCCTGGCTGTAGCGGCGGCTGACGAGCGGCCAGGTCAGCGACGCGGCGGCGCAGATGCTCGCGGCGACCGCGGGTTCGAATACCAGCAGCAGGCCGATCTGCGGCAGACGCTCCATCGAGATGAGGCCGAGACGCGGAGCGCGCAGGCCGAACTGCCACACGAACAGGCAGGCGCCGATGCCGAGCAGCACGACCCACCAGGCCGGAAAATCGACACCGCGCAGCAACGCCAGCAGCGAGCGCTGCCGACTGCAACGCAGGCGAGCAGCATCGAATAGATTGCCAGTGCGCCGTATCGCGCGAAGCCGCCATGCAGTAAGGCGCTCGATTGCCGCGGTGAAGTCCCGCGACCGAGACGCCACTGTGGCATGACACCGGGCGGGAAAGGGGGCAGTGGCGGCTAACCTGCATCTCAATCGCAGGACTCGCGAATGATGAGCTCCGTCGACAACATCTCCGGCCGCGGCGTCGCCGGTCCACTCGAGCAGCTTGGACACCAGCATGCGGCCGGCCTTGGGTATGTCCTGCTGCACGGTGCTCAGCGTCGGGCGTGCTCAGTCGGCTCGAGCAGATTGTTGTCGTAGCCCACCACCGACACATCGCTGCGGCACGTCAGATTCGCGAGCGGTGCAGCGCGCGGATCGCGCCGAGCGCGATGAGATCGCTGGCCGCCACGATTCCATCGAACGGGACCTTGCGCCGCGACGAGCGCGTCGACCGCGGCTTCCGCGGACTCGGCTTCGAACTCGACGCGGCCGATCAGTGCGTCATCGATCGCGATGCCCGCTTCCTGCAATGCTTCGGCATAGCCGCGATAGCGCTGCGTCGCTTCCGGATCGCTGCCGCCCAGGAACAGGATGCGCTTGCGCCCGAGCTTGAGCAGATGCTGGTCGCGCGCTTGCCGCCGAGCACGTTGTCCGGTACCGACCGTGCAGTATTTCTGGCCGGGAATCTGCGCGCCCCAGACGACGAAGCGGCTGTCGGTCTCCGCCAGCCGGTTGAACTCGCTCGTGCAAGGTGCCCTGGCCCAGAAAGATCACGCCGTTCGCGCGGCCCGTGGTGGTGGCGTGCACCAGGTCTTCGTAGTTAGCCGGCGTCAGGTGGCTGACGGTGAAGTCGCAGCCGCGATCGCGCGCGGCCTCACCGATGCTCGCGAGCAACTCGAGGAAGAACGGATGCGACAGCGGCAGCGGTCGGCCGCGCACGCGCGGCGTCACGACGGTGATCGCGCCTTCGGCACCGATCGGGCTCGCCGGCATGTGGCGGCGAAATTCGTAACCGTGTTTGCGCGCCAGCGCCCACAGCTCCTTCTTCGTCGAGCTGCTGATCGACGGATGGTCGTTGAGCGCGCGCGAGACGGTCGAGATCGAAACCTTCGCGAGGCGCGCGAGCTTCTCGAGAGTGACCGATCCGTTGCCGTCGTCTTTTGACGGACGCATCGCCGATCAAATCCTTCATCAGTTGATCTGTTAGCGCTAACGACCGGCACAGATCCCGCTCACGTCGCACCGCATCACCATACCAGATTCACGCAAATTTACGCAAAATCGCTCAAGCTATTGCGCAAGTTTTCTGCAACGTGGGTAGTGTATTCGCACTGTGTCGCGTCGAATCCGCGAGTATTAGCGAACGCAAATATACGCAAACTGCAGTAGGGGCTCATGAGAAATCTGCGCGCAACGCAATCGCGCCGACGGCGCGTCGAACATGCCGCGAAGCTCGGCTCACGTGCTTGTTCACCATCGTGGGTGGCAGCGTCCTGATCAATCCCGCATTCGCGCAGCAAGCAGGCTGCGGACGAAGTGCCCGAGGTCGTCGTCACCGGCATGCGTGCATCGCTCGAGATCGGCGCAGAGCATCAAGCTGCAATGCCGACACCTTCGTCGATCTCGATCACCGCGACAGGACATCGGCGCGTTTCCCGACAAGTCGGTCGCCGAAGCGCTGCAGCGGGTGCCCGGCATCACGGTCTCGCGCCTGCAGTCGAGCGACGACAGCAATCACTTCTCGGCCGGAGCCCGCCACGGTGCTGATCCGCGGCCTCACGTTCGTGCGCACGCGAGTTCAACGGCCGCGACAGCTTCTCGGCCGACGGTTATCGCGGCCTCAACTTCAACGACGTCTCGCCCGAGCTCATGGCCGGCGTCGACTCGTACAAGAACCAGACCGCGGAGATGATCGAGGGCGGCATCGCCGGCGTCGTCAACCTGCGCACGCGCATGCCGTTCGACGCGCGACGGCCAGACGATCGCGCTGACCGGCCGCGTGAACTACGGCATCGCTCTCGGAGGAGCCGACCTACGAAGCGTCCGGTGTCTACAGCAACAGCTGGGATACGGACGCGGGCCGCTTCGGCGCGCTGCGTGAACGCCGCGTACTCGAACATCCTGACGCGCACCGAAGCCGTCAACATGACGCGCATCACCACGTTCTGCTCCGACTATCCGCAGGCGGGCGGCGCACTTCCGGACGCAGTGCGTCGAACGCCGACGGCGACGTCGCGTGCAACGCAATCCCTACGGCGGTACGGGCTGGCGCTACGCGCCGAGCCAGGTGAACTTCTCGCAGGTGGACTACGACCGCACGCGCTACGGCGCCGCGCTCGCGCTGCAATACGAGAACGACGCCGAGAATCTGCAGATGGCACGTTGACCGGCATCGACTTCGCGCTACGAAAATCCGTGGCTGGAGCGCAGCGCGAACATCAGCTGGCCCACCGGCGCTGGCTTCGGCACGCCGGTGTGGGCGCCGTTCAGCGCGCCGGCGTGGCGGCCGATCACCGGCAACTTCAGCTTCGGCGCCGGATGGCATGCTCGATCCGGGCGTGCATCGGACAGCCGGCGGATGTCGCGGGCTTCTACGAAGGAACGAACGCCGCGAACATCAATCACGGCTCCGCGGTGCCGGGCCATGCCGTTCGTCAACGGCGCGGAGGTCCTGCGGCGGCACCGCTGCACCTGACCGGCTCGAACGTGAGCGACGAGGCGCGCATCTTCGACCACGAAGAAGAGACGCGCGATCTCTCGTTCAACGTGCAAGTGGGACATCACCGAGAAGCTGCACACGAGCTTCGACTTGCAGTACATCAAGGCGAAGACCAACAACTACGACATCCTGGTCGCGGCCAACAGCGCTCGCGCGCGTCGACTACACCACCGACAGCAACGGCACGCCGAAGGTGGCGCTGTCGCCAGCGCCGAACGTCAACTACGCCGTCGGGCTTCCTCGCCAATCCGGCATAACTACTGGATGCAGTTCATCCAGGATCACTGGGAACACAACGACGCCGGACGAGAAGGCGGCACGCGCCGATGTCGAGTACGACCTCGGCAGCGGCGGCTGGCTGAGCTCGCTGAAGGCCGGCGTGCGCTTCGCCGATCGCGAGCAGAAAGTTCGCTACTCGCTCGTACAACTGGGCGCCGATCGCGCCGTCCTGGAGCTGCAACGGCCCGGGCTTCAACGTCGACAACACGACGCCCGCCTCCGTATCCGGCGGCCTGCGGCAATCCGAACCCGTTCAACGGCTATCCGGCCGGGATCTGGGAATCGACCAGTCTGTCGGCCACTACGACGGCAGCGTGTTCCCGAACGGCCCGACTGGTGTTCCTCAACCGCGCGACGCTGCAGCGACTACGACCTGCACACCGAAGGACTCGCGGATCGCAACGTGAACGCGCCGCAGGGCTGGAACCCGCTGTGCGATCGCACCGCCAACGTCGAGGAGTGCTTCACGGCGCCGGAAATTCTCGACGTCACGCGAGAAGAGCGAGGCGGCGTACCTGATGCTGCGCTTCGGCGGCGACGAGGCGAAGCTCGGCAACGTCAATGTCGTGGGCAACGTCGGCGTCCGCTTCGTCAAGACCGACCGTCGAGCAGTCACGGCAGCGTCGGCTTCCCGACCGCGCAGTGGTACAACGACGCGCTCGCCTCGGGCCAGGGCGCCTGCAATGCCGGCCGACAACGGCACCAACCAGGCGACCGACATCCAGTGCTGGCTCACGCCCGCGCTGCTGGCGTTCAGCACCGGCACGGGTGAACCAACACGCTCGACAGAGCTACACGAACTGTGTTGCCGAGCTTGAACGTGCGCTTCGGCTTCACCGGACAAGCAGTTCATGCGCTTCGGCTATTCGCAAGGCATGTCGCGTCCGGACTTCGGCCTGCTGCGCAACTCGGTGGCCATCAACGCGCCGCCGATCGACACCAGCAACAGCTTCGCCGTACCTGATCAAGATGCGCAGGGCAGCGTCACGGGCTACAACTTCGTGTTCGCGGCCGAAGCCGGTTACGCCGGCCTCGAGCCGGTCGAAGCGGACAACTTCGACCTGTCGTACGAAGCCTATCTATCGCCAAGAGCAGCTCGTTCACGTTGGGCCTGTTCTACAAGAAGCTCGAGAACGCGATCGCCTACGGCCGCGCGGTGCGTGACATCACCAACAACGGCTCGACGCAGGACGTGACGATTCGCGGTCCGACGCAACGACCCGAGCAGCGGCGGCACGTTGAAGGGCTTCGAAATCGCCTTATCAGACGTTCTTCGACTAATCTGCCGGGCGCGTGGTCAGGCCTGGGCGTGCAGGTGAACTACACGCGCACCGATCAGGACGACATCAACAACAGCAACCTCGCGGTGCAGGCGGGCTATCTGCCGGGCAGCACCACGGCCTTCGGCGGCGGCAACAACACCTCCACAGGCGGCCAGGGCAATGCCGGCAATCCGCTCTCGTTCACCAGCAACGTGATCGATTCGCATCGCCTCGCGGGCATCTCGGATCGACTCGTTCAACGTCGTGGGCCTGTACGAGTTCGGCAAGTTCGGCGCACGGCTGGCCTACAGCTGGCGCTCGGAGTTCCTGCACCGCGAATCTCGATTGCTGCATCGGCCTGCCGGTCTGGCAGAAGGCGAACGGCTATCTGGATGGCTCGGTCGCGTTACGGCGTCAACGACAACGTCGAGCTGTCGCTCGATGTGTCGAACATCCTCGAATACCACTGCGGTGACGCAGCAGCAGGTGTTCGGCGATTCGACGCTGACGCCGGGCGCGAAGCCGGTGAAGCTCGATTCGGGTTGGGTCAGCAACGACCGGCGCTATCCAGCTCGGCGTGCGTTTCAAGTACTGACCGGACGTTCGTGGGCGCCGCCGTGCCCCCAGCGGCGCCCACGATCTTCAGTAGAACTCGTGCGCGCACTCGCCCTGCACATCGTCATCGTCGGCGGCGGTTCCGCAGGCTGGATGTGCTGCGGCCTGCTGCGCAGGTGCTGCATCCGGAGCGCTACCGCCTCACGCTCATCGAATCCGACGACATCGGCACGGTGGGCGTGGGCGAGGCCACGCTGCCCGCGCTGCGCGACTTCAACGACGCTGCTGCGGCATCGACGAGGCGCAGTTCATGCGCGAGACGCAGGGCACGTTCAAGCTCGGCATCGAGTTTCGCAACTGGGATCGTGCCGGGCGAACACTACGTGCATCCGTTCGGCTCGTTCGGGCAGCTGTGGGGCGGCGTGGAGTTCCAGCATCACTGGATGCGCGCGCGCCAGCGCGGACTCAATCCCGCGCCGCTCGAGGAATATTCCTGCGCGGTGCGCGCCTGCCGCCGCAACGCGTTCGACTTCCCGGATTCGCAAATCGACGCGCTCGACGTTCTACGGCTACGCGTATCACTTCGACGCCGGCCTCTACGCGCGATTTCCTGCGGCGCTGGGCGATCGCGCGCGGCGTGAAGCGCATCGAAGGCCAGGTGATCGACGTCGCGCTGCAACGGAGTCCGGCGACATCACGAGGTCTCACGCTCAAGTCGGGCGCAAGATCGAGGGCGACTTCTTCGTCGACTGCAGCGGCTTCCGCTCGCTGCTGCTCGGCGACAAGCTCGGCAGTCGCCTGGGAAGACTGGACGCACTGGCTGCCCTGCGATCGCGCGCTGGGCGGTGCCCTGCGAACGCAGCGCCGACTTCACGCCGTTCACGCGCTCGATCGCGCAGACGCGCGGGCTGGATCTGGCGCATCCCGCTGCAGCACCGCACCGGCAATGGCCACGTGTTCTCCACGCCGCTTCATCAGCGAGGACGAGGCGTGCGCCACCTTGTTAGGCCAGCTCGATGGCCAGCGCGCTGGGCGAACCGAAGCTGCTGCGCTTCCGCGCCGGGCGCCGGGTCGCAGGCCTGGAAGCGCAACTGCGTCGGCATCGGGTCTCGCGCAGCGGCTTCCTCGAGCCGCTCGAATCGACCAGCCTGTTCCTCATCCAGCAGGGCATCCAGGACATGCTGCGCCTGCTGCCCGCGCCAGAAGCCGGCGGCGTCGACGAGCGCCTCGGCGGGCGAATTCAATCGCCGCTCCGATGCGCTGTACGAGCGCATCCGCGACTTCCTCATCCTGCACTACGTCGCCAACCGGCGGCATCGGCGAGCCGCTCTGGGACCACGTGCGCAGCTACGCGCTGCCCGAGAGCCTGCAGCACAAGCTCAAACTATTCGCGTCGCGCGGCCATGTGCCCTACTTCAAGGACGGCTTCTTCTCGCGCGACAGCTGGCTCGCGGTGCTGTTCGGACAGGGCCTCGATGCCGCGCGCCTATGATCCGGCTCGCCGACTTCATTCCGCTCGAGGAGCTCGACGCGCAGCTGCGCGTGCTGCACGCACGCGTCGCCACGCATGTGGGCGAGCATGCCTTCGCACGCCGACGTGATCGCGCGCTATTGCGGCGAAACCGAGCCGCTGCGCCAGGTGGCGATGACATGAACGCGCAGCCGTTCAGGATCTGGTCATCGTCGGGCGCGACGCGCCCGTGTGGCTCGCGGCCTGCGTCATGCAATCGGCGCTGGGCCCGCGGGCTTGCGCGTGACGGTGGTCGAGCTGCCGGACGCGCTGGGCGCGGCAGACGTCTACGCGACCCTGCCCGCGCTCGAGCCGCTGCACGCCCGGCTGCGCATCGAGGAAGCGCGCCTCATCTCCGCAACACGCGGCGCTTTCACGCTCGGCAAACGCTTCGTCGATGACGACCGGACAGGCCGCGGCGTTCTTCCACGCGTATGGCTCGCACGGGCGCGCGCATCGACAACACCGAGTTCCTGCCGAACTGGATCAAGGCGCGGCACTACGGATTGCCGGTGGCGTTCGAGGATTTCTGCCTGACGGCCGCCGCGGCGAAGCACGGCCGCATGCTGGTGCCGGACGCGGAGATCGAGCGTTACGGGTTCACCGACTACGGCTATCACCTTGCCGGCAATTCCATACGCCGCCTGGCTCAGGCAGCTGGCGCTGCGTCGAGGCGTCGCGCGCACGCGACGCAGGAGCTCGAAGTCCTGATGACGCCAGGCGGATCCGGACATCGCGGGCGTGAGGCTCGGATGATGCGGCCGGCGCGTCATGGGCGACTTCTTCATCGATGCCACCGGCGCGAGCGCATTGCTGCTCGCCGGCAGACTCGGCGGTGGCGCGCGAGAGCTGGCGCGACTCGTTCCCCGCGGATCGCATGCTCGTGCGCACACGCGCCGCCGGTCCCGTCCCAGCCCATCTATGCCGACGTGCGCGCCGGCGAAACCGGCTGGCTCGCGCTGCATCCGAGCCAGGCCTGCACGCATGTCATCCACGCGTATCTCGAGCGAAACTCCCAACCATCGCGCCATCGAGAATGCAGAACGCCTCGCGCAGCTCGAACTGCAGGGCGTCGAAATTCGCGCTCACGATCCGGGCCGCCGCGTCGTCGCCTGGCAGCGCAACTGCGTCGGCATCGGCGAGGCCGCCTCGCGTGTTCGACCCGATTCATGGCGTGCGATCTGCAGGCCGTGCAGCTGGGGCTGGTTCACCTGCTGCCGCTGTTCCCGGTCGACGCCGACTACGCCGTCGAACGCGACGAGTACAACAAGAACGTGCAGTCGGCGTTCGAGCGCATCCGCGACTTCCAGTCGGCGCACTACGTGCTGAACCGCTATGGCGGCGACGTTCTGGGAGCGTGCGCGCGCCTCACGCCCGTGAGCCGTGACCTCCTGCGCAGGATCGGCGCATTCCGCGCGCGCGGCGACGTCGTCCACTACGAAGATGAGTCCTTTCGATCGACGACTGGCAGGCACTGATGCTGGGTCATGGCGTGCTGCCGGAGACCTGGGATCCGGCCGTGGATCGCACGCCGCCCGAACTCGCTGAAGAGCGAGTTGCGGCGCATCCTGGGATTCATACGCCGCAAGGTCGAAGAGCAGCGCTCGCATGCCGAGTACCTGCAAAGCGCCAGCGCCGCGTCGGCCGCGCCGCATCGTGAGCGCCGCGTCGATTGAGCTGCACGTACTCAAACATAGTTAGACCATGGAATTGATCATGCCGAAGTTGTTCACGGCCGCGACCTGCGGCCTCGTTGTTCGCCGTCACCGCTGGCGCAGGCGCTCCGCCGCGGCGCCGACGCGCGCCGGCGCATGCGCCGACTCGCCGCAGGCGGTGCTCACGGTGTGCGTGGCCGCCGATGCGCGTGGTCCGTACTACGAGGTGTATCGCGGCGAGCGCCAGGTCATCACGCATGCGCGGCTGGGCCTGGTGCTCGATGGCTTCGGCAACGATCCGGCCAGCCGCGTCGCGAACGCGCGCCGCAAAGCGCGGTCGATCAGCGCTGGGAACAACCCTGGGGCGAGCAACGCGTGATCCAGGACCGGCACGACCGAGCTGCTGCGTGACGTTGTCGGGCGCCGATGCGAACGCGCACCGAGCCGTTCGATCTCACGGTGCGCGTGTTCGACGACGGCTTCGGCTTTCGATACGAGTTCAACCAGATCGCGCGCGACGCGCGACGTCGCCATCGTCGACGAGCTCACCGAGTTCCGCCTCGCCGGCGACTGGGATGCGTGGTGGTATCCGGCGCGCCAGTCCGATCGCGACGAATATCTCTACCACCGCGGCCATCTCTTCGAAGTGAACCTCGCGGAAACGCCGCTGACGCTGCAGTCGCCGGGTCTCTATCTATCCATCCACGAAGCCGCGCTGGTCGACTACGCCAGCATGAACCTGCGCCGCACGGCCGAACGCACGCTCAAGGCGGATCTCATGCCGTGGTCCGACGGCGTGCTGGTGCGCAAGCGCGGACCGTTCGTCGACGCCCTGGCGCACGGTGCTGATCGGCGAGACGCCGATGGCGCTCGCGGACTCGCGCATCGAGCTCAATCTCAACGAGCCCGCTCGCCTGCGCGACACTTCGTGGATCCACATCGGCAAGTACGTCGGCGTCTGGTGGGAGATGCATCTCAACCGCTCGACCTGGGGAGCGGCGACAAGCACGGCGCGACGAACGCCAACGTGCAAGCGCTACATCGACTTCGCGGCGAAGAACGGCTTCGGCGGCGTGCTGGTCGAAGGCTGGAATCGTGGCTGGGACGGCGACTGGATCGCCAACGGCAAGACACTTCAGCTTCACCGAGTCGTATCCGGATTTCGATCTGCCGCAGCTCTGCCGACCTACGCGCGCGAGCGCGGCGTGCGCCTCATCGGCCATCAACGAGACCGCCGGCGCGCATCGAGAACTACGAACGCCAGCTCGAGGCGGCGATGACGCTGTACGCCGCGAATGGCGTCAGCGTGGTCAAGACCGGCTACGTGAAACCCAGCGGCTCGATCGAGCGCACGCTCGATGACGGCATCATGGGCCACGAGTGGTTCGCGGGCCAGTACCGCGTCGATCACGAGCTGAAAGTGGCCGAGGTCGCGGCCAGCAATCAGATCTCGATCGTCGCGCACGAGCCCGTCAAGGACACCGGCTGCGGCGCACGTGGCCCAACATGCTGAGCCGCGAAGGCGCGCGCGGGCAGGAATTCAACGCCTGGGGCCGGCCCACGAATCCGCCCGAGCACCTGACCATCCTGCCGTTCACGCGCCTGCTCGCGGGACCCATGGATTTCACGCCGGGCATCTTCGATCATCACCTTCGGCAAGACCAACGTGAACGAGCGCGTGCAGTCGACGCTCGCGACGCAGCTCGCGCTGTACGTGCTCATCTACAGCCCGGTGCAGATGGCCGCGGACCTGCCCGAGAACTACGAGAAGCGGCCCGACGCATTCCAGTTCATCCGCGACGTGCCCACCGACTGGGAAACTTCGCGCACGCTGCAGGGCGATGATCGGCGACTACGTCGTGATCGCGCGCCAGCAGCGCGGCGCCGCCGACTGGTACCTGGGCGCCACCACCGACGAGAACGCGCGCAAGCTCGACCATCCCGCTCGACTTCCTCGAGCGCGGCAAGACGCTACGAAGCGCAGATCTATCGCGACGCGACCTGACGCCGACTATCTGACCAACCCGACCGCGCTGGTCATCGAGAAGCGTCGCGTGACCTCGAAAGATCGCATCGAAGCAGTCGCTGGCGGCAGGCGGTGGGCTGGCGGTGCGCTTCCGGCGCGCTCATGAAGACGCGGGCTTCTGAATCGCAGCACCGCCAGTCCGGCGAGGAACCAGCCGACCGGCGCCGATGAGCGAGCGCGTACGAAGGATCTCCATCGGCGACCACGTCGAGCAACATGTCGCAGCACGCTCACGGCGAGCAGCTGCGGGATCACGATGAAGATGTTGAAGATGCCGATGTTGACGCCCATCTTTCGCGACGGAAGGTTGTTGGCCAGCATCGCGTAGGGCAGCGAGATGATCGACGCCCAGGCGAACCCGAGGCCGATCATCGAGACGCAGCAGCCAGTCCGGGTCGCGTATCAACATCATCGACAGCAGGCCGGCGGCTCCCGATCCACAGGTTGATCCGGTGCGCGCACGCGCATGCCGAAAGCGCCTGACGAAATACGGGATGACCAGCGCGAGCAGCTGCGCCGAGGCCGTTGTAGGTGCCGAACAGCACGCCAACCCAGTTGCCCGCCGGCTTCGTAGCCGGCGATCCGGGACTGCTCGGATCCGAAGTGCAGCTTCGCGACGGCGGGCGTGGTGTAGATGAAGATCGTGAACAGCGTGAACCAGGAGCAGAACTGCACGAGCGCGAGCCAGCGCATCGACGCCGACATCGGATTCGAGTTCGCCGAGAATGGTGCGTGAAGGCGTTCTCGCTGCGCAGTGCGGCTCGCCGTCAGCAGGAACACGCCGTAAGCGAGAGCGGCGAACACGAGCACGTAGAGCGCGGCGCGCACGTGGTGCGAGTAGCGCCGCCAGGCCGGCCGATGCCCAACGCGAGCCAGATCGAGCGCGTGGCGTCGCATCTTGGTCGGGCGAACTGTCCGGCGCGATCCTCGATGCGGGCGCCGTCGAACTTGTCGAGCACCTCGGGCGCGATACTCGCGCGTGCGTGAACGCGGACCAGCACACTGCGGAAATGAGCAGCGTCGCGCCGACGTAGAACGCGTACTTCACCGAATCGCTGATTTCCCCGAAGGCGCGAGTCGATGACACGCCAGATCGACGCCATCGCCCAGGGCAGCAGGCTGCCGACCGACGGCGCCGACACTCGCGAAGAACATGTACATGAGATAGCCGGTGGACGCGCTGCTCGGCCGGCATCTGGTCGGCGACGAAAGCGCGAAACGGCCCCATCGTGAGATTCGAGTGAGGCGTCGAGAATCCACAGCGACGAGCACCGCCATCCACAGCGTCGTGGCATTCGGCATCGCGATCAGCGTCGCGGCCGCGAGCGCCGCGCCGACCAGGAAAGTACGGGCGGCGCCGGCCGAAGCGCGTCCAGGTCCGATCGGAGTAGTAGCCGACGAGTGGCTGAACGAGCAGTCCGGTGATCGGCCCGCCAGCCAGAGCAGCGGAACGGATCTCGAGACTGGCGCCGAGATTCTGAAAATGCGCGTGGCGTTAGCCTGCGGCAGCGCGAGATCCGAACTGGATGCCAACGCACCGAGGCAGATCTTGCAGATCTGCCACGCGGACAAGATGGGCTTCGAATTGGCGGGACGCATCGCTTGTTCTTGTGAGACGCAGAAATTACACCAGTCGCCGCGCGAATAACGATAAAGGGGAAACATGCGCAGTTTGTTGACTTTCATGGACAATCGACCGCGATGGTCCTGTTCACTGCGGCGGTCCAGGCACAAACGCCCGAAGTTGCCGCAGCCAGCGCCGCTCGAGCGGAAATGCTGGTCTATGGCACCGCACTCGGCGATGGCTGGCAGAACTGGAGTTGGGCTGAAAACCAGATCTGAGCTGTCGAGCTCAGCGGCAGTGCCCGAAAACCTATCAGGGTTACCGCCGGACCCTGGCAGGCGATGTATCTGCATCACGAGCCATTCAACACCACCGGCCTCAAAAGCTGAGTCTGTTGATTCAAGGCCTCGGCGCCTGATGGCGAAGGTTCGCAGTTTTTGCGCTCGCTGACGGCAAGATCATCGGCGAGGGATACCTCGTCAAGCTGAGCAATACCGGTTGGAAACAGGTGGAGCAGCCGCTCGCCGTTCTCGGTGCCGAAGACAAGGTAGATCGACGGACTCTGGGTGCAGAACGCGTCGGCGGTCGACCTGCCCAAGTTCTACGTGACCGAAATCAAGTTGCAGTGAGCTCGCGTCATCGGCCGTGAGACGATCGCGGCCGATGACTCGCTCAACCGCCACTCTGATCCTCATCCCCTGGCTGCGAGCCCGTGGATGACATCGTCATCCGCGCTCGCTGCCGAACCGACGGCGCCCGCCACACGCGATGTGTACGAAGTCATCGAGCGCGGCCGGCCAGCCTTGCTGGCGGATCAAATCCGCAGGAAGCGGCCGACCGCCATCGAAGAAGCGCTCACGATGCCGAGTTCCTCGCTCGGAACCTCCGGCGCAGTTCCGCGTCTTCTTTCTGCTCGCTGACGTTTGCCGGACCGCGGCCGCGAGGACTATCTCGGCGCCCATGAATACATGATGCTCGCGACCGGATTTCCGGACGCCAACGCCGAACACTGGCTCATGCGCGCCCAATATGCGTCGTGGGTCGAGCGCACCGGCACCGACGCGGCACTTCGCAGTCACCACTATCGCCAGCGTGGTGGCCCGAATTCATCGCCGAGATGCCGACGATAAATTGATCAGCAGGATCGCCTTCCGCGCCAACGACGACGGCATAGCACAAGGCCGAAAAGATCGAACTGCTGAAGAGCCCTGTTTGCGGCGAACTTCGTGCTCGAAGGAGGCAGTCAGCCGGATGGCCTCTGGCGCGACCTGGCTGTAGATGCGCTGGAGCATCACAACCTGACGGCGCGCGCGAGATCGTCACGCTCGTCATCCGGGGCGCCTCGAACGCTGCTGCACATGCGCGCGGATCGCCGATTCGATGCGCTGTGTCAAGGCCGAGAAGCGGGCGTTCAACATTCGCCGCGCGGTGAAACGCGAGTGCAAAGCGCCTCGAAAAACCGCCGCCGCCAATCCGCGTTCGCTGGGAGTGCGCGTGCAGTACGGCTATGGCGCTGCTGGAAGCCGGTCGGTTCGCCGGAGCTGCTGGCAGTTCACCGAACGAGATCGTCGCACGTGTTTCGCGGCGCGTCCGGACGAGGCTCCTTACGATGACATCGATGAGCAGTTCAACTGGATCTACAACCACAAGGCGGGATCGCTGCGCTCGCTGGTCGGTGCGGATGAGGCGCTGGTGGTCATGGAGGCCGCGCGCCTCCAGCCGGAGGGAGGGTCGATCAACGTCAGCCAGGCGATCAACCTCGGCTGGCACTACGTCGATCTGCGGCAAGCCGGAGAATGCGCTCAAGCGCACTCGACGGTATCGACTGGGCTCATTCACTGAGCCCTTACGGACGCATGCAGCTCCAGTATGTCCGCTATCGCGCCCATCTACAGCTCTCGGCCAATGTCCAGGAAGCGGACAACGTGCTCGCGTACCTGCGCCACGCATCGCGATGATGCGGAACGACACCCGGCAACTGGCGATGCTCGACGCCGGCGACTTCTGACGGGGCCGGCAGCGTCTGCTCATTGCGCGTCTGCGGGATCCGGAAAAGCGCTACGAGGCGCTCGGAGAAGTGCAGGAATACCTGCCGCTGCCGCGACCTGCCGAAACAGGCCGAAGCGCTGGCGCGCTGGGAGAAACTGGTGACGCGCGAAGATGTGGCCGCGGTCATCAACGAAGTCGGACGCGCCGGGAAAAAGCCCCGATGTACGACGTTCCTGATTGAGGGCCTAGCGGATCAGCAGTATCGACGAAGTCGTTCCGCGAACGTCGCGACGTCCACTTCGAGCGCCACCTGGCGTTGGGATTCTGCGCCCTCAACCGGTCGCGCGAGTCCGTCGGGCAGCCACTTCGATGTTCAGAAGCCTTGAGCCGGATAGGGCTTGCGCGGATTCACCCAGGTCGACCGCCAGCACATCGAACAGCGTCGGCATGTCGCCTCTTCCAGTGGTTCGTGTAGCGCCACACCTGGTCGAGCGACGCGAGCGCGTCGTTGGAGTGGTAGTGCCGCGCGCAAACAAGCGCACACGCATCTCCGGCGTGAGCTTCAGGTCCGCGGTGGAATCGAGCGGCGCGATCAGCAGCGGCACGCCTGAAGTGAACACCGGTGCGCGCGGCGGCGGCATTGGATTTGATGTTCCACTCCGGGCTCCGGCTTCGAGCCCGGCGCATAGCCGCGATAGATAGACGCCACCCATCAGCGAGATGGCGCGGATCTTCCTGCCAATGCCCGGCTCTGATTTCAGCAACGCGGCGATATTCGTGAGCTCACCCACGGCGATGAGCGTGATCTCGCCCGGATGCGCGCGTCGATCTGGCGGCGCATGAAGCTCCACGCCGCCGGACGTCGTGCAGGCTGGGCGAAGTGAAGCCATCGGCCCACTCCACCTGCTTCATGTATTGCGTCGACGCCTGAAGACCCTGCATACGACGGGAACAGCTGGCCCACTTGCCGCCCGCAACGCTGCAGCAGTTTGCGCCGCGAGGCGCGCGCGAGCGACGGCAGTCGCCTGAGACCGGTGGTGACTCCGAGCAGCGCGAAGTTCCGGCCGGTGCATGAGCGCCGCCGAGCGCATAGGCGTCATCGATATCGGTGCCGATGTCGGTGTCGAAAATCACCGGCTGCCGGCATTCGCCGAGCGGACTGGCCAGCAGGAGCAGCAAAAGCAGGTGGATAGCGCATGGCGTGCCGATATAGAGCATAACGCTCAAGAGCGGAGTGGCCGACCTTCTAATGTCACGCGCACACGAGAGCCTTCGGTGGAAGACGAAACCCAAGGGCGCTGCACGAGCGCGGCCTGATCGAGACCGGCGTTGGCGACGGCATCTGCCGAGCGGAGCGCCGGCGGCCGGCGCCGATAGATAAGAGAAGACGCCGGGGCTCCAGGGGAGCGCACTTCGACGCAGATCGATGCGCGCACGGACCATACCCGCACTCTCCGGGCATATGATTGATCCACTGGCGGCGCATTCTCGACCTGATTCGCCGCCCAGATCGTGATAAGATCGGGAAGTCCGACGCGATAGCCGCAGCTGATAGCTGAAGCGCTGCAACGTCGAGATCGAGGTGCTCGGCGCTGCACGGCGCGAGCGCATCCACGCTGATCGCCGCCACGCGTGGTTCGACCCTCGCGATCGAAGCCTGCTCGCGTGACCACTCGAGGCGCGCCAGATCGGCGCAGCCACGCGTATTCGCTGCCCGTGCAGATGTTCGAGTCAGAAATGGCGCGGAAGTCGCGTCCGACCCAGTGCAGATCGCCACTGCGCGATGGGTGGCGCTGCGCGGTACTGCGCATCGCGAGCTGGCGGAAATAGTCGTCGCCGACGCGCCGGCGCACGCACCGGGAAAGCTCGATGCTCGAGCGCGGAGCGAAACGATGATCGCGACGTTGTTGCGATAGATGGCAGAGATTGCGCGCCGGCAGCACGGCGCAGGCCGCTGCGGGTCGCGCAGCGCCGCGGCGAACGACACGCTGCAGTTCACGCAGCGAGGCCACGCACCTCTCCGCAGGATGCGGTCGGCGCGCTGCGCTCTCGGCGACCAGCGTCGTCGAGCGCCGGAATGTCGGTGTCCCATTCGATGAGCGTGGGCAGCGCGCCGAACCGTGCGATCGGCGTGGCGGTACAGCGTCCCAGACCGCATCGCAGACGCTGCGAGCCGTGATCGTCGATCAGCACGCGCGCCGTTGCGCGCGTGGCCCGCGAGATGAATCTCGCGCACGCGCGTCGGCCGGCACGCCGTCGATGAAGCGCACGCGCGTCGAGCCCCGAGATTCTGCGACGCTCACGTACACATTGTTGACGTCGAGCAGCAGGCCGCAGCCCGAGCGTCGCGCGACGGCGGCGAGGAACTCCCATTCGTGCAGGCTGCGAATGTTCGAACGCCACGTACGCCGACACGTTCTCGATGAGCAGCCGCGATGCCGAGCGAAATCCTGCGCTTCGCCGCACCTGGCGCGCCAGCAGTTCGACGGCTTCTTCGGTGTACGGCAGCGGCAGCAGGTCGTTGAAGTACTCGCCGCCGGCGTGGCCCCAGCAGGCGTGCTCGGACACCAGCGCGGGTTCGAAGCGGCGCGATGGCGCGCTTCACGCGCGCGAGATGCTCGCGATCGACGCCGTCGGCGGAGCCCAGGCCAAGGCCGACGCCGTGCAGGCTGAGCGGGTAGTTAGCGCGGGCGCGCTCGAGCGCGCGCACCGCGGCGCCGCCTTCGTGAAAATAGTTCTCGGTGTGCGCTTCGATCCAGCCGACGGCCGGGCGCTCGGTGGCGAGCGCGTCGTGATGGAACGGACCCGAAGACCGATCCCGGCACGCGCCGGAATCGGCCCAGCGGCACACCTCGTGATTCGAGGCGCGACATCGGTCGTTACATCGGCCTTCTTGTCGGCGCACCTTGCCGCCCATCTTCTCGCACTCGCCTTTCGGCACGTACTTCCAGTCGTTCGGCGCCTTGTCTGGCCGTTGGCCTGGCCCGCGCAGGAATGCTTGGCGGTGGCGCAGTCGTTCTTGCCGGCGTCGGCGACGCCCAGGCACTTTTCCTTGGCGGGGCGTCCTCGGCGGAGACGGTGGCGCTGCCGAGCGCCAGCAGGCTGCCGACGGCGGATGCAATGGCGATGGTCTTCAGATTCATGAGACTCCTCCGGAGTTGTTGTCTTTCGAATATGCGTGATCAACCGGGTATCCAGACCCGACCAGGGGGCGCTTTATTTCCGACGCCCGCCAGGCGGCAGCCATTGCCCCATCGAACGATGGATGTTCCTCGCACACCAACCACAACGGGTAACCATTTGCCTTTCGGCGACAGTCCTAAATCGGGCCAGTGACAGGCAGGATTGGCGATCAGGCTGGCGGTTCACTTTTCCATTGCGATTGTTGATGCTCCGGCGTGCCCAGGAAACAGAACGAAGCCGTCCACGCCGCGATCACCGTGTCAAGGCAGCAGACCTTCTTGCAGGAGGGGTGCTTTCCTGGGTACGGACTAACTACGACCGCTCATCAAGGGCTGATATCCAACTGGCCCCTGTCCTTCGCGTAAGTCCTGCCCGGCGGTCGAGACATACATGATTGCAACCGCCAACAGCCAGCAGTTCCACATGACGACATCTGGCAATCGCCGCGCACGACGGCTCTTCAAAATCACTCTTGAATCCCATGGGGCCGCGCGCCTCGTAGCATCCGCATGCCGCCGGGCAGCGAGTTGCCCGCAAACGTGCTGTTCGCGGTGAGTTTCGGGATCGGCCACCGGCCGCTTCGCAGCGCGCCGTACGGGTGAATCTCGAAACGCTGTCTGGCGCCGATTTCGTGGAGGTCTGGTACGCCAACGGAGACGTGGCGAGCGGTGTCGATGGCGCAATTCGTTGTCACCGCCGACGATCATTTCCTGTCGGCCGTCATCGAAGTCGACGAACGCGAACAACATGGCGGCATCCTCGGCCGCCACCGCGTTTGCTTATCGAGCCATCGCGCGATTCCAGGCGAACTCGAGGTTCCTGCATCGTGCTGCGCACCTGGAACTACTTCGACGCCATCAATCAGCGGTGCGCGGCGACGCGGAGCGTTATCGTGAGTTCTGCTCGGGGCGAGTGGCGGGATCTCGACGGCATGCCGCAGGCGCAGTATCCAGCGGCCACGGTGATCGGCAGGCGCGACGGCGATCCCAGGTCTGCAGGTGTACTGGCTCGCGGGCCGGTAGCGCAGGGCTCGCGCTGGAGAATCCGCGGCAGCTCTCCCGCGTATCAACTACCCGCAGCCAGATATGGGCAAACACCCCCGAGCTTCTCGCGCGGATGCTCGTGGCGCCCCGCTCGCTGATGATCTCCGGCACCGCCAGCATCGTGGGCCACGCTTCGCAACACGCCGACAGCGCTGCGGCGCAGGTCGACGAGATTCTCGCCAACCTGCGACAGTCTCCCGACAAAGCGCCCATGGCGCGCGCACCAGCGCTTGCCGGCGACCTTCGGCCGTGGCTCGCTGATCAAGGTGTACCTGCGACAACCGCGACGGATCTGCAAATCGTCGAAGACAGGCTGCGCGCGCTGCTGCCGGATAGCGCTTCGCGGCTGGTCCTGCAGGGCGACGTGTGCCGCGCCGATCTGCTGGTGGAGTTCGACTGTGTGCACGCCGCCGTCTGAACGCGGCGGGAAAGCTCGCTCAGCGGGCCTTGCTCGTCCGGCGGCATCACGTGACTCTCGATCCAGGCCTGCACTTCGTTGTTCACTTCGCGCGCATCGCGCCCGGCCGGCTCGATCGGCGGGCCGATGATCACGCGAATCGGTGCCGCGCTTCTTGAGCACACCGCGGCGCGGCCAGAAGTATCCGGCGTTGTGCGCCACCGGAACGATCTTGCGATTTTCCTGCGCGGCTAACAAAGTGCCGCTGCGAGCCGTAGCGGCGCGTCTCGCCGGCGGCCATGCGCGTGCCCTCGGGAAACACCAGGATCCACGCGCCGCGCGCCATGCGGTCCTTTGCCCTGCGCCAGCACCTGGTTGACCGCCGACGCGCCCGGCCTTGCGATCGATGGCGATGCAGCTCGCCAGCACGCAGCCCCAGCCGACGAACGGGATCCACAGGATCTCGCGCTTCATGACCCACACCAGCGGCGGGAACAGGATCATGATCCCGAAGGTTTCCCAGGTCGAAGAGTGCTTCATGAAGATCACGTGATTGCCTGCCGGCAGATTCTCGCGGCCCTCGACGGTGTAACGGATGCCGCACAACACGCGCGCCGCGAAGAACACCACGTGCGTCATGACGCCGGCCATCCAGAAGCGGCCGCGGAACGAGAGGAACGGAGCGATCGACGCAGTAGCGTGAATCGCGAACACCAGCATCCACAGGTACAGGAAAGACGTTGAAGAGGAGCGACCCGAGCATCTGCATGGTGGTGAGCCCGAGTGCGTCAGCCCGGCAGGCAGGACAGGTCCGCGATGCGCGCGAACTGGTGGCGCAGCTGCGCCAGCAACGCCAGGCGATTGCGCCGCAGTGCCGGGTCCTCGGCATTGACCATCACGCCGTCGAAGAAGCCGTCGACCGCCGGGACGCAGGGTCGCGAGACGCGCGAGTGCCGCGCTGTAGTCGCGCTTGCGCGAGCGCGCGCTCGACCTCGACGACGATGCCCGCAAGCGCTTCGTGCAACGCCTTCTCGGCAGGCTCGCGCAGCGCGGCGACATCGACGGCGCCCGACGCGCCGAGCGTCCGCCTTCTTGAGGATGTTGGAGATGCGCTTGTTGGCCGCGGTGAGACTCGCCGCCTCGGCAAGCCTGAGGAACTTTGCCGAGCGCCGCGAGCCTGCGCGGCGAAATCGAGCGGCGATACCGGCGAGCTCGCGCGCACCGCGTCGAACATTTCGGTGGTGACGCCGGCGACGCCGCCGGCGCTTCCGCTATCGAGAAAGTACGCGCGCAGGCGTTCGACCATGTAATCCCAGACTTCGCCGGCTGCGCTGCCGCGTTCTGCACGGGCTGCAGCGCGCAGGCGCGCGTCACGAGCGCGCGAAGGTCGAGATCGATGCGTTTCTCGACGAGGATTCGCAGCGCGCCGATGGCGGCGCGCCGCAGGCCGAACGGGATCCTTGGTGCCGCTCGGCTTCTGGCCAATGGCAAAGATGCCGGCCAGCGTGTCGAGCTTGTCGGCCAGCGCCACGGCGACACCGGCGCCGTGCCGCAGGCAGCGCGCCACCGGCGCCGCGCGGTAGATAGTGCTCGTCGATCGGCTGCGGCCACATCGGCGGGCTCGCCATCGGCGAGCGCGTAGTACCGGCCCATGATTCCCTGCAGCTCCGGGAACTCCGCCGACCATGGATGACAGCAGGTCGCACTTGGCGAGGCTGCGCAGCCCGTTCGGCCTTGGCGCGGTCCGCGTCGATGAGCAGGGCGATCTCGCCGGCGAGCGTCACCACGCGCCGGACCTTGTCGCCGATGGAGCCGAGCTTCGCCTGGAAGGTGACCGCGTCGAGCCCGGCAGGCGCGCCGCCAGCGGCTGCTTGCGATCCTGGCTCCAGAAGAACGCGGCGTCGGACAGGCGCGGCCGCACCACGCGCTCGTTGCCGGCCCGCACCTTGTCAGGCTCGCGGCTCTCGATGTTGGCTGACGGTGATGAAGTGCGGCAGTAGTTTGGCGCCGGCGCCCTGCAGCGGGAAGTAGCGCTGGTGCTGCTGCAGCGTCGAGATCAGCACCTCGCGCGGCAGTTCGAGGAACCGCGCTTCGAACGAACCGGCGATGGCGCTCGGGCCATCCGACCAGCGCGGTGACTTCATCGAGCAGCGAATCGCTGAGCAACGCTTCGCCGGACAGCGACTTCGCGGCAGCGACGACCTGCGCGCCGATGCGCAGCGCGGCGCTCGCCGAAATCCGGGATCACTTTGCCCTTCTCGCGCAGCACGGCTTCGTAGTCGGCCGGGTTGCGCGAGCGCGAACTCCTGCGGCGCCATGAAGCGATGCCCGCGCGTCGCGCGGCCGGCATCGGTGTCGAGGATGCGCGCGGGAATCGACATCCGCGCCGAACAGCATCACCAGCCAGTGCACCGGGCCGCACGAATTCCGCGCTCGATGCGCCCCAGCGCATGCGCTTCGGGATGGGCAGCTGATCGAGCGAGCGCTGCACGATGGCCGGCAGCAGGCCCGCCGTCGCGAGACCCGGCTTCGAGCCGGCGAAAAACAGGAATTCGCCCTTGCCCTCGGTGACGCGCGTGAGCGCGCTGACGTCCGCGCCGCACTTCTCGGCGAACTTCGTGGCGGCTGCGGTGGGCTTGCCCTCCTTGTCGAAGGCGGCACTCACCGGCGGGCCCTTGAGCTTGATGGCCTGGGCCGGCTGCATGACGGCGAGGTCGCGCACCAGCACGGCCAGTCGCCGCGGCGTGGCGAACGAACGCAGCTCGCCGTGCGGCAAGCCAGCTTCGGCGAGCCCTGTGCGGATTCCGGCGGCAAACGCGCGTTCGAGTTCCGGCAGCGCGAGCGGCGGCAGCTCTTCGGTGCCCAATTCCACGAGAAAATCGCGCGCGGTGTCGTTCATGGCGACACCGGCTTGCATTGGCGCTGAGCATCGGAAAGCCGAGCGCTTCGCGGCTGTCGTAATAGGCCTGCGCCACTGCGCGCGCCAGCGTGCGCACGCGCAGGATGTAGCGCTGGCGTTCGGTCACGGAAATCGCCTTGCGCGCATCCAGCAGATTGAACGTGTGCGAAGCCTTCATCACCTGCTCGTACGCCGGCAACGCGAGCTTCGCCTCTAGCAACTTGCCGCAGGCGGCTTCGTGATCGTCGAAGTGACGCAGCAGCACGGCGGTATCGGCGTGCTCGAAGTTGTAGGCCGACTGCTCGACTTCGTTCTGGTGAAACACGTCGCGATAGGTGACGCGGCCCAGCGGTCCGTCTGTCCACACGATGTCGAAAATGCTCTCGACACCCTGCAGGTACATCGCGAGGCGCTCGAGTCCGTAGGTGATTTCGCCGGTGACGGGTTTGCAGTCGAGGCCACCCACCTGCTGGAAGTAGGTGAACTGCGTGACTTCCATGCCGTTCAGCCACACTTCCCACCCGAGTCCCCAGGCGCCGAGCGTGGGCGATTCCCAGTTGTCCTCGACGAAGCGGACGTCGTGCACCAGCGTGTCGAAGCCGAGCGCGCGCAGCGATCCGAGATACAGATCGAGGATCGGCAGCGGCGAAGGTTTGATGACCACCTGGAACTGGTAGTAGTGCTGCAGGCGAAACGGATTGTCGCCATAGCGCCCGTCGGTGGGACGCCGCGAGGGCTGCACGTACGCCGCCGACCAGGGCTCGGGACCGATGGATCTGCAGGAACGTGGCGGTGTGAAACGTGCCGGCGCCCATCTCCATGTCGTACGGCTGAAGGATGACGCAGCCCTGATCGGCCCAGTATTTCTGGAGCGCGAAGATCAGGTCCTGAAAGTGTGCGGGGCGGTGCCCAGCGGCATGTCGGCAAGTGTCGAAGGCATGGTTCAGTCGCGTTTTGGCCGGCGCGCAGTATAGCGGGGCACCCTCGAAAACGACTGGAAACTCAGCGGTCCTGAGGCGCTACAGGTTGACGACGCGGATCTCGTAGACCTCGGAGATGGCGTTGCCGTCCCACGCGTACCGCAGATGCACGCTCTGGCGCACGTTCTGCACGAGGCGCGGCCGGAATAGCGCGACGCATTCGCCGCCATTGCGCCGCACGCTGTCGAAGGCGATGCCGTTCGAACCGGCCGTCGCGCAACTCGCGCCCTAGCTTCTGCGAAGCGGCGTAACTCGCCGGATCGTAGATGTCCGGCATCTCCATGCGCCGCCCGCGCAGGTCATGCAGTTCGCAGGCGACGTCGGCGAGGTAGCAGCGCATCTCGAGTTCGATGGGCGGCTGGCTGGTGGCGCGCAGGAAATTCTCGCGGTGAAAGCGCGTTTCGGCGATGGCCGTGTCGATCGGACTCGGCGGCGTAGTAGGCGCCGAAATGCCCATCGGTGAACCGCGTGCCGGGCGGCGAAAGATGCGTGAACGGCGCCATGACGATGGACGCGTTCGGTCCGCTCGACGCGGTCGGCGACCGGCACCAGGTGCAGCTCGCCGAGCTGGTTGCGGATGCGCGGATTGGTCCTGGATTCGAGCTCGTAGAGCGCGTCCCAGTCGGCCGGATCCGCGACCCGCTCGAACAGGTGAATCGTCGGCAGCCGGCTCGCGACGATGCGATGGCACGGCGCGAACCTCACCGCCCGCGCGGTGTAGCTGATTTCCACCATCCTTGGTTCCCGGCTGGCGTCAGCGACGTTATCCACGCTCGGCGTCGAGGTATTGCCGCACGACGTAGAGGTCGGCGACCTGGCCGGACAACATGCGCTCGAGGGCCGATCGGCCACCGAAAGGTGGGCGCGGTATTGGGCTTGCGAATCCAGTGGTCGGCCGCGCTGCGGGTCCGGGCAGCAGGATCTGCAGCGACTTGTAGATGCCGAGCAGATAGGACAGGCGTTCGAGCGTGTCGCCGCGGCAGCCGGGGATCGCGTTCGCGCCGCCATTTGAAAAAGGTGGAGCGCGAAGCGATGCCTAACAACTTGAGCTGTTCGGCGACGGTCAGGCCCCACGCCTCGGCGATGTTCACGAAGGCCCGCAGGCCCGCGCCGCCGAGCGAGATGACGTCCGACCTGGCGGATCTGGGTCTCGCACGGTGTTGGCGACTGTCAGACTCATAGAAGTCTCCAGAAGTCCATATATGGACTATACATGCCAGATATCCATATAGGAACATTTTCTCGCTTCATGCGAGTGCGAAGGGCAAAGCCAGGGCATATTTCTGGACCAGAAATGGCGCAAACTGCATCGCGATCGCACCAAAGACGTGCGACGCCTCGAGTCGAAATGCATCTAAATCATTGATTTAAAACGATTCAATGGCTGGCACAGCGAATGCATTGAGACCGAGGCTTAAACCCCTTCCAGAGGCAGAGGATCTCTAACAATGAAACCCGCAGATGTAATCAAGTTGATCAAGGACAAGGAGGTCAAGTACGCCGATCTCCGCTTCACCGACACGCGTGGCAAAGAACAACACGTAACGATTCCCGCGAACCTCGTCGACGAAGACCTGTTTCGCGACGGCAAGATGTTCGACGGCTCGTCGATCGCGGGTTGGAAGGGCATCAACGAGTCGGACATGATCCTGGCGCTCGATCCGACCACCGCGGTCGTCGATCCGTTCTTCGAGCAGACCACGGTCAACATCCGCTGCGACATCATCGAACCGGCCACCATGCAGGGCTATGAGCGCGATCCGCGCTCGCTCGGCAAGCGCGCCGAGGCTTATCTCAAGTCCACCGGCATCGCCGACGGCGCGTTGTTCGGTCCCGAAAACGAATTCTTCATCTTCGACAGCGTGCGCTGGAACAGCGGCATCAACGAATCTTCGTACGCCATCGACTCCGTGCAAGGCGCGTGGAACAGCAACACCGTTCTCGCCGACGGCAACAAGGGACATCGCCCCGACCATCAAGGGCGGCTACTTCCCGGTGCCCCCGGTCGACGCGTTCCAGGACATCCGCTCGGCGATGTGCGATGCGCTCGAAGAAATGGGTCTCAAGGTCGAAGTTCATCACCATGAAGTGGCGACCGGCGGCCAGTGCGAAATCGGTGTCGGTCCCGGCGGCCTCGTGAAGAAGGCCGACGAAGTCCAGATCCTGAAGTACGCCATCCACAACGTGGCGCACAGCTACGGCAAGACGGCCACGTTCATGCCGAAGCCGCTGGTCGGCGACAACGGCTCGGGCATGCACGTGCACCAGTCGCTGCAGAAGGCCGGCGTCGCGCTGTTCGCGGGTGACAAGTACGGCGGCCTCTCCGACACGGCGCTCTACTACATCGGCGGCATCATCAAGCACGCCAAGGCCATCAACGCGTTCACGAACCCGGGCACCAACAGCTACAAGCGCCTGGTGCCCGGCTTCGAAGCGCCCGTGATGCTCGCGTACTCCGCGCGCAACCGTTCGGCGTCGATCCGCATTCCGTGGGTGTCGAACCCGAAGGCGCGCCGCATCGAAGTGCGCTTCCCGGACTCGGCTGCGAATCCGTACTTCGCTTTCGCCGCCATGATGATGGCCGGCCTCGACGGCATTCAGAACAAGATCCATCCCGGCGATCCGGCGGACAAGGATCTGTACGACCTCGAGCCCGAAGAAGCGAAGCACATCCCGACGGTGTGCCACTCGCTCGACATGGCGCTCGAGCACCTCGACAAGGACCGCGAGTTCCTGACCCGGGGCGGCGTGTTCACCAACGACGTGATCGATGCTTACATCGGATTGAAGACACAGGAAGTCACGCGCTTCCGCATGTCCACTCATCCGATCGAGTTCGACATGTACTACAGCTGTTGAGGCGTCGCGTGAGGCGGAGGCTGGCCTCGAGTGTGGCAGAAGCGGGTAGAAACCCGACGATCGCGCCCGCCAGCCTGCCGGCCTCACGGATCCTCGTCCATCGATACGGGCGGCGGCGTCATCTGAGGCGCCGCCGCTCGATTTTGTGGGCTGCGTTTTGGCCCGGTTCAGCTGTCAGGGTTTATGCTCCGGCCCCATGAGAGCGCTCGTTGCCCGTTCGTTGTGCTCGGATCGCTGTGCGTCGGTTTCGACTGCGCTGGCCACGACCTACGTGCGCGTGGAGAAGGACGGCACCAAGACCTATTCCGACCGGCCGATTCCCGGCGGCGCAGCCCATCGACCTGCAACCGGCGCAGGCCTACGCGCGCCGCCCGCTGCATCGGCGGATCGCAGCGGCCGCGCGAGGAACAGTGCTCGGCAGACGGACGACTTCCGTTACCAGAGCTGCGCGCGTCACGCCCGGAGAACGACTCGACGATTCACGAATCCGGAGACCGTGACCATCGCGGTTGTCCACCAACCCGCCGCTGCGTCCGGACGATATCATGATCGATGACCGTCGACGGTCAGCCCGCGGGGCAGCCAGGAACCGCCGAGCTACACCATGACGCCCGTGTGATCGCGGCACGCATACCGTGGTCGGTGACCGTGACGGATCCGGTACGGCAAGGTCGGTGTGCAGCGTCGACTTCGTCGTTCCACGTGCATGCAGCCCGGGCTGAATTCCCCGGCGCGCCAGCCGACCGCCGCGACCGCCGCCGCCGCGTCCCACGCCGCACTAACTACCGCATGCACGGCCGGGGGCCTGCATGGCGGTTGAACACTTCCTCCCGTCCGCGATAGCGCATTTCGAGCCCGCCGATCTCATCGGCGCGCTCACCACCGGCATCGTCATGCTCGATTCGGACCTGTGCGTGGTGTACGCCAACGTCGCCGCGCAGGATCTGCTGGCCGTGAGCGTGAACCAGGCGCGCGGCAAACCATTTCTCTCGCTGGTGCTCGAAGCCGATTCGCTGGGCGTGCTCATGCGTCGCGCGGTCGAGACCGGCGAGACACTCTCCGAGCGCGAGCTGTCCGTGCAGGCCGGCCCGCTCGGCCGCGAACATCGCGTCATCGACGTCACGATGACGCCGCTCGACAGCGAGTTCGACCGCAAATACCTGCTGCTGGAAATCGCCGACGCCACGCAGCGCCAGCGCATCACGCGCGAGAACGAGCTGATCTCGCGACTCGACAGCAGCCGCCAGATGGTTCGGCAGCTGGCGCACGAGATCAAGAATCCGCTCGGCGGACTGCGCGGCGCCGCGCAGCTGCTCGAGCGCGAGCTGCACGAGCACCTGCGCGAATACACCGGCGTCATCATCAGCGAAGCGGATCGCCTGACCGCGCTCGTCGATTCGATGATCGGGCCGGCGCGCGCGCCGCAGAAGGCGCTGATCAACGTGCACGAACTCTGCGAACACGTGTACCGGCTGCTGCGCAGCGAAGCGCGCGGTGGCGTGCTCGTCGAACGCGACTACGACCCCAGCCTGCCGAATGCCGAAGTCGACGCGAACCAGATCATCCAGGCGCTGCTCAACATCGGCCGCAACGCGCTGCTGGCGATCGGCGAACGCGGCCGCATCGTCATCCGCACGCGCGTGGCCGCGAACGTGAACATCGGCGCTACGCGCCACAAGCTCGCGGCCAGCCTGTCAGGTCGAGGACAACGGCCCGGGCGTACCTCCCGACATCGCCGACACCATTTTCTTCCCGCTGGTCACCGGCCGCGCCAACGGCACGGGACTCGGCCTCGCGGTCTCCCAGGACCTCGTGACGCGCCACGGCGGCCTCATCGAATTTGAAAGCAAGCCCGGGCGCACGGTGTTCACCATCCTGCTGCCCCTACCGGAGAACGCATGAGCGTCGATCCCACGTATATGCACACCACGCCACCGCTCCACCGCAACCCAGCCCGCCCTGCGGGTGTGGCTGGTGGAAGACGATGCTTCCATCCGCTGGGTGCTCGAGCGCGCCTTGCGCGCCAGCGGCATGGTGCCACGCGCCTTCGACTCCGCCGAACCCGCGCTCGCGGCTCTGCGCGCCGATGCGCCCGACGTGCTGCTCACGGACATCCGCATGCCGGGCAGCTCCGGCATCGACCTGCTGCGCGAGGTGCGCGTCGCGCATCCGACGCTGCCCGTCATCGTCATGACCGCGCACTCGGATCTGCCGAGCGCCGTGTCCGCCTACGAAGGCGGCGCGTTCGAATACCTGCCCAAGCCGTTCGACATCGACCAGGCCGTCGAGCTGGTGCGCCGCGCCGGCCAGACCGCGCGCAGGGGCGACGAAGTGCCGGCGCAGACGCCGGAAATTCCGGAGTTGTTAGGCAAGGCGCCGGCGATGCAGCAGGTGTTCCGCGCCATCGGCCGCCTGTCGCGCTCGAGCGTGGCGGTGCTCATCACCGGCGAATCCGGCACCGGCAAGGAGCTGGTCGCGCGCGCGTTGCACGAACACAGCCCGCGCGCAGCGAAACCGTTCGTGGCGCTGAACACCTCGGCGATTCCCGCCGAGCTGCTCGAGTCGGAGTTGTTCGGACACGAGAAGGGCTCGTTCACCGGCGCCGACACGCAGCGCCGCGGCCGCTTCGAGCAGGCCAACCTGGGCACGCTGTTCCTCGATGAAATCGGCGACATGTCGACGCCGCTGCAGACGCGCCTGCTGCGCGTGCTCGCCGAAGGCGAGTTCTACCGCGTCGGCGGCCAGACGCCCATCAAGGTCGACGTGCGCGTGATCGCCGCCACGCACCAGAACCTCGAAGAGCGCGTCGAGCGCGGCATCTTCCGCGAAGACCTCTATCACCGCCTCAACGTGATCCGCATCGAGCTGCCGCCGCTGCGCTCGCGCACCGAGGACGTGCCCGACTTGTTGGCTCACTACCTGCGCCAGGCAGCCAACGAGCTCGGCACCGAGACCAAGTCGCTGGCAGCCGATCACGCTCGAGCGCCTGCAGGCCTATCGCTGGCCGGGCAACGTGCGCGAGCTGGTGAACCTTTGCCGGCGGCTCACGGCGCTCGCGCCGGGCAGTGAAATCCATCTGGAAGATCTGCCTTCGGAAATGCACATCGTCACGCCGGCGGCGCAGACCGACTGGGCTGCCGCGCTGACGCTCTGGGCCAAGGCGCAGCCGCACGACGGCACCGTGGCCTGGCTCGACCAGGCGCTGCCGGAGTTCGAGCGCGTGCTCATCCGCGTGGCGCTCAATCGCACGCACGGGCATCGCCAGGAAGCCGCGCGCGTGCTCGGCTGGGGCCGCAACACGCTGACCCGCAAGCTCAAGGAGCTCGGGATGGCGGACGACGAGTCGCTGCCCATGATCGGGTAGGGACAGGTTGCTTCAACCTGTCCCTACCCAACTCGGAGACAGGTTGCATCAACCTGTCCCCACGAAGTCAAACGCTCCGACCACGCGGGACAAGACACTATCCGCGAGGGACATCACGTTGTTGCGGCCGCGGTCATTGCGAGATTGATAGCGCTAACTTCTCGGCATTTTCACCGCTTTTTCCGAGGTTTTGTCTTAGAGGGTGACATAACCGAAGTCGCGCGTGATTGCCGTCGCGAATCGGAAACAGCCTTTGTTTCCAGTGTCCCGGGCTTGTTCCATTCTTTGTCCCTATCAGGGTTCCGGACAAAATTTCTTCGGTCCGGCGAAGAGAGGAAACATGCAAGAAATCGTCGTCCAGGCTACGAAGTACCCCGAGATCGTGGTTCAGGGTCACGCGCTACGACTACACGTCGGACATCGTTCTGATCGTCGTGGGAGTGCTCGCTGCCGCTGCAATCATCTGGCGCTACACGGTTACGCGCCGGGGTAAGGATTGACTCTGCAATCACTCGCTGCGTACGGACTGAATGTCCCGTCAGTCCGTGCGCAGTGAGCCTACCAGCGCGCTGATTCCGCGCAGGTTGTTGAGCTTGAGATAGTCCGCCACGCCGGCATTGATCTTGCGGCACAGAAGCGGATCGTAAAAAGCGCGGTTCCCAGGCCCACGGTCGTGGCGCCGGCAATCATGAATTCGAGCGCATCCGTTCGACGGTGGTGATGCCACCCTGGCCGATGATCGGCACGTTGTGCTTCTTCGCCACCTCGTACACCTGGTGAACCTTCAGCAGCGCGATCGGCTTGATCGCGGGTCCCGACAACCCGCCCTGGACGTTGCCGATCACCGGCCGCCGCGATTTCACGTCGATGGCCATGCCCATGATGGTGTTGATCACGGCGAGGCCGTCCGAACCGGCCTCGATGCAGCGGCGGGCGTTTTCCTTGATGTCCGTCTGGTTCGGCGGAGAGCTTGGTGATGATGGGTTTGTTAGTCGCCTGCGGCAGGCCTCCACCACTTTCGCCGACATGTCCGGGTAGTTGCCGAACAGCGACGCCGCCTTCCTTGACGTTCGGGCACGAGATGTTGATCTCGATGGCGTCGATGGGAGAGTCGTCGAAGCGCCGCGTGACTTCGGCGTACTCCTCGATGGTCGAGCCCGATACGTTCGCGAAAGAAACGCGTCTCGCTGAAGTCCGAGCGTCGGCAGGGATCTTCTTCACCACGTGCTCGGCGCCGGGATTCTGCAAGCCGATGGCATTCAGCATCCCGGACGGCGTTTCGTAGACTCGGATGCGGACGATTGCCGAGCCTCGGGGCTCCGGTGGTTCCCTTGAGCACGATGGCGCCCACATCGCGATTCGAGAAGCCCTCGACGCGCGTGTATTCCTCGCCAAAGCCCACGCAGCCCGACAGCAGCACGATGGGTGACGTTGAGCTGCATGCCGCAAAACTCGGTCAGCAGCGGATTACCGACATTTTCGGGGCAGCGGCCATGGCGCGCATTGTACGACGCGGACCCCCGCTCACATTCAGAGAGGGCTCTGCTGGAGCGCGCGTCCGTGTGGGCAGGGCGAAATTGGGTTCCGCGGATTCCGGCGGTAGGATGCGCGCCCCATGAAAAATCCAATTCTCCTGATTGCCATCCTCGCGGCGATCGTCAGTTGCCGCCCAGGCACCTCCACCCCGCACCGCCACGCCAGACCCCCGACCTGAGTGGCGCCTCGACTCCGCAGTTCAACGAATCGGACATCAGTCCCCGAAAGTCCGCTACGAAGACGCCTTCGCGCTCTACGAAGTCAAGAGTGGGCGGCCAGCCTTGAGCGAAGCCGATCAGATCACGCGCTGGCAGGACGAACTCAAAGCCGGGCGCGCTCGTGCGCGGCACATTGGTCGGAAGCCATCTGGCCTACCTCGCGCTCACCGCCAGCGAGTTGCGCGCGGCGCACGCGACACGCTGGGTCGGGCCGACGAACTGGGCAGCGACCAGGCGCGTGGAAACTCGCGCAGCTCTCCGAAAACAGCAGCTGCGGCGTAAACTGACGTCGCCGTGCTCGAGCGCTGGCTCAAGCAAGGCAGTGACTCTCGACCACCTGGTCGCCAGCGCAGCGACTGATCGCACTGCGATTCCACCGCCGGAGCGCGCAGCGACCCCCAGTGCGACGGTGCCGTGCATGCGCGCGTGTGCAGGTGGATATTGCGGAAGCGGTTTATCCCAACGACACCAGCGGCGGCAGCCGTGCAGGCCTTTACGCGACCGCGCCAGGAGATGGAAAAGGACTGGCAGCACCTGACCGCAAGCGCGCCGAGGCCGAAGCCGACTTCGATCCCTCACGCAGATGCTGAAGCGCCACGACCGGTTCAAGCCCCAGGCACCGCAGGAGTTCGCGCGCGGCGGCCAGAATGCCAAGTCGTCCAAGGGCTTGGGGATTCGCGGCCTCGACGGTCTGACTACCACCACGAATGCGCGTGAACCCTCGTGGCCAACTGTCGGGGTGCGCAGCGACTGGCGTTCGTCGATGTGTCAGAACAATGAGCGAGGACTTCATGGGCTGCAAGGCGCGAGCTGCGCGCCAAGGACTTCGTGACCCAAACGGCGGACAGCCTTGCGCGCGAAGTGCTCATCGGACCGCAGAGTTACGGCGGCGATTGATCCTGGGCGACGTGTACCATGGCGCAGGACAAAGCGCGCTGTCGGTGAACTGCAAGGTCATCTCCAAGCCCGCCGAGAACGCTGCGGCGCCGGCAAGTGTCGCGCGCGACTGCGAAGGCACCATCGACGCGCAGCAGTTCTATCCGGCATCCGCCAAGCGGCAGGGCATCGAGGGCGATGCCGTCGTGCGCTACTGAGTCAACGCGGCGGGCGGCGAGCACCTACCGACGCTGAAATCGCGACGCTCCAGCGGCTATCCGGCACTCGACGCCGCGGCAATCGACACGATTCGCAGCGGAGCACTTCACGAGCGGACTGCGACTACGGTCTCGGCAGCATCCGCATCGCTTTCAAGCTGCAGGACTGAAACCGCCGCGATGTTCCACATCGTCATCTACGAGCCGGAGATCCCGCCTAACACGGGCAACCTCATCCGCCTGTCCGCCAACACCGGCGCCGAGTTGCACCTGATCAAGCCGATCGGCTTCCGGCTCGATCGAAAATCGGTGCGCCGCGCCGGGCTCGACCGACGACGAGCTTGCGACGGTGCGTGTGCACGACAACTACGCGGCGGCACGCGCCGCGCTGCCGGGCAATTGGTTCGCGATCGAAACCGGCAGCGCCCGGCGGCACGTGGACGCGCAGTTCTGCGTCCGGCGATGTGCTGCTGTTCGGCTCTGAGCGGCGCGGGCTTGCCACCCGAAGTGCTGCGCGGCGATCCCCGCCTGAAAATGTGTTGTCGCTGCCGATGCGCGCCGGCAATCGAAGCCTGAATCTCTCGGAATGCCGCCGCCGATCGCGGTGTACCTGAAGCCTGGCGCCAGATCCGGATTCGCCAGCGCGCTGAACGGCGCGCTACTCAAGCTTCGGAGCGGATCGAGCGCGTCATCAGGTCCTTTACCACCGTCCTTCGCCGGCTCGCGTCTCGTACAGAACGCGATAGATGCCCGCAACGATGGGCATGTCGACTTTCTCGCGCAGCGCGACCCGGTGCACCGGCGCGCGCGGCGCTGTAGCCCTCGACCACCTGGCCGATCTCCTTCAGCGCCTCGCTCGCACCTCTTGCCGGCCGCCAGCGCGAGTCCGAAACGCCGGTTGCGCGACTGGCTGTCGGTGCTGGTCAGCACCAGGTCCCCGAGGCCCGCGAGTCCCATGAAGGCTTTCGCTTGCGCGCCTGAGCGTCACGCCCAGGCGCATGACTTCCGGAAAGGCCGCGCGTGATCGAGCGCGATGCGCGTGTTGCGCGCCGAACCCCAGAGCCATCGGAGAGGCCCGCGCCCACCGCCAGCACGTTCTTCACGCGCGCCGCCGACTTCCACGCCAACGATGTCGGTGGAGGTGTAGGCGCGGAAGTTGGGTGCGTGCAGGCTCTTCGCGAGCTGCGTAGGCAAATTCGCGTCGGGCGAGGCGATGGTCATGGCGGTCGGGCAGGCCCATCGCCCACTTCGCGCGCGAACGTCGGACCCGGAGAGCACGGCGACCGGGTAGCGATCACCGAGCACTTCCGTAGGCCACCTGGTGCGGTAGTTTGCCCGTGTCCGAGCTCGAAGCCCTTGGTCGGCCCACGCCAGGCGCGCGTCGCGCGCCACGCAGCGGCTTGAGCTGGCTGCGAGCAGCGAGCGCAGCGCAGTGACTGGGCACGGCGACGATGATCGCCACCGCGTCCTTGCACCGCGGCTGCCAGGTCGCCGATGCATCTCGATGGCGATCGGGAAGCCTGGCTTCGGGCAGGTAGCGGCGATTGCGGCGCTCGGCGCGCATCTGCGCGCGGCGTCGGCGGCGCTGCGACACCACAGACGCGCCGGATGCACCTGCGCGCGCGAACTGGATGGCGAGCGCAGTGCCCCAGGAACCGGCGCCGAGTACGGCGACGGGCTCCCGCGACAGATGTCGTTGCCGGGTTGCGCTCACTGGCATGCGCACGAACGCTGGTGGCCGCGTCCGCGTCTGGCGCGATCAGTTTGCCTGGGCCCTGGCGGCGGCCGTCGGCCTGCTGCTGCGCGAGTCCGCGCGCGAACAGCTGGTCGAAGTCGACGGGCGGCAGCACGAAGTTCGGGAATCCACCCTGCGTCACGCAGGCTGCGACACCGCGACGCGCGCGTACGGGAACAGCACGTTCGGGCAGATGCGTGCCGATGGCGCGGCGCTGGTCGTCGGCGTTGAGGCCGCGCATCGCGAACAGGCCGGCCTGCTTGACCTCGACGAGGAACGCGGTGGCTTCGCCCTGCTTGGCGCCCACGGTCACCGTCAGCACCACTTCATTCAACTCCGGCGCGAACCGACGCTGGCCGTGGTGTTGATGTCGAGCGAGATCTGCGGGCTCCAGTTGCCGTCGATGCGCGGGCCCTTCGGGGCCTCGTACGAGCAGTCCTTGAGATAGACGGACTGGATGGCGAGCATCGGGCCGTTCTGGTTTTCAGTCGCCGCCGGGGCGGTCTGATTTTCCATGATGATATTTCCTGATGAAATCTGGCCAAAGCTATGAATCTGGCCGTGTTGAAAGTTCAGCGGCCTAACAAGCCGTCGAGTTTGCCGGCCGCCTCGAGAGCCAGCAGATCGTCGCTGCCGCCCACGTGGTGGTCGCCGATGAAAATCTGCGGCACGGTGCGCCGGCCGCTGCGGGTGTGCATCTCGGCGCGTTTCTCCGCCGCCGACTCGACGTCGATCTCCTCGATCGACACGTTCTTGGCGGCGAGCAGCTTGGCGTGCATCGCTCGCAGTAGGGACACCAGTTCGTGGTGTACATGACCACCGCCGGCTGACTCATCACGGCCGCCTTGGTGACCGGCAGGTTCTCCGCGCGCCAGCCGGCAAAGCCGCCGCGCAGCGTAGAATGCCTTGGTGAAGCCTTGCAGGTTGAGCTGGCGCACCGCGGCGGCGGCCAGCGAGCCCGACTCGCAGTAGACGACCACGGGCTTTTCCTTGAAGCGCTTGAAGTTCTCGCCGGCGGTCAGGATCTGGTCCGACGGCAGACTGCTTCGCGCCGTTGACGTGGCCCGGCGGCGAATTCCTCGGGCTTGCGGATGTCGAGCACCAGGGCGCCCTGGTTCATGAGACGGATGAGATCCTGCGAGGAGATCGCGCCGACACTGGTCGCGCGTATCGCGGCGACTCGAAGGTGACCACGACTACCAGCGCCAGCACCACGGCGCCCGCCATCAGAGGGTGGTGGAGTCACGTATTCGATCAGTCGTTCCATGAGTGCTCGGAGTCCGGCCGGGGGCGAAAAAAGGGAGCGCATTATAGCGGCACGCCCATGTTTTCGCCGATTTTCAGCGACGCCCGATCTCTAGAATATGCCCATGAAGATTCTTTCCAGAGCTCCGCCGGGCAGTTTGCGGGCCGCTCTTGCTGGCGTTCGCGCTGGCCGGTGCCGCCGCGCCCGCCGCCGACGACCCGAACCCCGCCAAGGCCGAGGCTGACCTCAAGGCCGTGCGCTCGCAGATCGACAAGGTGCGCGCGGAGATGGAGCGCGACGCCGGGCGGCGCGACAAGCTCGCGCGCGAAATCGAGGAGTCCGAGCGAGACCGTGGGCGGCGCGCGCAGCGCGCTCGAAAAGCTCAGCGCGCGAGCGCGCCGGTGCATACCGCCAGGCGCGCCGAGCTCGCGGAACAGCGTCGCGGCGAAGAGTCGGTGCTCGTCGAGCGATCGCGCAGCCCTCGCCGGACAGATCCGCGCCGCGTCACATGATCGGACAGCAGGAGCCGCATCAAACTACTGCTCAACCAGCGCGATCCCGGCGCAGACCGGACGGGTGCTCACCTACTACCAGTATTTCGGCCGCGCACGCGCAGACCAGATCTCGCGCCATCAACTCGCACCTCGCCGAGCTCGCCACGCCTCGACGCGGCGCTGGCCGAGGAGGAGGCGCGGCTCGCGGCGCTCGAGGAGCAGCAGAAAGGCGAGTTGTCACGCCTGCAGTCGCGCGCGCGAACGCCGTGGCCGCGCGCTGGTGATCGCTCGAAGCCGAATCGAAGAACCGCGCGCGAGAGCTCGCGCGCCTCGAGCGAGCAGCAGGACGGCATCGAAAAACTGGTGCGCGAGCTGCGCGCGCGCTCGAGCGCATCGACAAGTTCCCCACCGACAGCAAGGACGCGTTCGCGAAGCTGCGTGGCAAGCTGTCCTGGCCGGTGGCCGGAAAGCTGATTGCTTCATTCGGGCAGACGCGCGCCGGCGGCGTGAAATGGGATGGCGTGTTGCTCTCGGGAGCCCAGGGCTCGGCAGTGCGTGCCGTGTCATCACGGCCGCGTGGTGTGTAGCGCGGACTGGCTCTCGGGCCTGGGGCTGTTGACCATCATCGACCACGGTGACGAGTACCTCAGTCTCTACGGACACAACGAGCGGCTGTGACAAGGAAGTGGGCGAGCGCGTCACCGCCGGCGACACCGATTGCGACGGTCGGCGACTTCGGCGGCCGCTCGACGCCGGCGCTGTATTTCGAGATCCGCAAGGCAGGACGCCCCATCGATCCCCAAGCCCTGGTTCAAGAGCGCCGCGCCTTAAGCCCTAAGGGACCAGAAACGCCAACTGCATCAACGTCCTACGGAGCGCCTTTCAGCGATGGTCCCATCGATGTCCTTCGAAAACTCCATGGAGCCATACGCAGCAGCTGGTCCGCTCGCTGTTGCCGCGCGCGGCTATCGATCAGCCTGTTCGAAAACACCGGCAAGCTGCTGTGGAGCAGCGCCGCGAGCACGAATCCGGATCTGTTCGCGCTGGTGTTGCAGGCGATCGCGCAGCTCGAAGATGCGTCCGCTGGAAAAAGGGCGAAGTCGACTGGCCAGCACTGCGCCTTGCCCGATGACGGACCGGCCTATCTATTCTGGCTGCGTGACGGCGCCGGCAGCCTTGCCGCCATCGTTGCCGTGGTCTGCAACCGTCATCAAGGTCGATGCCGACGTGCTGCCGTTCTCCTACGTGCACGATCACCTGAAGCCGGCGCTCGAGCTGCTGCGCCGCGACCTGCTGGCGCGCGCCGACATCGACATGCTCAACGAGTCGCTGAACGCGCGCGACAAGGACCTGGAGCTGCTGCTGTCGGTGACCGGCAGTCATCCGCAGGCGAGCGGCGCCGACGACCTGCAGAGTCCTGCTGGCCAACGCCGCCAGTCATCTGAAGTGCGTGCTCGCCGGCATCGTCGTGCCCGACAAGGGCCTGGTGCTCACGTTCCCGGAAAACGGCGACTCGAGCATCCTCACGCGCACGCAGAAACAGTTGTTAGCCATCACGCAGACGCGCCGCGATCCGCTGGTCATCAACCGGATCGCGACGCAGGCCGGACAGGTGGCGATTCCCTATCGCATCCTCGCCTGCCCGCTGCGCCAGGGCAGTGGCCGCACCTCGGGCGTGCTCGCGCTGTTCCGCAAGCTCGAGGCGCCGGAGTTCATCGGCCGCGACGTGCACCTCGCCGACCTGCTGGCGCGACGCGTCGCCGCCAGCATCGAAACCAGTTACGACACGCTCTCGGGACTGCTCGACGCGCGCCGCGCTCGAACAGCGCGTCAAGCTCATGTTCATCGAAGGCGAATCGCGCGGCCAGCGCTGGAGCCTGCTGTACGTCGACATCGACGAACTGCACGTCATCAACGAAAACTTCGGCATGCACGTGGGCGACCAGGCCATCGCGCAGATCGGCGAGCTGCTGCGCAAGCACCTGCCGCCGAATTCCGTGGCCGCGCGCATTTCCGGCGATCGCTTCGCGGTGGTCATGCCCTCGGAGATCGACGAGGCCGCGATGTTCGGCGAAGGCCTGCGCGAAGGCGTCACGCGCCTGCACACCGTCGGCGTCGACGCGCGCTTCCGGCTGTCGATCAGCCTCGGCGTCACGCCGTTCAGCGGCCGCGACGGCGATCTCGGCCGCTCGCTCGCCGAAGCCGAATCCGCCTGCAAGGCGGCCAAGGACCGCGGCCGCAATCGCCTCGAGTCCTTCCAGGAAAACGACGTCAGCATCATTCGCCGCTTCACCGACATCAACGTCGCCACCGACGTGCGTGCCGCGCTCGCCGAGAATCGCCTGCGGCTCGAAGCGCAGATGATCCTGCCGTTCGTCGATGAGCCGCATGCCAAGCCGCACTACGAACTGCTGCTGCGCATGCTCGACCCGGAAGGCAATACGATCGGGCCCGACCGCTTCCTGTCCGCCGCGCTGCGCTACCAGATGATGCCGACCATCGATCGCTGGGTGATCTCCGACTGTCATCGACGCTGCTGCGCCCGCGCCGCGAGCTGCTCGGCCAGCGCGCCGGTGGTGTTCACCATCAACTTCTCCGGCCAGTCGCTCACCGACGAAGAATTTGCCGGACTACGTGATCCGCAGCATCGAGAGCAGCCGCATCAATCCGGCGGTGTTCTGCTTCGAGCTCACCGAGAGCGCCGCGGTCGCCAGCATGAACGATGCCGAGGCGCTGATGTCGCCGCCTGCGCAAACTCGGCTGCGGCGTGGCGCTCGACGACTTCGGCACCGGCCTGTCGTCGCTGTCGTACCTGCGTTCCATGCCGGTGTCGATGCTCAAGATCGACGGCAGCTTCGTGCGCGACATCCTGCAGCGACGAACGCGCCGAATCCATGGTGCGCGCCATCGCGCAGCTGGCGCGCGCCATGAACATCACCACCGTGGCCGAATACGTCGAGACCGAGGAGATCCGCACGCGCGTGCGCATGCTGGGGTCGACTACGGCCAGGGCTTCGCGATCGCCAGGCCCGTGCCGGTGCAGGAGGTGCTCGACGTGTTGCCGGTCCTCGCGGCCGCCACGCCGGGCGCCTTCCTGATCGACGAATCGCTCGGCCAGGCCGGGTGAGCTAACTCCTTAATCTGAGTTAGGATTCGCGCCCATGAAGCTATTGGCTCGTCAGGCGTCGTCGCTCGGTTTTCTGATCGCCCTCGGCGCCTACGTGTCCACGCACGCGATCGCCGCGCCGGCGCCGGAAATGCCGCGCCGCGCGTGTCCGGCCGGCGAGAAATCGCCGCTCACAGCCGCCGAATCCGCGCAGCTCGCGGAAGTCATCGAACGCGTGCAGCGCGAATACGTGGACACCGTGTCGCATCCCGAGCTCATCGACGATGCGCTGCGCGGACTGGTCGAGCGGACTCGATCCCTATTCTGTCCTATCTCGATGCGGAGGAGTACGCCGGATCTGCGCGTCAGCACCGCCGGCACCGTACGCCGGCATCGGCATCGAAGTGTCGACCGCGGATCGCGCGCTGCGCGTGGTGCGGCCGTTCCGCGATTCGCCCGCGGCCGCCGCGGGAATCCAGAGCGGCGACATGATCTCCGCCATCGACGGAACGCCGGTCGGGCGCCGACCTCGATGCCGCCATGGCGCGCATGCGCGGACCGCGCGGCTCGACGGTGAAGCTTGCCGTGACGCGCGCGGGCCAGACGCTGCCGCTGGAATTCACCGTGGAGCGCGCGCAGGTCGACGTGCACAGCGTGGCCATGGCGCAACATCGACGGCGGCTATGTCTACGCGCGCATCACCGCGTTCAGCGACACCACCGCGGAAGACTTCGCCGCCAGCATCGCGCGCCTGCGCCGCGACATGCCCGCCAAGCCGCGCGGTGTCGTGCTCGATCTGCGCAACAACCCAGGTGGCGTGCTCGAATCCGCCGGTCGAAGTCGCCGGATCAGTTGCTCGAGACCGGAGTCATCGTCACCGCCGACGGTCGCACGCCCGCCGCGCGCTTCACCATGGAAGCGACGCCGGGCGAGGTGCTGCCCGGCGTGCCGGTGGTGGTGCTCGTGAACGGCTCCACCGCCTCGGCGGCGGAGATCCTGGCCGGCGCGCTGCAGGATCATCACCGCGCCGTGTTGTTAGGGCCGGCGCACCTTCGGCAAGGGATCGGTGCAGACCGTGATGCCGCTCGACGGAAGGCCGCGCCATCAAGCTCACCACCTCGCGCTACTTCACGCCTTCGGGCCGCTCCATCCAGGGCCACGGCATCGACCCGGATCACGTGCCTTCGAGAACATCGACGGCGTGCCGCTCGATCTCGACGATCGCGCGCGTGCGCCAGACGCTGGCGGCGCGCGATGCCGGAATCCACGCGGCGCTCGAGCTGCTCAAGGGCAACAAGCCCGGGCGGCGGCGCCCGGCATGACCGCGAGCGCGGCGCCGCGCCGTGCGCAAATGACGCGCTGCATGGAGCTGATCCACTGGTTCGTCGACATCGTCCTGCATCTCGATGCGCATCTGGTCGAGCTGCTGCGTGACTACGGCTTCTGGGTCTACCTGATCCTGTTCGCCATCGTGTTCGCCGAGACCGGTCTGGTGGTGACGCCGTTCCTGCCGGGCGATTCGCTGCTGTTCGCCGCCGGCGCGCTGGCCGCCGGTGGATACCAGCGGCACGCTGTCGGCGCCGCTGGCTGTCGCTGACGCTGGTCATCGCGGCCGTCGCCGGCAACACGACTAACTATCACATCGGGCGGTGGATCGGACCCGCCGGCCTTCAGCGGCAAGATCCGCTTCCTCAAGGTCGAGTACCTGCGGCGCACCGAGGCGTTCTTCCTCAAGCACGGCTCGATGACCATCGTGCTGTCGCGCTTCGTGCCCATCCTGCGCACCTGCGCGCCGTTCGTGGCGGGCATCGGCGCGCATGCCGTACGCGCGCTTCCAGGCGTACAACATCTGTCGGCGGCGCTCGCCTGGGTGCTGCTGCTGACCTGGGCGGGCTTCTTCTTCGGCAACATCCCGTTCATCAAGGACAACTTCGGCCTCGTGACGATCGGCATTATCGTGGTGTCACTGATCCCGGTGGCCTGGGTGGCACTTGAAGAAGTGAGTAGCGGCGTACCGCAGCTTCGCCCATCGCGTCGACATCGGCGTGCCGGTCGAAGCGCGTGTGGCGCGCATTCACCGACAGCCGCATGCTGGCGCGCTGGATCGTCGCCGGCGCCAGCATCACGCCGCGCGAAAGAGGCCGCCTGCACGTGATCTTCGGCAGCGACATGGAGCTCGACGCGCACATCGACGTGCTGGTGACCGCGCAGCGCATGCGCCTGATCCTGCTGCCGACGCGCGGCATGCCCGAGCTCCGACGCGGTCATCGTCGAGGATTTCCTGTTCGAGCGCGCGCGCAGCCGGCACGGTGGTGCGGTTGCTGAGCAGCGGAGTTCCCTCGGCGCCAGGGCTGGGTGACGTACTATCTCGCCAAGCGCCGCTACTGGGAGCTGGCGCTGACCCGGCTCAAGGTGTTCCTTGAGAAGGGTCTGGACCAGGAACAGCCACCACCGAGGTATTGAGTCATGGCGGGTTTCATTCTTGCGCGGCCTGGTCGCCGCGCTCGGCCTCTGGGCCGCAACCGAAATGCTTCGAGCGGCATCGTCATCGACATCGCCGCTCGACGCTCATCTTCGCCGGGCTGTTGTTGGGCGTGGTGAACGCCATCGTGCGGCCCATCGCCGTGCGTGCTGTCGCTGCCGGCGCTGCTGCTGACGGTGGGATTGTTCCTGCTGGTGATCAACGCCGCCATGCTCGGGCTGGTGGCGCTGATGCTGCCGGGTTTCACGATCGCCGGTTTCTGGACCGCGGTCGGCGGTTCGATCGTCGTCAGCCTCGTGAGCTGGATCGCGTCCTGGTTCATCGGCCCGCGCGGCCGCGTCGAGATCATCCGCCCGCAGACACGCAGACTGTCTAGCCGCAGCCGGCGGTCGACGGATCCTTCTGCTGGTCCTCGTCGAGCCGCTTCACGTCCTTCTGCTGCGGCCAGTTCACCAGCGCCACGCCCGCGAACATGATCGCCATGCCGGCGAGCTGGTTCGCGCCCAGCTGCTCGTCGAGGAACCACCAGCCGAGCATCGCGGCGATCGCCGGGTTCACGTAGCTGTAGGTGCCGACCATCGCGGGCGTGGTGTTCTTCGCGAGCCACGCGAACGCGGTGTACGCGAGGCACGAGCTCGCGACGGTGAGATAGGCCATCGCGATGAGTCCCGGCTTCGACCAGTGCCACTGCGCCGGCTTCGCCGATCGCGAGGCCGAGCGCCGGTCATCATCATGCCCGCCTAACAACATCTGCACGGCGGTGAACGACAGCACGTCGAGCTTCGAGTGCACGTTGCGGATGTAGACCGTCGGTCGCCGACCACGCGAACACCGCGAGCAGGATCAGCAGCTGCATAGCCGAAATGGCTGGTCTGCACGATTGCCGCGCGGCCAGATGATGAGCGCCGCGCCGGCGAAGCCGATCACGAGCCCGATGAGCGTGCGCCGGTCGAGCGCGTGCGCGCGCCGGCCGCGCGTCGCGAACAGCGCGATCCACAGCGCCGCCGAGGCGTTGAGGATCGCCGTCTGGTTGGACGCGACGTGCTGCATGGCCCAGTTGGTGCAGCCATTCGGCGATCAACACGCTGCCGACGCGCGACGACGAACATGTGCCGCCACTCGGTCGCGTCGAGCTCGAACGCGCTGCCCAGCGCGAGCGCGCAGTGACGCCGAGCAGGATGCCCGCGCAGATCGAAACGGATGCCGCCGAACAGGAACGGCGGCAGCGCGTGCACGCCGATGCTCGCGACCAGGTAGGTGGAACCCCAGACGAGGTAGACGGTCGCGAAGCAGAGGATGAGCTTCGCGCGATGCGAGGAATCGGGACTGATGGGCTACGCCGGCGATAGTCGGGAGAAGCGCGTGACGGCGCATGCTATCCGCGCATTCGTGACGACTTTCCTGGCTCACGGACCGGCACCGTCGTTACGCCGGGCCTGCGCTTCCCGGCCGCGATACAGCCAGTAGCCCACCACGCCGAGCAGCGCGAGGCCCACCCATTCGCCCGAGCGAACCGCCGAGCTGCATGCCCGCCGGCAGCGCGAACACGTCGGCGCTCTTCGGTGCCGTAGATCGCGAAGCCGATGAAGATGCCCATCAGCGCCTCGCCGGTGATCAGGCCCGCCGCGAACAGCGTGCCGATGCGATTGCGCTTCTCGACTTCGTCTTCCGACAGGTCCTTGCCGAAGCGTGCGCGTCACGAGGTGAGTTGAGCAGGCCGCCGAGGAAGATCGGCACCATGGTTTCGAGCGGCAGGTAGATGCCGATGGCCGCGGCGAGCACCGGCACGCGGAACTGCGCGCCTGCGCGCCTTCAGGATCTGGTCGAGGATGATGACCGCGACGCCGATGACGGCGCCGATCGCGATCATCGTCCCACGGCAGGTGGCCGCCGAACATGCCCTTCGCCACCGACGCCATGAGGTTCGCCTGCGCGGCTTCGAGCGATTGCGGATGTTCGGCCGTGCGCGGACCGATGCCGTAGCTTTGCGCGAGCACGTTGAGCGCCGGCGCCATGACCAGCGCGCAGACGACACCGAGCCGATCGCCAGCATCACCTGCTGGCGCCACGGCGTCGCGCCGACGAGGTAGCCGGCCTTGAGGTCCTGCAGGTTGTCGCCGGCGACGCAGGCCGCGCAGCACACCACCGCGCCGATCATGACGGCGCGCCACCGGGCCGATGGTCGAGTCCTTGCCGAGGAAGCCTAACAGCACCAGCGCGGCGAACAGGATGGTCGCGATCGTGATGCCGGACACCGGGTTGTTGGACGAACCGACCAGGCCCGCCATGTACGCCGACACCGAGCAGAACAGGAAGCCCGCGACCACCATGATCACCGACATCGCGAGGCCGACGCCGACGCTGCCGACGATGCTGGTAGTAGAGAACTGCCGAGCGGAATGGTGAACAGCACGATGCCGATCAGCACCCACTTCATCGGCAGGTCGCGATCGGTGTGCGCCATCGAGCGCGTCGCTGCCGGCGCGCGCCGCGGCGAGGCCGCTCTTCACGCCCGAGACGATGGAATTGCGCAGGCGTGATCAACGCCCACAGGCCGCCGACCAGCATCGCGCCGACGCCGAGGTAACGGATCTGCGCGCCGCGCAGGATCTGCGCCGTCGCCTCCGCGCATTCGGCGCTGACGAGTCCTGGCAGGCGCCCGCGACCGTGGCGGCGAGCTCCGGATTGTCCGGCGAGGAAATACGCGTGGTACAGCGGGATCGCGATGTTGAACGACAGCAAGCTGCCCGACACGACGACAATGCCGATGTTGAGCCCGACGATGTAGCCGACGCCGAGCAGCGCCGGCGAGATGATTCGGTGCCCATGTAGCCGAGGTACTTGCCGATGAAGCCGCTGGCGAGCGCGCTGTCCGGGAATCAGGCGCAAGCCGCTGGCGGCGATCAGCTTGCCGATCGCCGCCGCCGAGCGCGCGAGACGCCGAGCACCTTGATGCCCTCCGAGGGTTCTCGCCGGCGCGCAGCACTTCCGCGGCGGCCTTGCCTTCGGGAAAGTCATCTGCTGATCGACGATCAGCGAGCGGCGCAGCGGCACCGAGAACAGCACGCCTAACAAGCCGCCGAGCCCGGCGATCGCCAGCACCCACCAGTACTTGAAGTCGGGCCAGTAGCCCATGAGCACCAGCGCGGGCACGGTGAAGATGACGCCCGAGGCGATCGAGGTGCCGGCCGAGGCGCCGGTCTGCACGATGTTGTTCTCGAGGATGCCGCCGCCGCCGAGCGCGCGCAGCACCGCCATCGAGACCACTGCCGCCGGAATCGCCGAGGCGATGGTCATGCCGGCGAACAACCCGAGGTAGGTGTTGGCGGCGGCGAGGATCACCGCGAGCACCACCGACAGGATGATGGCGCGCGCGGTCAGCTGCGGCGCCGGAGCCAGGTTTGAGTTCATCTGGCTACTCAATCCCAGCCGCAGTCCTGGCCCTTGTTCTGTTCGTCGAGCCAGGCTTCGAGCGGCTTGAAGTAGTCGATGATGGCCGAGGCGTCCATCTGCGCGCGTGCCGGTCAGCTGCTCGCAGCGTGTCCTGCCAGGGCTGGCTGGCGCCCTAGCGCCAGCATGGCGCCGTACTTCTTGCCGGCCTCGGTGCTGCCGAAGATCGAGCACTCGTTGAGCGGGCCCTTGAAGCCGGACGCATCGCACAGCGCCTTGTGGAACTGGAACTGCAGGATGAACGACAGGAAATAGCGCGTGTACGGCGTGTTGCCCGGGATGTGGTACTTCGCGCCCGGATCGAAGTCCTCTTCGCTGCGCGCGCACCGGGGCCGACACGCCCTGGTACTTCTCGCGCAGCTCCCACCAGGCCTTGTTGTAGTCCGGCCGGCTTGATCTTTCCGCTGAACACGCCCCAGCGCCATTCGATCGATCAGCTTGCCGAACGGCAGGAACGCGATCTTGTCGAGCGCCATCTTCATCTGCTGATTGATGATGGCTTCCTTCGACGGCGTCACGTCGCCGACCAGGCCGATCTTGCGTAGATAGGCCGGGCGTCACCGACAGGTTGATGGCATCGCCGATGGCTTCGTGGAAGCCGTCGTGCGCGCCGTCCTGGAACAGCATCGGCTGGTCCTTGTACCAGAGGTAGTAATAGACGTGGCCGAGCTCGTGGTAGACCGTGAACAGGTCCTCCTCGATGGGCTTCATGCACATCTTGATGCGCACGTCGTCGGTGTTGTCCATGTCCCAGGCGCTGGCGTGGCACACCACTTCGCGGTCGCGCGGCCGCGTGAGCATCGAACGTTCCCAGAACTTCTGCGGCAGCGCCGGGAAGCCGATCGAGGTGTAGAAGTTCTCGGCCGACTTGGTCATCTTGACCGCGTCCCACTTGTCCTTCTGCAGCAGGCGATCGCGCGGATTCGATGCTCGCCGCCGGATACGGCTTGAGCAGGTCGTCGTACACGCGGTTCCACTGCTGCGCCCACATGTTGCCTAACAAGTGCGCCGGGATCGGCTTGCCGTCCGGCACCTTGTCCTTGCCGTAACGCTGCTGCGAGGCGCTTGCGCGCGTAGCAGTGCAGGCCCTTGTACAGCGGCTTCACCTGGTCGTAGAGCCGCGTCGCCTTCCTTCTCGAAATCCTCGACCGGCATGTCGTAACGCGCGCGCCACAACACGCCGACATCGTCGAAGCCGAGCTCCTTCGCGCCTTCGTTCGCCAGCTCGACGAAGCGCTGGTACTTGGGCCGCATCGGCTTGGCGATCGAATGCCAGCCCACCCACGCTTCGGTGAGCTCCGCGTAGTTGCGGCTGGTGGCGATGGTTTCGCCGAGCTCGTCGAGGTTCTTGCAGTCGGTCTTCTTGCCGTCCTTGTTGGTGCCGGGCGGGCAGTACTTGCCTTCGCCGTACATGGCGTCGAGCTCGGTGGTGAGACTCGCGAGCTCCGCGCGCTTGGCGGCGTCGGACGGCGCCGGCGCACTCACGCCGAGCTTGATCAGCATCAGCGATCGCTCGGTCGACGGATCGAGCTTGTCCTTCGTCTTGTCGTACTTCTGGCTTCGGCGGCCGTGCGGCTGAAGTATTCGAGGAAGCGGTCGGTGACCGCGCGCGTTCAGGTACTGCGTGTCGGCCGTGATGTACGTCTGCTGGCGTCCAGCCCGCGGCGTTTCGTTCCTCGCGGCGAGCTCGACCAGGTCGGTGTTGACCTGCGTCGACGAACGCGGTCGCTTCGAGTTTCGGCGGCGGCGTGGCCCTTGGGGCCGCCGCAGGAGGCGAGCAGGCAGGCGGCGGTCACGAGGCGTGACGAACGCGGCGTGCCGCGCAGATAGTTAGACGCTGCTCATTTGCTGTCTCCAATCCAGCTGCGCAGCGGCCGCGCGCAGCAGCATGATGAACACGCCGGCGCCGCCGCCGATCAGCGTCATGATCCAGGAACTGATGTGGCAGCTCGCCGGCGCTTGAGCGACGCGGATGTGACCGCCGACCAGGCCGGCGATGGTGTTGCCGATGGCGGTGCCGAGGAACCACGTGCCCATCATGCGGCTCACGAACTTCGGCGGCGCGAGCTTGGTGACGTTGGAGAGTCCGACGGGCGAGAGGCACAACTCGCCGAAGGTGTGGAATGAGATAGGCCATGAAGCAGCCAGACCGGGCCGACCTTGCCGCCGGTGGAAACCACCAGCTGCGCGGCGCCACATCATCACGCAGGAAGCCGACGCCTAACAACATGCAGGCCGAAGCCCATCTTGAATGGCGCGGACGGATCGAGATTGCGCGCGCCGAGCGAGACCCAGATCCACGCGAAGAACGGCGCGAACAGGATGATGCAGATCAGGGTTGATCGACTGGTACCAGGCGGCCGGATGCATGCCCTCGGCGAACGAGGCTGCCGAGCAAGCGAGCGATCGGTGTAGTCGAGCGCGAAGGTGTTGAACGTCGTGCGCCTGCTGCTCGAAGCCGCCCCAGAACAGCGCCGCGCACAGGAAGAAGATGATGATGACGCCGACGCGCTTCTTCGCCGAGCGACGTCGAGGCCGCCGAACAACAGCACGTAGCCGAAGAAGCGCGACGGCGAGCGCGACCTGCGCGACGAACAGACCGTGCGCGAGCTGCGTTTCGACGGCGGATGTTCGCCGAGCGAACAGCACCGACGGCGAGCAATCAGCCGCGGCCAGCGACGATCGCCGACGACCATCGATCCAGGTGCGCTTGCGTTGCTCGGCGCGGACATTCGCCGGCGGCAGCCCGGCGTGCCGAGATATTGCTCGGTCAACTTGAACTAGCACCAGTGCCGATGCAGCATCGCGACGCCGCAGATGCAGAACCCGAGGCGCCAGTTGATCTTCTCGCCGAGTGCCGGCCGCGATGATCGGGCCGATCGTCGCGCCGAGATTGATGCCCATGTAGAAGATGGAGAAGCCGGCGTCGCGCCGCGCGCCGGGCTGACCTTCGTAGAGCGCGCCGACCACGCTGGACACGTTCGGCTTCAGCAGTCCGATGCCGAGCACCATGACTGCTAGGCCCGAGTAGAACACCGCTGGCGTCGCGGGATCGCGCAGGATGAAGTTGCCGGCCGCGATGCAGCACGCCGCCGACAGAACATCGCCGTTGCGCTGGCCGATCAGCCGGTCGGCGATCCAGCCGCCCGGGCATGGCGCACGAGATAGGCGCCGCCGGTGAACAGCGCGTACACCGCGCCTGCCGTTGCGCCGTCGACGCCGAAGCCTGGATTGGCGGCGGTAGCGCCGAAGCGCGAGGAACAGCACCAGCATCGATGCGCATGCCGTAGTAGGTGAAGCGCTCGAAGAACTCGGTCATGAACAGGTGACGAGTCCACGCGGATGACCGAAAAAGCTGCGGTTGCAGTCCGGCGACACTGATGGTCGTCGTGGTCGGATCGCTCATTGTTATTTGCCCCGAATTTTTATCGGCGCTGTTGCGCCGTGATGGCGCCGAGTCTGACTCATGCGTACCGGCGCCAGCAAGGCGCGGCTGCGTCGCGGGAGGCGCTTTACGGTGCTGGCGGCTCGGCGCGCCAGAATGCGCGTTCAGCTCGCTTCGGCTTCTTCTTTCTCGGCGGCGGCGGCGGCTTCACGCGCGCATCTTCTGCATGATGCGTGCCATCACCAGCCCGCCTTCGTAGAGCAGGTACATGGGCACGGCCATGATGCATTGTGAGATCGCATCGGGCGGCGTGAGGAACGCGGCCACCACGAAGATGCCGATGATCACGTAGCCGCGATTCTGCCGAGCGTTTCCACGTTCACGAGGCCGGTGAGCACCAGCAGCACCACGGCCACCGGCACTTCGAACGCGACGCCGAAGGCGAAGAACAGCGTGAGCACGAAGTCGAGGTAGCTCGCCATGTCGGGCATGTAGCTTCACGCCGGCGGGCGCGGTGCCGACCAGGTAGGTGAACATCACCGGGAACACGGCGAAGTACGCGAACACCGCGCCCGCGTAGAACAGGAGCACCGACGAGACCAGCAGCGGCACGGCGAAGCGTTTCTCGCGCCGGTACAGGCCCGGCGCGACGAACGCCCAGATCTGGTAGATCACGACCGGCATGGCCACGAACAACGCCGACGTAGAACGCCACCTTGAACGGCGTCATGAACGGCGACACGACGCTGGTCGCGATCAGCGACGTGCCCTTCGGTAGTTTGTCGATCAGCGGCTGCGCGATGAGCGTGAACAGCTCGTTGGCGTAGATCGGCGCAGGGAACGAACGCGATCAGCAGGCCGAGCATCGCCTTCATGAGCCGGTCGCGCAGCTCGAGCAGGTGCGACATCAGCGTACCTTCGGCCAGATCCTCGGCTTTCTTTGCCTCGTCGCTCACGGCGCGGGACGCGAGTCGTCGTCGCGCGGGCTAGTTAGGTCGAGCTCCGCCTGGCGCGCCCGCGGATTCGGCGACGCGGTGTCATTGCCAGGCGTGGCCGTCGCGCGTTGCGAGGGATGCATGTGATGGTCCGGCGGATAGAACTCTTCCTTCCGGTTCCACCACGGGCGCGGGAGGCGCGGCCGCATCGGCGAAGCGGCTGCCGGCGGAGTGGCGGCGGTTTCGGATCGAGCGAGGTGTCGATGCCGGGATCGATGTTCACCTTGGTCTCGAGGTTGTGCGCTTCCTCTTCGAGCTGATCGCGGAACTGGCGCGCCATGGCGCGTGCGCGCCCGACCCAACGGCCGACCTGCTGGGCGAGCTTGGGCAGCTTCTCCGGCCCCAGCACGACGAGCGCGAGGGCGAAGATCACCAGCAGTTCAGGAAAATCCAACCTCGAACATGGAGATGCTCCGCCGCGCGGCGGTGGTCAGTATCGAAGGGCGAAGGCGAGAGCGCCCGGAGCCTCAGACCTTGGTCTCGCTCTTCTCCGCGTTCTGGGATTTCGCGGACTCGGAAAATTCAGCATCGGCCTTGAGCTGCTTGACCGACTCTTCGGCATCGCCTTCATTCATCGACTTCTTGAAGCCGCGAACCGCGGAACCGAGATCAGAACCGATCGTCTTCAGTTTCTTCGCCCCGAAAACCAGCAGCACCACGACGAGAATGACTAGAAGTTCTTTGAAACCAATTGGGCCCATGAGCCGCTCCTGTGGGCGTCGGGACGCCCGGAAATGCCAGTAATTAAAGTGCGCGAATGATAAGTCAACAGAGGCGCCAAACCTAAGAAAGTTCGGCATAAGTAGAGACTCACATCACGCCTGAGGCGTGGTCCGTTAAGTCCTTGTCATCCGGGGCGGTTCTGAGCCAGAAAGTGACCGGCCCGTCGTTCACCAGCGAGACCTGCATGTGTGCGCCGAATTCGCCCGTCGCGACCTCGGCATGGCACGCGCGCGCCGCCGCCAGCAGCCCGTCGAACAACGCGCGCGGCGAGCGCAGGCTCGGCGGCGGTGCTGAAGCCGGGCCGCGTGCCCTTGTGGGTGTCGGCGGCGAGCGTGAATTGCGGCACCAGCAGCAAGCCGCCCGCCGATGTCGCTCAGCGAGTGATTCATGCGGCCCGCTGCATCTTCGAAGATGCGATAGGAGAGCACTCGCGTCGAGCAGTCGCTCGGCCTGCGCGGCACTCGTCGCCGCGCTCGATGCCGATGAGCGCGAGGATGCCGCGGCCGATGGAGCCCACGGTCCGGTCTTCGACCGTTACGGCCGCACCGCTGACCCGCTGAATCAGTGCTATCAATCCCGCACTCCCTGGAAGATAAGTCTGCCGATTGTGCCCGGTGGCAATTGCGCGCCCAAGTCCTTAATATCGCGGCCTGATTTTTGGGAGCCACGGGCAAAGTTTGAGTATGGCATCGCGTATTTCGCTCATCCGTCTTGTTGTTGGTCGCGCCGCTCGCGGCCCTTGCCCAGGCGCCGGTCGTCGGCGATGCCACGCGTGGCCAGGCACTGGCCTACACCTGCAGCGGCTGCCACGCCATCCCTAACTACAAGAACGTGTACCCCACGTACTCCGTGCCCAAGCTGCATGGCCAGCGCGCGCGAATACCTCGCGGCGCGCGCTCAAGGCGTACAAGAGCGGCGATCGCTCGCACGGCACCATGCATTCGCAGGCAGCCGTCGATGAACGAGCAGGACATGGCCGACGTGGCCGCGTATCTCGCCGGCCCGAACGTGCTCACGGAGTCGAAGACCGACGTGAGGCCGACCGATCGCCCGAAGGCCAGCGAAGTCTGCCTCGCCTGCCACGGCACCAACGGCGTCGGCATCACCGCCGACTACCCGACGATTGCCGGCCAGCACCGCGACTACATCGAGCGCGCGCTCACCGACTACCAGAAGGGCGGCCGCAAGAACGCCATCATGGCGGGCATGGCCGGCGACGCTCACCGAGCAGGACATCGAAGCAGCTCGCGGCTTACTACTCGAGCCAGACGCCCGCGCTGTCGAGTCGGTTCCGAAGAAGGTCTTCTTCTTCTCGAGCAGTCCCGCCAAGTAACTACTTCGCGGCGAGCTGCTTCTCCAGGAACGTGACGATCGGTCCGCTGGTAGAAGTCGCGGTTCGACTTCTTGCGGAACCCGTGGCCTTCGTCCTTCGCGGCGAGGTACCAGACCTCGCCTGCCGCGCGCGCGGATCTTCGCCACCATCTGCTGCGATTCAGCTCGCCGGCACGCGCGGGTCGTTGAGACCCTGCACCACCAGCAACGGCTTGGCGATCCGCTGCGCGTTGGTCAGCGGCGATATCCGCTGCAGATAGCCGCGCATGCGCGGCAGGCGCTCGTCGCCGTATTCCGGGCGGCGCAGGTCGCGGCGATAGGCCGAGGTGCCTCGAGGAAGGTGACGAAGTTCGAGATGCCGACGACGTCGATGCCACCGCGCAGCCGGTCGCTGAAATTCACCATCGACGCCAGCGACATGTAGCCGCCGTACGAGCCGCCCGCGACGAAGACGCTCTTGGCGTCCAGGTCCTTCTGCAGGCCGATCCACACCAGCAGCGCGCCGATGTCCTTGACCGAGTCCTCGCGATCCTCGCCGTTGTCGAGGTTCATGAAGCTCTTGCCGTAGCCGGTCGAACCGCGAACGTTGGGCGCGATCACGGTGAAGCCCAGCTCGCGCACCAGGAACTGCGTGAACGGCATTGAAGCCCGGCGTGTACTGGGCTTCGGGCCGCCATGAATGTCGATGTAGACCGGGTGGGGCCCCGGCGTGCGTGGGCGGAATACGAACGCGGGAATCTGCCGGTTCTTTCCGTTGGCGCGATCGAAGGTCGGGTAGCGAACCAGCTCCGCCGGCACGAACTGCAGCGGGTCGACGGGCCCCGCTTCGCTCTTCGTGTATCGCACCAGCGAGTTGCGTTCGAGTTCGAGCACGAACACATCGCGCGGCGACTGCGGGCTCTCCAGCGACAGCGCGAGGCGCTTGCCGGTGCGATCGAAAGCGATGCGGCCGATCTGTCCATCGGGCAGCGGCGGCAGGATTTCGCTGCGCGTGGACAGTGTTGACCACCGTGAGCTGGCTCACGCCATCGACGTTCGCCACCCAGGCGAGATAGCGGCCGTCGTCGCTGCGTGCGAGGCCTTCGATGTCCCAGGATATGTGCGACGTCAGTATCTCTACCGCGCCGCTGCTGAGATCTACCCGCCGCAGCTGCTCGAACTCGCTGTCGCGGTTGGTGATGAGGTAGACGCCGCGGCCCTCGGCCGTGAACAGGCGCCTGCGACACGCTCGCCGGCTCGCTGCCTTCGCTGACCGGCGTGAGCGCCGCGGTGGCGATGTCCAGCACGTAGAGGTGCGACTCGTTCGCCGAGACGAAATTCCGCATCAGTAGTTTGGTGTCGTCGGGCGACCAGTCGAGCACCGACCAGTTCTTCTGAAAGCCGTTGTACACCAGGCGCGGCGGCGACATTGTTAGCCGGCTCGGCGATGAAGAGGTCGTAGCTGACGCCGTCGCGGCCTGTGCCGTGGAAGGCGACGCGCTTGCCGTCGTGGCTCCAGACCAGCGCCGCCGTGCAGACCCTTGCCGTCGGTGAGCATGCGCACGGCACGCGTGGCCGTGTCATACCAGTAGACCTGCGCATTCTCGTTGCCGCCCACGTCCCTGAGGAACACGAAGCCCGACGCCACGCGCCGATTGCGGCGAGCGCGCCACGGTCACCGGCTCGCGATAGAACGTGAGTTGCTCGCGCGCGCCGAGCGGCGTGGCCACGCGATGCAGCTGCTCGACATCGCCGAAGCGCGTGGCGATCAGCAGGCCGCCATCGGGCAGCCAGTCGACGAAACTTGCACCACGCGAGTTCAGGTAGTCGTCGAGCGCGCGCCGTCAGCGGCGTGTCCACCGACGGAATGTTGTCGAGCACCAGGTTGCCGCGTTCTTCGACCGCGCGCCTGTGACCAGAGGCGCCAGGCCGACCATGACTATCGTCAGGAGTAATTTTCGATTCATGCTGCTATGTTGCCGCAAGCCATGAATGCAGTCATGCCACGACTGACGATGTTCGAAGACGGCATCACCGCCGTCGACACCGGAATATGTGCGGCCCGCAGATGGACGCCGCACACATCGTGGTGTCCGGCGGCACGGGCGGCGATCATCGATACCGGGCCCAACACGGCCGTTCCGCTGATACTCGCGGCGCTCGAGCAACTGCAGCTCGCGCCCGACGCAGGTGGACTGCCTGTTCCTCACCCACGTTCACCTCGATCATGCCGGCGGCGCGGGAGCGCTGATGCGCGCCCTGCCGCGCGCCACCTGCGTCGTGCATCCGCGCGGCGCGCCTCACATGATCGATCCCGCCAAGCTCATCGCCGGCACGCGCGCGTGTATGGCGACGGAGCTGTATTCGAAGCTGTACGGCGAGATCCTGCCCATCGCAGCGCGAGCGCCTGCGCGATCGCGCAGGACGGGTCGCGGTTCGAGCTGCGCCGGCCGCGTCTTCGAATGCGTGCACACGCCGGGCCACGCGCTGCATCACCAGGCCATCGTCGATCACGACGCCAACAGCATCTTCACCGGCGACACCTTCGGCATCTCCTACCGCGAGTTCGACACGGCGCACGGGCGCGTGGATCATGCCGCACCACCACGCCCACGCAATTCGATCCCGGGCCAGCTCAAGGCATCCATCATCGCGGCTGATGCAGTTCCGCCCGCGCCGGATCTATCTCACTCACTACAGCGAGGTCGGCGATTGCGCGCGGCTGGCCAACGACATGGTCGACGCCGTCGACGAATTCGTGACGATCGCGCGCGCCGCCGGCCCGCACGACATGGCGCGCATGCGCTTCGACCTGCGCGACTGCGGCGCACGAATGCGCTGCGCGAACACGGCTGCACGCATGAGCGAGGCCGCAGATCGACGCCGATCCTCGGCAAGGATTTCGAGCTCAACGCCGCCGGGCTCGTCGCCTGGCTCAACCGCGAGGCTAACTAGAATGCTCTACCTGGCACTGAAGGCGCTGCACATCGTCGAGCGTGGTGCTGTTCCTCGGCAACATCATCACCGGCGTGTTCTGGAAAGTGCATGCCGATCGCACCGGCGATCTGCGCGCGCGGGCGCAGGCGCTCGACGGCATCATCAAGCAGCGACCGCTGGTTCACGGTGCCCGGCGTGCTGCTCATCGTCGCCACCGGCGTCGCGCTGGCGCTGCATCGCGCATCTGCCCGCTGCTGCGCACGCTCTGGATCGCTGCGTCGCTGGCGCTGTTCGGCGTCTCGGGCCTGGCGTTCGGTTCGCGGTCGGGCCGCTGCAGAAGAAGCTGCTGGCCAACGTGCGCGCGGGCCTCGCGGGCAACTGGGACGAGACCGAGTACCACGCGCTGTCGCGCTCGTGGGGAATCTGGGGAATCGTCGCGACCGCGGCTCCGCTGATCGCGCGCTGTTCCTGATGGTGATGAAGCCGGACGTAATGACAGGGATGATGCGGCCGGGCGCGCCTTCCCCACCTTCCCGCCCGCGCTATCATCGCGCCCTATGCCAAGACTTCACGTTCCGCAGCCCCCCACTCGGCCGGGCGACAAGCCCGACTTCAGCTACGTCGAGCTGTCGCCCGCCGGCGCCATCAACAAGCCCGACGTCAACGCGCGCGCGCGCGACATGGAAGAAGTGTCCGTCGGGCCTGGTGCGCGTGCTCGACGACAAGCACGAAGCCGTGGGCCAGTGGAATCCGCGCCTCGAGGCCGAAGACCTGCAGGTCGGCCTGCGCCACATGCTGCTCACGCGCATCTTCGACGACCGCATGCAGCGCACGCAGCGCCAGGGAAAGATCTCCTTCTATATGCGCTGCTTCGGCGAGGAGGCCGTGGGCGTGGCGCAGGCCATGGCGCTGCAGCCCGGCGACATGCTGTTTCCGTCCTATCGCCAGCAGGGCATCTACATGGTGCGCGGCAAGCCGCTGGTCGAGCTCATGTGCCAGCTGCTCTCGAACACGCGCGACATGTGCAAGGGCCGGCAGCTGCCGGTCATGTATCACTGGAACGCCGGCCGCATCTTCTCGATCTCCGGCAATCTAACTACCCAGTTTCCCGCAGGCGGTGGGCTGGGCCATGGCCGCGGCCATCCGCAACGAAGACCACATCGCCTGCACCTGGATCGGCGAAGGCTCGAGCGCCGAGGCCGACTTCCACCACGGCATCATCTTCGCGGCCGTGCACCAGGCGCCGGTCATCATGAACATCGTCAACAACCAGTGGGCCATCTCCACGTTCCAGGGCACGGCCGGCGGCGAGCAGCGCTCGTTCGCGGCGCGCGGCCCGGGCTACGGCATCGCGGGCATCCGCGTCGACGGCAACGACTTCCTCGCGGTGTACTCGGTCACGCAGTGGGCGGCGCAGCGCGCGCGCACCGGCGGCGGACCGACGCTCATCGAGCTCGTCACCTATCGCGCGTCCGCGCATTCCACCAGCGACGACCCGTCGCGCTACCGGCCCAAGGACGACTACGAGCACTGGCCGCTCGGCGATCCGGTAGATAGGTTGAAGAATCACCTGATCGCGCGCGGCGAGTGGAGCGAGAAGCAGCACAAGGAATTGCACGCCGAGCTCGACGCGCAGGTGGTCACCGCCTGGAAGGAAGCCGTGTCGTTCGGCGCGCTCAACGAAGGCCCGCGGCTCGACCGCCACCTCATGTTCGAGGACGTCTACAAGGAGTTCCCGGAAAACCTGCGCCGGCAGAGCGAGCAGCTCGCCGAGGAAATCAAGCTCAACGCCGAGCTCGGGCTCGCGGCGAAGGTGGACTGAGCCGTGGCGCAGATGAACATGATCCAGGCCCTGAACTCCGCCATGGACGTGATGATGGCGCGCGATCCGTCGGTGGTCGTGATGGGCGAAGACGTGGGCTACTTCGGCGGCGTGTTCCGCGTCACCGACGGCCTGCAGAGAAAGTACGGCGAGCACCGCGTGCTCGATTCGCCGATCTCCGAGGGCGGCATCGTCGCCACGGCCATCGGCATGGCGGTGAATGGCTTGAAGCCCGTCGCCGAGATCCAGTTCGCCGACTACATCTACCCGGCGGTGGACCAGATCGCGAGCGAGCTCGCGCGCATCCGCTATCGCAGCGCCGGGCGATTTCTCCTCGCCCGTCGTGATCCGCGCGCCCTGCGGCGGCGGCATCCGCGGCGGCCAGACGCATTCGCAGAGCCCCGAAGCCATCTTCACGCACATCTGCGGCGTGAAAGTGGTGATGCCCAGCAATCCCTACGACGCCAAGGGCCTGCTGATCGCGGCCATCGAAGACGACGACCCGATCATCTTCTTCGAGCCCAAGCGCATCTACAACGGGCCCTTCGACGGCGACCCTAACAAACCCGCGGTGCCGTGGAGCACGCACGCCAAAGGGCAACGTGCCCGAGGGCCACTACAAGGTGCCCATCGGCAAGTGCGACATCGTGCGGCCGGGCGAGCAGGTCACCATCGTCACCTACGGCACCATGGTGTACGTGTGCGAAGCGGCGGCGAAGAAGCTCAACATCGACGCCGAGATCATCGACGTGCGCACCATGTCGCCGCTCGACATCGATCCGATCTGCTCTTCTGTCAAAAAGACCGGGCGCTGCGTGGTCGCGCACGAAGCCACGCGTTTCTCCGGCTTCGGCGCGGAACTGTCGGCCAGCATTCAGGAAGAATGCTTCTGGTATCTCGAAGCGCCGATCCAGCGAGTCGCCGGCTGGGACACGCCATATCCGCACGCCTTCGAATGGGAGTATTTTCCCGGTCAGGCACGAGTGGCGCTCGCATTGCGCGCAGCCATGGGGAGTAAGACATGAGCCGCTACGTATTCAAGATGCCGGACCTGGGTGAAGGCACGGTTTCCGCCGAAGTGGTGGCCTGGCATGTGAAGCCCGGCGATCTGGTGCAGGAAGACCAGGTCATGTGCGAAGTCATGACCGAAAAGGCCGCGGTGGAAATGCCGGCGCCGGTCACGGGCCGCATTCTTTCCATCCAGGGTGAGCCGGGCGACATGGTGGCCGTGGGCTCCGAGCTCGTGGTGTTCGACACCGATGCCACCTCCGCTGCCGCGGGTGACGCGCCCGCCGCGAAGACGCCGCCGCCAGCGCCGGCCGAGCCGCTGACGCCGCATCGCCGCGCGACCGACAAGACGCCGGCGAAAACAGCCGAATGAAAAACAGCAGATGGCCGCAGCGGCCGCGACCAATGGCGCACATGGCAATGGCGAAGGCAAGTCGTCGCGAGTCATGGTGTCGCCGGCATCGCGCCGCCGCGCCGTCGAGGCCGGGCTCGATCTATCTACCGTCACCGGCACCGGGCCCGCGGGCCGCATCGAGCCGGGTGACATCGATTCCGCGCTGGCCGCGGGCGCCGCGCGCGGTGCGCCGCCGTCCATGAATGCGCGCGCCAACGCGCCGCACGCGCCGCGCAACGGCACCGAGGAAGTGAAGATCATCGGGCTTCGCCGCGTGATCGCCGAGCGCCTCACCGAATCCGCGCGCAGCATCCCGCAGTACTCCTATGTAGAAGAGTGCGATCTCACGCGCCTCGAAGGCCTGCGCAAGCATCTCAACGATCGCCGCCCGCCTGCCGCGCCGCCGCTCACGTTCCTGCCGTTCATCGTCGCCGCGCTCGCGCGGGTGCTGGACAAGTTCCCGCAGTGCAATGCGCTGTACGACTCGCGCGCGCGGCGTGCTCGTGAAGCACAAGGCCGTGCACGTCGGGCATCGCCACGCAGACGCCGCAGGGCCTGAAGGTGCCGGTGGTGCGCAACGTCGAGTCGCGCGCGCTGCACGATCTCGCCGCCGGAGATCCGCCGCGTCGCCGAAGCCGCGCGCAACAACAAGTCGCCGCGCGAGGAGCTCACCGGCTCCACGATCACGATCACCAGCCTCGGCAAGTTGGGCGGCATCGCCTCGACGCCGATGATCAACATGCCCGAGGTATCCATCATCGGCATCAACAAGGCCATCGAGCGCGCCGTGGTGGTCGACGGCCAGATCACGGTGCGGCTGATGATGAATCTGTCGTCGTCGTTCGATCATCGCTTCGTCGACGGCTTCGACGCGGCCTCGATGATCCAGGCGCTCAAGGACTCGCTCGAGCAGCCGGCGACGATCTTCATCGACGACCGAGTAACCGGGTCGCGACTGCGGCGCCTGTTTCCGATGACGGCCGCAGACAGGAACGGCTATCCACAAAGCGAAAGGGCACGCATTCGAGTTTGATGGTCTGGGCGCGACCACCAGGTACATTTCCGGCTTCAACCTGGACGAGGTCGATCTGGGCTGCGCAGTTCGCTATGGAGTCGACCCCAGCTCGTCCGCAGGGAAGCCAATGAAACGACCTGCGATTCGGTTGTCAGAAAGCGCGTGCTTTATCTCGAAGCTCGAGGAAGACAGCTGGTTTAGGTGCAAGTACGCGCGCCTGATGGTGACCCGCGACCATTTCCGACGGGTACGCATCGCTTCCGTATTCCTTTGGCCGACGACGGCCTTTAGCCCGAATCAAATCGGCCCTACAAAAAACTGTGCGCCGATTGGCCGCCGCCGTCCGCGTTCGCAGTGGCACATTCGTCACTCATGCACTCTGCGCTGCAAATCCCGGCCTCGTACCTGCGTGGGCTCGTGAACTACATGACTGGCCGGCGATCCGCCGCCCGTTACCGGGGCGGGAAGCTTTTTTGGCCGGTACTGCTGGTCGGCCGGAATCGGCGCTGACGGTGTGCACTGTGCAAAGCCGCGCTGCGCTTCGCCTGCGGAACGCACCGATGGCACGTTCTTCTTCAGCGACGGTGAATCGTCTCGCCGATGGATTCTCAGCGATCGTCGCATTGCTCGGCGTGGTGATCGCGACGGTTCGCGGCTGCGGACACCTGCGTGGCGCGGTTCCTCGGGAAACGCTGTGAGCGACGCGACCGGCCGTCGCCTGCGGAACGGGGAAGAGCCGCCGCAAGGTGAAGACGGCGTCCGCTGTGGGACCTGCGCGCGCCGCCGAGGTCCGGCCTGCCGCCACGCGCCCGCCTGGGCGTGCCAATGCTGCCGCATCGCGCGCTGGCGTGTGCCCGATCCCGAGCGCCGACGTCTGGAGGCGACGATGCAGCTTCCCCCGCGTGGAAGCGCCCCCACAACGCGGGACTATCGAAGCGCTTGCGTTGGAGGATAGTCAGCGCGGACTGCGTCAGGGGCGAAGGTCATGGCGCAGACGTTCGACATCCGGTTTGCACAGTCCGCGGGTCTCGCGGCTCTCGTTCGAAGCGCCGGCGAACGACTATCGATGGAAGGGCGCCGGACGCTCAGAGGCATCGACGCCGCCGGCATCAGCATCGCCGTGAAGCGCGGCCTCCTGACTTTTTCGCGCGTTCCCCTGGTCACGCCGCATCGTTCCGAACAGTCTCATCCACGTGTACGCGAAGGGAATGGCGTCATCTTGGAATTCAGCACGCGCGAATCCACGCGTGCGGTGTTGCCGCCCTGGTCAAAGGATCGCGGCAGAGGCCGCAAGATCGACCCTGTTGCCGACGCAGCAATCGGTGAACTCAGAGGCAGACCGGTTCATCGATATCGATCTTCGATCGAAGACTTGTTGCTCTGCGCTTGGCGTCCTGGTGCTCGGGGTCGGTGCACTCCCAAGTGTCGGAGTACTCTGCTCTGACGATCGCGCTGTTCCCACTGTAGAGGAAGCAGGTGCAACCTGCGCCTTCATGACGTAGGACTCTCCATCGCCAGACTCATTCCGGCTTCCACAGACGTTGGACCTCCCACACCTTCTTCCCCGAGACGCGCAGCGCAGGACTCGCTCGAGTACCGCGAATCCGCGCATTCAATCCAGCGCCGCTATTCCCGGCGCCAACAGATGGAAAAAGGCGGCTGAGCGGAAACCGCGACCACCCGGTAAGGGGAAGAGAGTCTGCTGCCAAAACGAACGTTTGCGCGCACGAACCGCGCCGCAGCTTTTGCCGAAACCGTGCCCGTCGCGCCTGCGAAATCTGCTGCGGCACGAGATCTGGGATCAACAACTTTCGAACTTTTAGGCTGAAAGCAGCGCATCGCGCATGACGCCACCTTCATGGAAAGATATCTTCGGCTCTACGAGCGCCTGGAGGCGATCGAGGCGTGTGTTGCAGACTCACGTATCGTCAACACCGATGAATTCGCGGGCCGCGAGTTCGCGCCCTTCGGTACGGAACTCGCCATATCGCGAAACTGGCGCGCGACTATCTCAGGATCTCAAGCTGAGGGCCGCAGCACGGGCGGCGCTTCGGGACAATGAGCTTGGCCGCCGCTCATCTGCTTCGCCGAGGAGGTCGAGGCGCAGTTGTCCGGGCTCGACCTTACGCCGCGCGTTAGCGGATAGTCAGCGCGGACGGTAAATCAGTGGAGCGAAAGTCATGGCGCAGACGTTCGATATCCGATTTGCGAAATCTGCCGGTCCTCGCCGCATTTGCCGGAGCACTGACAAACGAATATCGCGCTCGAGCTGCGGCTGTCCCAGTTCGCTCTAGGGCCGCGCTGCCGGGCGCCGCGATCTTCTCGCGCATCAGCACCAGTTTTCCGCGGCCGTGGGATGCAGCGCCATGGTGCTGTCCCACTGCTGCTTGGTGAGGCCGGCCTTCACGGCCACCGCCGCCAGCTGAATCATCTCCGGCGCGTCCTCGCCGGCGATGTGCACGCCTAACAACTTGCCGGACTTCGCCGTCCACCACGATCTTCATGAGCGTGCGCTCCTGGTTGCCGGAGAGCATGTTGCGCATGGGCCGGAAGCTCGTGCGGTAGATGTCGACCGCCTCGTAGCTGCGGCGCGCGTCGGATTCGGACAGGCCCACGCGTGCCGATCGGCGGCCGGCCGAACACCGCGCTCGGCACGAAGCTGTGATCCACGGGCGTCGGACGATTGTTGTAGATGGTGTCGGCGAACGCGTGGCCGTCGCGAATCGCCACCGGCGTGAGATTCATGCGATTGGTCACGTCGCCGATGGCGTAGATGGACTCCACGCAGCTCTGCGAGATACTCATCGACGATCACCGCGCCCGCGTCGTCCAGTTTCACGCCGGCGCGCTCGAGCCCCAGGCCCGCGGTGTTCGGATCGCGCCCGATGGCGTACAGCACCACGTCGGCTTCCACGGTCTCTCCGGTGGAGAGCGTGGCGCGAATGGCGCCGCCGGCCTTCTCGAGCTTCGGTCAGCGTGGTCTTCATGCGTGAGCTGCGTGCCGCCGCGCTCCACTTCTATGTGCATGTGCGCGCGCAGATCGTCGTCGAAGCCGCGCAGCAGCTTGTCGCCGCGATGCAGGATGCGCGCCTTCGCGCCGAGGCCGTGAAAGATGTTCGCGAACTCGAGCGCCACGTAGCCGCCGCCGACGATGAGCACGCGCTCGGGAAACTTCGCGCAGCAGGAAGGCTTCGTTCGAGGTGATGCCGAGCTCGAGGCCCGGCAGTCCTTCGGGTAGATAGGGCTGCCGCCGGTGGCGATCAGGATTCGCTCCGCCGTGACTTCGCTGCCGGACTTCTGAGCTTCACGGTGTGCGCGTCGACGACCTCGGCGCGTTCCTCGAACGCGGTGACACCCGGCCTTGGCGAGGTTGCTGGTGTAGATGCCGGACAGCCGCGTGACTTCCTTCTGCACGTTGTCGCGCAGCGTCGGCCAGTCGAACGAGGCGTGGCCCACGGTCCAGCCGTAACCCGGCGCGTCGGCGAGCATCTGCGAGAACTCCGCGCCGTAGACCAGGAACTTCTTCGGCACGCAGCCGCGGATCACGCAGGTGCCGCCGATGCGATATTCCTCGGCGACCGCCACTCGCGCGCCGGCCTGCGAGGCAATGCGCGCCGCGCGTACGCCGCCGGAGCCCGCGCCGATCACGAACAGGTCGTAGTCGTATTTCATGGCAGGATACTAGCCTGTCACGGCGACTGGAGAGCTCGACGATGAATACGTTCAAGGCATTTCGCATCCACGAAACCGGCGGAAAATCTCCGCGCCGCTTCGAAGACCTGACAGCTCGACGCGCTGACACCCGGCGAAGTCGTCATCGACGTGCAGTACTCCGGCATCAACTACAAGGACGCGCTCGCGGCCACCGGCGCGGGAAGAATCCTGCGCCGCTATCCGCTGGTCGGCGGCATCGATCTCGCCGGCCGTCGTGAAGTCGTCCGACGACGCGCGCTTCAAGCCCGGCGATGCGGTGCTGGTCACGGGCAGCGGACTGTCCGGAGACCTTCGACGGCGGCTACGCCGAGCTCGCGCGCGTGAAAGCGGACAGCGTCATCCCAATGCCGCCGGGCCTCGACGCCTTTCGCGCGATGGCGCTCGGCACCGCGGGCTTCACCGCGGCGCTTGCCATTCATCGCATGGAGCGCAACGGCCAGGAGCCGTCGCGCGGGCCCATCGTCGTCACCGGCGCCACCGGCGGCGTGGGCAGCATCGCCATCGACATGCTGGCGGGCGCGCGGCTATGAAGTGGTCGCGGTCACCGGCAAGGCCGAATCCGTCGACTACCTGAAGTCGTTAGGCGCCAGCAAGATTCGTGCTGCGCGGCGACTTCTCAGCTCGGCAGCAAAGCCGCTCGAGCCCACGCGTTATGCGCGGCGCCATCGACAGCGTCGGCGGCGAGGTGCTCGCGGGCCTCACGCGCCAGGTGGATTTCTGGGGAACATCGCAAGCGTTGGGCTCGCGGGTGGCGCGGACCTCAAGACCACGGTCATGCCATTCATCCTGCGCGGCGTGAACCTGCTCGGCATCAACTCCTCCGCCACGCCGCGCGCGGAGCGCCTCGAGGTGTGGCAGCGCATCGCCACGGATCTGGCGCCACGCCATCTTCGCGCGCATCGCGCACCGAACGATTCGCGTTCGCCGAGCTGCCGGGCGCGTTCCAGGCCTACATCGACGGCAAAGTTACCGGCCGCACAGTCGTAAAGATCGGCTCGCAGCCGTAAACTTCGCGGCCTATGAGCCGACCCACGCCAGCCCAGCTTTCCGCGGGCGCCAGTTCCGTGCGGCCATCGCGGCCGAAAACCCCTGCAGGTCGTCGGCGCCATCAACGCCTACGCGGCGCGCATGGCCGAAGCCACCGGATTCCGCGCGCTCTATCTATCCGGCGGCGGCGTCGCCGCGAACTCGCTGGGCCTGCCGGATCTCGGCATCAGCACCATGGACGACGTGCTCATCGACATCCGCCGCATCACCGAGGCCAGCACGCTGCCCTTGTTAGTCGATGCGGACACCGGCTGGGGCGGCGCGTTCAACATCGCGCGCACGGTGAAGTCGTTCACCAAGGCTGGCGCTGCCGGCATGCACATCGAAGACCAGGTGCAGTCCAAGCGCTGTGGCCATCGGCCCGGCAAGGAAGTGGTTCCCGCGCAGGAGATGGTCGACCGCGTGAAGGCGGCCGTGGACGCGCGCACCGATCCGACAGCTTCGTGATCATGGCGCGCAGCGACGCGCTGGCGAGCGAAGGACTCGAACGCACGCATCGAGCGCCTCGTCGCAGTGCGTCGAAGCGGGCGCGGACGCCATCTTCCCCGAGGCCATCACCGACCTGCCGATGTATCGCAAGGTGCGCGACGCGGTCGAGCGTGCCGGTGCTCGCCAACATCACCGAGTTCGGCAAGACACCTTTATATACGCGCGAGGAGCTCGGCAGCGTCGGCGTCGACATCGTGCTGCATTGCTGCTCGGCCTATCGCGCCATGAATCTGGCGGCGCTGAAGGTGTACGAAGCGATCCGCCGCGACGGCACGCAGAAGAACGTGGTCGGTACGCATGCAGACGCGCGACGACCTCTACAAGTTTCTCGACTATCACGCCTACGAACAGAAGCTGGACAGCTGTTCGCGGCGGAGAAGGAGAAGAAATGAGCACGCCAGATCGAGACACGCCAAACCCAAGAAATCGGTGGCGCTCTCCGGCGTCGCGGCCGGCAACACCGCGCTGTGCAGCGTCGGCCAGAGCGGCAACGACCTGCACTATCGCGGCTACGACATCCTCGAAGTGGCCGAGACCTGCGAGTTCGAAGAGATTGCCTATCTACTGATCCACGGCAAGCTGCCGAACGCGCACGAGCTCGCCGCCTACAAGACCAAGCTCAAGAACCTGCGCGGCATCCCGGCGCCGGTGCGCGCCATCCTCGAGCAGCTGCCGCCGGCCACGCATCCCATGGACGTCATGCGCACGGGCGCGTCGGCGCTCGGTTGCGTGCTGCCCGAAGCCAACGACCACAACGCCGCGGGCGCGCGCGAGATCGCCGATCACCTGGTGGCGAGCTTCGGGTCGATGCTCTGCTACTGGTATCACTTCTCGCACAGCAGCCGCCGCATCCACGTCGAGACCGACGACGACTCGGTCGGCGGGCACTTCCTGCACCTGCTGCATCGCCGGCCGCCTGCCCGCAGCTGGGTGCGCGCCATGCACACCTCGCTCAATCTCTACGCCGAGCACGAGTTCAACTCGTCCACGTTCACCGCGCGCGTGATCGCCGGCACCGGGCTCGGACATCTACTCCTGCATCACCGGCGCCATCGGCGCGCTGCGCGGCCCGAAACACGGCGGCGCCAACGAAGTGGCGCTCGAAATCCAGGAACGCTACGACACGCCCGGATGAAGCCGAGGCCGACATCCGCCAGCGCGTGGCCAACAAGGAAATCGTGATCGGCTTCGGCCATCCGGTGTACACCGTGTCCGGACCCGCGCAACGTGATCATCAAGCGCGTCGCGGAGAAGTTAGGCCGCGGAAGCCGGCGACATGAAGCTGTACGACGTCGCCGAGCGCATCGAGATCGCTCATGATGGACATCAAGAAGCATGTTCCCGAATCTCGACTGGTACAGCGCGGTGAGCTACCACCTCATGGGCGTGCCCACGGCCATGTTCACGCCGCTGTTCGTCATGGCGCGGGTCACCGGCTGGAGCGCGCACGTCATCGAGCAGCGCGAGGACGGCAAGATCATCCGGCCGGCGGCCAACTACATCGGGCCGGAGAACCGCAAGTTCGTGCCGATCGAGCAGCGACCATAGTGCCACATGTCCTCACACGATTACAAATCCGCGCAGCGGCCGAACCCGGACGAACTCCTGGTCGCGATCGCCGACTACACGAAGAACTACACAGGTAGATAGCGCACAGGCCTACGAGACCGCGCGCTACTGCCTCATGGACACGCTGGCCTGCGGCTTCCAGGCGCTGAAGTATCCGGCCTGCACGCGGTTGCTGGGCCCGGTGGTGCCGGGCGCCACGATGCCCGGCGGCGCGCGCGTGCCCGGCACGAGCTACGAGCTCGATCCGGTCATGGGCGCGTTCAACATCGGCGCCATGGTGCGCTGGCTCGACTTCAACGACACCTGGCTGGCCGCGGAGTGGGGCCATCCGTCCGACAACCTCGGCGCGATCCTCGCGGTCGCCGACTATCTGTCGCGCCGCGCCATCCTGCTGGGCGAGAAGCCGCTGACGGTGCGCGACGTGCTCGACCGCCATGATCAAGGCGCACGAGATCCAGGGCGTGCTCGCGCTGGAGAACAGCTTCAACCGCGTCGGCCTCGATCACGTGCTGCTGGTGCGCGTGGCCTCGACCGCGGTGGCGACCGCGATGCTCGGCGGCTCGCTGGAGCAGATCGTCGAACGCGCTGTCGAACGCGTGGATCGACGGCGGCGCGCTGCGCACCTATCGCCACGCGCCGAACACCGGCTCGCGCAAGAGCTGGGCGGCGGGCGACGCCACCAGCCGCGCGGTGCGCCACGCGCTGTTCGCGCTGAAGGGCGAGATGGGCTATCCATCGGCGTTGAGCGCGAAAGACCTGGGGCTTCCAGGACGTGCTGTTCAAGGGCAAGCCGCTGACGCCTCGCGCAGCCGCTCGGCAGCTACGTGATGGAGAACGTGCTGTTCAAGATCAGCTTCCCGGCGGAGTTCCACGCGCAGACCGCGGTGGAGTGCGCGATGGCGCTGCACCCGCAGGTGCAGGACAGGCTCGACGCTCATCGAGCGCATCGTCATCGAGACGCAGGAACCCGGCGTGCGCATCATCGACAAGACCGGTCCGCTTGCGAATCCGGCGGATCGCGATCACTGCATCCAGTACATGGTGGCCGTGCCGCTGATCTTCGGCCGCCTCACCGCCGCCGACTACGAAGACGCGGTCGCCAGCGATCCGCGCATCGACCTGCTGCGCAGCAAGATGGAAGTGCGCGAGAACACCGCAGTTCACGCAAGGAATACTACGAGCGCGACAAGCGCCACATCGGCAACGCGCTGCACGTCTTCTTCAGCGACGGCAGTCCGAAGCTCGAGCTGCGCGATCGACTTTCCGGTCGGCCATCGCAAGCGCCGCGCGCGAAGGCATGCCGTTGCTGGTGCAGAAGTTCGAGGCCTCGGTGGCCGCGCATTTCCCGCCAAGACAGACCGAGGCCATCAAGGCGCTGTTCGCGCGCAGGATCTCGACTCGCGATGCCGGTGAACGAGTTCATGGCCGCGCTGGTCGCGAACTGACGCGCATCGGAACGACCTAACAACTTCGACGAGCGGACTGGAAAGCGCAACTCGACGCGCGGCGCTGCCGGAACTCAGGCGCCGACTCGACGAGTCGCAGGCTCGACGTGCTCTGGCGCTACGGCTGCATGCTGCGCGAACGCAACGAGCACGTGAACCTCACGTCGATCGTCTCGCCTGAGGGCATCCTCACGCTGCACATGCTCGACAGCCTGTCGATCGTGCCCGCACCTGCGGCGACGCGACACGCGTCCTCGACGTCGGCACCGGCGGCGGATTCCCCGGCATGCCGCTGGCGGTGGCGTGTCCCGCAGCGTGAGTTCACGCTCATCGACGGCACGCAGAAGAAGATCCGTTTCGTCGAACCGAAGCGCATCGAAGCGCTCGACATCCGCAACGCGCAGGCGGCGGCGGCGCGCGCCGAGAGTATCTGGGCGAGTCGAACTTCGACGCGGTGGTCGCGCGCGGTCGGCAGTCTCACCGATCGTTCTACATAACGCCGGGCACGCTGCTCGCGCCCGAAGGCCGGCTGATCGCGATGAAGGGCGCGCATCCCGCCGAAGAGAGCTGCGCGTTGCCGCGCGGCTGGCGCGCCGAAGTGTCCGCGCTGCGCGTGCCGGGCCTCGACGCCGAGCGCCATCGTTGTCGCATCTGCGCGTCAGAAACGCGCCAGTGACGCCGCAAAACGAGACGCGAGCCGGAAATGCGCCGCGCGGTAGTGCAGTATGCCACTGCCATGAAGCGAATCATCGCGGTCGCGAACCAGAAGGGCGGCGTCGGCAAGACCGACCACCGCGGTGAATCTGCGCGGCGTCGTCTCGCCGCGACGCGCCGCCGCGTGCTGCTCATCGACATCGATCCGCAGGGCAACGCGACCATGGGGTGCGGCGTCGAGAAATCGCAGATCACGCGCGGCACCGGCGACGTGCTGCTCGGCGAGTGCGACGCGGCCGCGGTGCATCGCTGCCGCTCGAAGCACGCCCGGCTTCGCGCTGCATGCCGTCCAACCAGGACCTGACCGCCGCCGAGGTCCAGCCTGCTGACTACCATGGCGGGTCGCGAGCTCGAGCTGCGCAACGCGCTGCAGCCCATCTACGACCAGTACGACGTCATCCTCATCGACTGCCCGCCGGCGCTGAACATGCTCACGCTCAACGCGCTGGTGGCCGCGCGACGAGCGTGCTCGATCCCGATGCAGTGCGAGTACTACGCGCTCGAGGGACTGACGCGCGCTGGTCGGCACCATCGAGCAGATCAAGGCGCGGCCTGAATCCGAAGCTCGAGATCGAAGGCATCCTGCGCACGATGTTCGACCCGCGAAACAACCTCGCCAACGAGGTGTCGAGCCAGCTCATCGCGCACTTCGGCGACAAGGGGTGTTCTCGGCAACTCATCGTGCCCTGCCGCAACGCGACGCCTGGCTCGAGGCGCCGTCTTCGGCAAAGCCGGTCCCTCGCAGCACGGACAAGTGACTCGCGCGGCGCGCTGGCCTACCCCGGCGCCGGCGCGGGCGACAAGCTGGTGGGGAAGGACTGACGACGCCGCGACCGCGATGCGCGAAGAGGCGCTGCCCGTCGCGCGGCCGCTGGAAGCGGCCGCGGACGGCGAACGTCCGCTTAATGAAGATCATTCAGATTGTCGGTTCCGAATTTGACGCCGCAAATTGGTGCTCGTCCCATCTTTCGCAGCCCACCATCGTACTGGCGAAATCCGGAAGCCATGAGTCCGACTGGCCAGCCGTGGTTGATGTTGGTGAGGCGACTTTATCGCCGTGCTGCGAGACCTTGCTGCCGCCACCCCAGAGCACTCGAGACGATTCGCAGGATCTGGGTTGCAGATCCTGAGCGCGATCTTCTGTCGCTTGGCAGTGATGACCGCGGGGCGATTCTCGCACCTACTTCATCAAGCCAAATCAGCCTGGTCTCGGCGACCACGCCCACAGATACGTGGTCGCAACCTGTAGGCGGGCGCAAGGAATCGCGGCCGCCAGCGGTGAACATCAGCGCGTCAGCGGAGCTCTCGGCTTTGGCCATGCAGTTCACTGCACGTAACTTCAATGAACGCGCTGTCCCGGCTGTGGTGCGCTGGGCTTGCGGTAGTCGGAGGCTGCCGGGCGCGTTCCGCCATCAACGGTTGGGGCTCCAGACGCACTTGTCATGTTCAAGGCGCTGGTGCCGACGAAAACGGAGCCAACTCTTATGATCCACGGTCATGAGCACTTAAGAACTGTTGTGGCGTGGACCGGCGGGGTGGCATTGTCGGGCTGATATGACCACCGGCTCCGCGCCGGCGCCCGGTGTGCCCGCGGCTCCGGCACCTCCGGCGAAGTTGCCGCGACGAACTCGCCAATCTGCCGCTGATCTGCTGGTGGAACGAGGCAAATACCAGCTGCAGCGACATGCGCCAGGAATCGCTCGAGGAACTGGCGGCGTCGATCAAGTCGCAGGGCATCATCCAGGCCAATCGTGCGGGCCGTTGACGGCGCCGCCGCCGGCGAATCGCAGCGTTACGAAATCATTGCCGGGTGGATCGGCGCTGGCGAGCCGCGCAGATCGCCGGGCCTTTGCCACCATTCCGGCCGTCATCCGCCGCGTGCCCGACGATGCCGCCATCGCGATTGGCGCCTATCGGTCATCCAGCAGCGAAATCTTCAACCCGCTGGAAGAAGGCGGCAGCGCCTGAAAGCGCCTCATCAGCGAATTCGGCATCACCCACCAACAGGCAGCGGACGCCGTGGGCCGCCTGCGCGCCGCGGTGTCGAACTTCCGCTGCGCCTGCTCGAGTCGCTCCTGAGGATCACCGCGTTCGTCGAGCTGACGAGTCGAATGGGTCATGCGCGTGCATTGTTAGGTTTCACGCAACGCCGGGCAATGATCAAAGCTGGCCTTCTTGGTCGCGAAGAAGGGGCTGTCGGTTCGCGAGACCGAAGCGTTAAGTGCGATGCTGGTTTGCTCGGCGGCAGCGGCGCCCCGAGTAGAAAGGCCTTGATCCCCAACGTGCAGCTCCATGGATGAGCTGACGGAAAAACCGGGCGCTGGGTGCAGATCCAGCACTCGGGCAAAGGCACCGGAAAGGTAATTGCCGTCATTTATCTACTCATTAGATTTATTTGATTTTGCATACTCGCGCACATTCGTTAACGCGCTGGCCGGCGCGCTGCTGGAGCCTAGAATGGGCTGCGCCTCGCGCCCACCGGGCACGCTGCTCCACGGTGATCGACTTCCGGAATCGTATTCAAGAACTGCGCACATCGAAGCCGAGTAGCCTGGCGATGATCTGCGCAGCGAATGGCGTGGCTCGACATCGATGCATCGGTAGGGCGTCACGCCAGGGTTCAAACCACGCCTCGAAGGGCCCATCGCCATCGAGTTCGAGGCCACCGCCGTCGCGGAAGGCGGATCTGAATGATAAGCATCAGCGACTCGTACTGTCTTCTGGATGGCCAGCAATGCCGACAAACAACCCGTATATGCGAAGCTGAACAGTAAGGGCGCGTTCGCCGAGTACAACGATCGCTCACTTCATTACGTCAAAGGTTTCGGGCGGCAATCGAAATACCACCTCCCGTCGGCAAGGGTATCGGCGCACTGCGCGAACTGGCCGCTGCTCCCCGAGCACGACCTGATTCGCCCCCACCGCTTGCTGGTCCTGAATCGCAGTCAGACCATCACCTTGATCGCAGAACGGACGGACCATCGAATATATCGGCGCGATGGTGCGATCGTTATTCCGGCTCGATGACTGGCGCCTTACGTGAATGGATGGTTTGGGTTTCGCACCACCTTCAGTCATCTGCGGATCCGCAAACTGCGCGTGTATCGCCTGTCGAACGACACCCCGCGGCGTAAAAACCTGGCAAGAAAAAGCCGGCATTTGTGTTGAAGGGGGGGGGTCGGCGTATATAATGCGCGCCCCTGGCCGCGCGGCACGGCCGTGTGCGCTAAGCCAAACAATTTTTCGAACATCGCTGATCTCAGCCCGCGGCCTCTCGTGGGCCCCTGCCGTGTCTGGGCAGGATTGCCGACTTGCAGTAGGAGTGTCGTGGTCACCCTTGAGCTGCTCCCAAGCGCAGAGCGCGACTGGCCGGCGAGCGTAGTGCTGGGCCAGGTCGGTCGGTCACCGTTGTGGCCGCGGCAATTCTGCAAGCGCGGTCGGTGGTGGCCGGATCGCCGGCCTGTGCGCCCTGGCGGCGAGCATCTCGGCGATCGCTAAAAAGCGCGGCGCTCGCGCTCATTCGGCTTCGCGCGCCTCCGCGGGCGCGCCGGCCGAGCGTGTGGCGCGCGGGCTTTTATGTGGGCGAGGCCGCGAAGCTCGGCCGTGACGGCCGCGCTGTTCGTCGGTGGTTCCCGGATCGATGGAGGCCGGCCTTCGCCGCATTGTCACCGGCGCGTGGCATCGCCACGTTGTTCGGGTTTATTGGATGGCGCCCGCGAATGCGTTGCCCCCTGGCATCGTCCGGCGACTTACGCGGCAGCAAGCGTTGAGGCAGTGGGATGATGGCTGCAGAAAAGTCGGTCGACACCGCAGAGCACGCCACGGGCAGTGAATACATCGTTCACCATCTGTCCAACCTGCAGCGGCATGGCGAAGGTTTCTCGGGCGGTCAACGTCGACAGCATCTTCTTCTCCGTGCTGCTCGGGCTCGGTGTTCGTCGCTTCCGTTCTGGCATGGCCGCGCGCAAGGTCACGCACGGGCGTGCCGGGCAAGTTTCCAGAGACTTCGTCGAAGTGATGGTCGGATTTCGTCGACACGCAGGTGCGCGACACTTTCCATGGCGACAGCAAGCTGATCGCGCCGCTCGCGCTGACCATCTTCTGCTGGATCCTGCTGTTCAATTTCATGGACAACGTGCCCGGTGGACCTGCTGCCGCTGATCGGCCAGAAGGCGGTCGGCCTCGAGCACCTCAAGGTCGGTGCCGTCCACCGATCTCGAACATCACCGCTCGGCATGTCGCTCACGGTGTTCCTGACTGGTGATGTTCTACAGCTTCAAGATCAAGGGCTTCCGCGGCTTCACCTGGGAGCTGCTCACGCATCCGTTCGGCAAGTGGATGATGCCGTTCAACCTGCTGCTGAACCTCATCGAGCACCTGGCCCGCCCGGTGTCGCTGGGCGCTGCGTCTGTACGGCAACCTGTATGCCGGCGAAGTCGATCTTCCTGCTGCTCGCGGTGCTCGGCGGCAGCTTCGCAATCAACTACCGTCGGCGGGCGTCGGCGGCGCCTCGGCCAGCTGTTGTTCGGCGCGGTGTGGGCGTGCTTCCACATCCTGGTGATCCCGCTGCAGGCATTCATCTTCATGGTGCTGACGATCGTGTACCTCGTCGCAGGCGCACGAGACTCATCACTGATCGTCAATTAGTTCAGTCAGATTCTTGTTGGAGGAAAAATGGAAAATCATCGCTGAACATTGCTCAAATCCAGAGTCTTCACCGCTCTCGGCGTCGGCCTCATCTTCGGCCTCGGCGCGCTCGGTACCGCCATCGGCTTCGGCCTGCTCGGCGGCAAGTTCCTGGAAGGCGCCGCGCGCCAGTGCCGGAGCTCACCCCGACGCTGCAGGTGAAGATGTTCATCGTCGCCGGCCTGCTCGACCGCGGTCGCGTTGCGTGGGCATCGGCTTTCGCGCTGCTTCTTCACGTTCGCGAATCCGTTCCTGACACGCTCCGACCCATGCGGCCGACGGCAGTAGACCACTGATGTAGCTCGTCGAGGAGACGCGCGTGAATATCACCGTCACACTCATCGTCCAGATGCTGGTGTTCGCCATCTTCATCTGGGTGGTGATGACGTTCATCTGGCCGATCATTCTCGGCGCCATGAACGAGCGCGAGAAGGAAGATCGCCGCCGGGCTGCCGCCGCCGAAGAGGAGGCCAGAAGGACCTGTCCGAGGCGAAGAGCCGCGCCGACGAGCGTGATCAAGGAAGCCCGTGCCCGCGCCTGCGCGATCGATCGCAGGCGCAGGCGCGCGCCAACCAGATCATCGGAAGAGGCGCGCAAGCGCGACCAACCTGCGAAGGGGTGAAGGAGAGCGCTGACCAGCGCCAAGTGCGCAGATCGAGCTCGAGCAATCGCGCGCGGAACCAGCGCGTGGCCAGGTCGTGCAGCCTCGCGCGTCGCCGGCGCCAAGCGCGTCTCGAGAAGGAGATCGACGCCAAGACGCACGGCGAGCTGCTCGATCCAGCTGGCGGCGAAGCCTCTATAATGGCTGGAACGCATCACCACTGCACGGCCGTACGCGCAGGCGATCTTCGCGCGCGCGCGCAGGAGCGATACGCTGGCGAACGTCGGTCGGCCTGCAGCGGGCGTCACCGTGTCCGCGGACGGTCGCTGGATCGCGCAGCCTGCTGGCGAGCCCGCAGTGACGCCGGCGCAGGTCGCCGGGCTCGTGACCGGCATCGCGGGGCCGTGCTCGACAAACAGCCGCAACTTCGTCTCGCTGGCTGGCGCCAGAACCGCCGTCTCGGATTCCTCCCCGAGATCGCGGCGCTGTTCGAGCAGATGAACCGAGATTGGAAAACGCGGTGGATGTCGAGTGATCGCGGGCGTCCAGCCTGCCGCTCCGACCAGGAGAGCCGCTACGCGGCCGCGTTGCAGAAGAAGCTGGGGCGCCGGCGTGCGCCTGCACACCAAGGTCGACGGCAGCCTTGTTAGGCGGCGCCGTCCTCAAGGCCGGGCGATCTCGTGATCGACGGCTCGATCAAGGGCCGGCTCGAACGCCTGGCCTGCTGAACTGACCGCATAAAGTTTGGCGAGGATAGACATCGTATGTCGCGTCAAAGCATCCGAAATCTGCGACCTCATCAAGTCGCGCATCGAGAACTTCAAGTCCGCGAGTGAAGCGCGCAACGTCGGCACCGTCGTCACGGTGACGGACGGCATCTGCCGCATCCACGGACTCCGCGGACGTTTCGCTACGGCAGAAATGATCGAGTTCCCGCGGCAACGTGTTCGACCTCGGCGCTGAACCTCGAGGCAGGACTCGGTGCGGCTCCGTGCGTGCTCGGCGACTACAAGGGCATCCGCGAAGGCGACACCGTGAAGACCACGGGCCGCATCCTCGAAGTGCCGGTGGGCCGCGAGATGCTGGGCGCGTGCGTCGACGCGCTCGGCCAGCCGATCGACGGCAAGGGCCCGCTCAAGACGACGAAGACCGCCCACATCGAGCGCGTCGCGCCGGGCGTCATCTACCGCAAGTCAGTGTCGAGCCAGCCGGTGCAGACCGGCTACAAGGCGCTGTCGGCCTCGATGGTCCCGATCGGCCGCGGCCAGCGCGGAGCTCATCATCGGCGACCGCCAGACCGGCAAGACCGCGACTGCGCTATCGACACCATCATCAACCAGAAGTCTTCCGGCATTAAGTGCGTGTACGTCGCCATCGGCCAGAAGCAGTCGACGATCGCGAACGTTAATACGTAACTGAACGAAGTACAC